>Ga0066710_100001739_pt1 | contig 16711 bp, 12 predicted proteins | sample GraSoiAngelo_159_FD_79666 | JGI IMG/M metagenome (GOLD analysis project Ga0066710, IMG submission 79666) | Grasslands soil microbial communities from the Angelo Coastal Reserve, California, USA - 14_1009_16_40cm | ecosystem: Environmental > Terrestrial > Soil > Grasslands | place: USA... | reverse complement strand
GAGGGGTACGGCGAGGGCGGTGGGCTGTCGACGTGTCCCGTTTCCGGCGCCGCTCCACCGGCGCACCTCACGATGAGGACGGCTGCCGCCAGCGCCCCGACCGCCGTCAACCGGCGCGGCAGGTGCATGTCTACTTGCGCGGGCGGCGCTGCGCCGGGCGATGCGGAGCCCTAGCGCTCCTCGTCGGCTCCCGGTTCCAGCGGGTACTCCGAGCCACAAACGGGACAGACCACGGTGGAAGCCAGCGAGCCGCGATCCACGAGGGCTTGATACTCCTCCTGGTCCAGTGGTGCCGCCTGAACCTGGCCGCGCTCGGCCGCGCATGCGCGCGAGCAATAGAGCAGGTTGGCACGGCCGAGGTAACCCAGCACGCGCGCGGTTTCGACGTTCTCCGGCCTCGGCTTCACGTCCACCTCACGCAGGCCAGGCGGCTGCCTCGCCCGAGTGCTGGGCAAAGGACCTGCCCTTGTCGAGGGCCGTCGCTCGCCGCCGCCGTCCAGCGGCGGGATCGAGCATGTACATGAGGCCGGCGCCCAGCCCGATCCATGATTCCCTCCAGACGGCTCGAATCAAGAAGGCAATGCAGGATCCGTGCCGGTTGCCATTGGTTTGCGTCTCTTGTCGACCCGCCTTGACCGCCACGGCCGGCGGCGCATAGGCTCCCCGGCACCTTGACCCTCGACAGCGGCGCCGCTCCGCCGAGCCGGACCCGCTTCGGAATCCTCTATTTCGGCGTCACCCTCGCGGTCATCCAGTACATCGACCGGGTCTGCATCGCCCAGGCCATGCCGGACATCCGGATGGACCTCGGCATGACCGAGCCGCGATACGACGACTATGCCGGGTACGTCTTCAGTGCCTTCGCCCTGGCCTACGCTCTCTTCGAGATCCCGACGGGCTGGCTCGGCGACCGGTTCGGGCCGCGGAAGACGCTCATGCGGGTGGTGGTCTGGTGGTCCTTCTTCACCGCCGCCACGGGATGGGTATGGAGCGTGGCCTCGCTCGTCGTCACCCGCTTCCTCTTCGGCATGGGCGAGGCCGGCTGCTTCCCGAACCTCACGCGCGCCTTCACGACGTGGCTTCGGCCGGAGGAGAAGACGCGCGCGCAGGGCATCCTCTGGCTCTGCGCTCGCTGGGGCGGAGCCGTGACCCCGATCCTGGTCGCTCTCGTCCTGGCCCGGATCTCCTGGCGGAGCGCCTTTGCGGTCTTCGGCGCCCTGGGCCTCGTCTGGGCGGTGCTCTTCTTCCGCTGGTTCCGGGACGACCCGCGCGATCACCCTCGCGTCAACGAGGCCGAGCGCGCGCTCCTCGCCAACAACCCGCCGGTGGCGCGGCACGATGCGGTGCCCTGGAAGGCGTTCCTCGCCTCGAGGACCACGTGGCTCCTGTGGGCCCAGTACTTCTTCTTCAGTTACTGTTGGTACTTCTACGTCACGTGGCTGCCGACGTTCCTCAAGAACACCTACGGCTCGACCACGGGCAGGTACGAGCTCGCGCTGCTGGCGGGGGTTCCGCTCTTCGGAGGAGGATTCGGCAACGTCATCTCCGGCTTCCTGACCACCCGGCGGGGGCAGTCGGCCGGGACGGTGGCCCGAGCGCGCCGGCGCCTGGCCTTCACCGGATTCGCGCTCGCCGGCGCCGTCTTCCTCTTCCCCGCCCACCTCCAGCATCCGGTCCTGATCATGGTCGCGATGGGGTTCGCGAGCCTGTTCGGCGACCTCTCGATGCCCTGCTCATGGGGCGCCTGCATGGACGTGGGCGGCCGGTTTGCCGGCACCTACTCCGGCGCCATGAACATGATGGGCAACCTCGGCGGCGCGCTGGCGCCGGCGGCCATCGGCCACATCCTGAAGGTGACGAATCGGAACTGGGCGGTCGCCTTCGACATCTCCGCGGGCGCCTACTTCCTCGCGGCGCTGTGCTGGCTCTTCATCGACCCGGTCACGCGGCTTGATCCGGAATGCGGCGCGCTCCGATCCGCGCTCGTCGTCATCAAGCGTCACGGGTCGGAATGAATCCGACGCGTGACGATACAGGAAACGCTGCGCTTCGCGCGCCGGACGTCCATGCCGTATCGCGAAACGCTCCGCTGCGCGCGCCGGACGCCCCCGCCGGAGGAGATTCACGTCCTGCGGGAGTGGCAGGCGACGCTCGACGGCCGGCCGGCTTTGGGCCCACAATCGGCCATGTGCCGAAGCATCCGGACCCTGTTCAATTTCGAGCCCCCCGCGACCGACGAGGAGGTCCGCTCGGCCTCGCTCCAGTTCGTGCGCAAGCTGAGCGGCTTCAACGCGCCGTCCCGCGCCAACGCGGCCGCCTTCGACCGGGCGGTGGAAGAGGTCACGGCGGTCGCTCGGCGACTGGTGGACGACCTCGTGACGACGGCTCCTCCGCGAGACCGCGAGCAGGCCGCAGCGGTCGCTCGGGCCCGCTACGTGAAGCGCTTCGGCCGCAGCGCCTGAGGCGCAGCTCGTCATGGTCACCAGGAAGCCGCCGCCCTCGAGCGGGTAGAACTCGTCGGTGATCGACGATTGCGGCGGATCGGCGCTCGTCAGGAAGCGCGGGCTCGCGGGGCCGGAGAGGTCGAAGAAGCAGATCTCCTTTTGCCCGCGCAGCACGCTGAGCAGCCCGCCGGTGGCCAGGACGCGGCCGTCGGCCGAAAGACCGACGTGGTGCGGCTCATTGCCGGTGCCCCCGGGGGCAGGCAGCGGAACCGTGCGGAGGACCCGCCCGTAGCCTGGCGAGCTCTCGTCGAGGCTTCACGCGGCTCCTCGGCGAGCTGCGCGCGGAGTCGCAAGGCTACGCGCGCCTCTACGCCGAGCTGGCAGGGGGCTCGCGAAGAGGCGCCCTGACCGAGCCGTCGTCCTTGTCCCGCGACAGGTCGCGCCCCGTCCCGGTTGCGTGGCATCACTTTCCAGGGCGCGGGTGGGCGCGCTCACAGCGGCGCTGGGCCGTTCTGGATAGCCTGTCCCCCACCAGCCTGCCGGGCCTCCGGGCGGAGCCAGCCGCCGGGACCAAGGGCCACGGACGTGGCGCTCCCGCGACACGCCGAGCCCGTCCGCCGCCGGAGGAGTTCTGTGCCCACGCGCTGGTTCACCCTGACCACCCTTTTCGCCGTGCTGGCGCCCGCCGTTGCGGCGCGCGCCCAGAACCCGGCCGTCACCGTGTCCGTCGACACCGCCGCCGACCGCCGGCCCATCAGCCCGCTCGTCTACGGGGTCGCCCATGCCGATTCCACGGCGTTGCGCGGCCTGAACGCGCCGCCGAACCGCTACGGCGGCAACAACGCGAGCCGCTACAACTGGCAGATCAACGCCGACAACCGGGGCTCCGACTGGTATTTCGAGAGCATTCCCTACGCGTCGGCCACGCCAGGCGAGGTGGGGGACTCCTTCGTGGCCGCCAGCCGCAGCGCGGGCGCCGAGCCGATGCTCACCATCCCGATGGTCGGATGGGTGGCTCGCCTCGGGGCCAACCGGTCGAAGCTCAGCAGCTTCTCGATCGCGAAGTACGGAGCGCAATCCGACCGGGACTGGCAGTGGTTTCCCGACGCCGGCAACGCGGTGCGGACGAGTGGAGCGGACGTGACGGGGAACGACCCGGCGGATGCGAGCGTCCCGGCCGACCCGGCGTTCCAGCAGGGCTGGGTGCAGCACCTCGTGGGGCGCTGGGGCACGGCGGACGCCGGCGGGCTCCGGTACTACATCCTGGACAACGAGCCGAGCCTCTGGCACGGCACGCACCGCGACGTCCATCCGACCGGCGCCACCATGGACGAGGTGCGCGACCGGATGATCGACTATGCCAGCCGGGTCAAGGAGGTCGACCCTGCGGCCCTGGTCGTGGGGCCGGAGGAGTGGGGCTGGTCGGGGTACTTCTACAGCGGGTACGACCAGCAGTGGTACGACCAGCACGGCTGGGGGACGTTCCCGGACCGCGACGCCCACGGCGGCGCCGACTACCTGACCTGGCTGCTCGGCGAGCTGCAGCGCGCCGAGTCGAGCGCCGGCCGGCGCCTGCTCGACGTCTTCAGCGTGCACTTCTATCCCCAGGGCGGCGAGTTCAGCGACGACGTCTCCCCGACTATGCAGCTGCGGCGCAACCGGTCCACGCGCGCGCTGTGGGATCCCTCGTACGTCGACGAGACCTGGATCTCGGACGTGGTCCGGCTGGTCCCGCGCCTCCGCGAGTGGGTGGCCGCGCACTACCCGGGCACCGCGACCGCGGTCACCGAGTACAACTGGGGCGCCGAGGGCCACATCAACGGCGCGACCGCGCAGGCGGACGTCCTCGGCATCTTCGGCCGCGAAGGCCTGGACATGGCGGCCCGCTGGACCACGCCCGATCCTTCGACGCCGACCTACAAAGCGATCCAGATGTACCGCAACTACGACGGCCTCGGCTCGGCGTTCGGCGACGTGACCGTCCGGACTGCGGTCCCCGACCCCGATGCGCTGTCCGCCTTCGGAGCGATGCGCACGCGCGACGGCGCCCTCACGGTCATGGTCGTCAACAAGGCGCTCTCCGGCACCACCCCGGCCAGCCTCTCGCTGGCGAGCTTCGCCGTCGCCGGCCCGGTATTCGTGTGGCAGCTCACCGCCGCGAACGCGATCGGGCGCCAGCCCGACCTCGCGGTGACCGGCGGCGCGGTCAACGCCTCGCTACCCGCCCAGAGCGTCACGCTCTTCGTCGTGCCCGCCCAGCCTCCCGATCCGGCCGGGCTCAGCATCGGCGACGTGACCGTGACCGAGGGACGCCGCAAGGTGAAGGCCACGTTCACCGTCACGCTCTCCCCGCCCAGCGCGGGCACGGTGACCGTGGGCTACGCGACCGCCGACGGCACGGCGCGGGCGGGGCTCGACTACGCCGCGGCGTCGGGGACTCTCACGTTCCCGCCCGGGGTCACGACGGAGACCATTCCGGTCGTGATCTATCCGGATTGGCTGATCGAGGGCCCCGAGACCTTCATGCTGAACCTGCAGTCTCCGAGCGGGGCCACGATCGTCGACGGCCAGGGCGTCGGCACCATCCTCGACCGGCCGCGGTCGCGCTAGGCTGCCCTCAGCGCGTTGCGTCGTCGGACGGCGGGTTCCTGCCCGAGGCCGCCGGCACGAAGCCGCCGGCGCGCAGCTCGCGCTCGAGAGCCAGCGCGATGCGCGCGTGCGCGAAGGCGTTGTAGTGGCCGTCGTTGGGGAAGCAGATCCGCCGCGTGTCTGCCTGGCGCGCGGCCTGGAGGGCTTCGAACAGCGAGACCACGGGCAGCCCGGACTTCCGCAGCTCCGAGGCCACGGAGCGGTCGTCCGCTTCGAGCGACGCCGCTCCGGGCAGATGGACGACCACGGTCCGGGCGCCCGAGGTCCGGCGGGCCTCGGCCTCGATCCCGCGCAACAGCGTCAACGTCGCCGCCCAGACACGGGCCAGCTTCGCGGCGTTGGCCGGCTCGTGCCGGTAGGCCGCCACGGCGGTGGCGTAGGACGCCTCGCGCCGCAAGCGTCGGAAGAGCCCCCGCACGCGATGGTAGAGATGGGAGTGCCGCTCCAGGAAATCGCTCGTCGGCGGCCCGTCCAGCTCCTTGACCGCAGCTCCCGGTCCTTGAGCCAGACGCTCCAAGTTGTTGTACAGGTCGTTGCCCTGGTCGGGGACGAGCGCGTTGTCGGCGTTGACGACCACCAGCACCAGGTCGGGCCGCACCTCGGCGCCGATCCGCTCGAGCTTCCACGCCTCCTCGAAGGTGCCGTAGGACGGGACCCCGGCGTTGAGGACGGCCAGGCGGCGCGCTCCGCCGGCGTCGAGCCGGGCCTGGAGCCGCGCGCAGAACGTCTCGTTCTGCGCGACGCCCAGACCGAAAGTCTGTGAGTCGCCCAATGCGAGGATGCGGAAGGCGCCCGGCGGAATCGCGCTCAGCTCGGGCGAGCGTAGACCGAGGCGGTCGATCGTCCAGCGGCAATCGTAGTTTCCGGCCAGTCGCTGGAAACCGGAGGATCCGGGCACCAGGTCGGGATAAGCGGCCCGGTCATGAACGAGCCGCAGGAACGAGCCCGGAGAGCGCTCGACCGGCTTCCGCCCCAGGATGTCGCTCTGGACGAACGCATGGGGCGCGGCGATCGCGCACAGCAGCTCGCCCAGCAGCAGTGAGGTCGCCGAGGACAGGAGCATCAGCCCGCTCCCCGCCCCCAGCGAGTGAGCGCTCACCGCCAGGTCCGCCCGTAGGAGACCGACACCGTCGCGCCCTGGCTCGACAGCGGCCGGGACGGCCGCTGCTCGCTCTCGCGGCGCGTGTAGCTGCCGACGACGGCGAGATCCCGAGCCAGCGCGCACCGCAGGCCAGCCTCCAGGTCCGTGGTCGTCAGCTCGAAGGACGGATCGCTCGGATCCCGGCCGCGGGCATGCGCGCCCCTCAGCTCGATGGCCAGCCGGGGCGTCACCGACAGCGCGTAGCGGGCGGCTAGGAGCTCGTTGATCCGGAGCCGGCCCAGGCCGTACGCCAGGTCCATCGCCCGGTCGTACCCGGCCTCCATCGCCTGGCGTCCCCGGCGTGCGTCCAGTCGCGCTCCGCCTACGCCCGTCGTCCGGAACGAGGACGACGCGAACGGCTGGAAGCGGCTGGCGCCCGCCCGTACCCGCAGGTGGGCGCTCGCGCCCAGCCCGCGGTTCCAGGCGCCGTAGAAGGTCTGGGTGAAGCCGTGCTGGCCCCCGGCCGCCGACCGCTGGTACTGGAAGGACGCGGCCACGGTGTCGGCCCGGGTCAGCTCGCGGCCGAACGTGGCGCCCGCCATCAGCATCGATCCCCCGACGAGCGCCGCCGAGTCGAAGCTGACCCGGTCATCTTGGATGTCGAGCGAGACCGTGGTGCGGCGGGAGGCGCTGTACGAGAAGCCTCCGCGCGCGGTGTTGGCGTGGCCGAGGACCCTCGGCAGCAGGAGGCCGGACGTCGTGAGCGCGGCCAGCTCGGAGGCGTAGCTGGTGCGCAGCGTGTCGCTCAGCCGGAAGGCCACCCGGCGCGACACCAGGTAGGAGGCGTCCGCATCGCCTCCATAGGTCAGACGATTCAGATCGGGGAGTCGCCGGTAGGCCGAGCCCTCTCCGCCGCCCGAAAGCATGAGGCGCCCGCGGGGCCCGCTCCACGTCCGATCCAGGCGGGCGGCGATGCGGGTCAGGACGTCGCCGGGCCCTTCGGGCTCTGAAAACAGGACGTTGCTGTCCCAGCCCTCGTGCAGCCCCAGCGAGAGCGTCCATCGCGGGGGGGGAGCGGCTGCGGGCTCGCCCACGGTCTGGGCCTGCGCGGAGCCCGCCGGCATCCAGAGAGCGAGGAGAGCCGAGCCCAGCAGGCCGGCGAGGCGGTTTTGCCCGGCTCCAGGGGCCTTGCTATCCTCCCTCATGCTCGCGGCGTGCCGCAGATGAGCGGGAGCCGCACGCGGCTCAGGGTCGTCGCGCTGTTGACGATGGCGACCGCGTGCGGAGGCGGCAGCGCCTCCCCCGTGCCGGGACCGAGCGGCGCCGCGTCCCCGGGGCCCGGCTGGCTCTCGACCTCCGGCAACCGCATCCTCACCGCCGGGGGAACGACCTGGATGGGCCGGGGCGTCAACCTCCCCGACACGCGCTCGTGCGGGGCGTGCGTCCTCGCGCCTCCCAGCGTGGCGGAGGTCAAGCGCCGGATCGACGAGGCGGTCGACCAGTGGGGGGCGAACTTCCTGCGCCTGGACCTCGAGAGCTATGCCGCCCCCGACGGCAAAACGCAGTGGCGGGGCGTGCTCGACGACCCGGCGTACCTGGCCGACGTGCGGGAGATCGTCGCCCACGCGACCGGCAAGCGCGACGTCTACGTGCTCGTCACGGTCTGGCACGACTCGAGCATCAACCCGATGGGCTGGCCCACCGCCGACACGAACCGAGTCTGCCAGAAGCTGGCGGCGACCTTCGCGAGCGACTCCCACGTGCTCCTCGGCGTGGCCAGCGAGCCGACCGCCAACTTCGACGGCGCGCAGGACGCGCAGGTCTGGAACGCCATGAACGACGCCGTGGCCGCCATCCGCGCCACCGAGGACGCCGCCGGCGCGCGCCATCACCTCGTCGCGGTGCAGGGCACGAGGCAGTGGGCACGGGTACTGGACTACTACGTGCGCAACCCCATCAAGGCCGGCGGCGGCGCGAACGTGGTCTACGAGACCCACGTCTACGATGGGGCCGACCTCTTCCAGTCGCGGTTCATCGGCCCCTCGCGGACGATTCCGGTCATCGTCGGGGAGTTCGGCCCGGTCGACCAGCCCGGAGTCGCCAGGATGACGACGGCGGATTGCAGCGCGCTCATGGCGCAGGCCGACGCCCTCCAGGTCCCCTACCTCGCCTGGACCTTCCACATGCGCTGCTCTCCGGACCTCCTGGAGGACCTGAGCGGCGGCGGCTGCGGCGTGGGCATGCCGCTGCGGCCCACCGCGTGGGGCGCCCTCCTGCGTGATCATCTGCTCACCTTCCGCCGCTGAGCGCGGCGTCCCCCGCCCGCGGGATGTCCGTCGCTTCCGGCCAGGCCCCGGTGGCCGCGGCGAGCCTGGCCGCCACCACCAGGGCCGGCGCCAGCGTGAACAAGCCCGTCCACGACACGAGCCCCATGTCCCCGTAGCACTGGATGAGGTAGACGACGACGGCGGCGATCACGGCCAGGGCGGCGGCCCGGTCCGCCGGAGACCGGGCGAAGCGGTGGGCGCGAGCGGCCAGGTACACCGCGACCACGAATGTCAGGAAGATCCCGCTGAGGCCGACGACGCCGCCGGAGGCGAGCAGACCGAGCACGCTGTTGTGGGGGACGAAGCGGTACTGCGCGAAGATGCTCGAGATGTCCATGCCCCGGACCTTCTCGACGTACTCGTGGCCGAAGCCGGTGCCGAGCAGCGGGTGGTCGCGCAGCGTCCACAGCAGGTTGAAGTTCTCGATGTCGCGCATCGCGGTGGAGACGTCCGCGCGGGGCTCGACCAGCGAGCGGACGACCCGCACGGGCTTGAACGCGATCGAAGATGAGGCCCAGCCGGCGGCGCAGTAGAGCGCCAGGAGCGGCGCCGCCATCACGCCGGCTCGCGTGATCGCCCGTTTCACCGCGGTCGCGGAAGCGGCGACGTACACGACCGCCAGCGCCGCCGCCACCTCGACCCACGCCAGGCGCCGATTGTTGGCGAGCATGCCCGCGGCCAGCAGGGCGAGGACGAAGCCGGCCGCCGGAACGCGCCCGGGCACGGCCTGCTCGAGGAGGAGGGCCGCCACCAGCGCGAAGGCGCACGCGAACAGCGCCGAGTCGCCGTGAGAGGTGGCCGTCGGCAGCACCTGCGGACTGGCCGATACCGTCAGCCGCACCCACAACGCCAGGCCGGCCTTCACGCCCGCGGCCGCCACGACCACCCGCGCCAGAGCACCGTGATCGCGGGGGTCGCGCAGGGCCGACTGGAACACGAAGTACGCCCCGGGCAGCCACAGGAGCTGGTGGCACTGCCAGAGCGAGTTGCGGAAGTCCCCGCCCCGGGCGAGGCCGTAGGCCCAGAGCATCAGGACCGTGCCGAGCCAGGTCGCGGCCGCCCAGCTCATCGGGCGCGCCGCGGGGACCGCACTGTGGTCCACCGGTGAGCGTACCGCCCGGCGGCAAAGGAGGACGACGAGCAGCAGGGCCATCAGAACGTCGAGACCCGTGAAACGCAGGGCTCGGACGGGGAGGCTCAGGTTCAGGTTGGCGAGCAGCAGCGCCCCCAGCTCATGCAGCGGCGATTGCCAGCGCCCGCCGGCGTCTCCGGGGTTCTCGAGAGCCAGGACCAGGAACAGCGCGACGAGGGCGCTCGTCCGGGCGCGTGCCTTCCCGAGCGCGTAGAGACCGGCCGCCCCGAGCAGCGGCACCGTGGCCAGCGCGAGGCTTCCCCCTCCGGCGACCACGGCCGCGAGGGTCGAAAGCGTCAGCGCGGCGAGCATCGCGCCGAAGGCTCCCCGGGAGACCCATCGGCTTTGCGGCGGTCGGCCGGCCCGGACGTCGACCGCCACCGAGGTGAACGCGCCCAGGAGGAGGCCGGCGAGAGTGGCCGCGGCCAGCATGGCCGGCAGGCTCGGCCGTTCAGGCCGCCGGGGCGTGCGAGCCGGCTCGAGGACGCGGTAACGGCGGTCGAACGCGGCCCCGACGCTGTCGAGCTCGATCCGCGCGTCCCACAGGCGCCGGGTCAGCCGGTCATGCTCGGTGGCCGCGATCTTGAAGCGCGACCGGAGCCAGAGAAGCCGTCCCTCGTCCGGCGCGACGTACAGGGCCTGGAGCTCCGGCCGCACCTCCATCGCCGCCGGGTGCACGGTGCCGTGGGCGGAGGCGCGGCCTTCCGCCAGGATCGCAGCCATCGTTCGGTCGACGTGGGCCAGGTGCCGGTCGAGGATCGCGATGCTCTCCTCGACGCGCGAGACCTCCGCCAACCGCCGCTCCTCGAGGAACCTCCTCCCCGCCGCCTCCACGATGGCGCGCGCGGTCGGCCCCTCGGGCCAGTCGACGCCGATCACCACCGTCGGCCCTTCGGCGCGAACGTAGAGCTTCTTCTCGAGCAGGCCGGCGAGCGACTCCCGCCGGTCCTCCGCCGAGGGCCGTCCCCCGAGGCGCTCCAGGACGCCGTCCTTCAGCCGCAGGAGGGGCCCGCGGCCGGCCGCCCACGCGTCCATCAAGCGCGTGTCCTCGATGATCCGGACGAGGCTGCTGCGCTTCATCACGGCCTCCGGGGCGGATCGGGCCGGATCTTCGCTGGGCACCGTCCTCCGGGGATTGGAGAGCGCGGACAGCACCGGGTCGGCCTGGGCCAGCAGCTGCGACTCGGCGTGGTAGGTCCACGGCAGCAGGGCGAGCAGGCCGAACGTGCCGCCGAGGACGACCGCGAGCTGCACCGCGGCCAGACCCTTCCTCCGCCCCAGCGCAGCCACGACGAACCGGAGATGCCGGCCGACTACGGACATGCTTCAGAGCCGGGGATAGATGACACGAATCGCGAAGAGGTAGAGGAGGTTGAAGGCCAGCGTCCAGAAGACGGCGCGTCGCAGCCCTCGCCGCGGACCCCGCATCCGCGCGGCCCGCATCGGGACGGCGATGGTCGCGATGAGGAGGGAGACGAGCAGCAGCTTCTGCGTCACGAGCAGCCTGGCCGCGGGGAGCCCGGTTGACCGGACATCTCCGACCTGCAATCCTCGCGCCGCCAGCGACGCGGATACCTGGAATGGGACGCGGTGGACATCGGCGGCCGCTCGACCTCGACCGGGACCGGACCGTGCTCCTCTTCTTCGAGGACGTCGAGCAGGACACGTTCTTCCCGAACGACCGCCGCGCCCGCCGGGCGCTGCGCAAGGTCTACCACTCGCTGACGGGCGGGCAGAGGGTGACGGGCTTCGGGGTGGCGTTCGGCCTCCTCGAGCGCGCGCTGGAGCGGCTCGGATACCGTGTCGTCGTCAATGACGACCGGCTGGCCAGGGACAACCCGGCCTACCCGGTCGGCATCGCGGGATATCCGCACGTCCTGCGCGGCTGGACGTTCCCCAACCCGGCGGTGCTGGGACCGGGCCTCTTCGACCATCCGAAGCTGGCTCCTCGGCTCATGGAGGATCCGCGCTTCCGCCTCTATCTCGTGCCCTCGGCATGGATGAAGGCGCTCTTCGACAGGACCTACGGCGCGCGCTGCGCCGTGTGGTGCGCGGGAGTCGACCTCGAGCAGTGGCCCGACTACGCCTCCGCGCCCAAGGACATCGACTTCCTCGTCTACGACAAGATCCACTGGGACCGTGCGGGCCGCGAGGCGAGCCTCGTGCGCCCGCTGCTCAGCCGGCTCGAAGAGCGCGCGCTGACGGCCACCGTGCTCCGCTACGGACGCTACCGGCACGAGGAGTATCGAGGCCTGCTGCGGCGCTCGCGGGGTATGATCTTCCTCAGCGAGCACGAGACCCAGGGCATCGCCTACCAGGAGGCGATGGCCTGCAACGTGCCCGTCCTCGCCTGGGTCAACGGCTACTGGCTCGACCCCCAGCGGTCCCGCTTCGAGGCAGGGCCGGTGCCGGCGACCTCCGTCCCGTACTTCTCCGATCAGTGCGGAGAGACCTTCGCGGGCCCGGACGACTTCGGCGCCGCGCTCGGCCGCTTCCTGGCCCGGCGCGGGTGGTACGAGCCCCGCCGCTACGTGGCGGAGAACCTCTCGCTCGAGGTCTCCGGCCGGCGGTACCTGGAGCACTACCGCTCCGCGTCGCCGTAGGCGGGAACGGCCGCCGCGGCCCTCGCCGGCTTGACGAAGACGGCGGTGTCGTTCACCCCGTCGGTCGTCCACACCGTGCCCCAGCCCGTGAGCCGCCCGGCCGCTTGGCTGAACAGCTCGGACGCGGGCCCGTCCCGGGGGCGGCGGGAGTGGGGCGTGCGGCTGTCCGAGGGGAGGAACCAGTTGGCGTTGTCGAAGACGAGCCAGCCCCCCGGCTTCAGCCTGGGGATGGAGCGCAGCAGGGCGTGGTCGCGGAAGAGCCCGTCCACCAGCACGTAGTCGAAGTAGCAGTCCGGAAACTCCGACATCGCCTCGACGTAGTCGAGTTCCGCGACCAGGCGGTAGTCCACGTTGGGCAGGCGCTCCGCCTCGAGCTGGCGCTTGACGCGCACGTACCAGCCGGCGTGATGCTCGACGCTCACGAGGGAGCGGCTGCGCCGGGCCAGCCAGCACGTGCCGACCCCCGATCCCCACTCGAAGCCGCGGTGCACGGGACGGAGATGGCCCCCCAGCAGATCGATCGCCCGGCGATTGATCCACGGATGGCGGGGATGGCGCTTCTCGTAGAGGATGACGGCCAGCTTGCTCCAGACGTAGCGGGGAGAAAGCGCCTTGTGCAACCTCGGCCCGGTGTTCTCGGAGAACAGGTTGCCGTAGGGATCGGCGTGCACGCGGCTCAGCAGCGGACGCAGGGAGTCGGAGCGGATCGGGAAGGACATGGCTACTCCCCAGGCCGCCGGCGCGCGACGGCGTCGCACAGATCGAGGACGCTCTTCGCCTCGGCGACCGTGTCGGGCAGCACCACCTGGAACTCCTCCTCCAGGGCCATGAGCAGGCGCAGGGCGCCGAGCGAGTCCCAGGCCGGGATCCGCGACGGACCGTCGGCGGGATCGGGCGGCGCGATGCCGAAGGTCTCGGCCACCACCGCCCGCACGCGCCCGAGCGGGTCGGTGGCCTCCCGGCCGGTGCGCGAGCAGGCCACCGCCGGGAGTGAGGCCAGGACCCGGGCCGGGACGCCGCCCGCGCATGCCCCGGCCGGGACCACCCCGGACACGACGCTCCCGGGAGCGATCCACGCCCCCCGGCCGATGCGCGCGCCCTTGAGGACGGTCACGTTGCGGCCCAGGCGCGCTTCGTCCTCGACGACCACCGGCGCGCGGGGCGCCGGGGCGGAGAAGTCCCGCCGGTCGTGATAGTCGGTGTCCATGATCATCACGGAGCCGCCCATTCGCACCCGGTCACCGATGCGGACGTGTACCTCCGCGCTGATCGCTGCGCCGGAGGCGATCGACACGCCGTGGCCGATCTCGATCGTCCCCGCCCGTCCGGTCACCAGGTGCGAGCGTACCGGCCGCGAGTCGAGCCGGAAGTCGTCGCCGATCGTGATGAGGCCCCGGTTCCGCACGAGGGGCGCGCCCCGGAGCCGGGGCCGCCGGCCGAGGCTCGTGACGGAACGGAGGTAGAGAGGCGACAGCGCGCGCGCCGTGGCCCACGAGAGCCGATGGACGGCCTGGTGGACGTGGGACGGCGCGGAGGGCTCAGGCATGATGAACCGCCGCCGGCGCCTCGAGCTCCGCTCCTTCGATATGGACCGTCCGGGGACGGGGGTAGGGACGGTCGACATCCCACGTGAAGCGGCCGCCCCGCTCCTCGTACTCGAGACCGGACCTCAGGAAAAACGTGAAGCAGGGATTGTTCTTCGCGGTCGGGAAGAAGGGAGCCGCCAGGCGGAGCGCTCCGCCTTCGCGCGCGCGGTGGACGGCGGCCCACACGATGGCCTCCTCCACCCGGCGCCCCAGCACCCGGCAGCTCAGCACGCAGTCGATGAGGGTGGTGGTGGCTCCGGCCCGCTCCAGGCCGAGGAGGCCGACCAGGCCGGCCTCGCCGAAGCGGTCGGAGACGTGGACCACCCAGACCTCGCGCCCGGGCGCGCCGGCCCAGGACCGTAGCTCGGCCTGGTTGAGCCGTCGCGTGCGGAGGTTGAACTGGTTCGTCTTGTTGAGGAGCTCGACGGCGCGGGGCAGGTTGCCGGCGTCCAGCGTCGAGAACCGTACGCGGGTGCCCAGGGTCTCCAGCCACTCGTCGGTCGAAGCGAACCGCGCCCGGACCTGCTTCCGCTCGCGCTCGGCCGCGTAGAGGGCCACCCGCCTCCGGTCCTCGCCTCCGATGTGCGGCACGTCGAAGCAGCGCAGGCCGGCGAGGGCGCTCGTGTAGAGCAGGTTGTCCTCCGGCCACTCGGGGACGTACACCTCGGGCAGCGCCTCACGGACGCGGGCGCGTTCGGCGGGGCTGTCGTCTATGAACACCACCGAGTCCAGTCCCAGGCCCAGCTCGCCCGCGATGTCCACGACGTTCTGCGCCTTGTCCTCCCAGTTGATGCGGCGGGCGGAGAAGTCCTCGGCCCGCAGGACCATCCCGGGGTGGCGGGCGATCGCCTCCAGGGCCACTGCCTCGTCGTTCTTGCTCGCGATCGCGAGCAGCACGCCCCGCCGGCCGAGGGCCCTGAGCCGCCGCTGGAACTCCGCGAAGGACTCGCCCTGGGCGTCGTGGCCGCCGACCTTCAGCTCGGGCCATCCGACCTCCCCGACCGTGCCGCCCCACAGCGTGTCGTCCAGGTCGAGCACGATGAGCTTGCGCGCCTCGCCGCGCAGCCCGCGCAGCGCCGCGCGGACGTCGAGCGCCGCCTCGGCGAAAACCGCCGGCGAGAAGCCGACCTTGCCGAGGTGCCAGGACTTGATGCTGGAGGCGTTGCGTCCCGCCGCCTCGACCCACCTCTGGGCGGCGAGCAGGTGGACGCTGGGCGAGCCCTCGAGCGCATCGGCCAGCCGCAGGTTCATGCGCGCCACCGCGCGGGCCAGCCCGTCCCGGCCCATGTCGAGCATGCCCAGGCCGCGCTCGTAGGCCGGCAGGACCCAGCTCGCGACGAACACGCTGCGGACGCCGGCCGCGGCCTCCTTCACGAGCGCGGCCAACTCGTCCACCTCAGCCAGCAGCTCCTCGGGGGCGACCGTCTCGCCCAGGGTGAGCGCCCGGAACGCGCGGATCGTCTCCGGCCGGGTCCACACGAGCGCGAAGTCGAGCCCGGCGTGGGCGCCGTCGCGCAGCTCGTGCAGCGTCTGCACCACCTGATCGAAGGGGGCGACCTCCGCCTCGACGTCCGGCCCGAGGCCGTCGTCACGCCGTAGCTGCCCGGCGAGCTCCTGGACCGTGAAGTCCGACACGAGCAGCCCCCGGCACGCGGCAGGCGATGGAGTCTGCGGCCGCGGCGGCCCCGGCGCACGGGCCGGCGCCGATTCCGCGATCGTCTCCTCGCCGCCGCGCCGACGCTCGAGCACGCGGGCCGGGACGCCTCCGGCCAGCGCGCCGGGCGGAATCTCGCCCGTGACCACGCTGCCGGCCGTGACGACCGCCCCCGCCCCGATGACCGCTCCCTTGCCCACGCGCACCCGGGCCGCCAGCCAGACGTCGTCGCCGATCGTCACCGGCCGGGGGCGCGGATCGCGGCCGCCGCCCGCGTCGGCCACGTCCTCGTCGTGATCGCTGATCGTCACGTACGGCCCCAGGCGGACGCGGTCGCCCACGTTGATGCGCTCGTCGGCGCAGAGGGAGACGCCGAAGTTGACGAGCGCTCCGCGGCCGATCTGGAGGACCGCGCCGCTCGCGGCCGCCAGCCGCACGGGCGCGAAGCTCGAGTTGAGAAGGACGTCCTCGCCCAGCTCGATCTGCCCGAGGTTCTCGATGACCGGCCGCCCGCGCGTCCGGGCGCGCCGGCCGACCCGGTCGCAGTGGCGGAGGAAGAAGGGCGCGGTCAGCCGGTCGGCTCCATAGCGGAAGGCGGCGCCCAGCCGGACGAGGCGATGCGGCTGCCCGGCGTTGCGCAGCATGCGCCACACGATCCCGAGGAACCGGGGGTCGCGAAGCAGGTAGCGGCGCCCCAACCGGCGGGGCTCGCGGCCCAGCCGATAGAGCCACTCGAGCCCCGCCGCCGACATCCACCGCGGCGCGCGGCGGACGACCCCGGCGACGAAGTCGAGCCCGGCCCCGACCGCGACCAGCACCGCCGGGCGGACCGAGTCTCGTACCTCGTCGATCCACAGCTCCTGCTTCGGGTTCCCCAAGGCCACCAGCACGAGATCAGGCCGGGCCTGGCGCAGCCGCGCGAGCAGATCCTGGCGGCCCGACGCGGGCTCCGCCATGTCGATCCATGGGCCCTCGGCGCCCACGAGGCGCAGGCCGGGAAGCTCCCGCCGCAGCTCCTCCGCCGCCTTCGGCGCCACCTCCTCCGCTCCTCCCAGCAAGTACACCCTCCATGACCGCGCGGCCGCCCGGCGCATCAGCGGAAGTACGAGGTCGGATCCAGAGACCTTCTCGGGCAGCCGCGCTCCCAGCAGACGAGAGGCCCAGACGACGGGCATGCCGTCGGCCAGCGACAGGCTCACCCGCGCGTAGGCGGCCCGCAGGCGGGGATCGGTCTC
>Ga0066710_100001738_pt1 | contig 16713 bp, 14 predicted proteins | sample GraSoiAngelo_159_FD_79666 | JGI IMG/M metagenome (GOLD analysis project Ga0066710, IMG submission 79666) | Grasslands soil microbial communities from the Angelo Coastal Reserve, California, USA - 14_1009_16_40cm | ecosystem: Environmental > Terrestrial > Soil > Grasslands | place: USA... | reverse complement strand
GTGAAGCCGTGGACGAACCCGCCGCCATCGAGCACCGTGTCACGGATCGCCCCTGCTGCCGCGACGAGCCCGAACGGGAAGTAGCCGGAGGTCGCACCCTTCGCCCCGACCAGGATGTCCGGGCGGATCACCCAATGGTCCATCCCGAACCAGCGGCCGGTGCGCCCGAAGCCGGTCATGACCTCGTCGGCGATGAGCAGCACGCCGTGCCGGCGACACACCTCGGCGATCGCCGGCCAGTAGCCGTCGGGCGGCTCGGCGGCGGCGAGCGTCGCGCCCACGATCGGCTCGGCCACGAAGGCAGCGACGGTGCCGGGACCAGCGGCCTCGATCGCGCGATCCAGCTCGTCCGCCAGCTCGACGGAATCGCCGAGCGCGTTGGCGCCGGGCTCCCCGGCGCGATACGGGTACGCGGCCGAGACGTGCCGGAACCGCCCGAGCCATGCCTCGTACGGCCGGCGCAGCGGCTTGCGACCCGACAGGTCCAGCGCGCCCAGCGTGTTGCCGTGGTAGCTCCCCCAGCGAGCGATGACGATCCAGCGCTCAGGGTCGCCACGTGCGACGTGGTAGGCGCGGGCCAGCTTGAGCGCCGATTCCATCGCCTCGGAGCCGCCTGCGACCGGGTAGATCGCCGGGTCCTCGAGGAGGAGGTGCGGCGCGAGCGCCGCCGCGTATCGCTCCAGCGGCTCGCTCGTGAACGCCGTCCCGTGGGCATACGCGATGCGTCCGGCCTGGTCGGCCATCGCCTGGGCCACGGTCGCCCGCCCGTGCCCGATCCCAACCACGACCGCGCCCCCGGCGGCGTCGAGATACGCCCGCCCGTCGGCGTCCCAGATCGTCGTGCCCTCGGCGCGGACGGCCACGGGCAGCGCGGGATCCGTCGAGCGGCGGAAGACGTGGCTGGCCACGGCGCGAACAAGCGTACGGGGTTCGCCCGGCCTCGAGCAGAAAGGCGCGCTGCTATCCGGCGCCCACCATCCGCTCGAGCAACAGGAAACCGGCGTCGCTCCCGACCCAGCGGGCTCGGAGCGCCTCGAGGCCGAGCCGGCGGCGGACGAAGCGCAGCACGATCACCGCGACCACGACGTCGTCGAGCGGCCCGAGGACGGGGATGAAGTCGGGGATGAGGTCGATCGGGCTCACCAGCCAGACGAGGAGAAAGACGAGCGCCGCACGCACCGCCAAGGGGACAGCTCGATCCCCGACGAGCGAACGGACGAGCCGAACCAGATCGGGCACGAACGCGACCAGCTCCGACAACGCCACGTCGCGGGGCCGAAAGACCCACAGACCGGCGACGAGAACGGCCCACGCGGCAAGCAGGCCGAGCACGATGCGCAGCAGGAGGTCCGCATCCACTGACATCGAGTATGGGTTGCCCTCGGGGACCGGAGGTCAGCCCGTGTAGGCGCCCCCGGCGTCGAGCTCCTCGCGGATCAGTCGCAGCTCGTCGGCGGTCGGTGCCGGTGTCTCCTGGATCGCCTCCGCCAGGCCCGGCTCCCAGCCGGTCGCCCCGCGCACGTCCTCGAGCGTCACGCCCGGGTGCAGCGAGTCGAGACGCATCTCGCCGCCTTCGTCGAAGTGCCAGATGCCGAGGTCGGTCACGACGAGCGACGGCCCTCGACCGAGCCAGCCCTGCTCCCGCCGGATGCGTTCGGCATCCTCCGCGCCGCCGAGGTTGCCCGCCGAGGTCCGGAAGTCGATGCGCTCGACGAACGAGCGCGTCGACTGGCGCATGATCACGAACACCTGGCGGGCGTTGATCGCGATCTCGCACGCGCCGCCACTGCCCGGCAGCCGCGTGGCCGGGGCGTCGTAGTCCCCGATCACCGTGGTGTTGATGTTCCCGAACCGGTCGATCTGCGCCGCGCCGAGGAAGCCGACGTCGATGAGCCCGCCCTGCAGGTAGAAGCTGAACAGCTCGTACATGCTCACGACCGACGTCGCGCCGGTCACGATGGTCGGGTCGCCGATGCTCAGCGGCAGGCGCGCCGGCCGCGCGCCGAAGACGCCCGCCTCGTAGACCAGCTCGAGCTCGGGCGCGACCGTCCGTTTCGCCAGGTTGACCGCGATGTTCGGCAGCCCGACCCCGACGAAGCAGACGTGCTGGCCGGCCAGCTCGCGCGCCGCGGCCACGATCATCATCTCGGACTTGGAGAAGGCGGCGGCCCCGCTCATTCGTAGCGTCCGTAGTCGACCGAGCCGGACGGCGCCGTCCCGGGCCGCAGCGACGTGACCCGCTCGACACCGAGCTTGTCCACGTAGGCGGCGCGGCCGTCGAGGTCGTAGACCCACTCCCGCAGCCAGCGCTGGAGCGCGTTCTCGTCCTTCGTGATCCCGTCCCACTCGAGGTAGAAGCGGTTGTCGCGGTCGTACGCACCCTGCACGTACGACGGGTGCGCCCCGAACGGCTCGACCACCACCGCGTCGACGATCAGGCCCGGAACGATCGTCCGGTTCGGGTCGGCCCGCACGACTGCTTCGTCGACGAGCTCCTCGACGACGACGATCACGCGATCCGCGGCGAAGGCGGCCTCCTTCTGGCAGCCGAGCAGGCCCCACACCTGGGTGTTGCCCGCCGCGTCGGCGCGCTGGGCGTGCACGATCGTGACGTCGGGCTTGAGTGGCGGCACCGCGTAGACGACCCCGTCGCCGTACGGCGAGGCGACCTCCCGGATCAACGGATTTGCCTTGGGCAGGTCGGTCTCGAAGTAGCTCCGGAGCGGATAGAACGGCAGGTTCGCGGCGCCGGCGGTGTACCGCCCGACCATCCCGAAGTGGCTGTACTCCTCGAGCTCGAGCCGCGGGAGCAGACCATCCCGCCCGCCGGGGGCGCTCGTCGCCGTCTCCGTCCGCCGCCGGATCGCGCCGAGGCCGCCCACGCCCGGGTTCCCGAGCCACGAGAAGATCAGCTTGCGAGCGACCCCGGCCGCGATCATCTGGTCATAGATCAGGTCGGGCGTGAGCCGGGCGAGGGTCAGGTCGCGCCGGCCCTGGCGGATGATCTCGTGACCCGCGGCGAAACCGATCAGGTGGGTGAAGCCCTCGATCGCCACGGAGTCGCCGTCGCGGACGAGCGTCGCGATGGCATCGTGCATCGACGCGACCTTGCTGCTGCTCACCCGCGCAGTATCGCCAATGGGCAGGGCACGCTGTCCGGCTTGGCCGGGTGTTGCCTTCCGGCAACGTTAGTACTGCAGCCGCAACGTGAGGGTCGAGATTGCAATGGGCGCTGCATTCGGTCCGCCCTGCCCCGTGTCTAGAGTTCCACACGACCGGGTCAACCTGCCCATGGCTGCCCTCGATCAGGAACGAAGCATGTCCGTCGCTCCAGCGCGCATGACCTCGCTCGAGCAGGTCCTTGCCGAGGCGCCGATCCAGCGTGCGCCGGCGAACGGCGCCCGGACCCGCCTGCGGGTCGAGGACGATCCGCACCAGCTCCAGTTGCTCGAGGCGTTGCGCGCCGTGCGGCGCGGCAGCTTCGATGTCCGGCTGCCGGTGGGCGCCGACGCGGCCGATGGCACCTGGGGCGAGATCATCACCGCCTTCAACGACGTCGTCGACGCGAACCGGCAAACCCTGCGCGAGCTGCGACGGATCCAGCGCAACGTCGGCCGGGCCGGGCGGATCAGGGAGCGTGCGGCCACCGCGCAGCTTCCCGGCGATTGGGACGCGATGCTCGGAGCTGTCAACCAGCTCCTCGACGACGTGACCGCGCCGACCATCGAGGTGAGCCGGGTGCTCGATGCCGTCGCCCGTGGCGACCTCGCCCAGCGCCTCTCACTCGAGCTCGACGGCCGGCCGCTGCGCGGCGAGTTCCGACGATCGCGCGAAGTCGTCAACACGATGGTCGACCAGCTCAACGCGTTCGCCTCCGAGGTGACCCGGGTGGCCCGCGAGGTCGGCACCGAGGGCAAGCTCGGCGGCCAGGCCGAGGTACGCGGTGTGGCCGGGACCTGGAAGGACCTCACCGACTCGGTCAACTCGATGGCCAGCAACCTCACCGACCAGGTCCGCAACATCGCCGACGTCACGACCGCAGTGGCCAATGGCGACCTGTCGAAGAAGATCACGGTCGACGTCCGGGGCGAGATCCTGGAGCTCAAGAACACGATCAACACGATGGTGGACCAGCTCAATGGCTTCGCGTCAGAAGTGACGCGCGTGGCCCGCGAGGTGGGCACGGAAGGCAAGCTCGGCGGCCAGGCCGACGTGCGCGGCGTCGGCGGCACCTGGAAGGACCTCACCGAATCGGTCAACTCGATGGCCAGCAACCTGACCGCGCAGGTGCGCAACATCGCCGAGGTCACCACGGCCGTCGCGAAGGGCGACCTGTCCAAGAAGATCACGGTCGACGTCGAGGGCGAGATCCTCGAGCTCAAGAACACGATCAACACGATGGTCGACCAGCTGAACTCGCTGGCGGGCGAGGTCACCCGCGTCGCCTATGAGGTCGGGACGAAGGGCGTGCTCGGAGGTCAGGCCAACGTCAGGGGCGTCGATGGGACCTGGAAAGACCTCACCGAATCGGTCAACTCCATGGCCGGCAATCTCACCGCCCAGGTACGAAACGTCGCCGAGGTCACGACCGCCGTCGCGAACGGCGACCTGTCCAGGAAGATCACGGTCGACGTGCAGGGCGAGATCCTCCAGCTCAAGAACACGATCAACACGATGGTCGATCAGCTCAACGCGTTCGCCTCGGAGGTCACGAGAGTCGCCACCGAGGTCGGAACCGAAGGCAAGCTCGGCGGCCAGGCCACGGTGGTCGGTGTCGGCGGCACGTGGAAGGACCTCACCGAATCGGTCAACTCGATGGCCGGCAATCTGACTGCCCAGGTCCGGAACGTCGCTGAGGTGACGACCGCGGTGGCGACCGGTGATCTGTCCAGGAAGATCACCGTCGACGTCCGGGGCGAGATGCTGGAGCTCAAGAACACCATCAACACGATGGTCGACCAGCTCAACGCGTTCGCGTCCGAGGTGACAAGGGTGGCCCGCGAGGTCGGCACCGAGGGCAAGCTCGGCGGGCAGGCCGAGGTCCAGGGCGTGGCCGGAACCTGGAAGGGCTTGACGGACAACGTGAACTCCATGGCCGGCAACCTGACGAGCCAGGTCCGGAACATCGCCAACGTCACGACCGCCGTGGCCAAGGGCGACCTGTCCCGGAAGATCACGGTCGACGCGCAGGGCGAGATCCTGGAGCTGAAGGACACGATCAACACGATGGTCGACCAGCTCAATGCGTTCGCGTCCGAAGTGACGCGCGTTGCGCGCGAGGTCGGCAGCGAGGGCAAGCTCGGCGGCCAGGCCGAGGTGCCGGGTGCCGCGGGCACCTGGCAGGACGTGACGCAGAACGTGAACCGCCTGGCGGCGAACCTCACCGAGCAGGTGCGCGCCATCGGCGAGGTGGCGACGGCGGTCACACGTGGTGACCTGACCCGGACGATCGCCGTCGGGGCAGCCGGCGAGGTCGGTGTCCTCAAGGACGACATCAATGAGATGATCCGGAAGCTCCGCGAGACGACCGAGGAGAACGAGGAGCAGGACTGGCTGAAATCGAACCTCGCGCGGTTCAGCCGGCTCCTCCAGGGGCAGCGCAATCCGGCGACGGTCGGCCGGCTCGTGCTGACCGAGCTCGCGCCGCTGATCGGGGTCCAGCACGGCGCGGTGTACCTCATCGAGCGCGATGAGCAGCAGCACGAGCGATACGTGTCGGCCGCGACCTACGCCGCGCCGGAGCATGTCGACCCGGCGACGCTCGCCCAGGGCCTCGTCGGCCAGTGCGCTCGCGACCGCCAGCGGATCCTGATGACGGACGTTCCGGGCGACTACATCGCGGTCACCTCGGGGCTGGGCAGCGCGCCGCCGCTATCCATTGTCCTCGTCCCGGTCGTCGTCGAGGAACGAACCCGCGCGGTCATCGAGCTGGCCTCGTTCACCGGATTCAGCCCGATCCACCTGGCCTTCCTCGACCAGCTCGCGGAAACGGTGGGTATCGCCGTCAACTCGATCGACGCGAGCCAGCGCAGCGAGCAGCTGCTGCGCGAGCAGGCGGCCCGCGCAGAGGCTGAGACCGGCCTGGCCCGGCTGCGGCAGGTGGTCGACGTGATGCCCGAGGGCATCCTGATCGCCGACGCCGCGGGCCGGGTGTACCTCCGCAACGCGGCGGCGGAGAAGATCATGGGCACGGTCCCCGAGGTCGTCATGGACGATCTCGCCAAGAAGCTTCATCGCCTCGACGGGACCGCGTGCGAGCCGAAGGGCACGCCGCTCGCGCGGGCGGTGTTCGACGGCGAGGTCGTGCTCGGCGAGCAGCTCGTGGTCACCAACGACGTGGCCGGCCGCGAGGTGCCGATCCTCGTCAACAGCGCGCCGCTGAGCGACGGCTCGGGCCGCGCTGCCGGCGGCGTCACCGTGTTCCAGGACATCACCCCGCTGCGCGACCTCGAGCGCCAGAAGGACGAGTTCCTGGCGGCGGTGTCGCACGACCTGAAGACGCCGGCCACGATCATCAAGGGCCGTGCGAACCTGCTGCACCGGGCCCTCAGCCGCGACGAGCCCGTGCCCACGAGCACGGTGATCGAGGGCCTCACCTCGATCGACGAGAGCACGATCCAGCTCGTTCGCCTCGTCGACGAGCTGCTCGACATCACCCGCTGGCGGATGGGCCAGGCGATCGCGCTGGACCTCGGGCCCGCCGATCTCGTGAAGATCGCGAACCGGCTCGCCGCGGAGTACCGGAACATGAGCCCGCGCCACACGATCGACGTCGAGAGCAACGTCGACCGGCTGGTGGGCGACTGGGACGGGGCGCGGATCGAGCGCGTCCTGGCGAACCTGCTGTCGAATGCCGTCAAGTACAGCCCGCGCGGCGGCGGGATCGTGATCCGGACCTCGGCAATCGATCACGACGGAGAGTCGTGGGCGTCTCTGTCGGTCGCGGACCATGGCATCGGCATCCCACCGGCCGAGCTCGATCGCGTCTTCGAGCCCTACTACCGAGGCAGCAACGTGGCGCGCTCGATCAGCGGAACCGGGGTGGGCCTTGCGGGGACGCGCCACATCGTTGAGGAGCACGCCGGCGAGATCCTGGTCGAGAGCGTGCCCGGCGAGGGCACGACGTTCACGGTGCTGCTGCCGCTGCTCCGCGATCAGCCAGACCCGGACGAGGAGTAGCCCGGCGCTTTTGGCCGCAGTCGCCAGGTCGCCCGCTCAGCCGAAGAGCTCCGCGCCCGCCTTCTGCAGCGCAGCCGTGCCGCGCACGTCGGAGTCGTAGAGCTGCACGATGGCCCGGACCTGACCCGGAAAGCGCTCGCGAATCTCGTCCAGGTAGCCATGCTGCATGTCAACGCGGTTGCGCACGAACTCGCCGCCGGTCTTGGCATCGGCTGCCGAAATTACCTCGTTGATGATGACCCCGCCCACCGGGATGCCGAAGTCGGTGAACCAGTCGATGAACCGGCTGATGACGGCGATCGGGAGAGCCTCGGGCAGCGTGACGAAGAAGAACGCCGTCTTCTCGGGATCGGTCAGCAGCTCACGCGCGTGGGCGATCCGGCCCCGGAAGTCGACGAGGTATTGCATCAGTGGGTCCTCTTCCTTCTTCTTGGTGAAGGACAGGGCCTCCCGTAGCGACTGCGCCTCCTCGCGCGACTTGAGCATCTTCTCGACCCACAGGCCGTAGACCTTGGACATCCCGAGCAGTCGCCGGGCGTTGGCCGTCGGGGCGGTGTCGAAGACATAGACCTCGTACTCGTCCTTGAACATGAGGTCGACCATGTTCTCGAACATGGCCGACTCCTCGAAGGCGGGGTTCATCGTCGCCGCCTCGACGAACTCGTCGGCCTTGGTCGAGATCTCCGCGAACTTCAGGAACCATTGAATCTTCTCGCGGATTTCGCGCTTCGAGCGCTCGATCGCCTCGCGGGTGTCGATCTCGAAGGCCGTGAGGTTGTCGACGTCGGCGATCCTCGTGGGCTTGCCGAAGCAGTCCGTGCCGAGGCAGCTCGTGAGGCTGTGCACCGGGTTCGTCGAGGCCAGGAGCGTGCGCCTGCCGGACTTCGCGAGCTGATGAGCAGTCGCCGCGGCCATGACGGTCTTACCGACGCCGCCCTTGCCGCCGAAGAAGACGTAGCGCAGGCCGGGATGCTCGGCGAGGTAGCCGGCCATCGACGTAGAGATCAGGGGCTCGGCGGAAGCGGTCGTCATCTCGCCTCTCCCTTCGCGCCGGCGAGGGATGCGTCGCCGTACAGCAGCCGCGCGACGCGCTCGATCATGGGCAGGCCGGTGACGTCGCGCTCGAGCTCGGGGACGTGGGCGAGCACCTGGTCGCCGAATGTCCGCTGGATCTCGGCGAGCTGGCCCTGCTGCATCTCGAATCGGTTGCGCAGGAAGCCGGGTGCGCCGTCGGAGAGGAGCTCCTCGCGGATGAGTCGGTTGAGGACGTAGCCGCCGATGGGCACGTCAAACTTCGAGAAAAGCTCAGCGGCCTTCTTCGTGTCCACAAGGATCATCTGCTCAGGCACCACGACGAAGAAGAACGCCGTTCGCTGTCGGTCCGTCAGGATTCGCGAGGCGCTGTTGATCCGCCCGCGGATGTACTGCAGCTCGCCGAGGATCTGATCCTCGTCGACCTCCTTCTGGCGCTTCATCCGCGCCGCAACCTCCTCGTACTCGCGCATCTCCTCGCGTAGTCGGGTGATCCTGGCGATCCACTCGTCGTAGACCTTCGCCATGGACAGGTAGTACAGGGCGTGGCCGAGCGGCACGAGGTCGTAGATGTAGAAGTCGTAGTCGCCCTGGTTCACGATGTCGACAACCGAATCGAAGATCGCCGACTCCTCCATCGCCGGCTCCGCCGATGCCGCCTGGATGTAGTCCTCGATCTCCTGGGGGACCTCGTCCAGGCCGTACATGTCCAGGATCTTCTGGCGGATCTCCTGCTGGTATTCCCGAATGTGCCGGTCGGCATCGATCTCCTGGGCCCACAGGTTGTCGAGGATCTTGACCGGGCCCTTGCCGAAGATGTCCTGCTGGAAGATGTCGGAGAGGCTCGCCTGCGGATCGACCGAGAACACGAGCACCCGCTTGCCCTGCTCGGCCAGCCAGAACGCGGTTGCGGCCGAGAAGGTGGTCTTCCCCAGGCCACCCTTGCCGCCGAACATCACGTATCGGCGTTCCGGGTGGGCGCGGAACGCCTCCGCCAGCTCGGTCGAGGCGACCGTCGCTGTGGTCATCGGCTAGAACATCGCATCCGTGAGGTCCTTCTCACGGAGCATCCGCCGCTTCCATGTCGCGATCTGGGGGACGGCGTACGGGAGGAGCCGGAGCGAGTAGTAGGGCGGCAGGATCGGGACGCCGAGCATGTCGCCCATCGTCGTCAGGATGAACAGGTGCTCCATGCTCGCCCGCGTTCGCATGGCGTACCGCGTCATGTCATGGGCGGCCATCCCATAGGTGACTTCGCGCAATCGACCGAGGATGCCCCGGACGCCATCCTGGCCCTCTGGCTTGTCGCTTTGCGGCTTCTCTGGCATCAGCTCCTCCTTCCGCCCGCCGGCGGTCGGATCACACGCCGTGCAGGTGGTACTCGTGCTGGTCGCTGAACTCGCGCTCGCGCAGCACCCGCCGTTTCCAGGTGGCGATCTCGGGCGTCACGAACGGCAGGAGCCGAAGCGCGTAGTAGGGCGGGATCACCGGAAGGCCGATCATGTCGCCGACGACAACGACCATGAACAGATTCTCGAGCGCGGCGCGTGTCTCGAGGGCGTGGCGGGCGAACTCGTAGCCGGTCATCCCGTAGGCGAACTCGCGGAGCGCCGCGCGCAATCCGCGGGGGCGTACGGCCGATCGCGGGCCGGTGGCTGGCTCGGTCATCCAGTCCATCCATGCGGGCTCTCGAGGACCTCGCGACTCTAGCAGAAGCCGGCGACGACCCCTCTGAACGACTCCGCGATCCACGACGTTGGCCGTCCAGTAGAGTCCGGCCATGCCCGATGCCTCCGCGATCGTGACCTTCCTCGCGATCGCATTGCTGCTCATGATCATGCTCTCGTTCGCCTTCGGTACCCAGTGGAACATCCGCAAGGGCAATGCGCGCCTGCGGTGGCTGCAGCCGGCGCTCCCGGTGTTGGGCGAGCGAACGACACTCCGCTGGCTCGGCAGCTCGGTGGTCCAGCTGGACCTCGTCGAGCCGCGGGACCCGTTCCGGGAGGTCACGGTCATGGTCGTCCTCGAGCCGCGGGACGTGCCACTGCTGTGGCTGTTCGCCCGTGCCGGGGGCCGCCGCGACATGCTGATCCTCCGGGCCAGCCTCCGGCGTGCCCCTCGGCTGGAGGTAGAGGCCGTGGCAGCCGGCGCTTGGATCAAGGCAAGCGACGACGAGGAGGTGGCCACGTGGCCGGCGATTTCCTTCCCGAACGACATCCGCGCCACGGCGGTGCCGGGCTCCGATCCGGCGAGTGTCGCGGCGGTACGGCGTGCCTGGGAGCGACTGGCGACCGCATCCGGCGGCGTCTGGCGGCTGTCGATCCGGCGGACCGTGCCCCATCTCGAGGTTCACCTGAGACCGTCGAGCGACCCGGGCGCCCCGCCAATGAAGGTCGTGGACACGATCAGGGATCTCGCTGTCGAGCTGTCGAGGGCTTGAACAGATGACGGTGCGGGCTCATGCGGAGCCCGCACCCACCTCTGAACGGCGACAGCCGGTTCAGCCCGAGGCTGGCGCGGCCGCCGGCGTCGGTTCGGCGCGGAGGCGGTTCCAAGCGATCCAGGCGTCGTACGCGATCAGCAGCGCGGCCACGAAGAGCAGCACCGAGACGGCGATCATCGCCCAGGCCCCGGCGATCGAGATCACGGCCTGGCCCGGCTGCGTCGCGATCGTCGCGTACAGGTTGTAGGCCGTGACGATCGTGGCGGCCATGGTCGTCACGTACATGAACACCATCGGGATGCCGGCGAACGCCGGGTTCCTCCCGACCGACCGCAGCCACACCGTGACGAGCAGCAGGCTGAGGGCGGCCAGGAGCTGGTTCGAGGCCCCGAACAGCTGCCACAGGTAGACCCACGTCCCCGACAGGACGAGGGCCATGGTGATGACCATCCCGACGATCGATGCGACGTGCTGGTTCTTGAAGCCGACCCAGCGATCGCCGAGCCACTCGCCGAGGGTGACGCGCATCACGCGGAACACGAGCTGCACGACGGTCAGGACGATCACGACGAACGCCCCGAACCCGAGCGCGGTTCCGAGGGGCAGCGGGATCGTCTGGAAGGACGCGACATGGATGAGCCGACCGACGCCGGCCGCGAAAGCACCGGCTCCGGCACCCGTGCCGACGATCGCGACGGCGGTGAGCGACAGGAGTCCGAGCGTGTTCTCCGAGAACATCCCGCCTCCACCGACGGGGAGCGCGTCGGTCTCGTACTCCAGCTGACGGGCCGTGCCGATCGAGCCGAACAGCGCATGCCAGCCCGAGATGGCACCGCAGGCGATCGTCACGAACAGCATGGGCCACAGCGGCTGTATGCCGACCGCGGTCGCGCCCATGAAGCCCTTGGCGTCCTGCAATGCGAAGGCGCCGGCCGGCGCCGTCGCGTTGGGCAGCGTGACGAATGGCGCGATGAGCGCCCCGATCGCGCTCACCCCGATGACGATGGCGGTGATCCAGAAGCCGATGTAGTTCACGGGTTGCGCAAACCGCCAGATCGCCATGTTCGCACCGAGGTAGCTGAACACCAGGAGCGCGATCGACCAGAACAGGAAGTTCGGGAGGACCTTGATCTCGTTCGTCGCGGCGACGTACGTCGCCGTGTCGCTGCGCTTGCCATCGACCGGTGCCGGGATCCGCGGGTCGGCGAACGTCGGGTCGGTGACCCGGTAGATCTCGCCGCCTGAATTGATCGACGCGTTGATCGAGTTGACGATCCCGCTGATCGGCCCGGTCGACCAGTCCGTCGGCTTGCCCGGCGTGAACGTCGCCCCGAGCGGACCGAGCGCCATCGCGCCGAGCGTGAGGGCCACGGTCAGGAGAGAGACGCCGACGATGCTCATCCGCAGCCGGTAGATGGCGTACCCCGCGAACAGCCCGGCGAGCGCGAGGACGAGGATGCCGAACGGCACGTCGGGGCGGGCGGCCAGGATGCCGGCCATGATCCCGACGAAAGCGCCGGCGATCAGGAGCAGGTAGAAGAAGATGAACACGAACAGGATGCGCCGGGTCCGCGGCGAGATCAGCCGGTGGGCGATCGCGCTCAGCGAGTTCCCGTCGTTGCGGACGGCCATCATGATCGCGCTGTAGTCGCTCGCCCAGCCGATAAAGCTGACGCCGATCATCAGCCACAGGACCGACGGAAGCCAGCCCCACAGGTTCGCGGCGGTGATGACGCCGACGATCGGCCCTGCGGCGGCGATCGACTTGAAGTGGTAGCCGTACAGGACGAACCGGCTCGTGGGCATGAAGTCGGCCCCGTCCATGTACATCCGCGCCGGCGTGGCGCGATTGGGATCGGCCTGGATGACGGTCCTGTCGATCCGCTTCGCGTAGAAGGTGTAGGCGAGGTAGATGACGACCACGCCGATGACGACGATCCAGAGTGAGCTCATCCGAACCTCCCTAGCTCACGCCCCGACCTGGGCCGCGCGGGACAGCGCACGGGCAATCTGGGGCTCCGCTGCTGCGTAGTCGTTGCCGATGACGACAGGCTCGCCGTCGACGATGACGGCCGGATGCCGCCAGGCGCGATGACGCAGGGACGCGAGGAAACCTTCGATCGACGCCGCGTCGATCACCTCCACGTGGATCCGCGGGCCATGGCGGTTGACGATCGCCCGGACCCAGTCCGAGAGCCGAGCGAAGTCGAGGGCGAGGTCCTTGGGCAGGGCGCTCGCGGCTTCCTCGCGGCGGATCCGCTCGCCGAGGCCCACTTCGCCGAACGCCAGCTCGCAGTGCTGGCAGTGCGTGAACACGGTCGGGGCGTACGTGATGACCTTGACGGTCACCACGTCGGAACCTCTGTCTCGCCTGGCTGGACGACGGAGCAATCGCACGGCACCACCAACCCGGCCCGCGTGAGCCTGGCGGGATCATGGGCGAGATGGCGTACCGTCGGGCGACGATTGCGCTCGCGGTGGACCTTTCGGTTTCCTCACAGATTGGCCGCCGAACGACGCCTGCGCCTTGCACGCGAAGCATCACGGACCGGCGGGCCGACCCTTTCGGGGCAGCGCTTGATTTCCTAGCCGGCGACCTCGCCGTCGTGCAGCGCGCCCGCCGCGGCGGCCTGGCGGGCGATCTCGGACGGATGGGTCGCGACGGCCTCGACGGCCTCGCCGAAGATCCGAACGGCGGTCTCGACGTCCGATTCGGAGGCGATGAGGGGCGGGCACAGGCGCACGGTCTGCCGACCGCACTCGAGGACGAGCAGGCCGCGGACGAAGCACGCCCACTGGACCTCCTCGGCGAGCTTCGGATCGGCGAACTCGACGCCGATCATCAGGCCCTTGCCGCGGACGTCGAGGATCGTGTCGGGGGAGCGGCGCGCCAGCTCGCGCAGCCCGGCCAGCAGCTGCTCGCCGCGGGCGGCGGCATTGTCGACGAGGCCGCCCTCGAGCAGCTCGATCGTGGCCAGCGCCGCGGCGCACGCGACCGGATTGCCGCCGTATGTCGAGCCATGGGCGCCCACGCCCCACGACTCCATGAGCTCCGCGCGCGCCACCATCGCGCCGAGCGGCATGCCGCTGGCGATCCCCTTCGCGACGAGGAGGATGTCCGGCTCGACGCCCCAGTGCTCGACCGCCCACATCTTCCCGGTCCGGCCCGCGCCCGACTGGATCTCGTCGGCGACGAGCAGGATTCCGTGCCGCGTGCACAGCTCGCGGAGCCCTTCGAGGAACCCGTCATCCGGGACGATGTAGCCGCCCTCGCCCTGGACCGGCTCGACGACGATCGCCGCGACCTCGTCGGCCGAGACCAGGTGCTTGAACAGCACGTCGTCGAACCAGCGCAGGTGCTCCACCTTGCCGAACGGCGCGTGATGGATGCCGGGCAGGAGCGGGCCGAAGCCGGCGTGGTACTTCGCCTTCGAGGCGGTGAGGCTCAACGAGCCGTAGGTTCGGCCGTGGAAGCCGCCGAGGAACCCGACGATGTACGGCCGACCGGTGGCGTACCGGGCGAGCTTCATCGCCGCCTCGACGACCTCGGTGCCGGAGTTGCCCAGGTAGGTGCGGAGCTTGCCGCGCATCGGCGCGATCCGGGCGAGCTCGCGCGCCGTCTCGGCATAGATCGGGAGGTAGAAGTCGGAGGCCGAGTAATGGATCAGCTCGGAGGCCTGCTCCTTGATCGCGCCGATGACGCGCGGGTGGGCGTGGCCGGTGGAGTTGACCGCGATTCCCGCGGCGAAGTCGAGGAACAGGTTGCCGTCGATGTCCTCGATGGCCATGCCCCGGCCGCGGACGGGCACGATGGGATATGCGCGCGGCAGGCTCGGCGACGTCCACTCCTCGTCGAAGGTGACGTGGGCTCGCGCCTTCGGCCCGGGGATCTCGGTGACCAGGTCCGGCAGCGGTCGCTCGCTCATCGGGCGGGAGGCGCGATCGATGGACGAGACGCTCTGGGCCACCGAACACCTCGAAGCCGATGCATAGGAACTATGCAGACTGGATAGAAATCGAGTCTAGCAGCGGGTCAGAACGGCGGGAAGCTCGGGTCGGGGCCCATCGTCTGCACTTGCTCGACCACGAGCCGTTCGCGGCAGTAAAGCACGGCGGTCCGCTTGTCGACCGTCGTTGCAGTCGTGCCTGCACCGTCGACCATCGTGCACTTCGTCGAGCGCGAGTCATCGACGTGGACGACGACGCTGACTCGAGTCCCGGCGGCAGGTCGTGCGGGGCCACCCGGCGCAAACCGGACGGCCAGCGGGCCGATCCTTGCCGCCGGGTTCACGGAGAGGAAGTCGAACTCCTGGGGCACCGCGAGCCAGAGCGGCTTGAACGTCCCGACGTAGACGCCGCCACAACCCGGGCAGCCATACGTTCCCGCCAGCGTGATCGGCGCGCCGAAGCACGCCAGGCGCTCGGCGGCGAGCATGCCCTGGACGTTCTCGAGATCGACGACGGCCGGGCAGCGCGGCGCCAGCGGGGCGAGGTACGGCGTCTCGCCGTCATTGGCCGCGACCCAGCCGGAGAGCGGTGGACCGGTCCTGTTGACCGGCGCCGTCGGCGACACCGGCAGGGGCGGCAGCGTTCCGTTCCTGTACTCGGTCAACATCACCGGGTACCACGTGAAGCCGTTCTTCGACACAGGCCCGAAGCCGAACGAGATGTTGTCATTCGGCGAGATGACCAGGACGTCGCCGCGGCTGAGCAGGGTCACGCGCTTAGCCGACGTCGACGGCTTCGTACGGAGATTCAGCTCCTTGACCGCGACCTCGACCGCGGCTCCCGGCGGGTAGACGTCGAGCGTCCCGATTGCGATGGTCGCGACGGGAGCGATGGATGGAGGGATGCTCGGGCTCGCTGCCGGGATGGTCGGGCTGGGGCCCAGCGACGCTTCGCTCGAGGGTGGGGCCGCCAGTGGCCCTGCCGCGGTCGGAGAAGCGGCCGGGGAGCTGGAGCAAGCGGCAAGGACGCCGAGCAAAGAGGTCGCGATCAGCCTGCGCAATACCGCCCCCGCTCCGAAGCTCGACGGCGGGAGTCTAGCAGCGACCTTCAGCACCGACCGGTTGCGAGCGTGCTGCAAGGCGCATCCCGGCGGGAGCAGGCCAGGGCAAAGGCGGCGGCGCGCAGGCTCGGCGCATGGTCAGGAAACGATCGGCGGAGCGGCGCCAATCAGACGATCGCGCCGCCTCCAGGACCGGCCCCGTGGCCGCGCCCGAGCGGTTCGAATCGCTGGTGCCGGACTCTCGCGCCCAGGGCAAGAGCACGCGAGTGCCGCACGGCACGGCGACGCTGCGCCACCTCGAGGGTGCGGAGCAGGGACCGACGTGACCGACCAGCAATCACCTGAGCCGACCGAGGAGCCACCGGATCGCGATCGGGACCGCCCGCCCGAACAGCCACAGCCGGAGCGAGACGACGGGGTCATCGAGCTCCCGGCGCCCGCGGATCAAGCGGGCGAGTATCGCTTCGGGTGATGGCGCTGGCCGCCGTCAGCCTCAGTCGACGACCGTGTGGCTCTGCTCCCGCATGAACTGGGCGACGTAGTACATCGACAGGCCGGCCTTGCCGGTCGAGCCGGAGCCCTTCCACCCGCCGAACGACTGGACGCCCGGCCACGCCCCCGTCGTCGCGCCGGCCCGGCGGTTCACGTACAACACGCCCGCTTCGATCTCGTCGAGGAACTGCTCGACCTCGCCCGGGTCCTCGCTGTATACGCCCGCGGTGAGGCCGTAGATCGTGCCGTTGGCAAGCTTGAGCGCCTCGTCCAGTGACTCGACCGCCTGGATCGCGGTGAACGGCGCGAACAGCTCGTCCTGGAAGAGCCGGTGCGAGGGGTCGAGACCGCCGACCACCGTCGGCTCGACGTAGTAGCCGCGCGACAGCGCGCCGTCGGACAGGTGCTCGCCGCCGGTGTAGACCACCCCGTCTCGGCGTGCCTCGGACACTGCCTGCTGGTGCCGGTCGACCGCCTTCTGGTCGATGATCGGCCCCAGCCAGTTCTCGCGCGGGATCGGGTCGCCGATCGTGATCTTCTCGGCCTTCTCGACGAGCAT
>Ga0066710_100001735_pt1 | contig 16715 bp, 22 predicted proteins | sample GraSoiAngelo_159_FD_79666 | JGI IMG/M metagenome (GOLD analysis project Ga0066710, IMG submission 79666) | Grasslands soil microbial communities from the Angelo Coastal Reserve, California, USA - 14_1009_16_40cm | ecosystem: Environmental > Terrestrial > Soil > Grasslands | place: USA... | reverse complement strand
CTTCGTCTAGTCCTTGAAGGATAGCCTCATCCATATGCGCGGTATCGAAAAGCCAAGGTCGATAGAATGGAAGAATCTCCCCCCAACGGGCTTAGGCGCGTTTCTTCTTTTTCAGAAAGAGAATTGCTTGAGCTAGGTCTCCTCCTGAAACTCGGAGAGCCTCGCTCGCTTCTTCTTGGGTTACACCGGCCTGTGATGAGACTAGCTTCGCATCTTCAACTGAGACTTGGCTCACAACGTCCTCCTCTCTTATGTTTCCTGCGCCTACTTGGTAGATTGTTTGGCCTTGGACTGTTACCGTGGCCACTTCTGGGTTGTCGATGATGATTCGTTTCGACGAGGTTTCCATGATTACCCGGGTCACGTCATCCAACTGTTTAACCTGCAGCCCCATTCGTTGCATCATTCGCTGTTGTTCTCTGGGACTGACCTTTCGCGGCATCATGGTTGAATCAGACTCTTTGATGAACGGTCGCTGTTAAGCATATACACATGTCAATCCACACCGTGCCTCACTTTCACTGCGACTCCAACTCGAAAACTTAGCATCTCCTCCGCATTGAAGAAACTTCTCCCTACTGCCAACAAACGATCTCTCCAGTCCACTACTAGAACCTCCTCCTCAGGACGAATCTCAGGGTCCACAGTCGTCACATGCTTCGCAAACACATTTCCCCCCTTCCTGATGAATTCCTCTACTCCCCTCATCACTTTGACCCGTAGTTTCGGTGGCCGGAAAATCCTTCTCAACTCCTCTCCGCCGTCGATGGAAAGGGCTAGGAATCCATCTTTCGCCCTCAAGGTTGCGATTAGCCCTCCATTTCGGTAAATGTGGCGGATCTTCTGAGTGTGAGGTGACCTAACTATTCGGATGGTTCCGGAGAAGAGCTTCTCACCACCTCTTCCGAACTGAAATGCCGCGATTATTCGAATCCTTCGTATCTCGTGGAGTTGGGGTTCTATTGTGCGAATTGGCAAGTGAGAGCAATATCTAATTAAGTAAGATGGGGCTATTTCTCTCGTTCCCGCCCGGGGTTTTGTCCAACAGTGTTCTGCGAGGTTTGTGGGCGCGAGATAGTCGGTAAACCTGCTAGGGCGTTGGTGGAAGGAGCGACTATGGTAGTGTGTAGCCAGTGTGCAGGATTAGGAACCGCTCTGCCTGGCTTCCCCGAACGCCGCCGTCCCCGAAGCCCGGCCATGTCGACAATGCCTGGAAGACCTGTTAGGCCACCCATAATGAGTTTGCCGAAATCCGTGGAAGAATCCGAGTTGCTCGAGGAGTATCCTCGAATCATCAAGAATGCGCGGGAGAAAATGAGCCTGTCCCAACAAGACTTGGCCTTCAAAGCTAGGGAAAAGATTACTGTGATTCAGAAGATCGAGTTGGGCAAAATGCTTCCCACAATGAGGCTAACCAGAGAGTTGGAACACATTCTACGTGTGACGCTTCTGGCTCCTAAAGAGCAGGTAGAACTGCCAAACCCTCCTGTCAGACAGTCAGGGGACGTTGGTCCGACTCTTGGAGACATAGCCCTGATCCGACACAAAGAGAGCAACAAGTAAGCTAAGCTCAACCGAGGAGAATAACGTTACTCCGTTTGTTTGAGCAGCTTCCTGTCCTTGCTCGGAATGATTCTCACCTTTGATCCGGGAAAAGTGACCGCTAATTCTCGATGGTTATGGTACCAGTCTAGGAAAATTGCTAGAGCTCCGACTTCGCTCATCGGTTGATTCGTAATCGAGACGTTCCAATCCGCTAGTTTAAACATCTCCCCAGGCATTTTTTCGGAGCCCACAACTACGAGCAAGTCCTTGTTCAAATCTCTGACTTGGTCGATCACGTCGGAAAGGGGAAGCCCATAGACTGTAAGGTGAACGACTTGCCCATCAGACTCTCGCCAATCCTGGATCACCTGCTTCCAGTTGGCTCCGGTCTCAACATTGAAGCGTCCCCCGAACCGGTCTGAAACTTCCCGGATCGTAGATTCCAGCTCCTTGTCCCGATTATTCGCGATAATCGCTTGGTCAGCCCCAAGAGCTCGAGCGGTCAAACAGACATGGGTCGTCACTCGGGAATCTCGGAATAGTCTGTGGCCCATACGAAGGATTGCTATTCTTACCACAACTGCCCGCCTCGGGAAGGGTATACATTAAATTGGAGAATAGTACATTATACTATGTCGAGGGATTTTCCAGGCTATGGCCTCTAACCACGATGATCTTGCAAGACTGGCAAGCTTCTTCGGAGGGGAAGAAGCCATCAATGTAGTGAGAACCCTAGCTCAGGCAGGCATGACAACAGACGATGTAATCGCCACACAGGCCAATGTCAGGCTGAACACAGCTAGAAGAATCCTGTACAAGCTCTATGACCACGCCCTCGTCACCTGCACCAGGAGCAGAGACGAGACAACCGGCTGGTTCATCTATCACTGGAAACTTCAACCCGACCAGTTAGACGCGTTCGTCAGAAGCAGGAAAAAGAAGGCACTGGAAAAACTCCGCAAACGTGTCGAATATGAGAAAGGCCACAGTTTCTTCATGTGTAAAGGATGCCTTACCATCAGAGTAACTTTCGAAGAGGCTATGGAGTCCGCCTTTCGATGTAGCGGTTGTAACGGCCAGTTGGTCAACGAGGATAATGGAAAAATTGTTCAGGTGTTGGAGGACTCAGCCAGAAGGCTGGAGTCGGACCTTTCAGAACCTCCATCTTTCTAGGAGAAAACTCTTCTTTGAAAGAGGGCTGGCTTGCAGCCACTCTCGCCGAAAAGATCCCGGAACATGTTTTGAAGAACGGCCTAGACTTCGTACATAGTTTTCTATCCCGAGAGAGCAAGGGGCTTTTGGTCAAATGGGAAATCGGTACTAGGAAGGGCTGGCTCGAGGTAGGAGCCGACGGGGAGGATGCTGAGGCGTTCCTCAATATTCTGAAAGAGAAACTGGGAACTGTTCCCGTCCAATATTCGGGACTGGAAAAATGGGATGTTGCCAAAGGATTCCTTGTGGGAGCGGGAAGGGTCGGATTTGGGGTCTATGTAGACGTGGGAATTCTTGAGCCGGCAGCAAAGGATGGGCTGTATCCATTGCACAGGATGAGGGCACAGCTTGCAGATGGGATTGCAAAGTCATGCAGAGAAATCTTGGACGAGAATGGTCTTGCGGACAATCGCCCCGTGAGTGTTCTGGTTACTAGCATTGAGGGTGAGAGGGTTTCTCTGGAACTTTCGGATGAGACTCGTCTGCTTCTCCAATCCTGGAAGAATCTTCCTTTCGAGCGAGTCGTTGCAATGGGTGTGAGCCGTGATAATCTTGAGGTTTCAGTGAAGAGAGCTGATCTCCGGTACGATGTGATTAGGTGCGAATCTCTCTCCTTGTTCTGTCACTGTCTGGTTTGCAAGGTTGGGACGGAGGCACCGGGAGTGATTGCGAAGATAGGTCGTCACTTGAAGGGTGTCAGCCTGAAGGCTTTCAGAGGGGCTGTCGAATGAGCGAGGCGTGGTTTAGAGTGGGTTTCCTTCGAGTGGGGTTCCGTGTAAACGGTTCTCGTCTAGAGGATGCTCAAGGGAAGACTCGGCATTTTCCCCATCGATCTTGTTGCTGCGTTTGACGTTTTTCACGGGGGCAGGACCTTAGGGTTCACTGCTCAGGTTCTTGCGGATAATAAGGCGTAACGCCTATTTCGTTTGGCGTGGTCTCTTGTGACGGGTTGCGAGGATATGCCAGGGCGTTTCCCCGAATCCGCCCGTCAGAGCCGTCGCCAGGACCAGGATTCCCAAGGGCAGCATAATTGTTCCAGAGAGAAAGAGCATGGGTGAGAGGAACCCGTTTCCAGCGAAGATTATCAAACCGCCCAGCAGGAGTAGCCCTCCCAGCAATACTCCACCAAACGTCTTCGCGCCTTCGATACTAAGGTCCTCGTCCAAGCTACACTCACGAATAGACCGATAATACCACTGGTCCCCTCTTTAGTCTTGCCCGTTGTACAACTATCCCGGGCAACCTCTGGGATTCTATTTCAAGAGAATCCTATGTATCATCTTATTGGAGTAACTGAGCCTCTTGAGAATCTCGACTCCATTCTCTCCCAATCTTGGTACATGACTTGACTTGCTAGGGGGAGAGGAAGAGAATCTCATTGGTGAGATCAACTGGGGAAAGTCTCGTCCTCGCATGACTATTACTCCTCGACTTTTAAGATGGGGATCTTTCATAACGTCCGCGATCCCGTACACTGGGGCGACAGCCACGTTATGTTTGACCAACAAGCTTTGCCAGTGTGCCGCCTTCTCTCGTTTGAGCGTACTCGAAAGAGTGGGAATGAGCAGATTTCTATTGCGGACTCTCAGGGGATTGGTCCGGAACCGCGGGTCCTCTAGGAGTCGCCGAATCCCTAGTGCTTCGCAAAAGGACTTCCATTGCGAATCGTTCCCCACAGCCACTACCAGATATTTGTCTCTGCACCTGAATGCCTGGTATGGGACAATGCTCGGATGAGCTGAACCCATACGTTCTTGCTGTTTACCGGTGGCGAAGAAATAGGCGGCATTGTAGGTGAGCCAGGAAACAGTAGAGTCGAGTAGAGAGATGTCGAGATAGTCGCCTGTTCCTGTGACGAGGCGTTTCGCCAAGGCTGCTAGTATAGCCTGAGTGGCGTAGTGTCCCGCCGCAATGTCTGCAACAGGAACGCTGATCCTGATTGGCGGCCGTCCTCTTTCTCCAGTGGAACTCATTATCCCACTCATGGCGAGTGCGACAAGGTCGTAGCTGGAACGGTTACGGTCAGGGCCGGTCTGTCCAAACCCGCTGATAGAACAGTAAACCAGAGCCTTGTTTACCCGCCGAAGACTCGGATAGCCTAGGCCCAGACTTTTCAGGGCGCCTGGGCGAAGGCTCTCTACGAAAATGTCCGAGTCAACAACCAACCTCCGTATTACCTGCTGACCCTCTCTCGTCTTCAGGTCCAGGCACAGACTTTTCTTGCCCCTGTTAAGACTGAGAAAGTAGTAGCTCTGCCCATGGACAAAGGGAGGACCCCACGTCCGCGTCTCATCCCCGCTCCCAGGCTTCTCAACCTTCACTATCACCGCTCCGAGATCAGACAACATCATAGTGCAAAAGGGACCTGCGAAGTCCTTCGTGAGGTCGACAACGCGGACGCCTTTGAGAGGTAGGCCCATGCCCTTATCTCCCACGGTTAGCAACGGATTAATTCATAGTACCAATTACGGAGAGTACGGTTTCTGGATCAGGGAAAACCTGTAGCTGAGGCCCTCATTGAAGGAGAGCTTTCTCCGTTTGAACATGAAGCCCTGTACCAACTGCTCAGAAAAAAGTTCAATGTTAGCCAGCCCTCGTACGTTGAGCTTCCAGACGAGAACCTAGCAGTTCGAGTCAACATCATCCTGCACCACCCGTACTCGAGAGAACTCTTCACACAGATCCTAGAGAGGGACTGGCGAGAAATCAAGCATTTGTTAAGGGAGGTCGCGCACAGAAGGGGACGTGCGGGGGCGGCCTTCAACCTAACATTTGTAGACCAAGAAACTAGGTTGGTCTTCCGATCGGGTCTATTGAACGAGGATGAAACCAGTTCGGCGCTTGACCAGGTCGGACACTTGACCGGTATTATCAATCGGATAAAATCCGACAGCTCGACGGAACCTCTGGGGCTTATCGAATGTTCTTTTGATAAGAAATCAGACCGATGGCAGGATTTCCACGGCTTCACCCTGTCGAGCGAGAAGAGAGCTTACACTTTCGACGATGCGAATTTCAAATGGGTCAGGCTGGGAGATTCGCCCGTAAATGTGAAGTTGAAGTCTGCTGACTACAAGGCAGACGGGGGAAAACTGGTACGGGTAAGACTGACAGAACAAGACGGACTGGTCAAGTCGGTCGACCTTTCCGGCGACTTTTTCATTCTTCCCGAGGAAAACTTGGAGAAACTCGAGAAAACGCTCCTAGGCTCGCGGCTGCAGAGTTCAGATCTCCAATCTCTAATCAACCGTTTCTTTGAGACCACCGGGACCCGGGGTCTGGGGGTTAAGCCAGAAGACTTCGTCAAAGCCTTGCTACTGGCATCGGAGGCTCCAGGCCAGTGAAGAATGCGTGGCGGCTCTTGGAGGTGGAGTATATGGACGATCCTTTCCGGAATCTAGCCGTGGAGGAGACTATCCCACGAATGGTTGGTTCTGGAAGATCGCCGGCAACCATTCGGTTCTGGCATAACTCTAACACGATTGTCCTTGGATGTTTTCAATCTGCAGATCTAGAAGTAGACTTCGATGCGTGCAAGGAGACGGGGACCAAAGTGGTTCGACGATTCACCGGGGGTGGAGCAGTCTACCATGACGGAGGAAACCTGAACTACGCAATTTCTTTGAAAAAAGGCAACTCGCTGGTACCGGGTGATGATTTGCAAATGGTCTTTCGAAGGCTTTCAGAGGGAACTGTTCGTGGTCTGAGAAACCTAGGGGTCAGGGCAGAGTTTCAACCCATCAACGACATCCAGGTGGACGAGAGAAAGGTTTCAGGTGCAGCGGGCAGCATCCGCTGGGACGCAGTATTTCATCACGGCTGCATACTCGTAGGGTCAGACCTTGCTGTTCTGGGAAAAGTGTTGAAAGTCCCAGTAGCAAAGCTTGCTGACAAGCACGTTCAGAGTGTCCGTAAGCGGGTAACAACTGTGAGAGATGAGCTGGGTCGCGACGTGTCAACCCGGGAAGTTCAAGATGCCATTATCCAGGGCATTGAAGAAGCATACGGGGTCGAATTGGAAAAGGACGTCATGACCTCTGAAGAGATGGTTCTGGCTGACGAGCTTTTCCGGACGAAGTACAATCGTTCTGAATGGAATCTGGAACGGTGATATGGGTCGGTTGGGAAGATCACAGAAAAAGGGAAATTATGGTCTGCACGAGAGACTAGACGCGTGAACTGGGTGATACCAAGCTTTCACGTGGTTCTATGTACTTGTTCTTGAATCCGGGCCCTGGATTCCTCATTATGACATCGCCGTGTGTCTCGAACCATTCTGGGATTATCACGGCCCGGAGCAGTTCTTGGACTGAGATGCCTCTCTGTTTTGCCTCAGTGTCCAGTAGTGTGAAGGTTTGCGGTCCGAAAGCAACCATTACCTTGACTGACGTCTTGGCATCCATTTCCTGGTATCCTACTATCCCTGGAGGGCGAAAAAGTGACCCGTCGGGATACTCTGGATACCAAACAGTACTATGCTGGGCAAGTAATATAAGGCTGCCGGAGAAGCATTTCCGAAAACCGGAAAATGGTAAAGAATGCCCATTGACGAGACGGACCGAAAGATCATCGCTGTCCTGGACAGAGACGCCAGTCTAACCCACAAGGAAATAGCCCACAGGCTTCGAATGAACGAGTCAACTGTCAGAAAGAGAATTCTCTCTCTCAAGAGGAAGAAAGCGATTAAGTTCATCATTCGAATTGACACTTCCCAGTTGGGGTTCAAGGCGGAGGCCGAGCTCGGCCTGGACGTGGAGCCTTCTAGGAACCTTGAGGTTGGTAAGGTCCTTCCGAATATTCCAGGGGTTCGAATGGTCTTCAGCTGTTCGGGTGACCATGACTACATCGTGGTGATCTGGGCTCACGACAGGGATTCTCTCTCTAAGATCACGGACCAATTGTCTGCTATTGAGGGAGTGACAAAGGTCAACCCTTCAATCATTACTGAAAGACTGAAGTAGAAACCTGTCGCGGGCCAACTCCTCTCCCTCCAAGCACGGGATTCTTGCCCGGGTCTTGAGAAGCCTTTTTTGAAGGCCGAAACGGGAGAGGCGGAAAGCCTCGGGTCTACCGGATGCAGTACAAGTACACAGTGCTGACTAATACCACGATTGGCGCTTTTATGGCCCAGCTTGACTCAAACATTGTGTTGATATCGCTGCCTACAATTGTCCGGAACCTACCGGGCACAACAGCTTTCGACGCCTTGTGGGTCGTCATGGCCTACATTCTCGCCATAGCCTCTCTCTTGCTCGTGTTCGGCCGATTGGCCGATATGTACGGGAGGATTAGACTGTACAACGCAGGGTTCGCGGTCTTCACGCTAGGTTCAGGACTATGCAGTATTTCTCCGAATGGCACATCGCTTGTCTTGTTCCGGGCTGTTCAGGGCGTGGGTGCCGCGCTTGTCTTCTCCAATAGTGCTGCTATTTTGACGGACGCTTTTCCGGCTGATGAAAGAGGCCGAGCGATCGGGATAAACCAAGTCACAGGAGTCAGTGGTTCCGTCTTGGGACTTGTAGCAGGCGGCGTCCTGACCTCTGCGCTCGGATGGCAGTCGGTTTTCTGGATCAACTTGCCGGTAGGGGTCTTCGCCACGATATGGGGATACACGAGGCTGAGGGAGCTGGCCGTGGTAAAGCGGGAGAAGCCGGATGGTCTAGGGAACATTCTCTTCGGTTCCGGCCTTACCGTGTTCTTGGTGGGAATCACTCTCGGGGCCCTGGAAGGATACACGTCTGTTCTCGCGGGCGTGGTCTTTGCCGGGCTAGCTTGCCTGGGTGCTTTCTTCTATCTGGAGACGAGGGTTCGGGCTCCTATGATGGATATGAGCCTGTTCAAGATTCGACAATTCACGGGAGGGATTCTGAGCAACCTACTCGCCTCGGTGGCACGAGGAGGGGTCCTACTCGTCCTAACGTTCTATTTCCAGGGAGCCTTGCTCCTGGACGCTTTTGACGCTGGGGTCCGCCTGATACCCTTCTCTATTGCCTTTGTCGGTGTTGGACCCTTGAGCGGATACTTGTCCGACAGGTATGGAGCTAGAGGATTCAGTACTCTAGGTATGGTAACGTCCGGGTTGGCGTTTCTCTTGTTCGCCTCTTTGCCTACCGGGGTGTCCTATAGTATCCTTGTCATTCCGATGATAATGGATGGTATTGGAGCGGGTATGTTTATCGCTCCTAACATCGCCTCGATAATGAATGCTACACCCGTGAATAGGCGCGGTGTGGCTTCCGGGATGTCGGCCACACTGCTCACTACTGGGTCCTTGTTGAGCTTGGCGATCACGTTTGTAATCATGGCTGCCAGTATTCCGTTGAATGTTCTTCAGGCAATCTTCGCTGGACTGCCGGTGAGCGGCGCTGGAGTCGTCAACCTTGAAGCGTTTACAGCTTCTATGCGAACCAACTTCCTCGTCATGGCGGGGTTGAGCTTTGCCGCGGCTGTCCCGTCTGCGTTGCGGGGGCAGAGGGTTATCGGGATTCGGGCGGGTGGGACAGTGATGACTGAATGACTATTATGACAGGTGAGGCATGGGTCTAGTCATGGTGTCGGTTGCGAAGGATATAGTGGAAAAGGAGTTCATCTCCCTAGGCAAGGAGAAGAGCTGTCTCGACGCTGCTAAGGCGATGAAGGCGAAGAAGCATGGCTACGTTATTGTCTCATCTTCTAGGGGCGTTCCTGAGGGGATGGTGACTGAATGGGACTTTCTGGCGAAGGTGATTGCTGAGGGCCGGGACCCGGCAAGAGTGAGGCTAGACGAGATTATGACTAGCGAACTGGTTAGTGTGGATGCGAAGACGGGACTGGATGAGGTGGCTCAGTTGATGGCTCTGAAAGGAATCAGGAGAGTGCTTGTCTTAGAGGACGATACCGTTCTAGGCGTGATTACTGCCGCGACGATGCTGCGTCGTATGAAGGAGTATATTGACAAGATATCTTCTCAGATCGCCAGGCTCCATTCCCCGATGATGTAGGCTAAGACTCAGGACCTAGTAGGGCTCATTGTCCCGCGGAACGTTACATTACCCTGACACGAATCGGCCTATTTCGCCTGTTACGGGTCGTAGCTGTGCCGCTCTGTGTTGCCAATGTCACGGCCGTACACGTGAATACTAGTCACCGTCTTCTCCGTTAGATTGTCGACCCTGTGCATGCCTGTATGCCCCAATACTGTCACGTGTCCTTTCTTGTTTGTCCTCTCGCTGACTTTTTCCAGCTTTGCAAATTTTGTATTTGACCCGTCATCAGTTCTCCGAAACAATGCCTCCCTCTCCTCTCCATCATAGACTCCGATCAGTGCCCAGGTGAGATGGTCGTGGATCGGAGTTGTCTGGCCAGGCTTCCAGACTCCTCCGATGATAGAGTAGCATTTGTCTTGGGGCATGTGAAGCAGGTTCATCGCGAACCTGTCCCTCGGGGAGCGAAGGCCGCGGAAGGAAGCGAGTCCGGGGTTTGGATGAGTTTTTCTAGCATAGGTCTTGGATGAAGTAGAATCTCTGACTCGGACGAGGACTTTCTGACAATCGCCTCGGACTCGTGGACGAACTGTTTGAGTGAATAGGCTAAGACGGTCCAGTCCGTAGTCTTGGTAGTGTTGGAATATATCGGTAGCTGGGAAGACCGGGTGTTTGCGGAGTAACATTTTAACCAGACAACTCCAGGGTTCCTGAGTGATTCCTTTATGGCCCAGACCCTCCAGTTTGACGGGCAACCAGAACTGGTAGCGGAGATTCTGAGGCTGAAGAAGGAGAGGAATGCGGTGATTCTTTCTCACAACTACCAGGTGCCAGAGGTGCAAGACATTGCGGACTTTGTCGGAGATTCTCTCGGCTTGTCCCAGGCAGCGGCGAAAACTGAGGCCGACGTAATCGTCTTCTGCGGTGTGCATTTCATGGCGGAGACGGCTTCGATCATTTCTCCCGGTAAGAGGGTTCTGATTCCTGATTTGGGAGCGGGTTGTTCTTTGGCGGCCACGATTGACGGGGAGAAGCTTCGTGCCTGGAAACGAGACCATCCGCGGGCTGTTGTGGTGTCCTACATCAACACCACGGCTGACGTGAAGGCAGAGAGCGATTACGTGTGTACTTCTAGTAACGCGGTCAGGGTCGTCAATAGTATTCCCCGGGATCGTGAGATATTGTTCATGCCTGACTTGTTCTTGGGCGCGTTTGTGAAGGAGCGGACGGGTCGGGAGATGGAGATTTGGCCCGGGGAGTGTCATGTTCATGCTGGTATTACGCCTGAGATTGTGAACCGGAAGCTGGAAGATAACAGGGACGCGGAGTTCTTGATCCATCCTGAGTGTGGTTGTGTGACCCAGTTTCTCTATTTTGCCGAGAAGGGAGATTTTCCCATGTTGACCCAGGTATTGTCGACGGAGGGAATGGTTAGGCGGGCGCGGGAATCGTCGGCTGACAAGTTTGTTGTTGCGACTGAGACTGGTATTCTTCACCGGATGAGGAGGGAGAATCCTGGGAAGTTGTTCTTGCCGGTGAAGGAGGACGCGGTCTGCCAGTACATGAAAATGATAACGTTGGAGAAGGTGGCCTTGTCGCTTAGGAACATGGTCTACGAGGTCCGGGTCCCGCGGGAGACTGCGGACCGGGCGAAGCTCGCGATCACACGGATGCTTGAACTAGCTTAGTCTTCCTCAAAAGACGAAAGTTTCAAGAGATTGTTCTCTCAACACTGTTGGGTTAGATGAGCGGAATCGCCTGCAGAAGAAGCCATGGATCTGCTCTATCAATTTGATGAAGTCTGGGATGCAACATTATGGGTTCTTCAGCCTCTCCTTCAATCGTGGTGTCACGAGAAACGACCCTATCTGAAGTATCCTGCCAGATTCTAAGAGTTCAGTCTGTGCCTGTGCACCTTCTCTGTTCCACGGGAACCATTTCTCCAGATCTGACTCGGGAGCTAGTACGGCCGAGTCGATTGTCCTAGCCAGTAGCTCTAGCCTCGCGTCATCGTAAGATAGGGAGGAGTGTCCCCTCGCTATGGATCCTACTCTACTGTTCCAGAGTTGCCATATGTTCGCGTGAAGATGTCTCTCAGGTCTCGGGTCCTCATAGCCCACAATCAATGCGTAGCTCTCTAGCTGTGACAGTGCCCGGTGAAAACGGCTCGTGAACGTCTTTCCTTCCAGTTTGAGTCGGGTTCGAAGATGGTCTGTCCGGATTGGACCATCGGCTTGGAGGAGTTCGACGATTTTCCGTTCCAGGTCTGAGAGAATCTTGCCTGTGACGAGAAGCCCGTGGTTATGTTTGACGATAGGATCTAGAACGGGCCAGAGATTGTGTGAAACGAGGGTCTTGCTACGCCTGAAAATTCTAGTTCCAAGAATAGACTTGGCCCGATCTAGCTCTCCGAGAGCGTGGCCCGCGCTCTGTCCAGAGATCTTTATCGACCACCATTCCCCCCATCCTGTGAAACCCTTCTTGGAAGGTTTCCATTCGCGGCCCATGATTGCGCTGATGACGCTTGGAAGTTCGTTTCCCCCAAAAACCGAGACGATACCCTTGGCATGGATGAACTGTTGAATCTCGTCGAGGGTTCGAAGTTTCAGAGAGGGTTGGAGCCGATGCTCTTTCTCCCGAAGCTGCCGAGCCTTCTGGAGAAGCTTCGGGTCAACCATTGACCTATTTTCCCCTGGCAGCAGCCGGGGTGATTTCCATGCTTATGTCGATGCTTCTTGCCGAGTGAGTAATAGCGCCTACAGAGATTACGTCGACACCCGTCTTCACGTAGCTTGATAGATTCTCCTTTCGGATTCTGCCGGAAGCCTCGAGAATTACATGGTCTCGAAGGCCTTTTTCTTTGAGGAGAGCCACCCCCTTCCTAATCATCTCCGGTTTCATATTATCCAATAGAATAATGTCAGCACCTGCTACGGCCGCTTCTACGGCCTGTGTGGGTACGGTGACTTCCACTTCGATCTTCTTTGTGAAGCTGACCTTTGACCGAGCAGTCTGGACGGACCTTGCCAGCGAGCGTCCGAGAGCAAGATGATTATCCTTGATGAGGACAGCATCGTCTAGCCTCATGCGATGAGTATCGCCACCACCCAGCTCTACAGCTTTCTTCTCGAAATACCGCAGTCCAGGGAGGGTCTTCCTAGTGCAGGCGATTCTCACCCTACCACGGCTGTTCCTTCTTGCAATTTCCACAAGGTTAGCCGTTGCCGTGGCCACTCCTGACATGTGAGAGAGCAGGTTCAGAAGCGTCCGTTCAATCTTGAGAAGTGAACCAGCAGGGCCGGTGATACGGAGCAGCCTGGATCCGGACTTGACTCTCTCGCCGTCTGCAACTTGAGAATCGGCCTGGCATCCTACAAGGCGGACCAAAATACGAGCCTCTTCCAGGCCAGCAATGGTCGCTGGTTCGTTGCAGATGACGTGGCCCACTGCCTTTCTGGCAGGGTCGATTAGCGCGTTGGTTGTTATGTCGCCGTGTCCAAGGTCCTCTGCAAGGAATGATCTGAGGGCGTCCTCAACCGCAAAATCTTCCGGGTCCAATGGCATCATCCTTCGATACCGTTACAGTATAAAGAAGTGGGGCGGTTGGAGATGACGGCTTGAGGATTATCGGGACAGTCCAAAACCGGAGAGGTGACCCTCTTCTGCTCCTCCGACTTCTCAGAGACCTGAGACAGGGCCACAAACTCGACAGCATAGGCGTTGCTTGGAGCGTTCCTTCGGGGAATACCGAGCCGGGCTGGGACGAACTGGTCGAGGAGGAGAGACGAATCCAGGAGACTCTCCGCGACCGCGTCAGGATGGTCCACGAGTCCAGTCTGTCTTGGGATGCAAAGTCATTCCTCGGACGCTGCTACAGGTCATTCCAGTACGAGTTCATGGTCTCGCTGAATCTCAAACGACGGGACAGACAATTGAAACTGTTCCTAATCGACGATCCTAAGGTTCGAGGGTTGAGGTACGGAGAGATAGGTGACACGGGAGCCTTGTTGCGGGAGATCGAGACACATCCTTCGGAACGACAGGGAGACGCTCTCAGAACACGATACGCGGGCTACAGAGTTGCTTACGAAGAAATGGAAGTGTACGAGCAGATGATTCTGAATCCTAACTCTGTGCTTCTTGAAACATCTCTTGGAATAGCTGAGTATACGCAATCTCGTCAGGAGTACATGGTGGGGATGGTCATACGGTTTGGACCAGACGTTATTCTGCTACGGCTCTATCAGTGTCTCACGAAACCGTCTAAGGCCTTGGAAAGGGCGGGGATAAGCACTCCTTGGAAGAATTTCTTAGGGGGATTCACCCCCTCGACATCTATCATGAAATTGTCGGAGGCGGAATCAATTGTGGGGCCTCTGCCAGATCGCGACTAGTGCTCCGGCCCTATCTCCTTTCGCCGGACCTCATGGCCGCATGACCCTTGGAATATGTCTAAACTGTCCGGTCTGGCGTCGAGCCTGTATGGACTGACATGGACAAAAATAGCCTGTTTGTTGTCAACGGGACAAACGGCCTTGATCAGGTTTCCGGCTCGGGTCTTCTCCGGTTCGAGCAAGTAACCTATTCTTGCAGAGAGTTCGTCCGTTTTGACGCCTAGAACGCCCGCGTATACTCCGCCGGCCAACAGGAAGAGACTTGCGACAATCAACTCTACCATTCCGACAAACCCTAGCAGGTCGCTGTATTGTAGTATGAAGTAGAGAACGGCTGGAAATGCGAGTAGTGAAACTACTATTATGATTCTTCCCATCCATGAGAGGAAGCCCATACCAAGCGCCGCGGTTCGAGTAACTATTCAGTTGCGTCTTGACCCTTTCGAGTCGCGCTGTCTCACAATCGTCTCGACGTGGTCGATTATGGTCTTGAGAGAGGTTCCAGGGCCGAAATTACCTGTAATCCCACTCTTCTCCAACAACGGCTTATCCTCGTCAGGAATTATTCCTCCGCCAACAAGAAGAATGTCATCTCCCCCCTTCTGATGGACAAGTTTGGCCACCTTGGGAAAAGCGGTCATATGAGCCCCATTCAAGAGACTCATTGCAATCACATCTACATCCTCGTCAATGGCCATCTGGGCTACCTGTTCCGGCGTAGCCAGGAAGCCCGTATAGATGACCTCCATTCCCGCATCGCGAAACGCTCGACATAGAATTAGTGCTCCCCTGTCATGTCCGTCTAGACCAGGCTTGGCAACAAGTATGCGAATCTTCTTGGTTGAAGTTGTAGGCTTCTTCTGAGCCATCAGCTTATCGTCAGAGCAAACTTGCCCGCTGCTCTAATAAGTACTACATGGCTCTCTGGCGTCCCTAACCGGACTGACGAAGTGGTCCGAGAATCCGTCGATTTCGGAACCATTTAGGCTAGTTAATTAGGAAGGTACTGCGCTTTGGGAACGAAGAAACTTGGCGAAAGAAGTAAACTGCGATTGCGGTTTCATGCTCCGCGCTAACACGGACGACGAGCTTGTAAGACATGTTCAACTTCACGGAAAGGAGATTCATAGCATGGAAATTACTAGCGAACAGGCTCTGGCTATGGCCAAGCCCGTAGAAGCCACGATAGACGCCTAGATCCAACCCCGGTAGGAGCGCTCCCACTTCCTTTTTCTTTAATTATTAGACCGGACAGGATGCAACGAAAAGGTGGAGTATTCTGGAACAGCTTCAAGTCTCTAAAGTCCCCGTTTCCGCGAGCGTTCTCGACTGGTTGCTCAATTTGGACGAGCCCTCAGTAAGGTACGCCACTCTAGTCCAGTTGTTGGGAAGAGAACAGCATGATAATGACGTGGAAAGGGCCAATGGTCTTATCGGCAAAGAGGGCTGGGTGGCTCAGAGCCTCGCTGAACAGAAAGAGAATACTTATTGGGAAAACGCCCAGTCGTGTTATGTTCCAAAGTTTTCCGCCTGCTCATGGCGTCTTGTTGTTCTGGCAGACCTAGGTGTCTCAGGCGAGGACCGACGGATCCGAAACTGCGTAGAACATTTCATGTCTCTCCACAATGTTGAGGAGGGAGGGTTCTCTATCAGGCAGAAGCATCCGCCCAGGGAGACGAAGGACTGGCCGTTTCATGCCCATATCTGCAACACTGGCAACATGCTCCGAACCCTCGCAAAGCTCGGATACGCCCGGGACGACCGAGTCCAGAAGGCTGCTAATTGGCTCCTGACCAAACAGCTTCCTGATGGAGGTTGGAACTGTTCCCCTCCGGGAAAGCACGGATCATTCACAGCGACCGTTCAGCCAATATGGGGTCTCAACGAACTTGTGGCTCATGACCATAGGGAAGCTTGGAAGACCTCTGTGACGAAGGGCCGAGAGTTCCTGCTGAAACACAGGGTTTACAAATCGGACGAAGACGATTCCGTAGTGCTTTTTGACTTTCTCAAGATGCACTATCCGATGCACTACATGTACGATTTTCTGCACGGGCTACGCGTCCTGACTGAGTCCGGAGTGAACGACCCGAGAATGGATGATGCGGTTAGAGCTCTGTTGGCGAAGAGGCTTCCTGACGGAAGATGGCCGTTGGAGGCCGTCTATCGGGGATGGCGGCATGCCCACCCAATCCACGGGCTAGAAACGGTATCTCGTCCTGAGGAGAGGGAGATCATAACCGACGGATGGGGCACCGAAAGAGCAATTCAGCTCGAAGAGGCCGGAAAGCCTAGTAAGTGGATAACTCTTCAGGCTCTTCTCGTACTAAAAAGAATCGGCCTATTGGTTCTCAATTAGACCAAGGTAAATCCAGGAGAATCCTGCAGGCCCCCGGGTAACCGGTCTGCGTCCATTGAGGACCGACCCTGTTAAGGCTCATTCTTAATAGTAACAGGTTTTTTCTCGGCCTCCGACCCCGTTGCGAGAGAATATTCTCAACGACGACTCACTGACCTTTGCTGAGAAAATTATTAGCGCACGAGCGGAAGGTGCTGAGAAGATCCATCATCCTGGGGACATTACCGTTCTAGGCGCGGACCT
>Ga0066710_100001734_pt1 | contig 16716 bp, 14 predicted proteins | sample GraSoiAngelo_159_FD_79666 | JGI IMG/M metagenome (GOLD analysis project Ga0066710, IMG submission 79666) | Grasslands soil microbial communities from the Angelo Coastal Reserve, California, USA - 14_1009_16_40cm | ecosystem: Environmental > Terrestrial > Soil > Grasslands | place: USA... | reverse complement strand
TGTGTTCACCGTGGTCAGTCCGCAGGTCGCGCGAACGAACCTGCTGCCGACGTTCGAGGCCCTGGCGGCAAACCTGGAGTCCCGTAGCCACGGGCTGTATGGGCTGCACATCTTCGCGCTCCCCTGTCAGCAGGTGATCTAGCCTCATCTCCGTCTACCTCTGGGAGAGGCGATTGACGACGCGGCGACTGGCGCTGATCGGCCATACTGGGCCAAGTGGCTCGGATGGTCGCGCTTCTGGTGGCACTGGTGGTACTGAGCGCGGGCGCGCCGACGGCAATGGCGGATCCGCTCGACGTGGTGGGCGCGTATGACCCGGGCACGGCGGGGCTGAACGCGAGCGCCATCGGCCTCGACGGCTTCGCCTATCTCGGGTCCTGGGGATCAGCCGCCGAGTGCCCTGGCCTGGGCGTGCGCATCCTCGACGTGCACGACCCGACCACGCCGGAACCCATCGCATCCGCCGCCGTCTACAGCGGCACGACCGCCGAGCACCTTTCGGCGGTGCACTTCGCCACCGACGCCTTCAAGGGCAGCGTCTTGTTTGCAGGCATCCAGCGCTGCAGCGCGGGCGGTGGTGCGCCGAGCGGACTGGCCATCTGGGACATCAGCGACCCGTCCAACCCGGCCGAGCTCGGCTTTTTGTCCACCGGCCGCGGCTCGCGCGGCGTCCACGAGTTCGCGGTGCGACAGCGGGGTGATCATTGGTACGCCTACCTGGCCGTACCCAACTCCGAGATCACCGACGGCTCGGGCGACCTGCGCATCGTCGATGTCACCGATCCGCGCCAGCCTGCCGAGGTCGTCAACTGGGGCGCGCGTCGCGACGCCGGGCTACCCGTTGGTGTTGGCGCGCAGTGCGCACCCATCTGTCGGGGCTCGGTGCCGCAGGCATTCCTGCACAGTGTCGCGCTGAGTCCAGACGGACGGACCGCCTATCTTTCGTACTGGGATCTGGGCGTGATCGTCCTCGACATTTCCGAACCGAACGCGCCTCGGTTGCTCGGGCGCTTCGCCGAGCCGCAGGCGGCCGAAGGCAACACCCACTCGGTGGCCCTGGCACACGATGGCAGGCTCGCGCTGGTGGGCGACGAGACGTTCGGACCACCCTGGGGACGGCTGCGGCTCGTCGACGTGCAGGATCCGGCCAATCCAGTGCAGGTGGGGACGTTCGATACGCCTGACAGCGCCGCGAGCACGCCCGGCGAGCAGTACGCGTTTACGATCCACAATCCGCTGACCGACGACCGTGATCCGAACCGCGCGTACCTGGCCTGGTATGCCGATGGCGTGCGGCTGCTCGATATCTCCGATGCCTCGCGGCCCGTCGAGCTCGCCAGCTGGATCCCGCCGCGCGGCGGCATGATCTGGAACGTCTCCTTCATGGGTGACCTGCTGCTGGCCGGCGACATCAACAACGGGCTGTTCATCCTGCGTCGCTAGACCGCGACACTGAGGAGGCGGCGCCGCCGAGCTCGCGGGTGACGGCGGCAGCGATCGCGTCGCCGACTTCGCTTGTGCGGGCCGTTTTCTCGCCGGCGCGAGCGATGTCGGGGGTGCGCAGGCCGAGCTCGATGGCGTCATCCACGGCGCGCTCGACGGCGGTGGCTTCGCGCTGCAGGCCGAGCGAGTAACGCAGCAGCAGCGCCATGCTCTGGATGGCAGCGATCGGGTTGGCCACGCCTCGACCAGCGATATCGGGCGCGGTGCCGTGGATCGGCTCGTATAACCCTCTATAGCCACTATGACGGTTACGCGCTTCGCCGAGTGAGGCGCTCGGCATCAGGCCCATCGAGCCCGCGAGCACGGCCGCCTCGTCCGTCAACAGGTCGCCGAACAGGTTGTCAGTGACGATCACGTCGAACTCCAACGGGCGATAGAGCAGGTGCATGGCCAGCGCGTCGGTCAGGATCGGCTGGAACTCGACGTCGGTGAACTCGGCGGCGACGCGGCTGGCGACGTCACGCCATAACCGAGAGGTGGCCATCACGTTCTGCTTGTCGGCCACGTGCAGTCGCTTGCGGCGGCCGCGGGCCAGCTCAAAGGCCATGCGCACGGTGCGTTCGACTTGTGACTCGGTGTAGGCCGTAGTGTCGACCGCGCGCCACTGACCGCGGGCGTCCTGCCAGTACTTCTTCGGCCTGGCGAAGTATGTGCCCGCCACGAGCTCGCGGATGAACAGCACGTCCGCGCCCTGGACGATCTCGGGCTTCAGCGGCGACAGGTGCACCAGCGCCGGCTGCATGCGCGCGGGCCGCAGGTTGGCGAATGTGCCCAGGGCTGCGCGCAGACCGAGGATTGCCTGCTCGGGCCGAACCGCGGCTTTTGGATCATCCCACTTCGGGCCGCCGACCGCGCCGAACAGCACCGCGTCTGAGCGCCTGGCGAGCGCGATGGTTTCCTTGCGGATCGCCGTGCCGTAGGCATCGATGGCCGCTCCGCCGACCTTGTCTTCGGTGAGCTCGAAGACGTGCTCGAGCGCGGTGGCCGCGACGGCCTCGAGCACCTTTACGGCTTCGCCGACGACCTCGGGCCCGATTCCGTCGCCGCCCAGGACAGCGATCCGAAAGCGCGCCAATCTAGCGGTAGACGTGACCGATGGCGTCGAAGACGCCGTCGGCGGCGCGACGGCCGTTCTCGGCGATCAGCACCAGGTCTTCGTCGGTGACCTCTTTCTTGTAGTCGGCCAGGCTCTTGAAGCCGGCGAACGCGTGGTTCAACTCGTCCTGCGTCAGCAGCAGGCCGAGTTCTTCGAGGCGCCGCCGCAGCGCGTGCCGGCCCGAGTGCTTGCCCAGCACAAGCCGCGTCCCTTCGGCGCCGATGGCCGCCGCGGACATGATCTCGTACGTGCGCGCGTCCTTGAGCATGCCATCCTGGTGGATGCCGCTCTCGTGAGCGAAGGCGTTGAGCCCCACGATCGCCTTGTTCGGTTGCACGGCAATGCCCGTGAACTGCTGGAGCAGCTCGCTGGCCGGCACCAGCTCCTCGAGGTTGATGCCGTGCTTGACCCGATGGTGATCGCGGCGGACGGTGAGCGCCATTACCAGCTCTTCCAGGGCGGCGTTGCCGGCCCGTTCGCCGATGCCGTTGACACAGCATTCGATCTGTCGCGCGCCGGCCCTGATGGCCGCCAGGCTGTTGGCGACCGCCAGCCCCAGGTCGTTGTGGCAGTGCACCGAAAGCGTCGCATTCTCGATGTTGCCCACGTGCTCGCGGATGTAGGTGATCATCATCCCGAACTCATCGGGCTGGGCGAAGCCGCACGTGTCGGCGATATTGACCGTCGTCGCGCCAGCGTCGATCACCGCTTCGAGGACCTCACACACGTATGACCAGTCCGAGCGCGTCGCGTCCATCGGCGAGAACTCGACATCCGGCGTGTAGCCCCTGGCGTGGCGGACCATCTCCAGAGCGCGCGTTTTAGCCTGCTCGCGCTTCAGGTTGAACTGGGCTTCGAGGTGGATATCCGACGAGGAAAGGAACGTGTGGATGCGCGGCCGCTGGGCATCTTTGATGGCTTCCCAGCACTGGTCGATATCCGCGGCCACGGCGCGCGCCAGGCCAGCGATGACGGGCCCCCGAACCTCGCGGGCGATGCGCTCGACAGCCGCGAAGTCGTCCGGGCTCGCGGCAGGAAAGCCGGCCTCGATCACGTCGACGCCGAGACGGGCGAGCTGGTGGGCCATCTCAACCTTTTGAGGCGACGTCAATGCGAAGCCTGGCGACTGCTCGCCGTCACGCAAAGTGGTGTCGAAGATCTTTACGTAGTCGGTCATGGGGCTACCCCGTCGTGGTTGTGAGACCTTGTTTGTTCATCAGCGCGCGCAGGTCCTTGCCGACCTGCTCCATAGGGTCATTAGCCGCCAGTTCGCGGTAGCGCGTGAAGTTGGGCCGGCCCACCTCGTTTTCATCCAGCCAGCGGTGGGCAAAAGTGCCGTCCTGGATTTCTTTCAACACCTCACGCATGCGCTGCTTCACGCTGGCGTCGATCACCCGCGGCCCCGAGACATAGTCGCCGAACTCGGCCGTGTCGCTGACGGAGTAACGCATGCGCGCCATACCGCCCTCGAACATCAGATCGACGATCAGCTTCATCTCGTTCAGGCACTCGTAGTACGCAACCTCGGGTTGATAACCCGCTTCTACGAGGACTTCCCAGCCGGTTTTGATCAGCGAGGTGATCCCGCCACACAACACGGACTGTTCGCCGAAAAGATCTGTCTCTGTTTCTTCCTTGAAGGTGGTCTTGATCAGCCCGGCTTTGGCGCTGCCGATGGCGTTGCCGTAGGCGAAAGCCAGGTCCCAGGCTCTGCCGGTGGCGTCCTGCTCGACCGCGACCAGCGACGGCACGCCTTTGCCCTCGACGAACAGCTCGCGCATGCGGTGGCCGGGCGCCTTGGGCGCCACCATCCACACGTCGACGCCTTCGGGCGGAACGATCTGTTTGAAGTGGATGTTGAAGCCGTGCGCCCAGACGAGTGACTTGCCTGGCGAGACTTCGGGGCGGATGCTGTCCTCGAAGATGCGGCGTTGTTTTTCGTCGGGGATGAGATGAACAATCACGTCGGCCTGGCGGGCCGCGTCGGCCACTTCGGCGACTTTCAGGCCGGCTTTCTCGGCGGCTTCCCAGGACTTCGAGCCTGCGTAAAGGCCGACCATGACATCGAGACCAGCATCGTGCGCATTGAGCGCGTGGGCGTGTCCCTGACTGCCGTAACCGATAACGGCAATCTTCTTGCCTTTGAGCGGATCGATGGGGGCGTCGAGCTCGGTATACACGTGGGCGGTCATCTGGCGAACACCTCCATCAGCCGACGAGCTTCAAGCGATCGGCTTTTTCTGAGCGAGAGCCGGCCTGGCCGCGGCTCATCGCGACCACGCCAGTGCGGACAAGCTCCTTGACACCATATGGGCGGAACAGATCGAGCAAGCTATCGACTTTGACGGTCGGACCGGTCACTTCGATCATCAGCGAACCTGATGCGACGTCGACGATTCGTGCACGATAAATATCAGCGATCTGCATGACCTCCGCGCGCTGTGGCGCGGCTTTGCACGAGACCTTGATCAGCGCCAGCTCGCGCTCGACGCGCGCGTCGTCGGTCAGGTCGCTCACCTTGCGCACTTCGACGACTTTGTAGAGCTGCTTGGTCACCTGTTCGACGGCGCTACGCGCACCGTCAACGACCATCGTGAGGCGCATGATGCCGGTCTCATTGGTGCGACCGATCGACAGGCTTTCGATCGCGAACGATCGCTGACGGAAGAGGCTCAACACGCGATTCAGCGTCGCGGGCCCCTCTTCCACGGTGGCTACCAATGTGTGCTTACTCATCGGTCACTTCCGTCTCTCGGGCTGGGGCCGGCGCTGGCCAGGGCGCGCTCGCGTGCGCCCTCATACGGGGTGTCGGGCAGGACTTCGCCCAGCGAGGTCCCGCCGAGCACCCAGGGATAGACGTCTTCGGTGCGTGCGACGCGGAACTCGATGATCGCCGGGCCCGGGTAGGCCATGGCCGCGCCGACCGTGTCGTCGAGCTGGCTTGCCTCGCTCACCCGCCAGGCCGGTACGCCGTACGCCTGGGCCAGCTTGATGTAGTCGGGACCGCCGGCCAGATCGACCTCCACGATGTTGCCTCGGTACTGTACCTGCTGCTGTTGGCGGACCATTCCGAGGTATTCGTTATTCAGCAGCGCGATCTTCACGGGCACGCGGTGCACGGCGATGACCGCCAGCTCTTGCAGTGTCATCTGGAAGCAGCCGTCGCCGACGACGCACCATACCTGCTTGTCGGGGCGGGCCATCTGCGCGCCGATCGCCGCTGGCAGCGAATAGCCCATCGTTCCCAGGCCGCCCGAGGTGATGTACGTGTACGGCGCGGTGTACTGGTAGTGCTGGGCCGCGAACATCTGGTGCTGGCCGACGTCGGCGACGATGATCGCCTCGCCACGCGTCGCGCGATCGATCGCCTGGATCACCTGCGGCTGGTACAGCTCGGCCGTGTCCGACGGGTAGCACTTGGGTGGATACTGCTCGCGCCAGCCGCGGATCTGCTCCAGCCAGGCTTCATGATTCTGCAGCGCGGCGGGGTCCACCTCGGGCTCGAGTTTGCCCAGCACGCGCGCCACGTCGCCGACGATGGGCACGTCGACGCGGACGTTCTTGCCGATCTCGGCCGGGTCAATGTCGACATGGACGATCTTCGCTTGCGGCGCGAAGCCAGCGAATTTGCCGCAGGCGCGATCGTCCATACGCATGCCGATTGAGATGACGAGATCAGAGTTGTGGACGGCGTAGTTGCAGTGCACCCAGCCGTGCATACCCAGAAAGCCGAGCGACAGCGGGTGGTTCTCAGGAAAGCCGGAGATGCCGAGCAGCGTGGTCATTACCGGGATCCGCGTCTTCTCGGCGAAGCTGCGCAGCTCGTCCCAGGCGCCCGACAGCAGCACCCCCTGACCGGCGATGATGACGGGCCGCTGCGCGCGCTCGATGAGCCGCGCGGCTTCCTTCACCTGCCGCATGTTGGGCTCGAGCGTTGGCTGGTAGCCGGGCAGATCGACCGTGCTCGGGTAACCCGTCCACTCGTGCTCGGTCAGCAGGACGTCTTTGGGAACATCGACATGGACGGGGCCGGGGCGCCCGGTGCGCGCCAGGTGGAATGCTTCGCGGATCACCCGCGGCAAGTCCTTGCCGTTGCGGACGAAGTAGTTCTGCTTGGTGATCGGGATGGTGATGCCGGTGATGTCCGCTTCCTGGAAGGCGTCCGTGCCGATCATGCTGTTGGGCACGTTGGCGGTGATCGCCACCAGCGGCACCGAGTCCATATGCGCGTTGCAGATGCCGGTGACGAGGTTGGTCGCGCCAGGCCCGCTCGTGCCGAAGCACACGCCGACAGTGCGCTGCTCCTGGGGCCTCCTGGTGGCCGCGGCCGCCCGGGCGTACCCGTCGGCCATGTGCCCTGCGCACTGCTCGTGGCGTACCAGGATGTGTTTGAGCCGCGGGAACTCAGGCAGCACGTCGTACAACGGCATGATCGCGCCGCCTGGCAGCCCGAAGATCGTCGAGACGCCCTCCTCGACGAGGGACTGGCATATCGCTCTTGCACCATTCAAGCGCATCGATGTCCTCACTTCAGTTGAGCGCACCATTGCGCTTTCACCTGGCTGATTGGTTTTGGCGGAAATAAAAAACCCCGCCTCCTCCAGAGGCGAGGTTCAATCCCCGCGGTACCACCCTGCTTGTTGCTCTCGGCGGTGTATCGCCCGCCACCCCGGCGCGGCCTAATGGGCCAGTATCCTGGCCGTTCTCCCGCGCGGCTCAGAGGCGAGTTCGGGAACCTGTCTGTACCGACTTTGCACCGCCGCCGGCTCTCTGGAACAGAGCGACAGCTCCGTACTACTCCTCGTCAATGCCTGAAGTTCTTCGGTTGTTGGCCGAAAAGATACACGCTGGCACCAGTTGGACTCAACCCCCAGGCGCAAGAAGTCACGATAAGCCCGAAAACCGCATCGTGTCGGGTATTGTGGCCTGGTGAAGCGCAGCAGCGAGCGCGTTCTGACCACGCACGTCGGCAGTCTGCCGCGGCCAAAGGACCTGCTCGACATGATGCGCAACATGCTCAGCGGCCTGGGCGACGAAACCGAGTACGCCGACGCGGTGCGCGATGCAGTGAGCGACGCCGTCCGCCAGCAGGTCGGTCATGGCATCGACGTGGTCACCGACGGAGAGCAAGGCAAGATCGGCTTTTTCCGCTACATCGCCGATCGACTGGACGGCTTCGAGGCCCGCCCGCGCCCGGGCCCCAGCGGCTTCGGCGCCGAGGTGGACGATTTCCCCGAGTACTACGAGCAATATTTCAGACGGGCGATGATGGGCGGCGCGATCGCTCCGGCGGTCGGACTGGTGTGTGTTGGTCCGGTGACCTACCGCGGCCAGGCGGCGATCCAGCGCGACATCGACAACCTCGCGGCGGCGACGCGCGGCAGTGAGGTGGAAGACATTTTCATGCCCAGCGTGGCGCCCAGCGGCGTCGGACGCAACGAGTACTACGACTCGGATGAGGACTATCTCTTCGCCGTGGCGGATGCGCTGGCGACCGAGTACCGCGCTATCGTCGATGGCGGGTTCGTCCTGCAGGTGGATGACCCGTGGCTCACCGAGCTTTTCAGCTACTCGGGGCTGCCGAAGGACGAGTGCCGCGAACGTGGCGAGCTGTATGTCGCGGCGGTCAACCGCGCCCTGGCGGGCATTCCGCCTGAGCGGGTGCGCTACCACACCTGCTACGGCATCAACGAGGGCCCGCGCGTGCATGATGCGCCGCTCTCTGACCTCGTCGACCTGGTGCTGAAGGTGAACGCGGGGGCGTATCTCTTCGAGGCGGCCAACGCCCGCCACGAGCACGAGTACCACGTCTGGCAACACGTCTCGTTGCCCGCGGAGAAGATCCTGATCCCAGGCGTGATTACCCACGGCTGCAACATCGTCGAGCATCCCGCGCTGATCGCGGAACGTGTGGTGCGCTTCGCGCATCTCGTCGGGCGCGAGAACGTGATCGCGGGCGCCGACTGCGGCTTTTCGTCTCAGGCGACGTACAACCCCGAGGTGCACCCCAGGATCATGTGGGCCAAGTTTGACGCCATGGTGGAAGGCGCCCGCCTGGCGAGCGAGGTGCTCTGGCGCTAGTCGAGCGCTTCGCGGGCGAAGAGGGCCAACGCGGCGTCGTCCTGGGGCGGGTGGTGGAGGCCGCCGCGCACGTCTCGAAAGTGGCGTTCGAGCGACGAGCCGCGATCCAACGACGATCCGCCGACGAGCCGCATGGCCTGTTCGGCGACGGCGATGGCGTTGTTGCTGGCGACCACCTTGGCCGCGGCGAGCGCCGCTTCGAGATCAGTGGAGGGCGCGGCGTCCCAGGCGCGCGCCGTACTGACCAGTAGCCCGCGAGCTTCGAACAGCAGCAGGTCCATTCGTCCGGCGCGGTCGCGGATATTCGGCAAGCTCGCGATGCTCTTGCCGCCCAGCGCGAGCGGCTTGCGCTCGTGCGCAAAGCGAATGGCGTCGTCGCGGGCAGCCTCGGCAACCCCCAGGTACACGGCGGCGACGCTGAGCGACCACGCCCGCTCGTGCGGCAGATTGCCGCTGGCGGGTGCCGGGCGCGGCACCTCGGCGTCGAGTTCGACCTCGACGTTGTCAAGTACCACGGTATGGCTGCACGTGGCGCGCATGCCGAGCGCGTCCCAGGCGGGCTCGATACGCACCCCCGGCGTCGACATCGGCACCAGAAAACTCCCCAGATACGGCGACTCCTCAGCCTCGCCATGAGCCGCGGCCGAAATCACGCCCCAACGAAGAACGGGTGCGCCGCTCGAGAAGGTCTTGCGTCCATTCAGGATCCAGCCGCGCCCACCCCGAATGGCCGTGGTGCGCGGCAGGCCACCGCGCGATGGACTGCCCATCTCAGGCTCGCTGGCCAGGCTGTTGATCAGCGCGCCTGGGCCCTCTCGCGCCGCGACGACTTCGTGCGCAACGCGTTCGAAGTGCGCGCTGGGCCAGATCGCGGCGTCGCGCACGCGGCCGAGGAGCGCCGTGTGCATGGCCACTACCAGCGCGAGAGAAGCGTCGCCCCTGGCCAATTCCAGATTGCCCAGAACCATCTCGGCCACCCTGGCACTCTGGCCACCCAGCGGCTCAGGTACCGCCAGGCCGAGATAGCCGCATCGGGCTACCTCAGACAGTCCCTCAACCGGAAACGTCGCGTCGCGATCATGTCGAGAGGCGTGCTCGGCGCCAACAACCGCCGCTGAGCGGGCGCGCTCGAAGATGCCGCGCTCGCGCTCCGTGTGCGGGGCGAAGGGGGCCGGGTATGACACCCGGCCCGCTTATGCCGTTTTCGACGAGGCGAGCAGCGCCCTGACCGCCTCGACCACTCGGGAATGATCCGGGAAGCCCCCCTCGCGATACATCGAGTGCACCAACTGCCCGCCGACGGCCACGTCGAACGAGCCTTCGTACCACGGCACCAGCTCGATCGCCGACAGCTGGTGGGTAAAAGTCTTCATCAGCGTCTCGGTCAAGGCCAGCGTTTGCGGCTCGTAGCCGCACTCTGCGCAGTACGTGATGGTGACTTTGACGCCTTGACCTTCAGCCATGGCTCAGACCGGCTGCCTGGCGATGGCGCGCTCGACGAGCTCACGCAGCTCGCGTACGACTTCAGCGTTGGCGAAGGGTTTTGTCTCAGTGCGCATGGCGCCCGTCGCCTGCTGAATCTGTGTGCGGACCTCTTCGGGCAGCTCGGCGATCGGCTTGCTTGGATCGCCCCATTCGGGGTGCTGCTGGTATAGCGCCTGGCGTTTCTCCTCGCGCAACTTCGTCACCGAGTCGGGCCGCTCGATCCACACGCCGAGCTCCCTGAAGTTGCCATCGAGGAAGATCAACGTCGGGATCGACTTGAACTGACCACGGTTCAGGTGCTGATCCATGATGTGGGAGCCAGGCTCCTGGTCGCGAAGGTGAATCCGAACGTTCAGTTTTCCGTTCGAGGCCTGCGCCAGGCGGCCCAGAACGGGCAGATTGGCCACCACATCGCCGCACCAGTCCTCGGCCAGGGTCATCACGTTGATCGGCTGTGGCAGATCATGGAAGGCCTTGACGTCTGCGGGTTTGAGCTCCACATCCTTCTCGTTCTGTTCGAGCTGTTCGCGGTTGCGGCTCATCTGGGCTTTGTATGCGTCGTAGGTCATGCCCGATTCGAACTGTTCGCGAGTTACCGCCATCTGCTGTTCGCTCCAATCTCACTTTCCAACAGTTAACTGATGTTATTCATTCCTCAGCCCGGCGAGGGCTGAACCCGCCGCGCAAAGCCATACCGCGCATCGGGCGAGAAGCGTAGAACATTCGGCGTGGCTCGAGAGTTCGTGCCCGTACGCCACCCTCACCCCTGGATAAAGCCTCTCCCAGAGGTAGAGGGGGTCACGCCTCGCGTCGTCCTCATACCGGGCCTGAATGGCCACCCTGAGCTGTTGATGCGCTACGCGCCGCTGCTCTTTCCCAACTGGCATGTGCGCGCGTTTAACCACCACGTCGATCTCGCCGAAGGTGGCGTAGAGGGACTTGCCAGGCGCGCCCTCGGCGTTTTCGAGGACGAAGCCCAGGTCTTCGTGTGCGGCGAGTCGTTCGGTGGCACCGTGGCGCTCACCCTGGCCCACATGGCGCCCGAGCGCGTCAAAGGCCTGATCCTCTTCTCGGCCTTCGGCTGGCACCCGTCCCGCCTGGCCCGGCGCAGCGCGCGCGCCCTGGCCGTGTGGAGCTTTCTCGGCGCGACGGTCGGCAACAATGTCTATCGCGCCGGGCGCGTCGCCTCGCTGCCCACCCAACTTGGGCTGCGTTTCCCGCGCGCGTTGCTGCGCGACTACCTCTTTCGGCCACGCGCGCACGTCGTCGCCTATCGCACCAAAGCCGAGCTGTCGCTCAGGTTCGACGCCAGACCGTGGTTAGGCGACATTGATTGTCCCGCGTTCGTGCTCATCGGGACGTGGGATCCGGTGGTGCCCGCCTCGGCAGGGCGCGAGCTCGCCCAGCGCATGCGCAACGCGACCCTGCTCAGCCTGCGAGGCGGGCACCTGGTGCATCTCGTCAACGCCCGGCGCGTCGGCGCCTTGATCGACGCGTGGGCACGTGACCTGCACTCCAGCGGACCCAGGTGAGGACCACTGGGAAGCCTGGCTCCTGCGCGCGATTACCTCGGCGGCCGTCGGCGCGCTATGGTTCTCAGGCAGGCCCGTGCCGGGCGTTCAGATCCCATAAGCCGGCCCGGCACAGTTCTTGAAGGGATCGCCGCCAGAGTGCGTGCGTTCGAGCCAGGGAGTTGTATGCCCATGAGAGCATCTGTTCTGTCGATCCTTGCGTGTGTTGCGCTCGCCGCGAGCGCGTGCGGGCCGTCGGGCCAGGCACCTGGCGGCGGCGCGGCGCCAGGCAACGTCACGGTGGCAACCCCGCCACCCGCTGCAGCCGCGACGCCCGCGGGCGCCGCCACCCCGGCCACCGGGGCAACCACGAAGCCGGCAGCGACCGCGGCGGCCACCGCGGCCGCCAAACCGACCACACAGCCGGCGGCTCAGCCGAGCGGTCCGCAGGAGATCTCGGTCAATGCTCTCCAGGGCGAACCCGACAACCTGGATCCGAATCGCAGCAGCTTCTCCACTGAGGGCGCTGTCATTCGCCAGGTCTTCGAACCGCTGCTGACGTTCGACAAGGACCTCAAGCCGGTGCCGGCCGCCGCGAGCGGCTACGACGTCTCGCAGGACGGCAAGACCTACACCTTCCACCTCAAGCAGGGCGCGAAGTGGAGCGACGGCCAGCCGGTAACCGCCAAGGATTTCGCGTACTCGTACAAGCGGATCCTCGATCCCAACATCGCCGCCGAGTACGCGTCGTTCTTTGCCGATGCGGGCATCGTCGGCGCCGCCGATTACAACGGCGGCAAGGGTAGCGCCGATAACGTCGGGATCAAGGCCGTCGACGACAACACTCTGGAGATCCAGGTGGAGAGCCCGGTCGGGTATTTCCCCAACCTCGTGGCGTTGTGGGTCGTTCCGCCGCTGCGCGAGGACATCATCCAGAAGGCCGGCGATGCCTGGGCGCAGGATCCATCCACGTACATCGGCAACGGGCCGTTCAAAATGAGCGAGTGGGTCCACCAGGACCACATCACGCTGGTGCCGAATCCGAACTACAGCGGCACGGCGCCGAAGCTCCAGAAGGTGACGTTCTTGATGGTCACCAACGGTGAGGCCGATTACGCGGCGTACCGCAACAACGAGCGCGATTGGACGCTCGTGCCCGACGCCGACGTGCAGGCGGTGCGCGGTGATTCGGAGCTGTCGAAGCAGAGTGTCGAATACACCGAGCTGACGACGTTCTGGCTGATCATGAACAACGCCAAGAAGCCGCTCGACAATCCGTCGGTGCGCAAGGCGCTGTCGAAAGCCATCGATCGCAGCGCGATGATCCGCGATGTGGGGGCCGGCGTCGGCAAGCCAGCAACCAGCATGATTCCGCCGGGCATGCCCGGCTACCAGGCGGACCTCGGCAAGGATATCGACTTCGACGCCAATGGGGCGAAGCAGCTCCTGTCGGACGCGGGCTTTTCAGACCCGAGCCAGTTCCCGCAGATGCACTTCCGCTTCGCCACTACCAGCGCGAACCAGGCGCGCGCCGAGTTCATCCAGGCGCAGCTGAAGCAGAACCTGGGCATCAACATCGTGCTGGACTCGATGGAGTCCAAGGCCTACCAGGCGGCATTCAAGGACAAGGACTTCGACCTCGCCTTTGGCGGATGGGGGGCTGACTACCCCGATCCACAAGACTGGATGGCGAGCCTGTTCGGCTGCAAGGCCAGCAACAACAAGTTCAACTACTGCAATCAGCAGTTCGACCAGGCCTCCGCCAAGGGTGATACGGGTGCCGACCTGAACCAACGCCTCCAGGCCTACGCCGAGGCTCAGAAGATCCTGGTCCAGGATCTGCCAGTGGCCCCCCTCTTCTACCGCGGCCGTATGGTGCTGGTGAAGCCATGGGTCCAGAACATGGTCATCACGCCAAAGGATGAGTACCCTGGGCTGTCCTTCCTGCCTGCGATCTCCGTAATGCAGCACTGACAGGGAGCGACCCCCTCTCCCTCGGGGAGAGGGCTGGGGTGAGGGTGCCTTACGGGCGCAGCGTTCGTGCTCGTACGCCACCCTCACCCGGGCTTCGCCCGGCCTCTCCCAGAGGGAGAGGCGGTAGCTAAATGACGCCGGCCGCCTCGAGTTCCGCCAGATCGGCGTCGCTGAGGCCGAGCAGGCCGCGGTAGATGTGCTGGTTGTGCTCGCCCAGCGACGGGCCGACGAACCGCACACGGCCCGGTGTCCGAGAAAAGCGCGGGATGACCGCGGGCATGGGCACCGGACCTACCACCGGGTCCTCGGGGGCGATGATGTCGCCGCGGGCCTGGTACTGCGGGTCGGCAAAGATGTCGGCGATGGAGTAGATCGGACTCACCGGTACGCCTGCCTCGTCCAGCACTCGTTGCGTCTCTTCAGCGGTATGCTCGGCGAACCAGCCAGAGACCAGCGCGTCGACTTCGTCAGCGTGAACCGTGCGCTGCGGGTTGCCGAGAAATCGCGGATCAGCCGCCCATTCCGGGTGCCCGATGGCCTCGGTCATGCGGTGCCAGATGCGGTCGGTCGAGACGCTGAGCACCATGAAGTGCCCGTCGGACGTCGGGTAGACGCCGATCGGTGATGATTGGCCGGTCCGATTGCCCATGCGCTCGCGGATGTGTCCATGCTTGCCATATGCGGGCACGACCGCTTCGAGCAGGCGGAACACGGACTCATACAGCGAGACGTCGATCCACTGACCGCCCGTGTGGTTACGCTCGCGTTCGAGGAGCGCGGTGGTGGCGCCGAGCGCCCCAAACAGCCCGGCCAGGTAGTCGGCCAGCGCGATCGGCACACTGACGGGCGGGCGGTCCGGGTAACCGGTGATGTACGTCAGCCCGCCGATCGCGGCTGCTGGCGTGCCGAAGCCCGCCTTATCGCGGTAGGGACCATCCTGGCCATAGCCAGAGACGCGCACCAGCACGATGTCCGGATTAGCGGCCTGGAGGACGTCGTAGCCAAGCTCCCACCGCTCGAGCGTGCCCGGTCGAAAGTTCTCCAATACCGCGTCGCTGCGCTTGACGAGCTCCAGCAACAGCTCGCGGCCGCGCGGCGCGTGCAGGTCCAGGGTGATGGAGCATTTGTTTCGGCCGAGGACAGACCAGTACAGCGAACGGTCCGCGAACATGGGCGCGACGTGGCGAAGCGCGTCGCCCTTGACCGGGATCTCGACTTTGATCACTTCCGCGCCGAAGTCGCCGAGCAATGCAGCGCCAAATGGCGCGGCGATCATGGTCGAAATGTCAAGGACGCGGAAACCTCGGAGCGCACCCTCACTCCGACCCTCTCCCAGAGGGAGAGGGAGACCTTCTTGGCTCGTCATCTGCGCGAGTTTCGATGCTACCCTCCAGCCCAGATGTGGCGGCTACGTCTCCTCTTGCCTGGTTTGCTGGTGGTGGTCGTGCTGGGCGCGGTGTTGACCAACGTGGTCATGGCTCGCGCCCGCGCGCGCGCTCAGTCCGACTGGTTCATCGGCAAGAACCTCACGCTCCAACCGGCGATCAAGGGACTGAAGGAGCCGACGTTCGTGACCAGTCCGCCCAACGACAGCAAGCGCCTGTTCGTGCTGGAGCGCGCCGGCCGCGTGCGCATCGCCGACGCCGACGGCCAACTCCGACCAGCGCCTTTCCTGGACGTAACCGAAGACACCTCGCTGAGCACCGAGGAGGGCTTGCTCGGGCTCGCGTTCGACCCATCTTTCACCCAGAACGGCTACGTGTACGTCGATTACACGGCCAAGGACGCCTCGGTGCGGGTGATCAGGTATACGGTGGCGGCTGACGATCCCGACCGCGCCGATCCAGCCAGCGCCGCGACCGTCATGTCGATCCCAAAAAGAAGCAAGTACCACAACGGCGGCACACTCGCCTTCGGCGCCGATGGCTACCTGTACATTGCGCTCGGCGACGACGAGGCCTCAGAGGAAGCCCAGCTTCTGTCGTCGATCTACGGCAAGATCCTGCGCATCGACGTTGACTCGGCCCAGCCGTACTCGATTCCGCCGACGAACCCGTTCGTCGGCCAGGCGGGCGCGCGCGGCGAAATCTGGTCGTATGGCTTTCGCAACCCGTGGCGGCTCAGCTTCGACCGAGCGACCGGCGACCTGTGGATTGCCGACGTCGGTGACGCCAAGTGGGAAGAGGTCGACATGCAGCCGGCCAGCAGCCAGGGAGGCGAGAACTACGGCTGGCCGATGCTCGAAGGCACCGAGTGCGTGGACCCGTCGCACTGCCACGACCCTGGCCTGGTACCGCCGCTGGTGACCTACGGCCACGACATGAACTGCGCGGTGATCGGCGGCTACGTCTACCGCGGTTCGACCGTGCCCGCCTTCGTCGGCAGCTACCTGTTCGGCGACCTGTGCACTGGCGGCGTGTTCACCCTCGTCGGCGGATCCGACACCGGTTGGAAGCGCGTGGAGCTCGGGTTTCAGCCCATCAAGATCAGCTCGTTTGGTGAGGATGCGGCTGGCGACGTGTACGTCGTCGACATGCAAGACGGGGTGGTCTATCGCGTCGTGGACGGCTCGATCCCGAACGGCCGCTGAGACGTGGACGCGGCGTTTGGGCCGATCGAGCGCGCCATCGCCTGCGGTCCCGTTCCTGGTGCCGCGGCGGCGGTCGGCGACGGTCGCGACGAGCGCACGGCGTGCTTCGGTCGGACGGAGACCGACGGACCAGCCGTCACGCCCGAGACGTGGTACGACCTGGCGTCGCTGACCAAGGTGCTGTGCACCGTTCCACTGCTCCTCGAAGCCGTTTCGACCGGGCGCATCGATCCGCAGGCGCCGCTCCGCGACACGCTGCCCGAGATCGCCTGGCTGCAGGAGCGTCCCAACCTCGGCGATACGACTGTCCTGCAGCTGGCCACGCATACCAGCGGATTGGCGGCATGGAAGCCGCTCTATACGCTCGGACTGAACCGAGCCACACTCTGCGCGCAGCTGCTGCACACCAGGCCCGAGCGCCCGCCCGGAGCGATCGTCTACAGCGACCTCGGGTACATGCTGCTCGGCTACCTGCT
>Ga0066710_100001733_pt1 | contig 16717 bp, 21 predicted proteins | sample GraSoiAngelo_159_FD_79666 | JGI IMG/M metagenome (GOLD analysis project Ga0066710, IMG submission 79666) | Grasslands soil microbial communities from the Angelo Coastal Reserve, California, USA - 14_1009_16_40cm | ecosystem: Environmental > Terrestrial > Soil > Grasslands | place: USA... | reverse complement strand
GATAGATTGATTTGTGATGATGATACTGCAGTTGCAGTTAATCCAGTTGGAGGTGATGGTGTAGTTGAGGAAGAAGACGGTGCAAGATATGGAATCAAATTATTTGATCGAATACTTCCAAGGCCTGTGACAAAGTCATACGCTTGTGCCGCGTTGCATATACTGCCACAAGCTCCGTTGCTTCCAGATGTGATATCCCTGTAGTAGATATTATTTAGATCGTATGAAGTGCCACCTGCTGCGTTGTACAGATTGGTTTGTGTACCAAATGATATAGATGAGAGTGGACTTGATCTTGCGCTGTTGGCAATAGCAAGGGCTGCAGACCATTGGGGTGAGCCTGCGCTAGTTCCTCCAACTTGGAACCAGCCAGAACTTCCTTGATAACCAAAGCTATCATAGACTGGAAAGCCGGTATTTGGATTAGCGTCATACGAAACGTCTGGTACTCCGCGGTATTTGTATTGATTAAAACCATTTTGGTATATAGGTATAGAAACATACGAACTTGGTCCTCCTCCACTGCCACTCCATGCTGTCTCGCTTTGGACATTTCCTGCGCTGTCAACATTTAGAGTTGTCCCACCAACACCTACAACATATGGTGAAACAGCTGGCCACTCTACTGCATTACCACTATCTCCTGATGACGCAGTAAAGCTTACTCCGGATACCTTGAAGTGTGAATCATAGCTACTTTCGCCAGAAAATTCTGATCCTCCCCAGCTCATAGATACTTGATGGACTCCTGGCTGGCTTGTTGCATAATCAATTGCTCCCAAAAGATTGCCAAACGAATTTGACTTGGCCTCTACAAGAATTATTTTTGCAGCTGGTGCAATTGCATGAGCCCACTCTACATCTAAGGATTCTTCTAGCGCCCACCCTTGGCTACTTCCAGGTTGACCTTGGGGGGTGGCTTTTGTAAAACAACCGTTGCTTGAGGTGCATGCAGGAAGCCCAAATTGCGAGCTAAATTTTGAAAGATCGGTTGCTATGTTAGGATCATCATAAGCGTCAACTATAGCTATTGTTTGCCCCAAACCACAAGTCAGTGAGCCATAACACCCAAGCTGGTCAAAACCATAGGCATGAGCGATTTGATATGGTACAAAACCTGTTGGGCTTGTGGTAGCAGCTTTTTTGACATGGATTGGCGGAAAAGCGGTCCATCCAAGCGGAGGGCCATGCAAACCATCACCTGGACTCTGTGCAAAACTAGGACTAGCATAAATTATTGATAAAGTCATTGAAATGACAAGTGCAAATAAAATTCCAAAGGTAATCTTCCCCCTACTCATCCTTTCCACATAGGAGAAGGTGCACTTAAAGTATTATGTAAAATTATCCCATAAGTTCACTCCTTTTTTTATTCATGACAGAACATTTACGTACCTATTTGTTACCTACAAAAAGTCGAGTGCAATTGAATTCAAAATTAGAGATGATTTAGAAATTAAAACTGGATCATTTTATGCAGAAAGGTTGCTTTTTGGAAACGATATTATACAATCAAAGGTGTTCTTTGATATTCCGTTTCCGATACCTGTAGGAATTGTGTTTGGATATCTTTCTAAAAAAACAAACGGTCCGCTACTGGTGTTTATGTGATTGTTACGTCAGACGAAGATTTCACACGAAACACTACTAAGATTTTGAAACGAGATAAAGCGTGGAACAAGTTAAGAGTTTGCAGACCAAACGAAGTGATGAAGACACTCAGAAATATGAAGTTCAAAATTTAGGAATGGGCAGACCCAGTAAACCATATTTACTTAACGCAGCAACCTTGAATCAAAAAGGGTACAAAAATTAACTAAAATCAATAGTATTTTGGCATATCCACGCCTAGTTTCTCTGTTCTAAGATATCAATGAACATCTGAACATCATATCCCTAGGTCAGTGTTAAAGGAAACTTAAGATTAGGTTTAAATATTTTACAAAGGCATTTCCCGTATGCTTCTTCCGTCAGAGATAGAGACGAAAACTCTCATTCCAGCTTTGAGAGCCATATTAGCAAAGAAACTAATCGAGGAATATAAGATACGAGAAGAAGAGGTTTCGAAACTTCTAGGTGTTACTCAAGCGGCCATCAGTAATTACGTCAGAGGTACACGAGGGGATCCCGTTCTCATTAGCAAACTTCTTTCAGTGAAGGAAGTGTCTGATATCATAAATGATATTTGCAGTAATCTAGCCTCGAACATGGCCTATACACCATCAAGTCTATCGAAATTCATTGGTCTCTGCAATTATATCAAATCAAGCCTCCTAATTTGCGACATACATCACAGACTGGAGTCTAATATCGATGAGGCAATTTGCAAAGAATGCGAGAATATGCTTCTCAAAGGTCCGGGAAGCGCTTTTTAATTTGTTTTGGAGATAGTAATCTTAATTATAGAAACTAGTGCGAAGGCATACTTTCCATCTGCGTTTTCGCTGTCTACTGCGATATCAAGTATTTTCGAGCTTTCCTTGAGCATGTTCTCAGTAATCACATTTGCGACCGCCACTGCTGTAGGTATTGACTCGCCCATAGCTTTCAGAGTAACGGTCTTGTGTTTTACTAATTCGGTCAGAATATCAAGGGCACACTCCATCACAGGTTGCTGTTTTATCACTATGAGTCTACCCATCTCCAAGTCAAAATTACTCTTACTTAGATGAACACCCTCTATTTCACTCAACAAAACCCTATCACCACAAACGATGCATTCTATTAAAATCTTATCGACGAATCATCCATTAGTCGAAAAGATCGATCGGGATATTTTGGAAATCACCATTTGGTAACACTCTTCTTATTGTAATTGGGATTACACGTTTTTCAAGTTCCGTATATGCAAGATCGAGTGATGTTGCAACTTCTTTTGGCACGGATATGAATGGCGGTGCTCCAAGAGAAAGTTGTAACGCTCTGGCTCCAAGTATCCTTGCCTTTTCAAAACGTGTAAGTGTTGGAGGCCCTATCATTATCTTCCCTCTTCCTGTAGTTTCATATTCTACAGGGATGTGAATTGGATCGATTTCTATTACTTCTCTTGCAGCAATAATTTTCTGAAGTCTTTCTTGTTCTGCAATCTCCTCAGGAGATAGCTCTTTCTTTCCTTTCTTTGCTACCGGTTTAGCTTCCTCTTCCTGACTAGTAACTTCGGTGGTTTCAACTACCGGTGGCGGTATTAAAACTGGTTCTTCCTCTTCTGGCGCTGTCTCTTCAGTTTCCACTGCAGCATCTTCAGGTTCATCAGACATTAGCATTTGAGATAAAGAAACGTTATATAATTCATAATCCCCCTCTTCAAAAATGAGCGTTGGGTCTGTTTCAAAGATTGATTTGGTTTTATCACTAAAGGGAAAAGCCCTTCTTAATTTGGAATTAAAACGGCATCTTGCTCCAAAGACAGTTGGAATTATAACGAGGTCTTTACCACTTGAAGGAAATGCACACATGATGGGCATCAACATAGCATTCATGGATACAAATCTTAATGCAGGTGGCGAAAAACTCAGAACTCAATTCAAAAAAGGTGACATAGGTTTTCTGGCATCAAACAGCTCGATTTGCTTCTTTTTGGAGGACATCCCATCTGCAAAATCTATGACTCTTATTGGCAAAGTAGCATCAAACTTGGATGCCTTGAAAGAAGTAAAACCTGGAGATATATTCTCTATAACTCAAGCTGGCACATAGATGTGATGCCCACTATAACCACCAATTCTCTTTACCGTTCCTTGTTTTAGCAAATTTTGCAAAAATGCATTTGCGGCAGATACTTTCACGTTAGTTTGTCGTGATAATTCCTGGACGGTAAAAACCTTAGAGTTTTTTATGAAATTTAGCGCTTGAGCGTTATCGATTATGACAGAAATGTTTGTCTTTTGTTTCTGTTCCTTCTTTTCACCCTTTTTTGTGCCTCCTTCCTTCTTTTGAGACTCTGCCATCTGAGCTTTTTCTGCTTGTGCAGGCGACTTTTTCTTTGCTCCACCCATGCACGACTCTTTTTTTGCCCTATTTATAAATGAACAAAAAATTTCAGAAATTCTAAATAGAAGATAAAGTTGGGCTGTGATATGGGGTTGGACGTGATCGAAGAAAAGAATCTCAATGATATGATATCGTACACTCTTGATTATCCAACCATGGTCTTATCTGAAGTAAAGTCTTTATCCTCTAGTTTGAAACTTGAGGATTTTGCATATGGTCTATATGTTGGATTCATATGTGGAGCATTCTTCGATGGCTTCTTACGAAGAAACAAAAGATACCTCGACGCGGAGGAATCCTCCGATTTTCACTCTATAATTTTGAAAAGAACGCCTGAAATCAGGCTGAAGATACAAGCCCATCTGCAAAGAAAATAACTCAACCTTTTATCCTACAATTTGTAAACATCGGCAGATGAAATTTTCGTTAGTTGCTGATACGCTCAGCTACATGGAAAACACTACTAAAAGGTTGGAGCTAACACAGCACTTGGTTGACTTGTTCAAAATTACGCCACATGAAATTATTTCAAAAGTGGTATACCTTCTTCAGGGCAAGCTCAGACCTGACCATGAAGGTATTGAGATTGGCATTGCGGAAAAAATTGCAATAAGAGCATTATCAAAATCAGCAGGAATCCCCATTGTAAAAATTGAACATGAATACAAAAAAATGGGAGATTTTGGTCAAGTCGCAGCAAAAGTGCTGGAACAAAAGACACAAACTACATTCATAACTGAAGATATTACCGTTGAGCGAGTTTATGATACGTTATACAGGATTGCGGAGCTCAAGGGTGCTAGATCTCAAGATATGAAAATGAAATACATTTCCAGTCTGCTAAATGACGCAACCCCAGTAGAAGCTGGCTTTATTGCAAAAATAATCACGTCAAACCTAAGACTAGGTATAGCGGACTATACCATTCTTGATGCTCTTGCAATTGCCTTTACTGGTTCGAAAGAAAATAGACCCATGTTAGAGCATGCCTATAATGTTTGCAGTGATTTGGGAAGGGTTGCTAATGGCGTTGCCAAAGATGGTATTTTATCGTTAAAAAATTTTCAAGTTTCTATTTTCAGTCCAATCCGTCCCATGCTTGCTGAGAGAATCAAAAGTCCTCAAGAAGCACGAGAAAAGATGGGACCTCAATTCGCAGCAGAGTACAAACTTGACGGTGAGCGTGTTCAGTTACACATGCAAGGAGAAAGAATCATACTTTATTCTAGAAGTCTAGAGAACATTACAAACTACTATCCAGACATAGTTGAAAGGATTGACAAGTCATTACATGCTCATGAACTTATTTTGGAAGCAGAAGCCGTAGCCGTAAACGAAAATACTGGAGAATTTCTTCCCTTCCAAGAGCTCATGCATAGAAGACGCAAATACAAGATCGCAAAAGCTGTCCAAGATTATCCAATAACTGTTAATTTCTTTGACGTAATGCTTCTTGACGGAAAAAGCTGCCTTAACATGCCATACAAAGAACGCCGACACGTTCTTGAAAGTATCATAAAAGAAGATTCATTCGCAAAAATTATGCCGATGAAATTGGTAAAAACAGATGGCGAAGTAGAAGATGTTCTAGAAAATGCCATAAACGTTGGATGCGAAGGATTGATGCTCAAACAATTGGAATCACCATATCGCGCTGGTGCAAGGGCAAGTAACTGGTTGAAACTCAAGCGAGAGTATAGAAATGAACTTGGAGACAGTTTGGATCTAGTTGTTATTGGTGCATTTTACGGACGAGGAAGAAGAACTGGGAGGTATGGTGCGTTGTTGTTGGCTGCATATGACGAACAGACAGATACTTTTCCAAGCATATGCAAGGTTGGCACTGGATTTACAGACGAAAGTTTAGACCAATTTTATCAAATCCTTTCAGATAAAATCACCATCAAAAAAGATCCAAGAATAGATACTGGTCTTGAGGCAGATGTTTGGTTTGAACCTGAAGTTGTAATTGAGATCGTTGCATCTGAAATTACGTTAAGTCCAATTCACAAAGCGGCAATGGATAAAATTAGAAAAGGAAGTGGCCTTGCATTACGTTTTCCAAAGTTTACTGGAAGAATTCGGTTTGAAAAAACGTCTGAGAATGCTACAACGGTAGATGAGGTTGTGACATTATACAACAACCAAAAGAAAATAGTGCAAGATGAGAGACAAAATTGAATGAAACTATTCTCGTTCATTCTAATATCATATTTACGGAAGGATTATTAGCTGCTGACTTCAAATAAAACGCCTGGATGTATAGCGGGGAACTTGAAGTTCAGGCAAAGAGAAAGGCACTTGCCGTTTTGCAGGATGAGATAAATCGAATTCTCAATTCTGTAAGAGATCTTTCGACGTTACCTGCGTTGATTATCAAGGCCGACAAATCTGAGGTAAAACAAGTTATAGAAAGGATAAAAAACACGGAAGACGAGGTAGAAGCATTACGCAGGAAAATAACTCGGGAGATTTCTGAGGTTGGTGGCCTCATGATGAACCGGGAAAATCTCTTGAACACGGCATACACGATGGATGAGATAGCTGGATACATTACAGGCATTGCCTTCAAGATCTCAAATATCAAAGCAGTCACATTGAAAAAGGAAAAAATCGAAAAAGATCTGTCCGAACTGATTGAACTAGCAGTGGATCAAATTTACAAACTAAATGAGATTGTGCGAGCCTTAGGTGGTAACGCAATTGTAGCTATTGATCTGGCTCATGAGGCTCAGAAGATAGAGAGGGCTGTGGACGAGAAATACCGTGAACTGACGATAAAAGTCTTGGAGGAAGTTACAACAACAAAAGAACTCATGCTCCTAAAAGATGTTGTAGAGGGAATAGAAGAAATGTCAGATAAATGCCTCGAGGTATCTGATTCATTCATTTTGCTTGCTCTTAGCCTATAAAAATTTGAAAGCATCTCTTTTCTTAACCCCTTCTGTAAACACTAAAATCGATATCGGACCAACAAAAAATCACAAATGAAAGGCGAATTAGTTGAAAATAGAATAATAATATGGGATCTTGACGAGTCTCGCTCGCTCTTTGTCAATGGGTATTATGGCAAACCAATTGGTATAACTAAACCAAGACCTGACGAGATAAACGTTCCATTGATCTTAGATCTAATCGAGGGATACTATCTTTTAGAAAATTCAAAGTTGAAGATATATCGCATGAAGAAGTCGGTAACTCATAGTAAACTACTAGAGATATGTAGAACAGAATACCACAATTTTGACAAGAAATATCTAGTTTACAAAGATTTCAGAGATAAAGGATTCATTGTAAATCCAGGCATCAAGTTTGGTTGCGATTTTGCTGTTTATCAAAAAGGCCCTGGCATCGATCACGCTCCGTACTTGGTTCAAGTCTACAATTCCACGGATACAATATCAGCGACTGAAGTTGTTTTAGCCGGTAGATTAGCTACAACTGTAAGAAAACAATTCATACTTGCGATTCCCAGAGGAAATAAAATAGACTGTCTGGCTTTAGACTGGTGGAGAGCCTAGTGCTCTCTTAACATGAGAAGCAATTCTATCATAAACTCCGAATAATTCTTTACTTACCCTAAACTCATAGCTACTTTTCCATCTACCATGAATTCTAATTCCATTCCTTGTTGGTTCCACCCATATCTTGGCATCATTATAGGGAAGTTTTGAAATCATATTTGCCAACTCAGAGTCTGCATTTAACATCAATGTGATATTACCCCCAATCCATTCTACGTTAGCGACTTTCTTTGCGGCAAAATGACCCTCTGTTTTTAGTTTTGTCTTAGCAAGAAATTCCGAATTAACTCTTTGACTGCCAGTTTTTACAATAAAGTGAGCCTGAAATCTATCTTGAGCTCCCCATGGTAGCGGATTGGGATCTTTGGACATTTTTAACCCTTCTGGATTATTTGTACGACGTCTATGTTGTAACCTTTTACCCTTATACAACCATGGTTTGTTACCATAGCGGGCGAGTGTGTAAAATGCTTTGAATAGTAATCACCTTCCTCAACCTCGTCAGTACCAATTTGTGCAACTTCAGCGTCCACTCCTATCTTTTCAAGCGAGTTGCAGAATTCCTCACGTGTACTTGTTTGAGAAAAAATGTCAGACTCTGAGTCGTGCATGCGTCAGATGGAATTCGACCCTCAAATAAATATTAGTTTGAGGTCTGTTCAGTAGAACAATCGAATAAATACTCCAAAAATATCCTTGTTTCTATTAATGTTAAAATTTCAAAATAGAGTCGTAGTAGTAACAGGCAGTGGAACTGGAATTGGAAAAGCGATAGCTGTGCAGTTTGCCGAAAACGGGGCAAATATTGTCATTTTAGGAAGGAGAAAAGAGCCGCTCGAAGAGGCAGCTAAAGATTTAGAACAGATTATTGCCAAAGTCCAAAGTGGAGCATTTGTCAAAATCTTCCCCGGTGTTGATGTCAGCGATGAGGAAGGAGTTTCTAAAATGTTCAAAGAACTCAAAAAATCACCTGGTATTGTAGATGTTGTAGTTAACAATGCTGGCGTGTCAGGTCCAGTAACATGCTTTGTCAATGCACCAATGTCGGAATTTAGAAATACTGTAGGAATTCATCTTACTGGTACTTTTTGGACATCTGCAGAAGCTATCAAAGCTATGAAACCAGGGGGAAAGATTGTCACTATCTCTACCTTCTTTACAGAGGAACGTCCCTTTGAGCAAAGACCTTATAGATTTAGAAGCCCATACACCGCGTCACAAGGAGCCAAGAACAGACTTGCCGAAGCAATGTCATGGGAACTTACGAACAAAGGAATTATTTCAATAGCCACCAACCCAGGCCCAGTACACTCTGACAGAATATACAAGACTGTCTACCCTAAAGCGGCAGCAGAATTCATGAGGGTTAGCGGTTTTGAGAATCTAACATCTGAAGAAGTCGAGAGTATCAATAACGACATACTACCATTGCTGGGAGAAGCCGAAAAAACTGTGCAGGAAGGAATCAAAAATGCTGCGACCAAACTTGCAAAAACAAAGGCAATAACTTCAGAATCTGAGGTTGAGAAACTTGGTGTCACAATTTCATCGCTTTTATCTAAGATACAGCAAATTGCAGAAAAAATTCAAAGCAATACCAGCAAGATGATTCCGGACGAACAATTCTTATCTCAGCAACAAGTGGCTGAGACTGTCTTGATGTTGTGTGATAACAACATTTCTAGAATTCTAAACGGCAAAGTGATACCTGGTGATCGTGTATTCTATCCTGTAAAACCCCACATTTCCTCGTCAATCCCCGATACACAGCCAGACTTTAAATCAAGAATAGTCCTGTTCGCGGTGGATGCAACTGACGAATCAGACATCATACGAACAGAATTCCTTGCACAAAACATTGAGAATAACGGTGGAAAATGCATTATTCTCATTTCAGAAACAAGCACAAAGCACACGGAACAAAGGCTCTCCAAATTCCATTCGCATGTTATCGATTTTACAAATCAAGAAAACATAAAACGTATGCTAAACACGGCTGCGCAAAATATAGGACCAATCAGTACTGTAGTTTACGTAACTGGGAAAATTCCACCGCTTTCGAAGCTTACCGAACTTTCAAGGCAACAATGGGACGGCCTTGTTGATAAATTCATTAACACCCCTGCGTTAGTCTTGCAAGAATCATTAAACAAATTTGTTCCTGGCGGAGCAAAGAATCCTAACCTTTTCAAAGACAAGCATGGTACCATCATAATAATAGGACCTGATATGCCTATTGGAACTAAGGTCTCTGGAAGTGACAGAGCAAAAATTGAGGTGTTCAGAGGTGCGTTGAGACCGTTTGTGGCAACAGTGAATCAAGAATTAAGTGATGTTCTAAAATCAAAGGCAAGAATTTACCTCCTCCTACCTGGAAGCATAGAAGGAGTAGAGCCAAATAATGCAAGAATTCTGAATGCAATAAGTTACTTTAGTTCTGGAAAAACAATGAACAGCTCCGAGGTAATTTATTATCCAGACGAAACCCGATCCTAATGAAAAAGTTCTCAGAGCTTAGAGTAGGCGATGAGTTTCTTTCCCAATGTAAGATTTCATCTGACGATCTTAGCAGATATCTCGAATTTTCAGGAATAAGGAATGCAATTTATGAGAACAAGGAATTTTCAAATCAGGAACGGAAAATGGTTTCAGGGAGGGCCATACTATCAAAGGTTGAAGGCGAGTTTACAAAATTAAATGAAATGTATGGAAATCTCTTGATTTTTTATGGTGTAGACGGGGATCCAACATGGAAAAACAGACAGACTAGATTTCTGAAGCCGCTTTATGCTGATGAAACGCTAAAGATAAAATTTAGAATTTCAGAAAAGCGAGATCTTAATGATGAATTTGGTCTTTTAGCTATAGATTTTGAGGGATCAAAAGAAAACGATGAACTAGTATTGATATCAAAGAGAAATCTGTACCAGATTAGAAAGGAGCCTCCAGCGCATCAATAAAGAGTTTGATTGCAGTAATTATCAGAACTATTGTAACAAGTAGCCTGAGTTTTCGTTCTTCTACACGTAACGAAAGTTTACTACCCAAAATTCCTCCGGCAAATGAGCCAGCAGAAAGTAACCCTGCTTGATAATAATCAGGATGGCCTAAAATAGAATGAATAATCATGCCGGATGCAGCTGCAAACATGAGAATAAACTGTGACGTAGGCGCAGCTAGTCTCATAGAAAGTCCAATAGCAATTACCATCAAGGGGACAAATACTGTACCACCGCCAATCCCAAATAAGCTAGAAATTATTCCGGCAAAAAAACTTGTCCCAACCGCAAGTACCATAATCTGTTTGGATAGATTGTATTCTTTGGATTCCATTTTTCTTCTAGCATAAATGTATACACTAGAACCAATCAATACAATGGCAAATAGCATTTTGAATAGTGATGAGGATATCTCATCTGATATGTACGCTCCAAGTATTGTTCCAGGTATAGAAAGAAGCGCAAGTTTGAGACCAACCGAGTAAATTATCCTCTTTTGTTTTGCATATGATGTGCTAGACGCTACAGCGTTGCTGAATGCAGCAAAAAGACTATTGCTTGCGGCAAGAGTTGGCGAGAATCCAAAGAATGTCAACACCGGTACGATCACAAATCCTCCTCCCAACCCAATCATTGATCCTATTATTCCAGCCACAAAGCCAAGAGGAAGTAGCCAGAGATATTCAAACAATGCCATCACCAAAATGAATTTACCACAGATTAAGGGATCGCGTCAACCTTAGTGAACTAAGATATGGAGTTAATTATCTAGCGACTAGCAGCTTCCAGAGGTAACCGTGCTCATTAGTACTTAATTCAATTTCAAAATGTTTGTTTACCAATGGAATAGAATGGGTTGTACTATTTGGTTTCTTACCGTTTATGTGAAAATCTCTGAGGGCGTTTACCATATCAGATAGTGTGGCATAACCGCCAGGTCTCTCCTTATCCCAGCACTGACACACTGTTTCGTTAATTACCGCTCCAAACACATTCTTTACGTTATCATAACTTGTTAACATAGGATCCAATTGTAATGCTACTATTACAAGTCCTGGAGCAGTAACAGAACCAACCATGCTAATATCTCCAAGAAAACTACCCCTTGTGTCCCTTAGCTCAGTTGAAGTGCAATACTTAACGAGAGCTTGTTTTTTTGGATCCGAGAGAAAATTACAATTTTGGTTGATATCTGTCTGACTGCTAAATCTTATGGGGTTTGACATATTGATGTGATGTGATTCCAAGGCCGTTTTCAAATCAGAGTTTGCTTCTTCATATGAGAAATCCAAGTCTAATGCAGAGGTTCCCACCTCCTCACCAGTATTTTTTTGCGAGGTGTTGAGTTGAGTGGAAATTATGACCGTTATACTGATTGCTACTGCAACGGCTATTCCAGTGTAAGTATATTTTGATTTCACGGTATCCTGAGTTTTTGATGCTTTAATAAAGCAATCTTGCATTCGTGAATGTTAATTAATACCAAAATGTGTCTTGTGGATGTTGCGCATAATATTGTGTGGTTTTGGAATCGTGGGACAAAGTTTTGCAAAACTTCTCTTGTCAAGATCCGAAGACCTTTATGCAAAACATGGAGTGAAACCAAGAATAGTTGGAGTTTTTGATTCAAAAGGCTCTGCAGCTTCATCGGCTGGTCTTGATCTGAATAGATTACTAGAAGTTAAGAAAAAGTATGGAAACATAAGAAAATACCACAACAAGGAGAAGGACGCAAATGGACTTGAAATGATAAAAGGCATGGATGCCGAAATCCTAATTGAGACTACTCCAAGCAATTACAAGAATGCAGAACCAGGTATGTCTCATATAGTAAATGCTATGAAAAAAGGACTCCACGTTATCACTGTAAATAAAGGGCCATTAGCTCTTGCATTTCCATCACTAATTGAATTAGCTACATACAATCAAGTGCAATTGAAATTTAGTGGTACAGTGGGAGGAGGCACACCAATACTAGATTATGCAAAAAATAGCCTACGAGGAGAGCGTATCGTTTCATTCCAAGGAATTCTCAATGGTACCACAAACTATATTCTAACGAATATGGCTGGAGGAATGACCTTCAAGGTTGCTCTTTCCGATGCCAAAAAGAGGGGATATGTCGAGGCAGATGAATCTCTCGATATAGATGGGTTTGACGCTGCTGCAAAACTTGTCATACTAGCAAATTGGATTATGGACATGAAAGTTACCATCAAGGATATCAAGCGAATTGGAATCAGGAATGTGTCAACCTCTGATATTAAGAAAGCCTCATCACACAAGTCAGCTGTAAAGCTAATTGCCTCCTGCAATAGAGTTCTTGAAGTGTCGCCAAAAGAAATACTCCTTAATGACCCACTATGTGTCAATGGAACATTAAACGCAATTACTTTTAATTCTGAACATTCTGGTCAGCAGACTATAATAGGTCGTGGCGCTGGAGGAATGGAAACTGCCAGTTCAATCCTACGTGACTTGTTAGATATAAAACAGGAAATGTCAAGAGTTTGAAATCACACGCTCTCTCTAAAAGTTCATGTAACGAAACATTAGATAAAATAACATCCCAATGGCAAATAGAAATTCCAAAAATTAAGACACTGGTATTACATGAACTTGACGAAAGTGCCAGTCTGATAAAGGGCGATAGTTTCACAGCACTAAAGATAGGTGATATCTACTTACCATTTTTGTCTGAGACGTCACTGCTAGAAAAATTTCCCAAAGTTGTTGTAGATACAGGAGCAATCAAGTTTGTTTGTAATGGAGCCAACGTCATGCGACCTGGAATCAGAAAACATACGGAATTTAAAAAAGACGACATTATCTGTGTTGTTGAAGAAGCTCATAACAAGTATCTTGCTGTAGGAAAATCACTTGTTTCAAGTAATGAGATGCAAAACATCACAAAGGGGGAAGTTGTAAAGAATTTACATTACATTTCTGACAAATACTGGGAAACTGCCAAACTGATAAAGTAGCTAGTTTTCCGTAAATTCTCTTACGCCGTTTTTGTCGGCAACGAGTACGTCGATTCCTTCACCACTTGCTGCATCCCTCATTATTGCTGACTTTATTGATTTAACTGCAAGTGAAACGGCTTCCTTTTCTTTCATTTTAGGTTTGTATTCTTGGTCCAAAACACCAAGTGCCATCTCGGCTCCTGTACCTACTGAAGCATAATCGTCTGGCAAAACAGAACCCAATGGATCCAGTGTGTATATTGCAGGTTCTCCATCTACACCACCAACTATCACTTGAGTTAACAGCGGGAAGAACCTACGCTCGTACATCAGGGTAGACATCATTTTGGCAACGGAGTTGGGAGGAATCTCTCTCTTTAGTTCCATCTTTCTTATCTTAGTCAACGCACGCATTTGCATTGCCAGGACTTGCATGTCGGCTACCATTCCAGCACAACATGCTCCCACATAATCGGTTATCTTGAAAGTCTTCTTTGTACTCTTGCTTACTACAAAATTTCCATATGCAATTCTCCTTTCACTTGCCATGACCACGCCACCATCATATGTTATGCCAACTGCTGTGGCGCCAGGCATGTACATGTAAGCCATGTTTGAACTGCAAAACGAGCACAATAAAGGCCTTTCTCTAAAATCACGTATAGATGCATAACTTCTTTTTTGTTACTTTAGGTTGATTTTGAAATGTCGTTTTGGTATACTTTTTGAGACTAATTGGACTTTTAAACGAAGATCTCCGACGTGTTAGAATACAAGAAATGAAAAAAATCTACCTCCCAATCTTCGTTGTGTTAATCGCTTCCATCTTTGCAGTCTGGATTAGCATTGAACCTGTGTTTGGAGAAGGTAAGGTACCGACGTGGGTAAAGAATGTCATTACATGGTGGAGCCAAGGACAGGTATCTGATGACGAGTTTCTGAAAGGGATAAAATTTCTAGTTGAAAATAACATAATTCAGATTGAATCTTCCAAAAATTCTGGATCAGAACCTATTGTAACTTCTGACAAAACGATTTACAGCCAAGGCGATACAATTACCATATCAGGCACTGGTTTCGCAGATGGAGATGTAGTTGTGGTAGTAGGAAATTATGACTATCTTGCTTATGTTGATACTGAAACGAACAAAGTGGGATTGGATCAGACTGATTTAAGCGAGCTTTCAGTGCTTGCACAGTACCAATATTCCGATAACAATCTTGGGAACTGGGCAAAGAGACCATATCCTGCAGGCCTAGCAATAAGTACAAGAATACATGCTGATCACTCTGGAAACTGGCAGATTACACTCAAAGAGTTCACATCAACTGATAAAGACTCCAACGGAAACGAAGTAACAAGTTCTCATTTTTTGCCGCCTGACCAATATATCGTAAAGGTGGCTCAAAAGATATATCAAAGTGATGATTCGACCGATTCAGGCTACAAGAACCTTTCCATCAGGACTGCCTACACAAATATCACAGTGGAATAGTCCATCTTTATTGATTACTGAATTTCTTTATAATTTTGCACATACATTTAGTTGTTTTCTGCAACAAATCAATTCGTGCAAATTCATTGGGAGAGTGAATTCGTGAGAATATGTATGTGCTGCCAATTGATATACATGGAACCTTTAACACTTTAGAAAATGAATACATTGGGCCCGTCCCTGCGGACGAAACACTCACTATAGATTTACCAAAAGCTTCGTTGGCAGCTTCTCTTACTGTCTTAACAAACTGGTTTGAGATCTTCGTTCTTGATGCTGCCTCACCGTGAATCATCCTAACTTGAATGTCCTCAAATCCTCTTTCTTTGAGATGTTGCTTGAGTCTGCCTAGCTGTTTCAATGGACTCATTTTGGGAACCAGCCTGAAATCAATTTTGACTAGTGCTCTAGAAGGAAGAACTGTTTTTGCTCCTAGTCCTTCATAGCCAGATGTGAAGCCTGCGATATTGCAAGTAGGTTCACCCACCAATGCTTTTCTTATTTTAACTCCTTTCTTGTCGCCAACAAATCTTTTTATTCCATATTCTTTTTTGAATGACTTTTCGTCAAAAGGTTCAGATGCAATAACTCTTAATTCTTCATTTGTAAAATCCTCGACTTCTTTATACCAGTCTTTTATCAGAATCTTGCCATCTTTATTTCGTAAAGTTTTCAAAGCTTCTACTAATCTCCATGCAGGGTTCTCAATAAGGACGGCAAGACTAGAGTGAGCGTCTCGAACCGACTCTTGCACAGACAGTTCTACATATAAGAGACCTTTCATTCCAAGACTAATAATTGGTCTGTCCTTTTCGTCAACGTAACCAAATTCCCATATTACTGCGTCACAAGACAACTTTCTTTCATACCTTTGGAGATAATCTTCAATGTGCATACTTCCTATTTCTTCTTCACCTTCAACAAGAAACTTGATGTTGCATGGTACATCACCGGTAGTTTTGAGAAATGCTTCAGCTGCTTTGATTCTGGTAATTAGTTCGCCTTTGTCATCGGCTGAACCTCGCCCATAGATTTTGTTTCCTCGTATATTACCGCTAAAAGGTTTATCATTCCATAACTCTAATGGCTCTGCGGGTTGAACATCGTAATGATTGTAAAATAGTATGGTCTTGGCAGGATTTTGCTTTGATCTTACCTCACCATACACAGCTGGAGGAATATTCTTTCCTATACGCAATGTCTCTGCCTTTATCCCCGCTTTTCTCATCATGCAGACTACCAGCCTTGCACACTCTTCGAGGCCTACATTTTTTGCTGAAACGCTTGGCTGCCTTATTAATTTCTGAAGATCAGAAATTAATGCTGTCATATTTTTGTCAATGAATTTATCCTGCATGATTAATCACTTTATTTTATCAAATGGTTTCATAACTATTGAGATAAAATCTAAAAGATCAGTTGCAACAATGTGCAGACCATGTTTTTTTTGCGCAAGAAGACCAGCTTTTCCATTCACAAACACTGCAGCAGAAGCTGCTTCAATGGGATTTTTGTTCTTTGCCAAGATCGCTGATACTATTCCGGAAAGAACATCGCCGGTACCTCCAACAGTCATTGCCGAAATGTTTTTTGGGTTCAAGTACGTGTGGGCTCCATCCGAGACAACATCAGTTGGTCCTTTAAGTAAGATTGTTACACCATTTTCCTTTGCATGTTTTTGTACCATTGTAATTCGATTCTTAATGCTGTAAGGAGGCACCTCACCAAACATCCTCCTGAAT
>Ga0066710_100001732_pt1 | contig 16727 bp, 12 predicted proteins | sample GraSoiAngelo_159_FD_79666 | JGI IMG/M metagenome (GOLD analysis project Ga0066710, IMG submission 79666) | Grasslands soil microbial communities from the Angelo Coastal Reserve, California, USA - 14_1009_16_40cm | ecosystem: Environmental > Terrestrial > Soil > Grasslands | place: USA... | reverse complement strand
GTCCAGATGGAGGACTTCGTCGGCGCGATCCGCGAAGACCGCGAACCGCGGGCCTCGGCCCGGATCGGGCTGGAGGTCGTCGAGGTGATCGAGGCGGTCGACCGGTCGCTCGCCCAGAACGGCAGACCCGTCCTTGCCGAGAGGCTGGAGCGCGTATGAGCTTCGACGCGCCAACCACTCTGACCCCAGTGATCGGCCGATGAGCACGTTCGTCGAAAGTCGAGATACCGGTGACCTGGGCAGAAGGATTGCCATGGCTCGGCGTCGCCGCGAGATGACGCAAAGGCAGCTCGCGGCCGCGCTACGACTTACGTTGTGGGACGTCGATCGAATCGAGGCAGGGCAAAGAGACCCGACGCCCCATCTGGCGGCCATCGCTGACATCACGGGCTTCGATGAAGCGTCCTTCCAACGCTCAACTCTCTCCGCTCGGCCGGTCACGGGCATCGAGGCTCGACGCGCGGCACCAACGGCCGTCGGGCCGTCAAGCGGCCGTCTTCTGACGCTGGGCGCAATTTCTCTGCTCGTCACGGTTCGGTTCTTCACCGAGGTCGTTCCGGTTCTCCCGCGCGTCGCAAATTTCGCCGACATCCCGGTGCTAGTCACTCTCGGAGCAGCAGCGCTGCTCACGCGGACCTCGACAAAGAGGAGCCGCGAGTCGTACCTGCCGCTTGCGCTGACGGTATTCGCGTTTCTCGCGCTATCGGTCGTTTCGGCCGTCGTGAACTCGAACCGCACCGAGCCCGGCCCGGTTCTTGTCTTCGTCTACGGCTTCCTCGCGCCGATAGGGATCTACGTGGCCGTCTACCGGCTGTGGCCGAGCGGCAACGCTCGAGCTCTCAGTCGAACGATCGCGGGACTCGGACTGTTGCAGCTCGTTGTCGTTGCTCTCATCGACGTGCCGAGATTTGCGCGCTCGCACAACCCCGACTACATCAGCGGCACGTTCGGTACCAACGCCTATCAGCTCGTCTTCTTCCTGCTTGTCTTTCTCGCGCTGACCAGTGGCATCGCAGCGAACGAACCGCAGCGCCGGCTCGCGCGGTTCACACCGCTCATGAACATCGCCGTCCTGATCACGATCCTGCTCGCTCAATACAGGTCGCTGCTGGTGGCGATGGTGATCGCCATGGCCACTCTCACCTTCCTACTCGGGCGTAGAGCACGCGGTCTCGTGATCGCTGTCTCGACCGGTGCAGCCTTCGTGCTGACGTTTCACTTCGTCGCGAGCAATCTCCCGGCACTCAAGCTTCAGGCGGCCGCATCGAGCCTTGAGGGGCACCCGGGGCGATACGTCCAAGGTCGAGCGGAAATCGCCAAGAGCGTCGGGCGGCTGTACGGAGATCTTCCCGCGACAATCGTGATCGGGGCCGGTCCAGGAACGTACTCGAGTCGCGCTTGGCAGACGTTCGCCAACGCTGGAAGCACATCGCGGTCCAATGTCGCGGGGTCGTATGTCGGTGGATTCACCGGCGGAAGATCGTATGCGACGGATGTCTCTACGACGTATGTGCTCCCTCAGATCAAGCAAGGCAGGATCGTTGAGGGGTCACACGCGGTTTCCAATCCCTACTCGAGCTACACGTCGCTGTTGGCCGAAGTCGGGATTCTTGGGTTTGCGCTCATGACTGCGGCCTACTTCCGAGCCTTTGGCCGGGCGTGGCGGCTAGCTCGACGAGCGATCGCGGCAGCGCACCGAGATGATCCGCTTCCGGCCGTCGCGCTCGCGACGGTGGTCGCGTTCCTGACGCTCCTCCAGATGGCAGTGCTCGAGAACTGGCTCGAGGTTTCTCGACTGACATTCATCGCGTGGGCGCTGCTTGCGATTTCCGCGAAGGAGCTCGACGCGCGGGAGCCGGAATGAAGCCAAGATTGATCGTCGTCGGACCGCTTCCGCCGCCGATCCACGGTGTTGCCGTATCGACGTCGCTCGTTCTCGGCAGCGCCGCCGTGAAAGAGAGTTTCGCAGTGGAACACCTCGACACGAGCGATCACCGGCGTTCGCGAAATGTGGGCCGATGGGATCTCGAGAACATCAGGCTTGGTCTTCGAGCGCTTGCCGTCCTGAACAGGCTCCTGGGTGGTCGACGCGGCGTCGTCTACCTGCCGCTCTCTCAGAACTCAGCTGCGTTCCTACGTGATTCGCTATTCATATTGCTCGCGCGAATTCGCGGATGGAAGGTCGCCGCCCACCTCCGCGGCAGCGACTTCCCGACGTTCCTAGCCTCTTCAAATCCGGCCCTGAGAGCCTGGATCCGCTGGACGCTCGAGCGAATGAACTCGGTCGCGGTCATGGGCGACTCGCTGCGCTGGGTGCTCGGAGGGCTCGTACCTGACGAGCGCCTGGCGGTCGTTCCTAACGGAACACCCGAGCCTTTCGACCGCGGGGTTGTGCGAGACCCCGAGCGAGTGCTGTTTCTCAGTAACCTCCGGCTCCGAAAGGGAGTCGTCGAGGCGGTCGAGGCGGCGCTCCTCGTACTAGCGAGGCGACCATCAGCGCGATTCATCTTCGCCGGCGCCTGGGAGGGGTCGGAACTCGAGCGAGACCTTCGGTCTCGGACGGCGGCCGTAAACGGGAGCATCGACTTCCGTCTGCCGATCGAAGGTCAAGCGAAGGACGAGCTCCTCCAATCCGCAGCCGTCCTACTCTTCCCTCCCGTCGAGCCGGAAGGCCACCCTCGCGTCCTCCTCGAGGCGATGGCAGCCGGTCTCGCGATCGTGACGACTGACCGCGGCGCGATCCGCGAGACCGTCGGCGAGGACGCCGCAGAATTCGTCCTTGACGAGCCGGAACCCGATGCTCTCGCGAAGTGCGTACTTAGGCTCCTTGCCGACGGGTCGCTCCGCGAACGACTCGCAGCATCGGCGCTTCGTCGGTACCGCGCCCGGTTCACCCAAGAAGAAGCTGACCGACGGCTTGTGGAGTGGCTGACACGTGTCGCGAGCGACGATTGATTCCGCGAATCGGAGGGAGTTGCTGTTCCTCGCGCCGGGTGACGTCTCAAAGGGACGCGTCGAGCCGATCTCCTGGATGCGAAGCTGCGAGGCATACGCAACCGCGGGCTTGGAAGTAACGCTCGCGACGCTTCGAACACGGCGACCCGACGCAGTGCCGAAGGACGAAATTTGGCGCCACTACGGCATCGATCCATGCTTTCGGGTGCTTACTCTTCCTACGAGGCTCGCGTACGACTCGTCAGTCGCAGCATTCCGGCTGTGGGCCGGCGCAGCTGGAACAGCTCTCGCAGCCAGAACGGCAACTCGGGCGGTCGCCCGATCGACGGCCACGATCATCCACGGACGTGCGCCAGTGCTGCTCGCACCCTTCGCCGCAATCCGGTATGCGCTTCCGCGTCGACGGCGCCCGCTTCTCGTCTTCGAGGCGCACGCCCTGCCGAAGCGCAGTCACGCTTGGCTCGTCGAGTCGGCTGACCTCGTCGTCGTCAACTCGGAGAAGCTCGCACGCGATGTCGTGAGTGTCTTCCGCGTTCCTGCTGGCCGGGTTCTCCACGCACCACTTCCGCCGTTCAACCCCGCTAGACCAGAGCCGAAACTGACGGCTCGCCGGGCGATTGGGCTCGGGCCCGACCTCGCGATCGCCTGCTACACGGGCAAGTTGACGAAGGAACACAGCGAGTTCCTGCTGACAGCAGCGGCCGAAGCTGCGCGCCGAGTCAACGGATTTCGGTTGGTACTCGTTGGGGGAAATGCAGCGATTCTCGATTGGACACGGCGGCGCACGGATGAGATGGATCTCGGGAACTCGGTGATCTTGACGGGGTTCGTCGCCCCCGCCGAGGTCAGCCGATACCAGTCGGCCGCAGACGTACTCGTCTATCACATGCCCGAGAGCGTCGGCATCTTCCCGTACACAACCCCGGCCAAAGCCTACGAGTACCAAGCGATGAGGCGACCCATCGTCGCTACGGACTTTCCGCTCTTCGAGGAGGTCTTCGGCGCGGACGGGGACCGTGCGCTTTGCGTCAAGCACCGAACCCCACACGAATTCGCGGCCGGAATCGCGTCGGCTATGGCTCTTCCGGACGGCGGTCGCGCGATGACAGAGCGAGCTGCGTCTTTTGTCCGAGGGCGAACATGGGTCGGGCGCTCGGCGGCAATCCTCGGTGCCTTGGAGTTGTGATCTCCGTGGAGCCTGAGGCGCTTGCCGCACATCGACTTGCTGGGTACCTCACCGGAACCCACTCCGGTGCTCACACTCTCCGAAGCTGCCGCCGCGTGACGCGGCGGGCCGTGGTGGAGCAATTCCAGCTTCTAGGCCCGTTCAGGGAGGACATTGCCGATACGCTGGCGCTGGGCGGCACGTGCTGGGAGCCGGGCGACGACGACGAGCGCAAACTCCACGCGTCACTCGTCGAGTGTCTCGAGACGGCTTCTGTGATCGACCTCGTGCTGTTCGGGAGCCTGGCACGAGGCACAACAACGGGTTACAGCGATGTCGACGCGATGCTCGTCGTTGCCGACGACGTCCCGACCGACGGTCAGCGTCTCGCACGGCTGCGGCCGCGCATTCTTGCCGCGCAGCGCGCTGTGCTCGCCTATCAGCCGATGCAGCACCATGGCTTCCTCGTCGTCACGCCGCGACTTCTTCTCAAGGGCACGGCGGTACTCGGGCTTCCCATTGAGTCGCTCACGGAGACTCGCTCCCTATTCGGGGGCGCAATCGACGTGGGCCTCGACGGACCCTGGTCCGCAGCTTCGGCGTTCGCGCGATTCAACTCACTGCGAAGAACGCTCCGGGAGATGTCGTCGTGGCCTACACACACGTGGTGGCTGCACCGCGCGGTCTCGATGTTCGAGCTTGCACCGGCGCTCTATCTCGAAGCACGCGGGCAACCCTGTCCCAAACACGCTTCGTTTGAAATCGCTCGGCGCGAGTTCCCCCACGCCTGGCCGGCGTACGACGTCTTGGACGAAGTCAGGCGTACATGGATCCGTCAATCGTCAGGACTTGTTCGATGTGGAGCGACGCTAACGCGCAATCCATGGACGACGGTCGCCGCTCTACGGCGCATCCCCATCCGCCCGCCTCATCGCGTCGCCGAACTCCTTAGCGACGCTCCTCCGGCCAACCTAAAACGTGTGGTCAGCCTTATGGCCGCCAGAGTCGGCGAGAGCTACCGAGAGCTGGCGCGCGCGTGAGTCACGTAGCAGGCTGGGTCAAACGGACGCGAGCCACGGAGCTCGGTGGGCTAGCGGGCGACTCCGCGTACTCAGCCATGTGGCTCTGCGCAGTATCAGTAGCCGACCTGGTGCAGATTGCTCTTGTCTCCCACATTCTCGGCCTAGCGCAGTACGGAAGACTCGCACTTGTCATCAGTGTCGTAGTGCTCGTCGGCCAGTTCTTCGATGTTCGGGTGGGAACCGCCGAGACGACTTTTGGTGCTGGCCACATTGCAGCTCGCAACTGGGACGGAGCGTCTCACGTTTTCCGGCTCGGCTACTGCGTCGACGCAACAACGGGAGTCGTCGGCTTCCTCGTGGTGGCGTCGATCGCGCCGTTCATCGGCCCGGCACTGATCGGCAGGGCCGGAACAGAGCTCTTACTCCTTTACGGTCTTACCCTGCTCGTTTCGACGGTGGACGAGTCGTCGTGTACCGCACTACGCCTGATGGGCCGCTTCCGCCTCCTCGCCTCTTACACCGTAGGTCTCGAAACGATTCGAATCGCCGCGATCGCAGGAGCGTTGGCCGTAAGTCAGACACTCACGGCTATCCTCGTCGCCCTCGTTGGCTACGACATCGCTGGCGCAACAGTCAACTGGTGTGTCGCCAACAGCGTGTTCCGCGGAGCCTCCGGTCGATCGCTCGTCGCGAAGCCCCAGATGCAAGCATCGTTTGATCGGCGCTCGATGCTCAGGACTGTACTTCACACAAACGTTGTCTCTTATGCACGGATTGCGCAGGTTCAGCTACCCACCTTGCTTCTAGGGGTTGTCACTTCCACCTCGCAGGTCGGCCTTTACAAGGTTGGTGCAGCGGCGGGGACGATCGTTGCCCGAGTCGTGGACCCCGTCTACGCGGCGGTGCTTCCGCGATTCTCACGGCTCTGGGCACGCAAACATTACGCCGAAATTACAAAGCTCATTCGTCAAGCAACGCCGATTGCGTGTGGTGTCGTGACCACGGTGCTAATGCTGGTCTTGGCATTTCGGGGGCGCGTGCTGGAGCTAATCGGTGGTCACTCGGCCACTGGAGCAGTCTCCGTCCTCAGCTTCGTTGCGGTAGGGTACGCCGTCAGCGGCGCCCTCTTCTGGAATACGGGTCTGCTATTCGCGGCCGGGCGATCGAAGATGGTTTCACAAATAGCCGTGTCGAGCGCTGTCATCCAGATCGCTCTCCTCGTCCCGCTCATGATCCTCTTTGCATCCGTGGGCGCAGCCGCAGCGCTCTGCGTTTCGTTAGTTGTCTCGAACCTATGCACAGCTTTTCTGGGATTGCGCGAGCTACGGAGAAGACTGCATGATGAACATCAGAGTGACCCGATCACCTCTGACCATCGCGCGACGGCAATTTCATCGGAATATCGTGCGCGTACGTGGGATAACGCTCCCGCACCCATGCGGGTGACGAGTGCCGGATCCGAAATCAGCGACCGGAGATAGTTGATCCAATCCCCTTCTGACCTAGCGAGGAAGCCCGTCGTCCCATGAAGGACCACCTGCTTCGTAATGCCGACAGGGCTTGCAATGGTCGGAAGTGCGTGAGCGCCGTACTGGATCGAACGCAGAGCACACTTCCCTCGAGTCCATGGATCATCAGACAACGGCGCGAGCCCCAAAGTCGATGTAAGTAACGCTTGGCGCGAGGCGTCCTCCGACCAGAGAATGTGCTCGACCGGCAACGCTGTGCACTCCCAAGGGGCCGAGCTCACGATCCGCAGCGTGAAGTCCGTGTCCTTGAAAAGTTCCTCGAGCGCGCGCCTGATCTTGTTGAGATGCCGCATGTTGTCCGGCAGACCCATCCAAGCAAGAACCGGTCGAATTGGGCGCGTTGCAGGTGCCTGCGGTACGGGTCGGACCGTTGTTGGAATCTCGACAACACGCGAACTGAAGCGCCTCGCGAAATCGGCAAGCACTGAGTTGCCAACGACTGCGACGTCGACTTGTCGAAGTGTCGCGATCAGAGGGCGTCGCCGCCGAGACGAGCGTGGCGAGCCGCGCGCAGCGAGCCGTCCTGCTCGTTTGAAGCCCTCGGCAAAGCTGAATGAATCCGACGGCGGCGTCGCGTAGAGCGCGTCGTCCATGTCGAATATGACGCCCGCGAAAGAGGATCGTAATCGCCGCATGTCAGCCGGCCGGGGCAGCACGCGCTGCAAGACCAGGGCCGTCGAGCAGTCGGCGCGAGCAAGGAGTTGGTCGATCCGGTCTGGTCGGGGCAGCGACCCCGCTGATACAGCCTCCACCGGCCAGCGTGCTGAAGTCGCCAGCGCGCCTAGCCGATACCGGGCACTCGGTGCATCCCATCCTCCCGGTGAAGCGAGGAGTATCCGCTCGACCATCGCTCAGCTGCCCTCAGCCAACGCGGTTACGGGGACACCATCTCCTCGGCGATTCGGTCGTACGAGAGGTACCGGCGATTGAGGACGGCTAGCGCCTTGCGTCGCTCCAGCCTTTCCTCCAGTGTGCCGGCGCTCAGACTCTCGACTGCCCTGGAGAGCGCGTTTCCCGGATCCTCATCACTCGCGACGTACCATCCATTTGTTCCCTCCGTCACGAGGTGGCTGACTGTTGGCCCATCGTGCAACACGACCGGAAGACCCGTTCCCATCGCCTGCTGGATCGAGATCGCCGCCTGCGACCAGAATCCGAGATCGCATGCGGAAAAGAGCTCGCACATCCGTTTGTGGCTGAGCACGGGCAGCAGAGAAAACACAGATGGATCGGGTTGATCGGCAACGAGGCTGCGCAACGTCCTGGAGTAATCGTGCTCGAGCAGGCCGGCAAGGACATAGCGAACAGGGCGCCCGCGAGCCCGCAACGCAGAGACAGCCCGGATGATGTCGCCCAGTTGCTTCGCACGCGTAGCGCGCGTGCACGTCCCGATCAGGATCTCGTCTCTAGCAACACCGTACCGTGACCGCCAGTCTTCACGGCCTTCGGGGTCGAAATAGAACTCCTGCGGGTCGTATCCGAGGCGAAGCTCGAGGGCCTTAGCAGAAAGCAACTCGCGATCACGAGGCGATAGCCACGAGCCCACCAGACTGCGCGTTTCCGGCACGTTGAGCACCACACGGTCCGCGCGACGCACTACCCGACGATACGCCGGTCGTTTGAGCACTCGGTGCACCAGCCGTCTGGGGAGCTTCTGCCATCGCGGGCAGCGCCTAAACCGGCCATCCTCGCTGTTGTCCTGGATGATCGCGAGCTTTCGCCAGGCAGTGGGTCCCGCCTGGAGCAGGTCGAGGCCGAAGAGCTTCCCGGGACCGACGAGGATTACGTGATCAGGGCGAAAGGCAACTGTGGCGGGAGCGGCCTGGCAGCCGAGGACGTTTGCGCCGACGGTTAGACGCGGGGCCAGCCGAACCACCTCGTACCCCTCGATCATTGTTGAGCCCGCTCGATACCCGGTCGTGACGATTCCCCGCGCGTTGAGCGACACAGCCGTGCTGGTGACGACCCGAACCGCTGCACCCAGTCGCGTGAATGCCCTCGCGAGATCGACTTCCTGGTAGCCGAGCTCTGGAGTGAAATGACCACACGCGATCACGATCCGCCTGCCGAACAGGGGCGGTTGGCATGTGTGCGTCATACCGCTGGTTCGTCGGAGAACTGCACCTGAAAGACCTGCATCCACCGGAGAAGGAAGATCGTCTGCCAGAACTCAGACAAGCTCGTGCTACCTCCCCCGTGGCTTCGCACCAGGTTCTCGAGCCGTTCGCGATCGAGGAACGGCGGCACGTCGGCTTGACGCACCAGTTCGAGCAGCGGTCCAGCCAGGGCTCGCTTCCAGCTTCGTTGCGGAGTGGAAAAGCCGAGCTTGTCGCGGCGCCACACGATCTCGGCCGGAAGCAGATCCTGGGCCGCCTTGCGTTGTACGAACTTGCTCCAACCATCTTGGAACTTGTACGCGGCCGGAAGTGAGAGTACGAACTCGACAAGCGGATGATCGAGAAACGGCACCCTCGACTCGATCGAGAACGCCATCGAACTCCGGTCTTCATAACGGAGAAGCACAGGCAGACTTCGCTGGACGGCCTCGATGCAGTGGTCTCTGAACGTTCGTGTCGGCCGTGCCTGCACCTGTCCAGATGATCGGTAGTGCGGGTTGACGAGCCGCGGACCACCGCGCGCAGACCGACGCGCGCCCGAGCGTAACCGCGTAGGAAGCTGGTGATAAACAGCGCGCGACAGTTCACGACTCACTCCAATGCCGCGTCTATCGCGCAAGAGACGTGCCGCCTGCGGGACGCGCAGCACGCCACCGGTTCGAACCAACTCGAGCAAGTAGACGCCTGCGAAGTACGAGTACCCACCGATCGCCTCGTCTGCGCCTTGCCCGTCGAGCAGCACCTTGACTCCCTGGCCCGCCGCGAGACCCATCACGGCCCACTGGGCAAACGGGGAGCTGGATGCCATCGGCAGGTCCTGCGCCCACACGAGCTCGTCGAGTTCCGCGAGAAGAGACTCAGGATCCGGCGCTACGAAATGCGTCTCGAATCGACCCGACCGATTCGCGTGGAGCTCGACGAGTGCACGCTCGTCGACTGCGGGATCGTCGTAGACGGCGGTGAAAGTTGCAAGTCGCCCTTTCGGGAGCTCATCCAACGCCATCGCGGCGGCAAGGTTCGAGTCGAGGCCCCCGCTGAGACACGAGCCGACGCGCACATCGGAGCGCATGTGCAACCTGATCGACTCCGCCATTCGCGAGCGGTACTCGGCAACGGCGTCGTCGACGCTCCCTCGGAACTCGCCCTCGACCGTAGAAACGTCGTAGTACTGCTCGAGCCGCGTGGTGAGAGTCGTGGCGTCGACGTACAGGTTGAAGCCGGGCGGCAGCGCATCGATACCGTCGAAAAGCGTTACCGACGAATCGTCCAGCCTGCCCCATTCGAGCAGCCGGACGATGTTCTCGACCGATCCGCGCGGGCGGCCGGAAAGCGCCGGCAGAAGCCCTTTGATCTCCGACGCAAACGCGAGCGAGCCCGCGAGCCGCGCGTAATAGACGGGCTTGATGCCGAAGCGGTCGCGCGAGAGCAGCAAGCGCCTTTCACGCCGATCGTACGCGGCGAACGCCCACATGCCGCGAAGCCTGTGCACGCATTCCGGCCCCCACTCCCCAAGGGCCGCCATCAGGACGGCGGTATCGCCGCACGGGCGAAGCGACCAGCCCAGGGACTCGAGCTCATCAGCGAGCTCGAGGTAGTTGTAGATCTCGCCGTTGAACACGAGAGCGACGTTGCCGTCGGGAGAGATCATCGGCTGATGCCCAGCGGCGGTCAGGTCGAGGATGGCTAGGCGCCTGTGACACATCGCCACCGGATACCGACTTCGCGGTGCGTTTCTCCAATGAGGAAGGCTGCCCGAGAGCGCACTGACCGTTTCGTCCCCTCGGAAGCACTCGAAGCGACCCTCAAAGTCATGTGTCAGGAACCCCTCGTCATCAGGGCCGCGGTGTCTGAGCGAGGTGGCCATCTTGGCGAGAAGCATCGGCTGCACGCCCGATGGGGCGATCACGCCCGCTATGCCGCACATGTGATCGCGGCGTCAGTCTGGGGTCGCCTGAGCAGGTCCTCGTACAGCGCCAGCATTCGTCGACCGAACGCTGCGAAGCTGAACTTCTCGACGATCGGAGCCCGGATCTCGCTGGCTCGATATGAACGGAGGTGTGTGAGCACATGGCCGATCGCATGTGCAATTGCGTCGACATCGTCGGGCGGTACGAGCACTCCGGCGCTCTCGTCGACGAACTCCGGTGGCGCGGTGCAGTTAGGGGCGATGACGGGGAGGCCGGTGGCCATGGCCTCCGCCAGAACAAGACCGAACGTTTCGTGCCGGCTTGGGTGGACCAAGAGGTCTGATGAGCCCAGGATCTCGGCAAGTCCGGCCTTGGTTTGCGAACCGATCAGTTCCACTCGCCCGGTGAGCCGGCGATCATGTCCGACGATCTCTGTGATCGCAGACCGCTCAGGTCCGTCTCCGGCGATCGTAAGCGTCCAGCCGGGCCACGTTCCCGCGACCTGAGCAAATGCCTCGACGACACGCGCAGCGCCTTTGTATTCCTCTAGCCGTCCGGCAAAGACGATTCGGCGCGCCGGGGATTGCTGGCGCGAGCGGGGTCGAAACAGATCGGTGTCGACCGGGTTGTACGTGACCTCGACGCGTCTCGGCCGTATTCCCGCGCCGATGATCTGCTGTCGTAGGTCATCGCTCACAGGGCACACGCAGTCTGCTCGCTCGAGCGTCCGACAAGTCAGCCACCGAAGGGTCCGTCGCCGCATGAGCTTCTCGAACGGACCGGTGTGAACAGTGACGACGATTGGAACTCCGAGCTTCGACGCGAGCCGACTCCCGGGAACTCCGTGGAACACCGGACCGTGTACATGGATGAGGTCGACATCCGCCAGAAGGTGTTGCAGACGTCCGAGTTGGTAGAGCGAGAGAAGTCGCGCTGCGCGCTGTCGTCTCGCGACACTAGGACGGGGCGTCCACGTGATGTAGTCGACGCCGTCGGCGCTGCGTTCTCGACGTACGCCGCCGAACGTCTCCGTCGTACCGGGTATCAGCACCGTGACATCGCAGTACGCCCTGATCGAGGAGATGTAGTCGATGGAGAACGTGCCGGCGAGGTCGCCAGCATGTCTCGGAAACTGCTGAGGCATGACCAAGACATGAGGTCGAGAACGCGCCACGAGTCCGTACTCAGAGGTCGTAGTAGAACAGAGGCGAAATCGGAGCCGTGAAAGTGGGGAGGTGGCTCTGAACGAACCACTTCGCTCTCCGGAAGAGCTCGAATCGATCCCATTCATCTGAACGAGCAGGTCTCAGTGGGAGGCCAACGGTGAAGCTGTTGACGCGATGATTGGCGTTGAAGAGCAGCCGGTCCTCGAGACCGCGAACAGCCGGAATCCGAACCCGAACCCCGCTCCGTCGTAGCCGTAGTCCGGAGTTGTTGACGATCTTCATGTTTGTCCCAATCGCAATCTCCGAACCGGTAGGGCAACACAGCGACTCGCGCTGGGTAAGCCCGGAAACCGTGTCGCGAAGTAGTCCCAGGAGGCGTGTCGCAATCTCGGCCACGTAGTCGGAGGGAGGTGTAGCGATAAACCATTCGTCGACTCTCTCGACCACGTCGTCGACGAGCGATCCCAACTCGGCACCCGCGATCTCGAGCATCTCCAGATCAACCCGCATCGCTTTGATGTGTTGAAGAAGAGAGCGGACCTTGATGATCCGGTACTCGAGCTGCACGTAGACGTCGAGCAGATTTCTGACCAGGAACTCCGTCGCCACCAGATTTGGCAGGGAAACCAGCTCATGCGGCCAAAGCCACGAGGCACCACGCAACGGTCGATAGTTTCGGAAGGGCAGATACGGCGCGATCTCGTAAACGAGCGATCGCGGCAGCGCAAAGCACCCGTGTGTAAAGAGCCGCCGTTCGGAAACGGATAGTCGATCGAGTGGATTTGCGATCGACCGTCCCGCATCGTCGACGATGACCAGCAGGTCGATATCCGAGATGCCCGGATGTCGCACGTCACCGATCTGAAAGATCGATTCGACGCATGCGTCATCGGCGAGAGCTTCGATCACCTTCTCGACGGCGCTCTCGTATAGCGCAACCTCGCACATTCGTGGGTGATCGATCAGCGTAAAACGCGGAGAAGCCTTGGCACGATCTGCGCGAGGTGCGAGAGATAAATCGCGCCCACTTCTACCAGCGGGACGAATGGTCGACTGCAGGGTAAAGCTGCGCTGCGCGCGCTGCGGCACGCTGCGAGCTAATCACCTTCAAGCAACGTGCACCTCCCCCGTTTTGGGGGCTGAAATAACGAGGACTCGGGTCTAGCCTTGCGCAGATCTCGTGTTGGGCCGCCCCTGGATCACGTTTCGCCTGCCGTGAGGCAGGTCGCACAGCGTCCCAGAGACGGCCGAGTCAGTGTGGTGGAGGCGCCGGCGCCGGCGCTCCGGCCTGGCTGGGTGCTCGTCGCGAACCGCTTCTCGCTGATCAGCCCCGGCACCGAGCGGACGAAGGTCCTCACCGGCGAGAAGAACCTCGTCGACAAGGCTCGCGCCCGCCCCGACCTGGTCAAGAAGGTCGTCGAGAAGGCGCGCGCGGAGGGCGTCTCCGTGGCCCTGGGAACCGCCCGGGACCGGCTCGCCGCGCTCGAGCCGATCGGCTACTCCTCCGCAGGCGTCGTGCTCCGGACGGGCGCCGGAGTCGACGGTCTCGCACCCGGCGACCTCGTGGCGTGCGGAGGAGGTGGCTGGGCCAACCACGCAGAGGTCGTCTCCATGCCGCGCAACCTGGTGGTACCCGTCCCATCGGGGGTCGGCCTCGATGACGCGGCGTACACCACCGTCGGCGCCGTCGCCATGCACGGCGTGCGTCAGGCAAGCGCCACCATCGGCGAGTGCGTCGGCGTCATCGGGCTCGGGCTCGTGGGACAGCTGGCGGTTCGGATCCTCGGTGCTGCCGGCTGCCGGGTCGTCGGAATCGACCTCGACGCCACGGCGGTCGAGCTGGCGCGCGCCGGCGGGGCGCTGGCTTTCGAGCGCGGGCACGCCCGACTACACGCGGCCGTCCGCCAGGCGACCGGCGGGCTCGGGCTCGACGCGGTGCTCCTGTGCGCCTCGTCGCCGTCCACCGATCCGCTCGAACTGGCCGTCGAGCTCACACGGGATCGCGGACGAATCGTGGTCGTCGGCGAGACGCGGATCGACATCGATCGCGCCCCGATGTACGAGAAGGAGCTCGAGCTCCGGATGTCGCGCTCCTACGGCCCGGGGCGCTACGACCGCGAGTACGAGGAGCGCGGTCGGGACCTTCCACCCGGCTACGTGCGCTGGACCGAACAGCGGAACATGGAGGCGTTTCTCGACCTGGCCGCATCGGGCCGGGTCTCGCCGGCCGAGCTGACGACTCATCGCTTCCCGGTCGACGACGCTGCAAAGGCATACGACGTCCTCACGGGTCACGGCGGCGCACGGTCGTTCGGGATCCTGCTCGAGTACCCGGCCTCGCTCGCCCACCGACCTCACACGGTGCGTCTTGCGGCACGGCCGGTTGTCCGCGAAACCGGTGTCGGGTTGGTCGGCGCTGGTGCGTTCGCGCGCTCGACCCTGCTTCCTTCTCTCATGGCCGCCGGTGCGTCGCTCGTCGCGGTCACGAGCGAGACGGGCCTGACGGCTGCCGACGTCGCATCGCGGTTCGGGTTCGCGCGTGTCGCCGACTCGGTTGCAGATGTGCTCGACGACGACACGATCGGCGCCGTCGTCATCGCCACACGGCATTCGAGCCATGCGGCGCTGGCTGCAGCGGCGCTGCGGGCGGGCAAGGCGACGTTCGTCGAGAAGCCGCTCGCGCTCGATCGATCGGAGCTCGCCGAGATCGAGGCCGCGCTGTCACACGACTCCGTGTTGATGGTGGGCTTCAACAGGCGGTTCGCCCCGCACGTGACGCGACTCCGGGACGTATTCGACGGCGTCGGGGATCTCGTGCTGACGATGCGCGTCAACGCAGGGCCTCTCGCCGATGACCACTGGCTCCACGATCCGCAGGAAGGTGGTGGGCGTCTCCTCGGCGAGGGCTGCCATTTCGTCGACCTTCTGGCGACGCTCGCCGGTGGGTTCGCCGTTCACGCGCACGCGTCGGCCGTTCCACAACGTGGGCGACCGCTCGAGTGCAGCGACAGCTTCAGCGGCCAGATCCGCTTCCCGCACGCCGTCGCGGACCTCGTCTATTCGGGATCCGGTGACACCGGATTGCCCAAGGAGCGTCTCGAGGTACTCGGCGGCGGCATCTCTGCAGTGCTCGACGACTTCTGCAGGCTCGACGTCTACCGCGGCGGAAGGAGAAAGACATGGCGTTCGCGACGAGACAAGGGACATCGAGCCACGATCGCGCGCTTCCTGGCGGCGGTCCGCGCCGAGGTCGAGGCTCCCAGGGCGGAGACGTACCTCGCCTCGACGGAGCTGACATTCGCGCTCGCCGACTCGCTGCGGACGGGAGAGGTCGTCGAGCTCTCGGGATGATGGGAACCGAAGCGGCCGTCGACCGGATTCGCGCGTGGGGAGAAGCGCGCGACTGGCGCGGCTACGACCCGTACGACGCGTTGAGCAGCCCGCTGGCGCCGTTGCTCACGCTCGGCACGGACATCGGGCGTCGCGTGCTCACGCAGGCGGTGAAGTCCGCGCCCGTGAATCTGCGCCCGGCGCTCGGAATCAGACCTGAGTGGAATGCGAAAGCGGTCGCTCTGGTCGCGTCCGCGTACGCACGGCTCTCCGTGGCGCGCGAAGACGACGACGCTCGCCGCCGTGCGACCCTCCTCCTCGAGCAGCTCATCGACGGCTCAACGGCGACGATCGGTCTCGGTTGGGGCTACCCGTTCGACGTTCAGACCCGATTCTTCGGATACCGCCGAGGGACGCCCAACGCGATCACGACCAGCTTCGCCGCTCACGCGCTGCTCGACGCGCACGAGCTGATCGGCACGAGCGCTGCCTGGCTCGACGGCGCGTTGCGTGCCTGCTTCTTCCTGCGCAGGTCTCTGCTCTTCGAGGACGGCGAACGCTCGTACTTTCGCTACGTCCCGGACGAGCGCGAACTGGTTCACAACGCCAACGTCCTCGCCTGCTCAGTCCTCGCGAGGACGACATCCTTCGTCGGACGCTCGGACCTCGACCAGATCGCACGTCGTGCGCTGACGAGCAGCCTACGCGCGCAGTCGCCGGATGGATCCTGGCCGTATTCGGAGAGCCGCGGCTGGGTCGACAACTTTCACACGGGGTACGTGTTGGAGAGCCTGGCCGCCTGCGAACGACTCGAGCCTTCGATCAGGTCGCAGGTCGAGCATGGCTTCGATTTCTGGGAGCGCACCTTGTTCCTGCCCGACGGCACGCCCAAGTACTACGCCGACAAAGTCTTTCCGGTCGATGCGCACAACTTTGCGCAGGCGATCGAAACGTGGCTTGCGGCAGCCTCCTGGCGGCCCCGTGCAGTCGAGCTGGCCGAGCGATGCGCCCGCGCTCTCGTCGGACAGATGCTCACGCGTGACGGTCACGTCGCGTTTCAGCGCCGTCGGCTGTGGGCCAACACGGTCCCGTTCGTCCGCTGGACGACTGCTCCCGCCTTCAGAGCTCTTGCCCGGCTCGAGCTGGAGACGCAGAGGCGGGGAGTCTGATGCGCATCTGGATCGACCTCGCCAACTCGCCGCACGTCCCGCTGTTCGTACCCGTCGTCGGGCGGCTGCGGGCGGAAGGCGAGGACGTCGTGCTCACCGTCCGCGACCACGCCCAGACGCTTCCACTCGCACGGGAGGCGTGGCCGGAGCTCACCGTCATCGGAGCAACGAGCCCGTCCGGTCGTGTACGCAAGGGAGTCGCGATCGGCAGGCGAGCGGCTGCACTCCACCGCTTCGCACGCAAAGCCAAGCCGGACGTCGCCCTGTCACACGGGTCCTATGCGCAGATCGTCGCGGCTCGGCTGGCTCGCGTTCCCGTCGTGACGATGATGGACTACGAGCACCAGCCCGCGAACCACGTCAGCTT
>Ga0066710_100001731_pt1 | contig 16731 bp, 13 predicted proteins | sample GraSoiAngelo_159_FD_79666 | JGI IMG/M metagenome (GOLD analysis project Ga0066710, IMG submission 79666) | Grasslands soil microbial communities from the Angelo Coastal Reserve, California, USA - 14_1009_16_40cm | ecosystem: Environmental > Terrestrial > Soil > Grasslands | place: USA... | reverse complement strand
GTCGAGCCGAGCGAGTTGCTGGACGTCATGGCGTTCAGCCCGGCAATCATCGAGAACTGGTTCTCGAGTGGCGTCGCGACAGCCGAGGCCATGGTCTCAGGACTCGCGCCCGGCAGACTGGCGGTGACCAGGAGAGTGGGAAAGTCGACGTTGGGCAGATCGCTCACCGGCAGCGAACGGTACGCGACCATCCCGAACATGGCGATGGCCGTCATCAGGAGGCTGGTGGCGATGGGCCGCTCGATGAACGTTTGCGAAATGTTCGTCAATCGGCCTCCGTCATGTGCGGCTCAGGTATCAGTTGGCCCGCTATTGGCTTGCGCGGTTTGCCCACTCTCCAGCGTTCGACGAGGCCCGCCATGTAGATGTAGATCACCGGCGTCAGGTAGAGCGTGATGAATTGCGAAAACAGAAGTCCGCCAGCCACCGCCAAGCCGAGCGGCCGCCGTGCTTCTCCGCCCGCTCCCCAGCCAAGCGAAATCGGCAGCGCACCCAACAGCGCCGCCATGGTCGTCATCATGATTGGACGGAAGCGGATCAGACAGCCTTCATAAATCGCTTCGGCCGGGCTCTTGCCTTCGCGGCGCTCGGCCTCCAGCGCGAAATCGATCTGCATGATGGCGTTCTTCTTCACAATGCCGACCAGCATGATCAGTCCCACGAAGGCGTAGATGCTGAGATCGACATGAAATACCCATAGCGTCAGCAACGCGCCGAAACCCGCCGAGGGCAACCCGGAGAGAATCGTCAGCGGATGCACGTAGCTTTCATAGAGCACGCCCAACACGATGTAAACCACCATAATCGCTACGGTGAGCAGAATGCCTAGATTCTTGAGTGAATCCTGAAACGCTTTGGCGGTGCCTTGAAAACTCGTCGTGATGTTGGCGGGCAGCACGCGCTCGGCGGTCAATTCGACTTCATCGACGGCATCGCCGAGCGCTACACCCGGCTTCAGATTGAATGAAACCGTAACCGATGGAAGCTGGCCGGAATGGTTTACACTCTGCGGCCCGGCGTTGGTGTTGACCTTGGCAAACGATGCCAGCGGGACCAGATTATTGTCCGGCGTCTTGAAATAAAGCAGCGAAAGGTAGTCGGCGTATTTTTGATACTCGGGAAGCATTTCCAGCAGCACTTTGTACTGTGCTCTGGAAGCATAGATGGTCGAGACCCAGCGTGGACCGTACGCGTCGTAGAGCGCGCCTTGTATGGCTGCGACGTTTAAGCCGGAAACGGCGGCGCGGTCGCGATCAATGGCGACCCGCACCTGCGGATTCTTGATCTGCAGATCGGTCGTTACGTCGACCAGTCCCGGAAGCTGCGCCATTTCACGCTCGAGCTTTTGGGCTTGCACGTACAGGTCCTGCGTATCCGGCCCCTGGAGCGTGAAGTCGTACGCTGTTTTCGATGGCCGGCCGCCGATGCGGATGGTGGGCGGTACCGTCATGAACACGCGCATGCCGGGAAAGTTCGCGACTTTCGGCCGCAGCTTCTCGATGATCTGACTGATGTTCAGCTCGCGTTGTTTACGGGGTTTCAACTGCACCCACATTCGACCCTGATTACCGGTCGCGCCAAAACCGCCCCCCGTGCTCGACATGAAGCTCTCGATGTTGGGATCGCTCGCGATCATCTCGGACACCTGCTGCTGGTACTGGGCCATCAGGTAATACGAAGTGCCTTGTGCGGCCTCGGTGATCACCGACATGGAATCATTGTCCTGGTCGGGGATGAAGCCTTTCGGGATCTTGACGAACAGATATCCGGTGGCCCCCAGCATCACGAAGAACACCACTAGCATCACGGGGCGGTGATGCAGAACCCAGCGCAGGCTGCCGTCATACACGTGCAGCATCCCATTGAGAGCGCGCTCGGCCGTGCGGTTGAGACGGCCGGGCCGCTTTTCGCCGCGCGTCTTCAGAAAACGGCTGCACAGCATCGGGGTCAGCGTGATGGATACCACCCCTGAAATTAGAATGGCCACGCAGATGGTCACGGCAAATTCGCGGAACAGCCGTCCCAGAATTCCGCCCATGAACAGCACAGGAATGAATACAGCCGCGAGCGAGATGGTCATCGAGACGATCGTGAAGCCGATTTCTTTCGAACCGCTGAACGCCGCCTGCATCGGCCGCTCGCCGCGCTCGATGTGGCGCACCACGTTCTCGAGCATCACGATGGCATCGTCCACCACGAATCCGATGCACAGGATCAGCGCCATCATCGACAGGTTGTCCAGGCTGAAATCCAGCAAGTACATCACCGAGAACGTGCCGACAATCGAGAACGGCAGCGCCATCGCGGGAATCAGTGTGGCCGACGCGTTCCGCAGGAACAGGAAAATGACCATGATCACCAGGCCGAGCGTCAGGGCCATGGTGAACTGGATATCGGAGAACGCCTCGCGAATGTTCTTCGAGCGGTCGCCGCGAATTGTGAAGGTCACCGACGGCGGAAGCTGCGCCTGAAACGTGGGCGCGAGGCGGCGAATGGCGTCCACTACTTCGATGGTGTTGCTCCCCGGCTGGCGCATCACTAGCATGTTGATGGCGCGCTGACCGCCTTCGTGGGTGTACAGCCAGGACGCGCTCTTGTCATCTTCCACGCCGTCAATCACCATGCCAAGGTCTTCCAGACGCACGGGCGCGCCGTTGCGGTAAGCCACCACTGCCGGCCGGTATTGTTTGGCGTTCATGAGCTGCCCGTTGGCCTGAATGTTGAAGGCCTGATGCGGGCCGTACAACGTGCCGGTGGGGATGTTGACGTTCCAGCTTTGAATGGCGCTATCGACTTCATTGATCCCGATGCGCTTGGCCGCCAGCTTGCTCGGATCCACCTGTATGTGCACGGCGTACTTCTGCGCCCCGAACACCATCACCTGGGCCACGCCGCTGACCATGGAGATGCGCTGCGCGATTGTGGTCTCGGCGTAGTCGTCGAGCACCCACAGCGGCAGCGTCTTGGACGTAATCCCCAAAAACATCATGGGCGCGTCAGCGGGGTTGTACTTGTGGAACGAGGGCGGGGCAGGCAGGCCGGGAGGCAGCAGCGGCAGCGCTTCGGCGATGGCCGTCTCGACATCCACCGCCGCGCCATCGAGATCGCGATCCAAGTCGAATTGCAGAGTAATCTGCGTGTTGCCCATGGTGTTGACCGAGATCATGGAATCCAGGCCAGCAATGCCGGTGAATTGGCGCTCGAGCGGCATGGCTACCGCGGAGGCCATCGTGTCCGGACTGCCGCCGGGCAGGGCCGCAGACACCACCAGCGTCGGGAAGTCCACGTTGGGCAGGTCGCTCACCGGCAGCGCGCGATACGCCAGCAGGCCGAACAGCGCGACCGCCAGCATGAGAAGGCTGGTTGCAATGGGCCGCCGGATGAATGTCGCCGACAGATTCACGGGAACCCTTTATCCGCGCTTTTTGCCGGCGGGTCGTCCGCTCGCGTCGCGGATCTGCACCTTGATGCCGGGCGCCAGGCGGAGCTGCCCCTCGGTGACTACGGTTTCCCCAGGCTGGATGCCACTCGCGATGACGATGTCCTGGTCCACGCGCGCACCTATGATCACCGGCCGCGATTCGACTGAGCGATCCGTTTTGACAACGAACACGAACGGCCCTTCCTGTCCGGTCTGCACGGCCTGGTTGGGAACCACCACGGCATTTGGCTGGGTGGTGAGGCGCAGGGTGACCCGCACAAACACTCCCGGCCATAGTTTGTGATCCGTGTTCGGGAAAGTGCCCTTCAGTTTGATGGTACCGGTGGTCGCGTCGACCGAATTGTCTACGAATGTGAGGACGCCGCGCTCCTGCGCAGTGGCATCCGCCTGCGGCGTCGCGAGCACCGGCAGCTTGCCCACGGCCATGTAGCGCTTGATATCCGGCAGCTGCGATTCCGGAACCGAGAAGGTCACGTAGATGGGCTCCACCTGGTTGATGGTAGTCAGGTCCATGGTATTGGCGGCTACGATGTTGCCTTGCTTGACCATGATGTTGCCGGTGCGCCCGTCGATCGGCGACCGCATGGTGGTGTAGCCCAGTTGCACCCGCGCGTTGTCCACCGTGGCCTTGGTCGCAACAATTGCGGCGCGCGCGCTGCGGACGGCGGCTTCATCCGCTTTCACACCCGCCGCGAGCGCGTCTGCGTTGCTGCGCATTTGCTCGGCTTGATCCTTCGAAACGATGCCCGACTGGAAAAGGCGCCCGTAACGGTCGGCTTGCGACTGCGCGTACTTCTGCTGGGCCGTGTCACGGACGAGATTGGCCTCGGCCTGCCCCAGCGCCGCCTCGTCTTTCGCGAGGTTGGCTTCTACCTCATTCAGCATGGCGTTGAGCGGGCGGGTATCAATGGTGAACAGCAGGTCGCCCGCCTTCACAAATTCGCCTTCGCGGAAATGCACCTGCGTGATCGCGCCGCCTACCTGCGCCTTAACCGTGATAGTGGAATAGGCCTCGACGTTCCCGATGACTTCGATTTGCAGCGGCACGTCCCTTTGGGTGGCTAAGGCGACTGTGACCGGCACGCCTCCCTCGCCTTTGCGGGCCGTTGGCTGGGAGCCCTTACTGGTACAACTCGCGAACGCCAGCACAGAGGCCACCAGCAAGACACACCACCCCACCGTTGTTCCCCGATCCCTCAAAAGCGCGCTCCTGTGACCCATAAGTGGCGTCGCTACTATGCTCAAAGTTACCATTCTCCAGGAGATTAGGGGGAATTCACAGGCCCAATAGGGCTAGAGGGTTCGGGGAGGCCGGAGGCCCTGGTAAACGCGTGACGACTCTGATTCCCAAGGGGACAAAAGACGCCAAGGTTGAGTCGTTCAGCGTCGCCCGCTGCCCTCTACAGTACTTGAAGGATGATGCACTTCAAGTAATGCGTCTCTGGTACTGTCAGCAGGACCGGATGGTCTTGCGCCTGCGTGCGGCGCTCGAGGATGCGCAGCTCGCGACCGGAATCGAGCGCAGCTTCCGCGATAATTTCGAGCAGCATCGCTTCGCTGACGTGATGCGAGCAGGAGCAGCTCATCAGAATCCCGCCCGGGCCGAGCAGGCGGAGGGCGCGCAGGTTGATGTCTTTGTAGCCGCGGGCGGCGGCGTCGAGATTGCGGCGGGATTTGGCGAACGCGGGCGGATCGAGCACCACCGTCGAGAACTCGCGGCGCGCGGAGGCGTAGGCGGCCAGAATTTCGAAGACGTCGGCTTCGCGGAATGTGACCTTCGCGATCGCATTGACGGCGCGGTTGGATTCCGCCATGGCCAGCGCCGGGCCGCTCGAATCCACAGCTTCTACCGACTCGCATTTCGCCGCGAGATGGAGCGCAAAACCGCCGGTCGATGTGAAGCAGTCGAGCGCTTTACCATGCGCGTAGCGCGCGGCGGCTGCGTAATTCTCGCGCTGATCGAGGAAAATGCCGGTCTTCTGGCCGCGCAGCAGGTCGGCGCGGAAGTCGAGACCGTTCATGTGTACGGTCAGGTCGGCAGGCGCTTCGCCGAAGACCACGCCGGTTTCGAGCGGCAGCTCCTCATGCGTGCGCACGGCCACGTCGTTACGGGCGATGATGCCGCGCGGCGCGAACAGATCCACAAGAGCCGAGACGATCCAGTCCTTGGCGGCGTCCATGCCCTGGTCAAGCGTCTGGATCACGAGGTAATCGCCATAACGGTCGACGATCAGCGCCGGCAGCCGGTCGCCTTCGCCGTGGACCACGCGGTAGGCATCGGTGTCGCGCACCACCTGCCTCCGGTAGTTATTGGCTTCGGCGAGGCGCCGGGCGAAAAACTCGCGGCCGATTTCCTGCATTTCGGTCGAGAGCAGACGCAGGCAGATTTGCGAAGAGGAGCTGTAATGCGCCACGCCGATGGCTCGGCCTTGATGATTTACAACTTTGACGACTGCCCCTGGAGCCGCGTTGTCGCGCTCGACTATGTCGCTCGAGAAAATCCACGGGTGACCGGAACTCACGCGGCCGGCAGCCTTGCGATTCACTTTGACCTCAGTCACCGCGATGACCCTGCGTGCGACGGGCATTCCTGCCTGTGCGGTTTCTGTCGTGTTTGGGAATGCGCGCAGGCGCTCTTGGCTGTGCCAGGTTGGCGCATCAACGCATCGCCTGAAGCCGCGCGATGCGATCTTCGGTGGAAGGGTGCGTCGAGAACAAATTGAGGAACGCCCGGCCGCTGAACGGCTTGATGATGAACATGTGCGCCGTTGCGGGCGAAGCGTCCATCGGAATCTGCTTTGAATAGGTCTCCAGTTTCTGCAATGCGGAGATCAAGTTGTACGGTGTTCCCGTGTATTTAGCGGAGGCTTCATCGGCATCGAATTCGCGCGTACGCGAGATCCACAGCTGAATCACCATGGCGGCGATGGGAGCGAGGAAGATCATTAATATGCCCGCCCAGCCGCCGCCTTCGTCATCATCATCGCGCCGGGAGCCGCCGAATATCATGGCCCAACGCGCCATGGACGCGAGCGCGGTGATCGCCCCCGCAATGGTCGCCGCCACCGAGCTGATCAGAATGTCGCGATGCAGTACGTGGCCCAACTCGTGTGCCACCACGCCTTCGAGTTCGCGATTGTCCATCACCCTCAAGATGCCCGTCGTGAATGCCACGGACGCGTGCTCCGGGTTGCGCCCTGTGGCAAATGCGTTCGGCGAATCCTCGTCGATCAGCCACAATTTCGGCATGGGCAGACCCATGCGCCGCGTCAGGTTCGCTACAATCGGCTCGACACGCCGGTACACTTCCGGATTCTGCTCCGGCGTTACCGGTTGCGCCGAGTAGCTGGCCAGCGCAATCTTGTCGGAAAAGAAGTATCCGGCAAAATTCATCACCACAGCCAGCAGCAGCCCGATATAGATGCCGTTCCTGCCGCCGATCACCTGCCCGCCGATGACGAGCAGCCCGCTCAGCAGCCCGAGCAGCAGGACGGTCTTCAATGTATTGCCGCTATGCATAACAAGTTAGACGGCGTTGCTGCCCATCCCGTCTCTAATCAAAACCTCATAGACAAGCGGAGGCCTGCTTTCATTGTGTCACGGGTTCGGCGACACGCCGGGTGAATTCCAGCGTGCGCTTCTCCGCGTCGCCCTCGACCACCACCGTGTCGCCGGGCGAGAAGTCGGCGCTCAGCAGCCGCAGCGAGAGCGGATCCTGAATCAGGCGCTGGACGGCACGCCGCATGGGCCGCGCCCCGTACGCCGGATCATAGCCTTCGGACATCAGCACGTCCTTGGCGCTCTGCGTGACTTCAAGGTGCAGTCCCTTGCCCGCCAGTAGCTCTGCCACGCGGCGGATCTGAAGATCGATGATCTGCGTCAGATGCTCCTTGTTAAGCGGGTTGAAGACAATGATGTCGTCCACGCGATTCAGAAATTCCGGCCGGAACGTCTTGCGCAACGAGTCGAGCAGGTTCTTGCGCACGTCATCGTTACTGGTCTGCTTCACGTTCACCGAGAAGCCGATCGACCCCATCTGACGGATTTCGCCCGATCCCACGTTCGAGGTCATGATGATGACCGTGTTGCGGAAGTTCACTGTGCGGCCCTGGCCATCGGTGAGACGCCCATCGTCCAGAATTTGCAGCAGCGCGTTGAACACGTCCGGATGCGCTTTCTCGATTTCGTCGAACAGCACCACCGAGTAGGGTTTCCGCCGCACATACTCGCTCAATTGACCGCCTTCTTCGTAGCCGACATACCCGGGCGGCGCGCCGATCATGCGCGACACCGCATGCTTCTCCATGTACTCGGACATGTCGATACGGATCATGGCTTTTTCGTCGTCGAACAGGAACGCGGCCAGCGCGCGCGCCAGTTCGGTCTTGCCTACGCCCGTCGGCCCGAGGAAGATGAAGCTGCCGATTGGCCGGTTGGGGTCGCCCAGGCCAGCGCGATTGCGCCGGATGGCGTTCGACACCAGAGTCACAGCTTCATCCTGGCCCACCACGCGGTTCCGCAGCCGGTCTTCCATATGGATGAGCTTCTGGATTTCGCCTTCCAGCATTCTTGTGACGGGAATGCCTGTCCACTTGGCGACGATGCGCGCAATGTCCTCTTCGTCGATTTCCTCCTTGAGCAGCGCCGTGCCGGATTTGATGGTTTCCAGCTCCTTGGTGGCCGCTTCCAGCTCTTTCTCGATTTCGCCCAGACGGCCGTAGCGCAGTTTCGCGGCCTTCTCCCAGTCGCCCGCGCGGCTGGCTTTTTCTTCCTCCTGCCGCGCCTGATCCAACTCTTCTTTGAGCTGCTGGACGCGGCTGATGGCGCTCTTTTCGCGGTTCCACCGCTCTTTGAGCGTGGCCGATTCGGCGCGAATCCGCTCCAGCTCATTCTCGACAGCGCGCAGCCGCTCCCTGGACGCTACGTCACTCTCGCGATTCAGCGCCTGCCGCTCGATTTCGAGCTGCGTGATGCGCCGGTCCACCTGGTCGACTTCGATGGGCATGGAGCCGATCTCGATGCGCAGCGCCGCGCCGGCTTCATCGATCAAATCGATGGCTTTATCGGGCAGAAAACGGTCCGTGATGTAGCGGTTGGAGAGCACGGCGGCCGCTACGATGGCCGAATCTTTGATGCGCACGCCGTGGTGAATCTCGATCTTTTCTTTTAAGCCGCGCAGGATCGCGATGGTGTCGTCGATCGACGGCTCACCCACCATGACCATCTGGAAGCGGCGGGCCAGCGCGGCGTCTTTCTCGATATATTTGTGGTACTCGTTCAGCGTGGTGGCGCCGATGCATCGCAGTTCGCCGCGCGCCAGCGCCGGTTTCAGCATATTGGCCGCGTCGATCGCTCCTTCGGCCGAGCCCGCGCCCACCAGCGTGTGCAGTTCGTCGATAAAGCAGATAATCTCGCCGTTTGATTCCGTGATCTCTTTCAGGACGGCCTTCAGCCGGTCTTCGAATTCGCCGCGGAACTTGGTGCCCGCGACCATCGATCCCAGATTCAACGACGCCAGGCGCTTGTTGCGCAACTGCTCCGGAACGTCGCCCTTCACGATCCGCTGCGCGAGGCCTTCGACGATCGCAGTCTTGCCAACGCCCGGCTCGCCAATCAGCACCGGATTGTTCTTGGTACGCCGGCTCAGCACCTGCATAATGCGCCGGATTTCTTCGTCGCGCCCGATCACCGGATCGAGCTTGCCCTTGCGCGCCAGGTCGGTCAGATCGAGTGCGTAGCGTTCCAGGGCCTGATATTTCGATTCCGGATTCTGGTCGGTAATGCGCTGCGTGCCCCGCACCGAGACCAGGGCTTTCAGGATGGCGTCGTAACTGGCGCCGGCGCGATCGAGCAATTGTCCTGCCGGTTCGTGCTTCTGTTGCGCAATCGCCAGCAGCAAATGCTCGGTCGAAACGAACTCGTCTTTGAATTTTTCGGCTTCCGCGAAAGCCCGCTCGAACACCTGGTTGAGGGCAGGGGAGAGGTACATGCCCGCTCCGACACCGCTGACTTTGGGCACGCCCGCGAGCATGCGCTCGGCTTCGAGCACCACCGCGTCCGGATGCACGTCGCACTTCTCGAGCACCGGGCGCACGATGCCTTCCCGCTCGCTCGCCAGCGCGATCAGCAGATGCAGCGGCGTCAGACCCTGATGCTGATTCTTCTCCGCGATCGACTGCGCCTGCTGGACCGATTCCTGAGCTTTCTGTGTGAGTCTGTCAAAACGAAACAATGATGGCCTGCTTTCCAAACGCAAGCCGGGGCCCCGACGTCACCTGCGTCCGGCCCCGGCAATGAGAACTCCTACTTGTTAGATGCGCAAGCTTACTGTTTGACTTCAACCCGGATCTGTTTCGGCTTGGCGGCTTCCTTTTTGGGCAACTTTACCGTGAGGACGCCATTCTTATAGTCCGCCGAAACTTTCTCCGTGTCCACGGAGTTTGGTACGGCAAAGCTCCGAACGAAACTGCCATAGCTGCGCTCGATACGATGGTAAGCTTGGGCGGCCGCGTCTTCTTCAAACCGCCGCTCGCCTTTGATCGACAGCGTCTGATTCTCGACCCGCACGTCGATATTTTCCAGCCCGACATCGGGCAGGTCCGCTTTCACCACCAGCTCATTTTCAGTCTCCAGGATGTCCACCGCGGGCGACCTGGGCCGACTAGTGCGCGGCTCGCTCATGAGCCGGGTAACCGCATCCTCGAAAACCCGCAGGCTGCTGAAGGGATCATGCTGCAACGACATATTTTCTCTGTCTCCTAGTTTGGTTTGGCTCCATGGGAGTCGAGCCATAATCTAAGTACAATATGAGCATAAAATATGAGTTTATAATTGTCAAGTATCGAACCGCCAAGGCGCTCTATTAAACTAAATCATTTAACTACAATATCTTGAGTATGGAAGAGAAGGCTGGCGAGCCGAAGCCAACCCGCCAATCGGCCTAATCGATGAAGGCTGCTATTTTGTCGCTGCCAAGGGCGCGGAACCGGCGGGACAGCACCGATATTCCTGCGATTTGTCGAGGAGCTCAATCTGGCGTTTCAGAAGCTGATTCTTCAGGTCCTGTTCCTCCAGTTCGAGCTGTATCTTCTCCTCGAGTTCGGGTTCGCAGACGTCGCAATCATCGATACAGCCTTTGACGATGATCCCTGGAGTGGGGATGCAGGACTCCACTGTTACCTCAAACTGCTTTTGCGCCTGCGGGGCCACCGTGCCGGCGGGAGTCAGCAGTCCCTCAGACACCAGAGCTGCATCATCTTGCTTCAGCTCGGCTTTGCGTAGCGCATCTGACAATGGCTCGAAGGTGGGCTGGAACGCGGCAACGCCCAGCAAGAGGGATCCAGCCCCCACGGCAGCGGAGGTCCCAAAGGCATGGCGCTTGCGGCGACGCTGTCACGGCCCACTTGTTCGACCGCCACGCGGTCTTTCTGGCCAGCACGCTGGTCGGGACAACCGAAATCTGGCCCTTGGATAGCGTCGGATTCGAGGAAACTCTGGTGGGCGCCGCAGGGTCGTCCACTCTTCGCTTGATCGCCTCGAGCGTAATCTTTACAATTTGCTTCTTATTGAGGCGATAAAAGAAGAAAGTGACGGCATGGTAGCGGTTGGCATTGGAAAACTCGCGGGACGAGGATTCGAAGTGATCGTCGGATTCTGTTTACACGTGCGTCCGCCAAGAAACTTCCCCGATGGAAAAGGACGGGGCCGCATGCGTCGCCTGCACAGATTGATTGGCCGAGGTTGTGCATCTGGCGCAGGAAATCCGACGTCGAGGACGCGCTATGGGAGCCGCGCGCGTTGGTGTCGGCGCTCACGGAGAAAAATCCCAGCGAGCCGCTGGCGTCATCGTGAAAGTCCCACTTGCCGCTTTCCGAATTCGAGCTGTGGCTCGCGTCGGTGGCAGACACATCGGTCATGGAATTCTGTGCACCACGGCCATGAAATAGCGCTCCTCGGAAAGCTGCTCTCTGCGGTAGCTCGCATTCGTAGAGCTGTCGATCGTAAAGCGGATGGCGATCGCTGGTGAACCGTTTCACCTTTTCGCCGGGCAACAGGGCGATGGTGTGACACGGATCTCCAACTGAGAGCGGTCCGGGACAACGGGTAAGCCTCAGGTGGAGGATCACTTCCACGGTTACGGTGGCTTGCCGGCTTGCCTGCCCGCCTCGTTTCACTGTCGTCCGGTGGGGCAGCCGGTAACGGAAGTCCAGAACGTCGCAGCGCGGTTCTTTCGACAGTGTCGGGCAACATTCCAGGTCTTGCGCGGCGGCCGTCTTCATATCTTTCATGTCTCCTCCAGTTAGGGAAAGAATCCCTCAAGCTGTAGTGATCAGCGAAGGCCAAAGGTTTACAAGTCTTATCAGAGATTTATGCAAAATGTGACGTAATCCACTAAAATTGACTGTTAACTAACAGAACATATTTCCGAAATCTCGATGATTCAGCTAACGAAACCACATGTCGTCAGACAGCGAGCCGCCAGCGGCAGGCGCTCCTGATGAGCCGAGGTGATTGCGATGGCGCCCGGCGCAACCACGTGGCACCCAACTAGCGGCACAGCATGTTTCCTCGGCAATACGTTCAAAAAGCGATCCCATGTAACGCGCGGCTTCGGCCGAGCATCGTTCTCACAGGAGCCCATGAACCGAATGCATCCCGAGTCAGAGTGCGGGCGTGTGCCGAGGCGCAGCTTCCTCCTGTCAGCGCTCTTTCTTTGCTCGCAGCCTCGCCTGCTTCGAGCGGCGCAGGACACGACTTTCTCGACCGACGTGAAAGTGGTGAACGTCCTGGCCACCGTGAGAGACAAGCACGGACAGATCATCGCCAACCTGAACAAGGACGATTTCACGCTGGAAGAAGATGGACGGATGCAGGCGATTCGCTATTTTTCGCGGGAAACCAATCTACCCCTGACGCTCGGTCTGCTGATCGATACCAGCCTGAGCCAGCGGCACGTCCTGGGCGCGGAGCGCAGCGCGAGCTACAGCTTTCTCGATCACGTGCTGCGTGAAGACAAGGACACGGCCTTCGTGATTCACTTCGACCACGAGGTGGAGCTGCTCCGCGACCTCACGTCATCGCGCAAGGATTTGCAGGCTGCCTTGTCACAACTGGAAATGCCGTCTGGCGGTCGTGGCGGCGGGTATCCCTATCCCTCGGGTTCGCGCGGGCGGCGCGGCGGCGGAACGATGCTCTACGACGCGGTGCTGCTGGCATCGGACGAACTCATGAAGAAGCAGCGGGGCCGCAAAGCGGTGATTGTGCTGTCCGACGGGGTGGACACCGGCAGTAAAGTGAGCCTGGCACGGGCCATCGAATCGGCGCAGAGAGCCGACACGCTGGTCTACGCCATCCTGTTCGCGGACGAGCAGGCCTATGGACGCGGCGGCATGGGCGGTGGGCCGCGCATGGGCCGGCGCGGCCCCTATGGCGGTGGCCCATACGGCGGTGGTGGCCGGAGGTACCCGCAATCCCGTCCCGACGGCAAAAAGATTCTTCAGCAGATGGCGAAGGAAACGGGGGGCGCATTCTTTGAGGTCTCGAAGAAACAGCCGATCGAGCAGATCTACGAGCGCATTCAGGAAGAGCTACGCAGCCAGTACAATCTCGGCTACACGCCGGAGCAGGCCGATGCCTCGCCGGGATTCCGCAAAATACGCGTCACGGCCAAACCGAAGGGACTGGTGGTGCAGGCGCGAGATGGCTATTATGCGGACCGGTAGCGTTGGAGTGAGTGCGGGGAGGCCTTCGGATTAACGCCAGCTGTCGACATCGGCACCCTTGGGAGCCATCTTCCGCATATATTCTGTGAACACCGGCACGTAATAGACTTCCAACGCCTCTCCGGCCGGAATGTTTCCCACCCAGCAGTGCGGCTCGTTGTTTCCGTACTCGACGCTGCCACCGTAGAACGGGCCTTTGCCGGGAAGTTTCGTGCTGTTCAGGAAGTCCTCCATCTTATGGACGGCGGCATCGAGATAAAACGTGTCCTTCGTGCCCATGGTGATGTGGAGCTTGCCGACGAGCCTGGGCCCGAGTCTCTCCCAATCCCGTTGCAGGGTGGCGGTCAGGTCAAAATGTTCGCGCCAGTAGCGGGCGACTTCGGGATTGATCTCACCGGTGTCGGCGTTCCAGAGCTGAGCCGTGTAGCCGTCCGGACCGGCAGGGCCGAATGTGGCGTGAAACGCGTCCAGCTGCCCGCCGGAGCGGCCGCGCGTGCCGAGCACGGATTCCTGCCGGATGAATTCCTCCATGGTGGTGAAGAGATGGTCGTTCGGGAGCCGGCCGACGGGTCTGGGAAGCTTCTGAAACGGCCCGATATCGAAATACGCGTTCTTGTCCGTGTATACATTAGTCAGCTGGAAGGCGTGAAAATCCACCGGGTCGGGACAGAAACCCCAGGCGCCACCGAAGTACTCCGGGTAGAAAATCTGCTGAGCGAGGGTCATCCAGCCGCCTGTCGATCCACCAAACAAGACGCGCGCCCAGGGCTCGCCGATGGCGCGAAACTGCTTTTCGACCGCCGGATAGAGCTCCTGGGTTAGCGCGTCGCCGTAGGGACCCATGTTCGCGGTGTTGACGCCGTAGGAATCGTCGTAATAGGGCGTGGGGTGCTGGGTGAGCACGACCAGGAATTTAGGGAGCCGGCCCGAGGACCACTCCTAAAAAAACGATAAGCGTGGTCGGCCTGGCGGCGCTTGCTGCCTTTCATTTCCGATGAAGGCGGGGTTTCGCGGAAGTCGAAGCCGCCGGGGAAGTGGGTTTGTTTGAAGGCAACCGGATAATGCTGCTGCGGTTTTTCGTCGAAACCCTCGGGAACCAGGACGATGGCCCCCAGATGCATGGGCCTTCCCCAGAACGCCGTCAAGAGCTTGCTCTCGATGCCCAGGTGACGGACGTATTTGGTGCCCTTGGGCGGATCGACCGGCGGGATGACCTCGGTCAGCTCGATGGGCACGACTGTATCGGCGCCGATTTCGACTTGCTTGGGCTTGCTCATGAGGTTGCCCGGAGAGGTGTTCCATTGCTGGCCCTCGCCATGATCCATGTGCAGTTTCACGGTGTGGCCGTCGGCGCGGTGAAACGTTTCGTAAATGTTCAGGACGGCCTGAACGCTGTACTTGCCGAGCGCGAGATCGTTCAGACTGCGGAGCGGATGGCCGGCGGCTTTGCTATCGACACGCGCCGTCTCGGCCGGCTTCAGACCGTCCACATCGATGCCGAAGATCTGCTGGGTTTCGGTACCCCAGGAGACCTGAAAGCGCGGCTCACCTTCCATTTCCTTGGACACGATGACAATGAGGCGGCCGTCGGCAGGCGAGTCGTGTGCTTTGGCGGAGAAGCTCACTTCAAAGCGCGGAGCGGCGATCAGGGTTGTCGAGAGAATGAGAAGTAGGCCGGCGGTGCGCATAGGTGAAGAGTAGCAGAGGGTAAGGGGAGAAAGGTGCCAGGTGTTAGGTGTCAGCACACTAATCGACGGCGTGCTGTGGCGGATGTGTTTGTGGCACGACGGACGCGCGACTGTGCACAGCTAGGCGACCTTCTAGGCAGCGCGCAGCGTGCTGATAAAATTTGCCAATGCTGCTGCGTCCGGTGCTGCTGGGAGTAACCTTACCAAATGCGGAACAAGTGATTCGACTCTGGATGCTTTTGGCCTTTCGTTCCGGTTGCCATCGGTTCGGCCCAGTCATTGGACGGCGTCTGGCGGAGCCAAGGATACGGCGACGTGTTCCGGATACAGCGGCGGGACTTGCGTCGCCGGTTTTACCGCTAGGCGGGTAGCAACTCCCGGTCGGGAGGCAGCCTTCAGAATTGCGGAAGGAGGACTACTTTTCCTCAAATCAGAGGGTAACAATGATCACAAGCTTGTGCATTTTGATTTCGCCGATTCCGACATCCGAATCGATTGGCTGCCTGAGATGCCCACGCTCTGCGATGCGCCGACCGCCAACACACCGCGCGACAATTACGAAGTGTTCACCCGGACTTTCGCCGAAAATTACATCTCGTTTGATCTAAAACAAACAAATTGGGACAAGGTCGTGGCTGACAATCAGGCAAGGGTCACGTCCACGACGACGCCCGCCCAACTGTTCGACATCCTCGAAGCGATGATAAAGCCCTTTGGCGATATCCATACCGCCCTCGACGCGCCCAAGCTGAAACGGCAGTTCGAAGGGATTCGGCCGGGCACAAATCGAATTCTACACGGCCAGACCGAGGAGGGATTTCAGAAGAGCGACATGCGCAAATTGCTCGCAGTGACCGACCGCGCTTGGCTCAAAGGACCCGTTCGTAAATTCTGCAACGACCAAATCCAGTATGGTCACATCGACAACGTCACCGGATATCTCAGGATCGTGTCATTCAGCTGCTACTCCAGTCATGGCGGCATTGCGCAGGGTCTGTTGGCCTTGGAGTCGGCACTTGAGGAGTTTTTATCCGATCCTGCATCAAGAGCGCTCGTGATAGAGGTACGTATCAACTTCGGGGGAAGCAGTCCGTATGGATTAGCCTCCGCTTCGCGCCTGGCAACCAGTGAGTACTGGCCTATTCGATACAGGCGCGCGCTGACCCGGTCAATCGGATGAATGGACGGAAGTTTATCCAGCAATGGTCCGGCCGAGTCCTCGACCGGGCTTCAGAGGACCCGTGGCGGAGCTAATAGGACCGTACACGCTCAGCGCAGGAGAGACCTTCACTCAGGCGGTGATGGGCCGCACTCCGCACATCACGCGGATCGGTGAAAAAACGCAGGGAGTATTTTCCGATGTTTTGGATCGGCGGCTTCCGAATGGGTGGAGCTTCTGCCTGCCGAATGAGGTGTATCGAACACCAGAGGGCACCGCGTTCGACGGCCTCGGCATTCCCCCCGACATCGCAGTGCCGGTATTCGCGGACGATGATGTTGCGGGCGGAAAAGACCCGGCGATCGCGAAGGCACTCGAACTACTGAGGGACGGTAAGTAGATCGCGGGACTTTGGCTGACTCGCAACCGGTCGATGGTGTTGAAAAACCGCTCGGCCACCAAGGCGGGAAGGTTGCGTCCGTGGCGGCTGCTTCTTGCGATCAGAACTGCGGCGTTACTTCTCTTCTTCTTGCCCTTCTTCCGGTTCGCGTCCTTCGCGCTGTGCTTTGAGGCGCTCTTCGCGGCGCTTGGCCCGTTCAGCCGCGCGTTTCACCAGGTCGGAACCCACCAGCTCGATCATGGCCTGTTCGGCGCCATCGCCTTTGCGGAAGCCCAGGCGCACGATGCGCGTGTAGCCGCCGGAGCGCTGGCCGAAGCGGG
>Ga0066710_100001729_pt1 | contig 16736 bp, 20 predicted proteins | sample GraSoiAngelo_159_FD_79666 | JGI IMG/M metagenome (GOLD analysis project Ga0066710, IMG submission 79666) | Grasslands soil microbial communities from the Angelo Coastal Reserve, California, USA - 14_1009_16_40cm | ecosystem: Environmental > Terrestrial > Soil > Grasslands | place: USA... | reverse complement strand
GGGCCTCGGCCTTGCGATCGCGCGCCTGCTCGCCGAGCTGCAAGGCGGCGAGCTCACGGTCGAGAGCGCAGTTGGACAGGGCAGCTCCTTCACCCTGTGGCTGCCGGGGGCGTGATCTCCCCCTGAAGGCGGTCAGGCGGTCGGGCGGTCAGGCGGACAGAAGTGGTCGGCTCATCCGGAGCTTCCGTGCGCCCGCCCGACCGACCGCCTAACCGCCTGACCGCCCGACCGCCAGGTGGGAGGGGAGGTGGTGGTGAGACTACCGCGCCGCCAGCCCTGAGACGGAGCCGGGCATCGCTCCCACCACGCCGAGCGTGGTCAGGTGACCGTCAGACTCCACCCGCAGAGCCGTGATCGGACCGCTGCCGCGCAACTGGTACAGATAGCGGCCGTTCACGCTGAGGGCCAAATCGAGGTTGCCCGGGCCGACTGTCGCGGTGACGCCGCTGGCGTCGAGCAAGCTCAGGGCGCCGTCCGTGCCCACGACGAACCCGGAAATCGTGCCGCTCGCCGCGTTGGCTGTGTAGGCGAAGCGGCCGTTCTGCGTCACCGCGACCCAGCACGGGGCACCCTGGTGGGTCGCTATGTCGCCGCTGACCAGAGTCAGCGCACCGCTCGAGCCGAGGGTGTAGGACGAGGCACTCCCAGTCGCGGCCTCGGAGATGACGATCTGGTCCCGCAAGCCGAAGGCAAACCCGAACGGCTTCTTGCCCGCGCCGGCAGGCGCCTGGGGCGTGGGACCGCTGGCCACGCCGTCGGGGCCGATGGCGTAGACGTCGATGAGGTTGGTGTTTTTCTCGGTCACGACCAGCCACCGGCCGTCGCGGCTGAACGCTACCTGAGCGGGGTCGACCGCCCCGCCGGTGAGCGGACGGGTCGATCCAACAATGGGAGTGAGCGCGCCGTCCGAGCCGACAGTGAACCCGGTGACGTTCCCGCTCCCCCCGCCGTTCAGGACGTAGAGGAGTTTGTCGTGAACGGTCAGGCTGATCGGCTTCATTCCGCCGGATGGATAGTGACCGATGAGGGAAAGTCCTGTCGGACTCACACGGAAGACAGAAACGTCATTGCTGGCCGCGTTGACTGCGAACAACCAGCGCCCGTCGTCGCTCAACGTGATCGCGCCCTGCGAGCCCAGGCTGCTCCCCGTGCCCTTCCCGCCCGTTGTGTCGGTGGCAGCTTCCGTGAGCGTGCCGTCGGCCGCGCGGGTGAACATCTTGACCGCGTTCCCCGACGTCAGGTTCATGAGAGTGTACACCGCGCCCGGAGTGTCGCCTGCGTCTGCCGCGCTCGCGGCACTGGCGCTGAGCTCGTGCCTCAGCGCTGCAGCTGGGCCCATCAAACCGTGGTCCTGCGAGCAGGCGGTGACACCGGCCAACGCCAGTGCGACGAGTGCGATTCTCTGAGTCATGGCTCGAACCTCCCGAGAGGATGTGATGTCCGTCGGTTGACGGGTCGGAAGGTTCACTGGCGGACGGCTGGGCGGACCTACCCGGTGAGCGTTATGAGAAGCTTCTCATGGTGTTCTCACGCGCGCGGCGACAAGAAAAAACGAGGCGCGGCGTCACTCCGCCGCGCCTCATATCCGGGCGCACGCGCTACGCGTTGCTCAAGGACGATGGCTGGTCGAATTACCCGGGCTCGTGGGCTTGTTGGACGGGGAAGCGGGCACCGCTGGGGTCGCCGGCGTGGCCGGCTTCGCCGGTGTGGCCGGCCCACCGCCCGTGCTGGGCACCGCGGGCGTCGCTCGCTTGGCGGGCACCGCAGGCGTCGCGGGCGTCACCGGCCGGTTGTCCAGGCCGACGGCCTCACCGCGGAAATGGGTGGCGCGGTGCGCCTTGACCATCGCCTTGGCGGTATCCGAGGCGTGCGAGTTCGGAATGTCCTGCGCCGCCAGCAGCGCCGGGAAGGCCACCGCGGCTGACAGCAGTATGAGCTTGCGAAGCATGTACGACCTCCTGCTTGAGGTACTGCAACGGCCCCACTTGGAGCCGCCCTAAAGATGCCGCGCCCGCCCGCCGGGTCACACTGCCAGCCTGCAATCCTATCGCTTCCGTTCCAACCGGTTACGCCACAGCCGCGCCGGATCGGCTGAGTCCAGGGTTCCGATGTTCAGATGGGCCCAGATCACCCGAGAATAACGGAACAGCTGGGGCACGCACGTGAGATGGATGACGACCAAGGCAGCGACGGCGGGGAGCAAGCCGACTCGCGGCACGAGCAGCAACAAGCCCGCGAGCGCCAGCACCCCCGCCTCGCCGACACCGAGCGCGTAGCTCACGTACATCGCCCCTTGAAAGAAGCCGGGCTCGCGCTCGAAGCGATGCCCGCAGACGGGGCAGGTCGGGTTCATCGCGAAAACGCCTCGAAACATGCGACCCTCGAGACACACGGGGCAGCGTTGCCGCAGAACGGCGCGCACTCGCTGCGCGCGGGGCATCAAGCCGGAAATGGTGTTGGGCATCGAGGCCCGCCGGGTTCCCCCATACCCTATCCCAAGAGCACCGACATCGTATGGATCAGCAGGCCGACGAGACCGCCCACCAGGGTGCCATTGATGCGGATGAACTGCAGATCGCTGCCGACCGCAAGCTCGAGTCGCCGCACGGCCACGTCGGGGTCCCAGGCGCTCACCGTGCGGGCGATCAGGTCGGCCACCTCGTGGCGGTGCTGCTCCACACCGGACGCGAGCAGCCCGGCGAAGAACTCGTCCAGGTCTGCAAGCAGCGCTTCGTTGCCCAAGAGGGACTCGCCGGCGGCGCTGATCCCCCGCTCTAACGCCGCGCGCGACGCGTCGTCGGGGTGCGTCCGGTAGCGCACCGCCGCGCGGCGCACGGCATCCCACAGAGACGCGGCCAGCTGGTCCACGACCGGGTGCGCCAGCACCTGCTGCTTCAGCGCTTCGGCCTTGGCCATCACCGCCGGCGCGTGCTGCAGGTTGTCGATGAACTGCTGCAGCGTCGCGTCGAACTTGCGCCGCACCGGGTGATGCGGGTCGGCGCGGACGTCGAGCAGCAGCTCTTCCAGCCCCACGATGATCTTCTGATAGATGACGTCGTCGATCACGCCGGGGACCCACCACGGGCTGCCCTTGCGGATCTTGTCGCGGACCGCGTCGCGGTTGTCGTCCAATGCCTGCGCGGCGAGGTTGAGCAGGGCGTCCAGCAGCTCGTGGTGCCGGTTGTCGCTCGTGACGAGCGCGAGCACGTTGCCGAGGAAGGGGGCGACCTGAGTGGCCTGGAGCCGGGCCACGGCGCTGTCGTGGATCAGCTCGCGGAATTCGTCCTCCGGCAGCGCCTCGATCGTCTTGGCGACGCCCGTCACGAGCTGCCTGGCGAGGCGGCCGCTGTTCTCGGGGCTCGCCGTCCACCGCGCCGCCCGCTCCGAGAGGCGCAGCGCCCGCAGCTCGGCCGCGACGACGTCGCGCACCAGGAAGTGCTTCTGCACGAAGTTGCCCAGGATGCGCCCGATGCGGTCCTTCTGGGTGGCGACGATCGCCGTGTGGGGGATCGGGAGTCCCAGAGGGCGGCGGAACAGGGCGGTCACCGCGAACCAGTCTGCCAGCCCCCCGACGAGCGACGCTTCGGCCGTGGCGCGGACGAAACCCAGCCACGGGTGGACGCCTTCCAGGAAGCGGGCGCCGATGAAGACCATGCCGGCCAGCACGAGCAGGCCGGTGGCACGGCGGCGCATGGTGTCGAGCCGGGCCTGCCGCACCGCGTCGTCGGGCGGCTGAAGCGTCACCGCCGCGTCGCTCATCGGGCGAGCAGCGCCAGGCTCGCCGCGCCGATCGCGACGCAATAGATGGCAAACGGCGTGAGGGTCTTCGTCTGGAAGTGTCGCGTGAGGAATTTCACGGACGCGTAGGCCGCGACGGCCGCGGCCAGCGCACCCGCCCCCGCCACGCCGAGCGCCGCCGCGCCCCCCGAGAGGAAGAGGCGGGGAAGCTTCAAGGCGGCCGCGGCACCGATGATCGGCGTCGCGAGCAAGAACGAATAGCGCAGCGCATCCTCGTGCGACAGGCCGACCAACAGGCCACCTGCAATCGTCGAGCCCGTGCGGGAGAACCCCGGAATGAGCGCGAGGATCTGCAGCAGCCCCACCCGCAGTGCCTGCCACCACGAGAGCTCACCGGCTATGCGCCGGTCCGGATCCGACAGTTCAGGCGCGCGCTGGGCCTGCCGTCGCAGCCGCTCGGCGCCGAACAGCAGCACGCCGTTCATGACGAGGAAGAACCCCGCCGCGCGGGGCGCGACGAAGAGATGCCTCACCTGCTTCTCGAGCAACAACCCGAGCACCCCCGCCGGGACGGTGCTCACCACCAGCAGCCAGGCGAGCCGCGCGTCGCGATCCGCTGGGGCGAGCGTTCGGTGGCGCAGCGTCCGCCCCAGGCCGGCGAGAATGCGCCGCCAGTCGCGCCAGTACAGCACGAACAGCACGAGCGCGGTCGCGAAATGGGTGGCGACGAGGAAAGTGAGGAAGGCGTTGGCGTCCTGATCCACGTGCCATCGCAGCAGTCCGGGGAGCACCACGCTGTGGCCGAGGCTCGAGATGGGAAAGAGCTCGGTCACGCCCTGCAGGAATCCGAGGACAACGGCCTGAGAGAGGGAAATCACGGGTATAACTTAAGCCCATGGGAGCACCGGCCGTGCGCACCCATGGGCTGTACTGCTCGACTGATCGAGCCTACGGCTGGCGATCCCGCGCGGGCCCCCGGGCGAAGCCCGCAGACCCTGTCACCGCCGTGGCGCCCACGGCGAGGAGCGCCCTCTCGCGGGCGAGCGCCTGCACGCCGAGCAGCGTGGCGATCGGGGGGTTGGGGCCGAAGTAGGCCGCCCCCGCATCGCGGATCGTCGCCAGGTCGGCGGACCGATAGTTGACGACGTAGATGGTGAGCGCCACGACGTCCTGCGGCAACGCGCCTGCGGCCCGCAGCACGGTCGCGAGGTTCGCGAAGGCGCGCTCGGCCTGCGCCCGCAGGTCCGCTCCCACGAGTGCTCCCGTGCTGTCCAGCGCGAGCTGGCTCGCGACGTACACCGTCCGTCCCACGCGGACGGCCTGCGAGCCCAACTCGGGTCGCGCGATGCCCGCGGGGTTCGGGAGGAACGTCTTCGGCTCCGGAGCCACCGCCATGCGCTCGCCGCCGAACGCCGCCTGCCGCCAGCGCAGCGCGTCTTCTCGTGCCTTCTCGTCGGCGGCCCGCATCTGGTCTTCTTTCCAGCGCCGATAACCCTTCACCTGGTCGCCGGTAAGGAAGTGATGCAGGTTGTCCTCGAACTTGTCCTGCCGATCCTTGAGGTACTTGCCCAGGTCCTGCACCCGTTCGGCGTAGAACAGGGCCGCCGCGCGATCGCCCGAGTCCAGCCGATCGTTCATTTTCCCGACCGCGACGCGGACGCTGTCGCGCTGGGGTCGCGTAGCCACCATGAAGGAGTCGTACGCCTGCCCGTAGCGGGCGGCCTGTTCGGCGTTGAGATCGAGCACCGCCTGCGCGGTCGCCGAGTCGGCGGGGCCGTCGAGCTCGACACCGGGAAGTCGTGGCGCCGCCGGCGCAAACCTCCCCTCCTCCTGCCCCCCCATACCCCTACCGCGACCGCCAAACCCGCCAAACTGCCCCCAGGCTCCTGGGGGCGAGACCGCAAACGTCAGTAGGGCTGTCGCCAGCAGGGCGCGTCGCATGGGCTGTCTTCTCCTCGCTCGAGATCGTTGTTGTTACACCCGCCGTCGTCAGCCGCTCCTGAACCTCGCCCAGTGGCGGCGCCACCCCCGCCCCCCCCGCATGCCCATCCGCTCAAACCGCCCCGCCACCCGCTGCCGCATCAGCTCCAGCCGTGCCCGCTGGAGGGGTGAGAGATAGGTCGCCATCTCCCGGCTCTCGTCCCGCCGTACCTGCGCGAGGGCTCCGTCGTTCTGCTCCCGGGCGTCGAGCAGCTTGCGCAGGCTATCAGCGTTGGCGGCGACTCCCGGGCGCAACTGCCCGCGTAGCGCTTCCGCCAGGCCGCGCTGCCGTTCCAGAATGGCGTGACGCTGCTCGCCGAACCGCTGCTCGGTCGCCTGCAGCTTCGTGACCTGCTCGTCGGTGAGGCCGAGCTTCTCGTGCAGCCGCGCGACCCGGCGGTGCTGGAATTCCTCGCGGTGCTGGCGCCAGCGCGCGGCGCGATCGGTGTCGGCTGGAGTCTGGGCGGCGACGGCCGACGCCGTGACGAACAGGAGCAGCCATGCGATCGGTTTCATGAGTCCCTCCCTGGGAGTGCTATCACTAAGAGAGAGTACGAAGACCGCCGGAACGTCGCTGCGCTATGTTGGAAGGCGGCGTCCCACCTTCTCCGGTGGCGTAGGGTAGTGCCCGTCGATGAACCGGCGAAAGGGCTCCTTGAACTTGCGCCGGTTCTCGGGGAGGTTAAACCAGTCCCGATGCCGAGCGTTCTCTTCGGCGATCACCGGATACCAGGTCTCGCGCAGGCGTCGTTTCGACCACCCCTGGCAGCGGTCATAGACGGTCTCCAGGAAGTTCCAGACCATGAAGGCGTACGCATCGTACTCCCGCGCCTTGCTGGGATCGGGCGATGTGGGGAAGTCCAGGAGATCGGGGTGCTCCAGGCCGATCTTCAGCAGGTCGAAATAGACGCGGTCCAGCTCCGCGTAGTAGCTGTCCCGCAGTGTCGTCCGGAAGCTCCAGATCGAGTAGAACAGGGTGAGGACGATGCCGATCCCCGCCCCGGTGTCGGCGATTATCTGGACTTTCGTCCATAGCGTCATGACCTCGGGTTCGGCCAGAAGGGCTATCACGCTGATTGCTCCTCTCAGGCTCACTCGAGCCGAACAGGGTCGGGCACGCCGCGCAACATCCGGCCGATGCGTGGGTCGTCAAACGAGCAGCGGTACACGTCCCGATAGATCGTCCTAAGCCATCGTTCCAGGTCAGTCTTGGGAAGCTGCCGCAGCGGTTCCGCCGAGTACACCATCAGGTCCATCTCGGGGGCCGGGCCTTGGCCAGGCAGCGGCAGGATGTAGTGCAGCCCGGAGATTCGCACACACCCCAAACGCCGATAGAACTGCTGTCTGCGCGTGCGCATCTGCTGGTCGCCGCACGCTTCGCGGTCAGAGTCAACCTCGAGCAAGATGGGGAGGTTTCGGCCTTCCGGGGTCACGGCCCCCACGACGGTCTGCTTGAACAATTCGCTCCCGAGACCGTGATTCCGCCGCTCAGGCGCCACCGCCATGTATTCGAGGAGTGCAAACCGCTCGGCGGGCGGCAAGAAGAGGATGCTGAAGCCTGTGACGCGGCCGGCGCCCTTCATCACCCAGACCCGGTACTCAGGCGCGCGCACCATCGCGCAGATCCAGGCCTCAGGCTTCTGTTCCCGCGCGGCTATCGATCCGGCGTAGATTTCGTAGAGTTTTCGAAAGGTTGGTCCGCCGCAGGATTTCAGTCGTTCCACCTGATCGAGATCGGTCATGGAGGAGCCATCAACCAATTTAATCGGCTATGACCGCCCCGCCCGAGGTGATCATCATTGGCGCGGGCGTCGGCGGTCTGACCGCGGCGCGCGAGCTCTCCACGGCGGGCGCGCGTGTCCTGGTGCTCGAGGCTCGCGATCGCCTCGGCGGCCGCGTCATGACGCACCACGCGGCCGAAGGCCCGGTCGAGCTCGGAGCCGAGTTCGTTCACGGAGCCTTCCCTGAGACTCTCGGAGTCGTCCAGGAAGCGGGGCTGCGGCTCCGGGAGGTGGGCGGAGGCGCGCCACGCCGGACCGCTGGGCGGCCCGTCGGGGCGGACTTCTTCTCCGCCATGGATAGGCTGCTCGGGCTCGCGTCGGTCGGAGCTGCCGACGAATCCTTCCAGCAGCTCGTCGAGCGTGTGGACGTAGACGCGGAGATCAAGGCGCAAGCCTTGCGTCTCGTGGAGGGGTATCACGCAGCAGATCCCGCCCGCATCAGCGTGCAGTCGCTCATCCGCAACACGGCCGCCGACGAGCGACCGGGGGGCGACCGGCAGTTCCGGTTTGCCGAGGGCTACGACAGCCTCGTGACGGCCATCTTCCAGCGGGTCGATCCCCGGCTCTGCGACGTGCAGCGCAACGTCGTGGCGACTGCCGTCGAGTGGCGACCGAAACGGGTTCTCATCAGGACCTCTGCCGGCGCGGAGTTCACGGCGCCGCGGGCGATCGTCACGGTGCCACTCGGCGTGCTCAAGGCCGGGGCCATCCACTTTACGCCGGCACTGAAGGCCAAGGAACACGCGCTGAGCGCTCTCGAGATGGGAGCGGTCGCGCGGGTCAGCTTGTGCTTGGGGAACGAGGTCTGGGCGACACAAGAGCGTCTTACGAGCGACAGTTTCCTGTTCACCGGAGATGCTCCGTTTCCGGTATGGTGGGTGAGCAGCCCACCGCCGTTTCCCGTGGTTACGGGCTGGGCCGCGGGCCCCAATGAGCGGGCGCTCGCTGGGCTCAGCGAGGCGCAGCGCGTCCGCGTCGCGCTCGACGCGTTGACCGTAGTCCTGGGGATGGACTCGGCGCGGCTGCACCAGGGACTCCGTGGCGGATTCAGTCACGACTGGCAAGCCGATCCCTTCTCGCTCGGCGCATACAGTTATGCCGCGGTGGGCGGCAGCGACGGGGGGGAGGAGCTGGGAGCCCCGCTCGATACGACGCTCTTCTTCGCGGGGGAAGCGACGGAATCAGATGGCCAGAACGCCACAGTCCATGGCGCGATCGCCAGTGCGCAGCGGGTCGCGAGAGAAGTCCTGCGCAGCTAGTCACGCCGGCGCGATCGCGTCGAGCCGCCGGTCTTGCCGCCGCGCCAGCCAGTAGAGGGGCAGCCCGAGGAGCAGCGTCGCGCCGCTCCACGCCCAGGCCTGGCCGATGGAGCGCACGCGCGCCAGCGCGCCCCACCCCGATTGCCCCGCGACGCCCCCCAGGTTCGCGAACATCGAGTCGAGTGAGATGATCGTGGCTCGTTGAGCCGAAGGGATGTGCGCATTCAGATATGCCTGCTTGACCGGCATGGCGATCCCGATCGCCACCCCGTAGACGAGATACAGCCCCACCACGACGTAGAAGTCCTTGAGCAGGCCGCAGGCCATCGCGGTCGCCGCTTGAACAACCACGGAGACCATGAGCAGGCCGGTGCGGGTGGGCACCAGCCGCCCCAGCGGCCCGACCAGGGCGTTCCCGGCGATCATGCTGAGCCCCAGGAGCGAGCTGATCAGCCCGTCCACCCACACCAGGTCGCGGCCCAGCAGGTCCAGGAAGTACCGCTGCCAGCTGTAGAACCCGAAGATCATGAAGCTCATCGAAACCAGCGACGCCAGCATCACGGGCCGCACCACCGGGTGGTGCAGGCCATAGTCCATCCCCTCCACGAACACGCGGCGCATCTCCGCCGGCACGCGTCGCAGCTCGAGGGCGCGGGGCGTGAAGCCGATCTCACGCATCCCGAACCAGGCGAGCAGGAACAGCGGCACGACGACCGCGGCCCGCACGAGGTAAGGGATGTACAGGTGGATCTGGCCGAGCAACCCGCCGCCGATCGTCCCCACGAGCAACGCCCCCCCGAAGACCATCTGCGCGCGAGTGAAGATCGGCTCCAGCGGACCGGAGAAGCCCGTCGCCTTGAGGGCGTCCACCAGCCAGGCGTCCACGGCGCCCGTGTAGAAGGTGTAGCCCAGGCCCAAGAAGACGGAGATGGCCATGAACGCCCCGAAGCCCCACCCGCGCCAAGCCGCGGCGACGTATAAGAGCGTGGTGAGAAACAGGGTCGCGAGACAGAGCAGCAGCGATACCCGCCGACCCACCGTGTCGGCCACGACACCGGTCGGGATCTCGAAGATCATCGAGCCGGCGGTGAACGCCGCGTTCGTGAGCATCACGTGGAAGATGTCGAGCCCGGCGCCGAGCTTGAACAGGGTGTCGATGCCCCAGATCAGCGACATCGCGAGGTTGAAGAGCCCGGTGATCACGAGGTACGTGCGGATGACGCGGTCACTCACGGGACGTGCTCCTCCAGCCAGGTTTGCGCGATCGTCCGGATGTCCTGGTGCCGCACGTCGGCCAGCGAGTTGAGCCGTCGCATCTCAGCGTCATCGATCTTGCCCTGGAGCTCGTCCAGCGCCGCAGCCATCTCCGGGTGTCGCCGCAACGTCTCCTCCCGCGCCACGACGGCCGCCTGGTACGGCGGGAAGTAACGGCGGTCGTCCTCGAGCGCGACGAGATCGAGGGCCGCGATCTGGCCGTCGGTCGAGTTGCCGGCGATGAGGTCCACCTTCCGGTCGGCGAGGGCGCGGTAGGTGATCCCGAGGTCCATGGCCGTGGGCGGCGCGCGGAACGCCAGGCCATACACGCGGGCCAGCCCGGCGAACCCGTCCGAGCGCTCCAAGAACTCGTAACCGAACCCCGCCCGCCAGGTGCTCGACAGCCTGGCGACGTCCGAGATGCGCCGCAGGCCGTCTCGTCGGGCGTCGGCGCCGCGAACCAGGATGGCGAACGTGTTGTCGAACCCGAAGGGCGCGAGCCAGCGCAGTCCGAAGCGCGCGGCATACTCGCGCTCGACTACGCGGGTGACGCTATCGCGATCGCTCACCGCGGCGTGCTTCAAGACCGCGGTGAAGGCCGTGCCCGAATACTCGGGGTACAGGTCGATCTGCCCGGCGAGGATCGCCTGGTGACAGACGAACGTGCCCCCCAGGTGGAGCCGCCGCTCGACGGGGTGGTGCAGGCGGCGCTCCAGCTGCTGCGCCACGATCTCGGCGAGCAGGTCGGACTCGGTGAAGTTCTTCGCGCCGATCACGATCCGGTCGCCCTGCCCGCACGCCCCGAGCAGCGCGAGCGCGAGCCCCGACACGCTCAGCGCGCGCGCCATACCAGTCGCCGCTCGGCCAGGCCGAACACACCGTCGGCCGCGAGCGCCAGCAGCGCCGCCGGAAGCGCGCCCGCGAGAATCAAGGTGTCGTCCACCACGGCGACGCCGCGGAAGATGTAGACGCCCAACCCGCCGGCGCCGATCGCCGCGCCGATCGTCGCGACGCCCACGCTCACCACCGCCGCGACGCGCACGCCGGCGAGGATCACCCCGGCGGCGAGCGGCAGCTCGACGAGCCGCAGCAGCTCGAGGTCCGTCATCCCCATCCCGCGTCCGGCCTCGCGCACGGCGGGATCGACGCCGGCGATCCCGGCGTAGGTGTTGCGCACGATGGGGAGCAACGCGTACACGATCAGCGCCGTGAGCGCCGTCCAGAATCCGATCCCGAAGATGGGGATCAGGAGGCCGAACAGGGCGAGACTCGGGATCGTCTGGAACACGTTCGCGAGCCCCAAGACCGGCCCGCGCCACGCCGGGCGCCGGGTGAGCACGATACCGAGCGGGACGCCAAGCAGCGCCGCGGCCCCGGTCGAGAGCGCCACCAGGACCACGTGTTGAGCGACGAGGCCAAGCGCCTCCCGGGCGTTCCGGGCGAAGAACGCCGCGAGGCTCAGGCCGCCTCCAGGAACCTGCGGACCTCGGGGTGGTCTGAGCGGCGGAACTCCTCGGGCGTGCCCAGGAACACCAGGCGACCGGCCGCCATCAGCCCGATACGGTTCCCCAGGAGCAGCCCTTCCCGCACGTCGTGCGTGACGAACACCATGCCCTTGTCGAGCCGCCCCTCGAGGCCGCGAAACTCCCGCTGCAGCTCCACCCGCGTGATGGGATCGAGCGCGCCGAACGGCTCGTCGAGCAGCAGCAGCGGCGGGTCGACGGCGAGCGCGCGCGCGACGCCGACGCGCTGCCGCTGCCCGCCGGAGAGCTCGTGCGGATAGCGTCGGCCGAATGTCTCCGGGTCGAGCCCGACGAGAGCGAGCAGCTCCGCCACCCGGGCCGCGATACGATCCGGCACCCAGCCCTCGAGTCGCGGCACCAAGCCCACGTTCTGTGCGACCGTGAGGTGCGGCAGCAGCCCCACCTCCTGGATCACGTATCCGATGCGGCGACGCAACCGCGTAGGCTCGACCGTGGTCGCGCGCCGTCCCGCGACGAGCACCTCGCCGGCCGTCGGCTCGAGCAGCCGGTTGATCAGCTTGAGCGTCGTCGTCTTCCCGGACCCCGAGCGACCGAGCAGCACCAGCGTTTCCCCCGTCCCCACGGAGAAGGTCACGTCCTGCACGAGGCCGCGGCCGGCATCGGGAAGCGCGTATCCCAGCCCGCGCACCTCGAGGACGGGGGAGGAAGTCACGCCGCGCCCGCGAGGACCATCTGGAAGCGGCCGTCGCCGCTCGTGCCGTGCCACCGGTCCGCCAGACCGGCCTCGCGCAGCATCTCGAGGAAAGCGCTGGCGTCGTACTTGTAGGAATGGTTCAGCTCCAGGCGCTCGGCCGCCGCCAGCGTGAGAGACTCACCCCCCAAGCTTGCCGCGACATCGCGACCGGCGCGAAAGTGCTTCGCGAGCGGATGCAGACCCGGCCGTCGTCGGTCCTCGCGGTCTTCGAAGACCAGCTCCCCGTCGGCATCCGTGATCCCGATGGCGTTGAGGGGGGCCCAGGCGAAGCGGCGGTTGAGGGGATTGTCGTAGCCCTGCACGGTGGTGTGTGCGGCGTAGATCTCCCCGTCCACGAGCAGGAGATCCTGCGCCCGCAATAGGCCGCGCAGCGCGCGGGCTTCCGATAGGGGATCGAACGCCCCCAACGTATTCCCGAGGAGCAGCACGAGGCGCGGTGGCGCGTCCCGATCGGGCATGAGTGCGGCTCGATGGTCGCTGCGGGTGAAGTCGGCCTTCAGACCGCGGACCGGGACGCCTGCGCCCTGGGCGCCCTCGCACGCCAGCTCGAGCAGCGCCTGGCTCGTGTCCACGGGCGTGTAGCTGACCCGCACGCCCCGGCGCGACAGCGCCTCGAAGAGTAAGAGATCCTTGTCGCCCTGCCCCGAGCCCAGGCTGAGCACCTCGAGGGGACCGGGGGGTATGTAACGGGCGAGGTCGTCGCTCGACTGTGCGATGAGGGACCGCGACCGCACATAGTTTCGGTAGGCGCCGTCCGAGCAGAGGGCGAGCCACGCTCGAACGGATAAGGGAAACCAGTAGAAGAACTTCTCGGCGAAGCGGCGCGTGCGAAACGCCGCGACGAACTCGTCTGCGAGCTCGTGCTCGGTGAGGAGAACCTTAAGGGCGATCACGGTGTTCAGAGTTACCGGTTGACGGGTCCGACGGCAACCCGTATGGTAGTCCGGACCGCCGTCGTTCTGTTCCTCGAAGCCCTAGGAGGAGTTCATGCAGATCGTCGAGACACAGGAGCTGGTGCCGAGCTGTCATCGCCCCGAGCTGGTCGAGGCGAGTGAGCTGCAGCCGACCTGCCACTCCTAACGAAGGCCGGTTCGATGCACGAAGGGGCCCGGACGGAACTCGGGCCCCTTTCTCGCTTCCTCGACGTGACTCGGGAAGCGCGATTGGGGTTCGGAGGCTGGGCCGTGGGCGGCGCCGGGTGGGGCGCGCCGGACGACGCCGGCGAGCGGGAGGCCGCGATCCGGCTCGCCGTGGAGCGCGGCGTTACCTTCTTCGACACCGCGCCTACCTATGGCGGCGGCGAATCCGAGCGCCTGCTCGGCCGCGCCCTCAAGGCCCAGCGCGAACGGATTGCAATTGCGACCAAGGTCGGTCCCACAGACGAGCCGCGCGCTTCGCTCGAGGCTTCCCTGCGGCGCCTCGACACCGATTACGTGGACCTGGTGCAGCTCCACGAAACGCTCGGGGCGTGGGAGGAGCAGCTCGAAAAGCTCGCGGCGCTGCAGCGCGAAGGGAAAGCGCGCGCGATCGGGTTCTGCAACGCCACACACCTGCAGCTCGCCCGCGCGCTCAGGCTGGCGCCGCTGGCGACGTTCCAGGGCGCCTACAACCTGTTCGATCGCGACGTAGAGGAGCGCGCGCTCCCGTTGTGCCGCGACCGCGGCCTTGCGTTCCTGGCCTACCGGCCCCTCGCGGCGGGCCTCTTGAGCGGCCGGTACCGGGAGCTGCCGGAGTTTCGCGGCGATGATCATCGCCGCGGGCTCTACTGGTTCAAGGGCAAGGAGTTCGAGCGCCGCCGGCGGGTGATCGATCGGCTCCGACCCATCGCGGAGCGGGAGGGGATCTCGCTCGTGGCTCTGGCGCTCGGTTGGCTCCGGGCGCAGCCCGATGTGAGCGTCGTGCTGGTGGGCGCCCGCAACCGGTCGCAGGCCGCGGAGACGTTCGCCCCTAAGACCCAGCCCCTGCCGCCCGACGTGGTGCAGGCCATCGACGCCGTCGTGCGCGACGTATTCCACCCCGCGCAGGGCAGCGCACGCGGGCGCGCAGCCGCGGCCACCTGGGGTGAGCGGGAACGTTTCATCGTCGAGCGGCTCGACGGCACCACCCGCTACGAGACGATTGCCGCCTTGTGGACCGATCGGGGCGAGCAGCCCATGATCGCCGCGCAGGTCAAGGTCTTTGTGGACCAGCTCGCCGACGCTGGGCTCGTCGGATGATGGTCGGCGCGTTCTACAACCCACACCTCGGGGCGGAGCTCGCGGTCGCGAGCGGGATCGACCACCTCGCGATGGCCGACCCGCCCGCCGCGCACGATCCCCACTGGCCGGCGATCCGCGAGCGCTACACCCTGCTGTTGCACGACTACCTCGGCCAGCTCTCCGAGCCGCTCGACGAGCGCTCGATCCAGCGCGCCCGCAGCCTCGCCGAGCTGTATCGCACGCCGTGGGTCGCCGAGCACTTCCAATGCCTGCACACGGAGGACGGGCGGTACAGCATCAACTACGTCTTTCCCCCGCTGTACACGGAGGAATTCCTGCAGCGGTTCGTCGCCAATGCGAGCGCGCTCCAGGCCCGGCTCGATCAGCCGCTCGTGATGGAGAACATCCCCGGCTTCTTCGACGTCAAGGCGAGCCAGATGCCCGAGCCGGCGTGGCTCGCCCGCTTCTTCGACGCGACGGGAGCGGGCTTCCTGCTCGACCTGCCGCATGTCTGGCTCGAGGCTCATTACCGCGGCGTAGCGGCGGAGCAATGGCTCGCCGAGTTCCCGCTCGAGCGCGTGGTGGAGCTGCACGTGGCCGGAGTGGAGGAGGACGCGGACCTGCGCGGACCGTGGATCGCGCCGACGGCGCCGTCCGACGACATGCTCGCGTTCCTGGCGCACGCGGTGCGTCGCTGTTCGGCGGCGAAGGCGGTCACATTCGACGCCTTCTCTCCCTCGCTCACCGCCGACGTGCTCTTCACGAGCGTGGCGCGAATCCGGGAAGCGCTGTGAGCGACCGCGCCCTGCAGGACGTCGTGCTGCGGGCGCTCGCGGACGGCCCGTTCCGGGCGTCGCGCGAGTGGCAACGGCGCGCGCTCGCCGACCCGGTGCGGGTGGAGCGGTTTGCCCGCTTCCTGGCGCGGCACTTCTATCACGAGCGAATCGTCCACTTCTTCAAGTACTCGCGGGCGCTGGCGCGCGTCACCGGGCGGCGCCCCGAGGCCGTGCTCCGGAGCCCGGCATTCGACGCGCTCTTCCCCACGATGGTGCTCGGCGGTCGGGACACGGCCCGCGCCGTGGCAGGCCTGGTCGCGGGCCACGTGGTGCAGGACGCCGCAGCTGCCCGCGTTCCCTATCTCGAGGAGCTACTGCGGTACGAGAGCGTCATGATGATCGCGGAGGCAGGTCCGCGCGTGTGGCGGGACGACGAGCCGCGGAAGCGCGACGACGACGGCGCCCCCGAAACCGTCGAGGGAACGGCCTTGCTCGAGCTCGCCTACGACCTCCCGGCGATCCTGCCGCTGCTGCTCGGTCCCTGGGTGGACGTCCCGCAGGCGCCGGCGCGACCCATCACCCTCCTGGTCGCCCGGTCGCGCCACGGTCGGGTCACCGTCGCCCGCGCCGACCGCGTCGTGGCCCAGGTTGTCGAGCTCGCCGACGGCCGCCGCACACCCGAAGAGCTGGCGCGGGCCACCGGCCTTGGCCCCGGCGAACTCGAGGCGGCTCTGGCCGGCCTGAGCGAGGTCGGCGCCGTCCGCTTCGCTACTGGGAGCTGACTCCGGCCTCGGGCGCTCCGATCGCGCGCAGCTTCGCTTGCCGCGCCAGCCGCTCGAGCCCGTCGAGCGGCAGCGCAAGCAGCAGCTCGATTCGCCGATTGATCAGCAGGAACGCCTCTCTGAACGCGGCCCGCTTGGCGTGGTCATCCCCGTCGACCAGGGCGGGATCGGGCATCCCCCAGTGTGCCACGACGGGCTGGCCGGGAAACACGGGACACGATTCCTTGGCGCGATCGCACACGGTGATCACGAAGTCCCATGGCTCTCGTTCGAGCCCAGCGACGCTCTTGGGAGGGTGACCGGCCCAGGGGATGCCGAACTCTTCGAGGGTCGCAGTCGCGTAAGGATGCACTCGCGCAGCGGGCTCGGAGCCCGCGCTCGCCGCGGCCCAGCGACCCTCCCCTTTCGCGTTGAGGATCGCTTCGGCCATCTGGCTTCGGGCCGAATTACCGGTGCATACAAAGAGCACGCGCCAGGGACGCCGCGGCGCGGCCGGCGCCGTCATGCCGCCTTCCGGGCCCGCACAAATGCCCCCATGATGCGGCCACCTACCTCCCGCGCCAGAGCGTCGGCCTCGAGCCCTGCTGCGGCGAGCACCGCCTGCGCGTCCGCGAACTCGTAGATCCGCGTGGGCTCGATGCCGACGTCCACGAACCCCGCTCCCGCGAGCAGCCGCTGGTACTCCTGCTCCTCCAGCGCTCCCGCCACGCATCCGACCCACAGCTCCATG
>Ga0066710_100001727_pt1 | contig 16743 bp, 20 predicted proteins | sample GraSoiAngelo_159_FD_79666 | JGI IMG/M metagenome (GOLD analysis project Ga0066710, IMG submission 79666) | Grasslands soil microbial communities from the Angelo Coastal Reserve, California, USA - 14_1009_16_40cm | ecosystem: Environmental > Terrestrial > Soil > Grasslands | place: USA... | reverse complement strand
TTCGACCTCGGCGGCGGCACGTTCGACGTGTCGGTGCTCGAGCTCGGCGAGGGCGTCTTCGAGGTCAAGTCGACCGCGGGTGACAACCACCTCGGCGGTGACAACTTCGACAAGGCGATCGTCGACTGGATGGTCGCGGAGTTCAAGAAGGACCAGGGCATCGACCTCGCCGCCGACAAGATGGCGCTCCAGCGGCTCTACGAGGCGGCGGAGAAGGCGAAGATCGAGCTCTCCTCGACGATGACGACGCAGATCAACCTGCCGTTCGTCACCGCGACGCAGGAGGGTCCGAAGCATCTCGACCTCCAGCTCACCCGGGCGAAGCTCGAGGAGATCACCGCCGACCTGATCGAGCGGACCGTCGGTCCGACGAAGCAGGCGCTGAAGGACGCGGGCCTCGACGCCTCCGGCATCGAGCACGTCGTCCTCGTCGGCGGCATGACCCGCATGCCCGCCGTGCAGGCGAAGGTGAAGGAAATCGTCGGCAAGGATCCGCACAAGGGCGTCAATCCGGACGAGGTCGTCGCCGTCGGCGCCGCGCTGCAGGCCGGCGTGCTGAAGGGCGAGGTCAAGGACATCCTGCTCCTCGACGTCACGCCGCTGAGCCTGGGCATCGAGACCAAGGGCGGCGTCTTCACGCAGCTGATCGAGCGCAACACGACGATTCCGACGAAGAAGTCGGAGACGTTCACCACCGCGGAGGACAATCAGCCGTCCGTCGAGGTGCACGTGCTCCAGGGCGAGTCGGAGATGGCGCTCTACAACAAGACGCTTGGCAAGTTCCACCTGACGAACATCCCGCCGGCGCCCCGCGGCATGCCGCAGATCGAGGTCACGTTCGACATCGACGCGAACGGGATCATCAACGTCTCGGCGAAGGACCTCGGCACGGGCAACGTGCAGCAGATCCAGATCACCGGCGGCTCGGGCCTGAAGGAGGAAGAGGTCCAGCAGATGATCCGGGACGCGGAGTCGCACGCCGACGAGGCGCGCAAGCTCCGCGAGACGGTCGACGCGAAGAACCTCGCCGAGACGCTCGCGTATCAGACCGAGCGCACGCTCAAGGACCACCGCGACAAGCTCGACGAGTCCGAGGCCTCGACGATCGAGGGCCGGATCATGGAGCTGCGCCAGGCGCTCGAGACCGATGACGTCGCAGACATCCGCGCCAAGACGGATGCGCTGCAGGAGGCCTCGCACAAGCTCGCCGAGGCGGTCTACGCCCAGGCGACGCAGCAGGCCCAGGCGTCGGCGCCCGGCAACGGCGCCCCGTCCGCAGAGGACGAGGTCGTCGAAGAGGGCGACTACGAGGTGATCGACGAAGAGGCGAAGACGTCGTAATGACGGACGAGCCTCGCATCGAAGAGCAGAGCGAGCAGGTTCCCGACGAGGGCGGCGAGGACGAGCGCCTCGCCGCCCTCGAGGACCAGCTGAAGCGAGTCGCGGCGGACTTCGACAACTTCCGCAAGCGCGCCGTGCGCGAGCGCGCAGACACGGTCGCGTTCGCGAACGAGCGGCTCGTGAAGGAGCTGCTGCCGATCCTCGACGACCTCGAGCGCGCGCTCGTGGCCGCGCACGACCACGAGGAGGCCAAGCTGATCGAAGGCGTGCAGCTGGTGCACCGCTCACTCGAGACGCTGCTGCGGCGCGAGGGCCTGAAGGAGATCGAGACCGAGGGACGGTTCGACCCGCATGTGCACGAGGCGCTGCTCTCGCAGCCGTCCGAGCAGGACGAGGGCGCCGTGATCGACGTGCTCCAGAAGGGCTACAAGCTCGGCGACCGTGTGCTGCGGCCCGCGCGCGTCGTCGTCGCCGGACCGAGGAGCGATGGCTAAGACGCTCTACGACAGCCTCGGCGTCTCGAAGCGCGCGTCGGCCGACGAGATCAAGAAGGCCTACCGCAAGCTCGTCCGCGAGTACCACCCGGACAAGAACCCGGGCGACAAGGCCGCGGAGGACCGCTTCAAGGAGGTCCAGACGGCGTACGACGTCCTCTCCGATCCGGACAAGCGGAAGCAGTACGACCGCTTCGGCTCGGCGAACGGGCGGGGGGGCGGCGCTGGCGCCCCGGGCGGCGTCAACGTCGACTTCGGCGACTTCGACTTCGGCGACCTGTTCGGCAATCTCTTCGGCGGCGGCGCGCGTCAGCAGGGGCGCTCGCGGCCGGTGCCCGAGCGCGGCGCCGACATCGAGGCGCGCGTGAACCTCAGCTTCGAGGACTCACTGCGCGGGCTCGAGACGAAGATCCCGGTCGAGGTCGACACGGCCTGCCGCGAGTGCGGCGGCACCGGCGCGCAGCCCGGCACCTCGCCGGTGATCTGTCCCGAGTGCAACGGCCGCGGCGTCAAGGTCGAGAGCCAGGGGCTCTTCGGCCTCTCGCAGCCGTGCCCGCGCTGCCGCGGCAACGGCACCGTGATCGAGAAGCCCTGCCCGAACTGTCGCGGCACCGGCCGCGAGCGGCGGATCAAGAACTACACGGTGAAGATTCCGGCGGGCGTCAAGGACGGGACGCGCATCCGTCTCAAGGGCAAGGGCGAGACCGGCGCGAACGGCGGCCCGTCCGGCGACCTCTTCGTCGTCACGCGCGTGGCGCCGTCGAAGCTCTACGAGCGGCGCGACAACGGCGACCTCGTGATCGAGATCCCGGTCACGTACGCGGAGGCCGCGCTCGGAACGACGGTCGAGGTGCCGACCCCCGAGGGCCAGCGGCTCTCGCTGAAGATTCCTGCCGGCTCCGAGAACGGCAAGCTGCTGCGGCTGAAGGGCCACGGCGCGCCGAAGCTGAAGGGCAGCGGCAAGGGCGACCTGCTCGCCCGCCTCCGCGTGACCGTCCCGAAGAAGCTCTCGAAGGCGGAGAAGGAAGCGCTCGAGAACCTGAAGAAGGTCTCGAAGGAGAACCCGCGGGAGGCGCTCTATGGATGATCGCCCGCGCTACATGATCAGCGTCGCCGCCGAGATCGTCGGCATGCATCCGCAGACGCTCCGAATTTACGAGAACAAGGGTCTCGTCCGTCCGAAGCGCACGCCCGGCGGCACGCGGCTCTACTCGGAGCGCGACCTCGAGCGGCTGCGCGCGATCCAGCACCTGACGACCGAGCTCGGGCTCAACCTGGCCGGCGTGGAGCACGTCCTGCGGCTGCAGGACGAGGTGCAGCGGATGCGCGAGCGGCTCGCCCGCATGGAGCGGGAGATGCGCCGCGCCGTCGACGAGGTGCACAAGACCTACAGGCGGGAGCTGGTGCTCTACCGGCCCCCGACGGAACTCGTACCGAAAAGGAACTGAACTGCATGGATTTCAACAAGCTGACCATCAAGTCCCAGGAGGCGGTCGCCGCCGCGCAGGAGCTCGCGCGCCGCGACGGCAATCCTGAGCTCTACCCCGAGCACCTGCTGCTCGCGCTGCTCGATCAGGAGCTGCCGCGGCAGCTCGTGCCGGACACAGACGCGCTGCGCGCGCAGGCCGAGGCGGCGCTGTCGCAGAAGCCGCGCACGGAGGGCGCCGCGCAACAGCCGCAGGTCGGAGCTGCGTTCTCGCGCGTCCTCGACAGGGCATTCGACGAGGCGAAGCGGCTCGAAGACGAGTACGTCTCCTCGGAGCACCTGCTGCTCGCGCTCGATGTCGTCCCGCGCGACGCACTGCTCGCGAAGATCAAGGAAGTCCGCGGCGGCCAGCGCGTGACCTCGCAGGATCCCGAGGGCACCTACCAGTCGCTGCAGAAGTTCGGCCGCGACCTGACCGACGCTGCGGAGCAGGGCAAGCTCGACCCGGTGATCGGCCGCGACGAGGAGATCCGGCGCGTGATCCAGGTGCTCTCGCGCCGCACGAAGAACAACCCGGTGCTGATCGGCGAGCCGGGTGTCGGCAAGACCGCGATCGTCGAGGGGCTCGCGCAACGGATCGTCGACAGCGACGTCCCGGAGAGCCTGAAGGGCAAGCGGGTGTGGGCGCTCGACATCGGCGCGCTACTCGCGGGCTCGAAGTACCGCGGCGAGTTCGAGGAGCGGCTGAAGGCCGTCCTCACGGAGATCAAGAACGCCAAGGGCGAGCTGATCCTCTTCATCGACGAGCTGCACACGATCGTCGGCGCGGGCGCGGCGGAAGGCGCGGTCGACGCCGCGAACATGCTCAAGCCGATGCTGGCGCGCGGCGAGCTCCGCTGCGTCGGCGCCACGACGCTCGACGAGTACCGCAAGCACATCGAGAAGGACGCCGCGCTCGAGCGCCGCTTCCAGCCGGTCTTCGTCGGTGAGCCGACGGTCGAGGACACGATCGCGATTCTGCGCGGGCTGAAGGACAAGTACGAGTCGCACCACAAGGTCGCGATCCGCGACGCCGCGCTCGTTGCAGCGGCGGTGCTGTCCGACCGCTACATCCAGGACCGGCAGCTGCCGGACAAGGCGATCGACCTCGTCGACGAGGCCGCCTCGCGGCTGAAGATGGAGATCGAGTCGTCGCCTGTCGAACTCGACGAGGCGCAACGTCGCGTGACGCAGCTCGAGATCGAGCTCGCCGCGATGGCCGGCGAGAGCGACGAGGTGCGCGCCCCCGTCGAGGCGCAGCTCGCGGACGCGAAGGAGCGGCACTCCGAGCTCGCCGTCTGCTGGGCGCGTGAGAAGGAGGCGCTCGAGCGCGTCGGCGAGATCAAGACCCGCATCGACGAGCTGAAGATGGAGGCCGAGCGCGCGGAGCGCGCCGGCGAGCTGCAGCGCGTCGCGGAGATCCGCTACGGGGACATCCCGGCGCTCGAGAAGGAGCTCGCGGAGCGCGACGGCGCGACCGTCGAGAACCCGATGGTGAAGGAGGAGGTCGACGAGGACGACGTCGGCGCGGTCGTCGCACGCTGGACCGGCGTCCCGGTCGACCGCCTGCTCGAGGGCGAGACGCAGAAGCTGATCCATATGGAGGAGCGCCTGCACCAGCGCGTTATCGGGCAGGACGAGGCGGTCTCCGCGGTCGCGAACGCGCTGCGCCGCGCCCGCACCGGCCTGCAGGATCCGAACCGGCCGATCGGCTCGTTCGTCTTCCTGGGCCCGACCGGCGTCGGCAAGACGGAGCTCGCGCGTGCGCTCGCCGAGTTCATGTTCGACGACGACCACGCGATGATCCGGCTCGACATGAGCGAGTACCAGGAGCGCCACACCGTGTCGCGCCTCGTCGGCGCGCCCCCCGGCTACGTCGGCTACGACGAGGGCGGCCAACTGACCGAGGCGGTGCGGCGGCGCCCGTACTCGGTCGTCCTGCTCGACGAAATCGAGAAGGCGCACGCCGAGGTGTTCGATGTGCTGCTGCAGATCCTCGACGACGGGCGGCTGACCGACGGCCAGGGCCGCACGGTCGACTTCCGCAACACCGTGATCATCATGACCTCGAACGTCCGCTCGGCCGAGTCGCTCCGCGACTTCTTCCGGCCGGAGTTCCTGAACCGGATCGACGAGATCGTCGAGTTCGCGCCGCTGACGCGCGAGCAGCTGGGCGAGATCGTCGAGATGCAGCTCGCGCGGCTGCGCGACCGGCTCGCCGACCGGCGCCTGGAGATCGAGCTGACCAACGCGGCGAAGGAGCTCGTCTCGGAGGCGGGCTGGGATCCCGCGTACGGCGCGCGGCCGCTGAAGCGGGCGATCCAGCGGCTCGTCGAGAACCCGCTCGCGCTGCGGCTGCTCGAGGGCGACTTCGGTGAGGGCGACACGATCCGCGTCGACGCGGACGGCGCCGGACTCGTCTTCGAGAAGACCGGCGCACCCACGGCGGCAGCCGCATAACGAGGGACTCAGTCTGGGGCCGCGTTCGCCGATAAAAGGCGGATGCGGCCCCTCCTCATCTGCGCGACGGCGCTCCTGCGCCAGCTGCTCGTCTCGCGCCTCCCGTAGGCGAAACGTGCAAAAGAAGCTTCTCGCGGCCCTCGCTCTCGGAGCGATCGCGGCGCTGGCTGTCGCGGCGCTCGCTCTCGGGGGTGTGGCCAACTCGCGCAAGGTCTCCGCGAAGCTGACCGCGCGACGCGGAGCAGAGGGCGGGTTCGCCGGCATCTACCTCAGCAATGCGAACGGCGTCACGCTCCTGTGGACGCTGAGCTTCTCCGGCCTCAGCGGCGCCGCGACAGCCGCGGAGATCCACAAGGCCACGGGCGCCGTCGTGGTGCCGCTCTGCAGGCCGTGCACGAGCGGGCAGGCGGGGAGCGCGATCCTGTCGGAGGCTGTGATCTCGGCTCTCGGCTCCGGCGGCGCGTACGTCACCGTCCGCACGGCGAAGAACGCCGGCGGCGAGATTCGCGGCGGCGTGAACGTCTCGCGCCCAGGAAGCGAGTAGCGTCCCGGCCGTGCTGCTCGTCGTCGCCGCCACCGAGCCGGAGCTGAGCGGCGCGCGGGACGTTCCGACGCTCGCGTGCGGGATCGGACCGGTCGACTCGGCCGCGGCGACGGCGCGCGCGCTCGCCGGGCGGCGGCCCGAAGCGGTCCTGCACGTCGGCGTCGCAGGCTGCCGCCGCGGCTGCGGACTCGATCCGGGCCGGATCGTGATCGGCTCCGAGTCGATCTACTGCGACACCGACTCACGGCTCGTCGTCGGCCGGGTCGAGCCGGATCCGCGCCTGCTCGCCGCGGCGCGCGCGGCCCTGCCGGGGGCGGCCCTGCTGCCGATCGGGACGAGTGCGCGGGTCGGCGGCACGAGCGGCTGCGACGTCGAGGCGATGGAGGGCTTCGGCGTCCTGCGCGCCGCCGCCGCAGCCGGGGTGCCGGCGCTCGAGGTGCGCGCGATCGCGAACGAGATCGAGGAGGCCGACCGGGGGCTCTGGCGGCTCGACGACGCGCAGGCCGCGCTCGCGGCGACCGTGCCGGCGCTCGTCCGCGCATTTGGGTGATTCGACGCGGTCGTGCTGTTGGCCGATACTTCCGGCGTGGCGAGCGGCGGCGAACAACGCGGCGTCGTCGGGTTGCTGACGTCGCTCTGCCGGGAGCTGGTCGCGTCGCCCGGCGGCGACGGATGTCTCGCGTCGCGGGTGATCGGCGACGTGCTGATCGGCGTCGCCGACTACGCGCCCGACGGCCGGACGCTCCAGCTCGGCCACGGCTATCTCGTGTCGGACTACCCGGAGACGAAGCTCGTGCTCGAGTCGCGGCAGCCGCGCTGCCTCTCGCTGGCCGACGACGACGTCGATCCCGGCGAGGCGGCGATCCTGGAGGCGCTCGGCTTCGAGGCGCTCGCGATGCTGCCGCTCGAAGCGGGGGCCAGCGTCTGGGCGCTGATCGAGATCTACCGTGCCGGCACGGCGTTCACCGACGAGGACCTGGAGGTCGCGTCGGCGACGATCGCGCGCTTCGCGCGCCTGCTCGAAGAGCTCCTCGCCGGCCCGGCGAGTCGTTGATGAGCGGCGCCACGAGATCGCCCGCGAGATCGGGGCATCGATCATCTAGCCTGACGGTCGCGATGGCGCGTCTCACGTACCCGCGGGCGGGAGAGCCGCTGCCGGCGCCGCTGCCGCCGGAGACGCGGACCGTCGGCCAGCTCGTCGCGGAATCGATCCGCCTCTACGGCCGGCGGTTCTGGCCGTCGCTGGCGCTCGGCGTCGGCCCCGCCGCCCTCGGCGCCGCGGCGACCGGGCTGCACGGGCTCGCGCGCGTCGTCGTCGTGATCGCGCTCGGCGCGCCGGTGGCGAGCGCCTCCTACGTCGGCGCGACGATGATCGCCGGAGAGACGCGCGGCCGCGTGCCGGCCGCCTTCGTCGCCGGCATCGTCGCGTTCCTGCCGCTCGCCGTGGCGCGCGTCGTGATCTTCCCGGGCATCTACATCGTCGTGCTCGCGTGGTTCGCGCTCGTCGGACTCTCCGTGCCCGCCGTGCTCGTCGAGGGCCTGCCGCTGCGACGCGCGTTCCGGCGCGGAGCCGCACTGGGCCGCGCCGATTTCGTCCACGCGCTCGGCTCGCTCGCAACGCTCGTGATCACGATCGTCCTGACCGGACTCGTGCTCTTCTTCCTGATCCAGAGCTTCGGCGACCAGGCACTGCACGTTGCCGCGTTCCTCGCCTTCCTCGTGCTCACGCCGCTCTTCTTCCTCGGTGCGGCCCTTCTCTATGTAGATCAAGCGGCCCGCGCGCCTCGGGCCGTTCCGTAATCAGTTCGGTCGGTTCGACCGGTCATTTCAGACGGACGCGCGGGCAGAGCCCGCACGTCCTGGTGGCGGCATCGCAAGCGATGCCTTAGGGTCGGCTCTATGCCGACGTACGTCCTGCTCTCGACGCTCAGCTCGCAGGGCGTCCAGACCCTGAAGTCGAATCCCGACCGGCTGCGCGAGGTGAACAGCGACGTGGAGGAGCTCGGTGCGAAGGTGCTGCACCAGTGGGCGTGCCTCGGGCCGTTCGACTTCGTCAACGTCGTCGAGGCACCGGACATCGAGACGATCTCGCGCGTGTCGGTCGCGCTCGCCGCGCGCGGGAGCACGAAGGTGCAGACGCTGCCGGCGCTGACGATCGACGAGTTCCTCGCGACGTTGAGCTAGACGTCCGCCTGCCGGCGGACGGCGATGCCCCACGCGGCGCCGCTCTCGAACAGCTCGTCGGCGTCGACCTCGTCGGCCCAGCCGAGGAAGTGCGGCTCGGGGTCGTCCTGCGTGGAGCCGTAGACGGCCGCCCGTTCCGCGGGCGCCTCCGGCTCGGGGCCGCGCGCGAGCTCTTCGGCGCGCCGCTCCGCCTCCTCGGCGGCCGGACCTTCCATGTAGCCGCGCGGCATGCTGTCCAGCATAGACTCGGCGCGTGCCCGCCGCGCTCGCCGTTAGCGGACTCGTCAAGCGGTACGGCGCGGTCGAGGCGCTCGGCGGGGTCGACCTCGAGGTTCGCGAGGGCGAGCTCGTCGGCCTGCTCGGCCCGAACGGCGCAGGGAAGTCGACGCTCGTGAAGATCGCCGTCGGCCTCGTGCGGCCGACGGCTGGCCAAGCGGCGCTCGCAGGCGCAGTGGCCGGGTCGCTCGCGGCGCGGCGCGCGCTCGGCTACCTCGCGGAGCTCTTCCGCTTCCCGGGCTGGTACACCGCGGACGAGGTGCTGCTGCTGCACCAGCGGCTCGCCGGCTCCGACGGCGGCGCCGAGGAGCGGCGGCGGCTGCTCGAGCTCGTCGCCCTCGCGGACGCGCGCGACCGGCGGGTGGAGGCGATGTCGAAGGGCATGCAGCAGCGGCTCGGGATCGCGCAGGCGCTCGTCGGCGAGCCGCGCGTGCTGCTGCTCGACGAGCCGACGAGCGCGCTCGATCCGGTCGGCCGGCGCACCGTGCGTCTGCTGCTCGAGGAGCTGCGCGGCCGCGGCGTCGCCGTCCTCCTCAACTCGCATCTGCTCTCCGAGGTCGAGCTCGTCTGCGACCGCGTCGCGATCCTGCTCGACGGCAAGGTCGTCGCGGCGGGGACGCCCGCCGAGCTCGCGCGGCCGCGCGGCGTCGAGATCGAGACGGACGCGGGCCTCGAGACGATCGCGGGCGCCGGCCGGGAGGACGCACCGCGACTAGTCGCCGAGCGCGTCGCAGCCGGGCGCCAGGTGTACGGCGTGCGCGTTCTGACGTCGACGCTTGAGGAGGTCTACCTGGAGAAGGTCGGAGGCGCGACCTCGTGATCACGATCATCAGGTACGGGATGCAGGAAGCGCTGCGGCGGAAGGTCTTCCTCGTCGTCCTGTCGCTGACGATCGTCTTCCTCGGGCTCTTCTGGGTCATCAACCACTTCGTGTTCCGCGACGTCGCGCACATCACGCCGCCGGAGGACGTCCACGTCGACTCGCGGACGTTCGCGGGCGCGTTCATGTTCGGGCTCGGGATGTTCGCTACGCTCTTCCTCGGCGTCGTCCTCGCCGTGTTTCTGACGCTCGGCGTCGTTTCCGGCGACGCGGAGCGCGGGCTGCTGCAGCCGCTCGTCGTCCGGCCGATCGGCCGCGCGGCGCTGCTCGGCGCGCGGTTCCTCGGCGCGGCGGCCGTCTGCGCCGCGTACGTCCTCGCCGTCTATTTCGGCGCGATGCTGATCGTCGGCGGGACCGGCCACTGGTGGCCCGACCGGATCGTGACGCCGGGCATCGAGCTCGTGGCCGCGGTCGTCATCGTGACGGCTCTCTCGCTGCTCGGCTCGGTCGTGCTCTCGGCGACGGCGAACGGGATCGCCGTCTTCATGCTCTTCGGCGCGGGCCTCGTCGCGGGGCTCCTCGGTTCGATCGGCCACGCGTTGGATTCGCACGCCGTGAAGACGTCGGCGGCTGTGGCCGCGTGGGTCCTACCGTTCGAGGCGCTCTACCAGGATGCCCTGCGCCAGATCACGGCGAGTACGTCCGGAGTGACCGGCTTCCTGCTCCAGCTCGGCCCGTTCGGCGGCGCGTACATCCACGGCTGGGGGATCCGGCTCTGGGCGGCGGCGTACCTCGCGCTGGTCGCCTTCGGGGCCGCGCTGGTGTTCGCGCGCCGGGACCTCTAGGAACGGCCGTCCGTGCTCGCCCGCCCGTAGGCCTTCGCGACCTCGCCGGCTAGACCCGCGTTCGCCGCGACGAGGTCGCGGTTCGCGCGCAGCGTGCGACCGCCGCTCTCGCGATGGAGGAAGGAGAGGACGTACGGCGTCACGGCCTGGCCCGCGACGCCTTCGGCGTGCGCCTGGCGGAGCGCCTGCTCGATCAGCGGCTCGACGTCGTCGAGCGAGTCGTCCGGCGGGCGGCCGAGGAGGAGGCCGGCGCCTCCGAGCTGCCAGTGCGCGTACGCGATCCGTGCGGCCTCGTCCGGCGACTCGACGCGCGCAGAGGTGCGCGGGCCGCCGCGAGCGGCGTAGAAGAGCGGCAGCTCGTCCGTCTGGAAGCCGAGCACGGGGACGCCGAGCGTCTCGAGCACCTCGGCGGTCGCCGGCACGTCCAGCAGGGACTTCACCCCGGCGCTGACCACGAGCACCTGCGTGCGGGCGAGCTCGGAGAGGTCGGCCGAGACGTCGGGGGGATCGGGGAAGCCGCGGTGAACCCCGCCGAGGCCGCCGGTGCCCATGAAGCGGATGCCCGCCGCCCGTGCCACGACGAGCGTGCCGCCGACGGTCGTCGCGCCGACCGCCTGCTGCACGGCGGCCGCGGCGAGGTCGCGCGGCCCGACCTTCCGCGCATCTGCGTCGAAGCGGGCGAGCTCGTCCTGCGTCAGCCCGACGCGGATCTCCCCGTCGAGTACGCCGACCGTCGCAGGCACGGCGCCTGCGTCGCGAACGCACCGTTCGGACTCGAGCCCGACCTCGACTCCTTCGCCGGGCGGAAACCCGTGCGCGACGAGCGTCGTCTCGAGCGCGACGACCGGCCCGCCGCGCGCAAGCGCGTCGCGCACCTCGTCGGCCACGACGATCATGGCATCGCCCCGAGCTGTGCGACACAACGCGCCGCCGCTTCGAGCCCGCGGCGGCCTGCTTCCTCGAGCGAGCCGCCGAGCAGGAAGCCGGCCGCAAGCGCGTCGCCTGCGCCGGTCGCGTCGACGACCTCGACCGGCAGCGGCGCGAGGTCGATCCGCGCGTCCGGCGAGACGATCGTGGAGCCGCGCGCGCCGCGCTTCAGGACGGCCACCGGCGCCGTCATGTACGCCCCGCCGAGGATCTCCCATTCGGCCTCCGTCGCGAAGATCACGTCGGGCGCGAGCGTATCCAGCAGCTCGCGGAACCGGACCGGGCCGTACGCGCGGATCTCGGTCCACGCGGACACGTCCACGCTGATGCGGGCGCCGGCCGCGCGTGCGAGGGACGCGGCCAGGAGCGCCGCGTCCTGGATCGGCGTGCGCAGCAGCGCGTAGCCCGAGAGATGGAGGACGTCGCAGCCGTCGAGCCATTCATGCTCGAGATCCTCCGGAGCGAGCTGCGGCGCGACGCCGCGGTCGGACGCCATCGAGCGCTCCCCGTCCGGTCCGACGACCGAGACGACGAGGCCGGTGGCACCTGTATACACAGGCCCATGCACATGTGTACCCCGGCCCAGCAGCTCGTTCCGGACGAGCCCCGCGGCGGCATCGTCCCCGAGCGCCGCGACCACCCGAGCATCCGCCCCGAGCGACGCGGCCCAGGCGGCAACGTTCGCCGCCTGCCCGCCGGCGCCCGTTCGCGTCGCCGCCCGCACGTCCGATCCCGCGGCCAGCGGTTCGTCCAGACGGACGATCACGTCCAACAGGGCGTCTCCGAGGGTCACGACGAGCATCGCCCTACAATCGTCTCCCATGGACGGCGACGACCGGCGAGGAAGTGTCCGCTCGTTCGTGCTCGGCGGACTCGTCGGCGCGTCGGCCGCCGTCGCGACCGCCCGCCGCCGCCGTGACCTGACGCGCCGCCGCCGCGCGCGCCTCGAGCATCCGCCCGGCCTGGCGGCCTTCGAGGACGCACCGTGCTACCGCGAGCTCGTCGCCGAGGACGAGCGCGCCGCCGAAGGGTAGAAACCGGCGCCGCTGCTAGCTTTTCGCCCACTGTGCCGATCTACGAGTACCGCTGCCCGAACGGCCACGTCTTCGAGCTGTTCAAGCGGATGGACGATCCGCCGCCCGAAGAGTGCGAGATCTGCGGCGCCTCGCCGGTCGAGCTCGTCCTCTACCCGGTCGCGATCCACTACAAGGGTTCGGGCTTCTACTCGACGGAGTACGGCAAGGGCGGCAAGCGCAAGGCGGGAGCGACGGAGTCGGGCTCGTCGGACAGCGGCGGCGAGAAGAAGAGCGATAGCTCCCCCACGACGAGCGAGCCGAAGAAGGCCGCGGAGGCCTGAGCGGCTCGTCAGACGAACGGCCCGCGCCGGCCGCGCCGCCCGGCGAGCGCCTCGAGCACGAGCAGGAGCACGACGGAGCCGAAGACGGCGAGCAGGAACGGCTTCACGTCCCAGCCGAAGTGCACCTTGTGGCCGAGCACGACCTGGCCGATCAGCCCACCGATCAGCGCGCCGACGATTCCGACCGCGATCGTCGAGAGACAGCCGATCCGGTGGCGTCCCGGCACGACGATCCGCGCGACGGCGCCGGCGAGCAGCCCGAACGCGATCCACGAGAGCCAGCCCACGGGCTACTTGAACTGCTGCGGGCCGGTGACGCAACCCGCGCCGTACGGCCCGGAGCCTGGCTTCGGCGGCTGCGGCGCGGAGTTGCCCTGAACCATCTGGATGACGTTCAGGTTGTCCTCCGAGCTCGTCAGGTAGCCGCCGCCCTGGTCGGTCCCGCCAAGGCGGCAATGCAGCACGCTGCCCGCGCGGAACTTGATCCAGCCGAGCTGGAGGAAGTCGTTCTCGGACAGGTCCGTCGTGATCGGCTTCAACAGGTCGCCGCCGACGAACGGGAGCCGGAAGAACATGCCCGGCCCGGACATCTTGCTGAGTAGTGCCTGCATCACCTGCTGCTGCCGCTCACCGCGGGTCACGTCCGATTCGGCCGGGTTGAGCCGGTTCTCGCGGATGCGCGAGTAGATCAGGGCGCGATGGCCGTTCATGTGCTGAACACCCTTCCGGAAGCGCCAGCCCTGCCACTGCTGGCAGCGCGACGACGACGAGTACGGACAGTCGAACCGGTTCGAGAGGATCGGCTCCGGGACGTTGATGTCGATCCCGCCGACCTTGTCGATCAGCGACTCGAAGTCCCCGAAGTCGACGATGACGATGTGGTTGACGGGCAGGCCGGTGAAGTCCGCGATCGTCCTGATCGCGAGCGTGGGGCCGCCGAGCTGGAACGCCGCGTTGATCTTGTCGTCGCCGTGGCCGGGGATCGGCACGCGCAGGTCGCGCGGGATCGAGAGGTACACGAGCCGGTGGCGTCCGGGGTCGGTGCGCAGCAGCATGATCGAGTCGGAGTGCTTGTCGGTGGCGCGCGCAGCGAGCGAGGAGTGGTCGGTGCCGAGCAGCAGGATCGTGCTCGAGTGGGAGAGCAGCAGCCCGTTCTGCTTGGTGAGCGCGCTCTGCGTCCCGGCCGGCAGCCGCTCGTGGGCACTCGAGACGCCGCTGCGCAGCGCGAGGTAGCCGGCGACGCCCCATACGACCAGCACGAACAGCAGCACGATCAGCCCGACGCCGATCCTCCGCTTCCAGCTCCAGCGGCGTCGCTGCCGCCGATGGACGGACCGGCCGCCGTCCGGCGGGGCACCGTCGCGCCGGCCCGTGTCGCGGCGCGGCGCGTCGACGCGCCGCTGCAGCGGCACCTTGCCTTTGGTGCGGCCGCCGCGGTAGACGCGATACGGCTTTTCTCCCGCGGCCATCGAGAGGGCTAGGGTACCCAGCCGTGGTGAAGGACAGTCATGCCATCGGCGTCGACGTCGGCGGCACGAAGATCCTGGCCGGAGTCGTGACGCGTGAGGGCGAGGTCCTGCGCCGCCACGAGCGTACGACGCCGACGGGCTCACAGGACGCGCTGCTCGGGGAGCTCGAGGCGGCGGTCCGCGAGCTGGTCGACGCAAAGGTCAGCACGGTCGGTTTCGGTCTCCCCTCGACGATCGACCAGCGTGCGGGCCGCGCCGTCGCGTCCGTGAACATCCCGCTCGCGAACCTGGCCTTCCGCGACCGCATGCACGATGCGCTCCGGCTGCCGGTCGGGATCGACAACGACGCGAACGCCGCGGGGATCGCCGAATGGAAGGTCGGCGCGGGGCGGCGGACGGCCGACATGATCATCCTCACCGTCGGCACGGGCCTCGGCGGCGGAGTGATCCTCAACGGCAAGCCGATGCGCGGCGGCAGCGGCGCGGGCGCCGAGCTCGGCCACACGGTGATCGTCCACGATGGGCGGCCGTGTCAGGGGACGTGCACGGGCCGGGGGCACTTGGAGCCGTATGTGACGGGAGTCGCGGCGACGAATGCCGCGCGAGAGGTGTTCGGCCCGGCCGCCGATGCGCACCGGCTCGTCCGGCTCGCGCGGGAGGGCGACGCGACGGCGATCGCGATCCTCGCCGAGATCGGCCGCTACCTCGGCTCCGGGATGGGGTCGCTCGTCAACATTTTCGACCCGGAGCTGATCGTCGTCGGCGGCGGCTTCGGCGTCGCGGCGGGCGAGTTCCTGCTCGGACCGGCGCGCGAGATCCTGCACCGCGAGGCGCTGCCGCCGGGACGGGACAAGGTGCGGGTCGTGCAGGCGGAGCTCGGCACCGCTGCGGGGTTGATCGGCGCCGCGTTCGTCGCGTTCGAAGCGCTCGACGCAGCGTCCTGAGTCGTGCCGCTCGCGGTCTGCGCCACGCCGATCGGGAACCTCGAGGACGTGACGCTGCGCGTGCTCGACGAGCTGCGCGCGGCCGACGTCGTCCTCTGCGAGGACACGCGCCACACGCGCGGGCTGCTCGAGCGGCACGGGATCGATGCGCGGCTCGTCTCCTACCACGAGCACAACGAGGCGGCGCGGACGGCGGAGCTGCTGCCGCGGCTCGAGGCGGGTGACCGCGTCGCGCTCGTGTCCGATGCGGGCATGCCCGGGGTCAGCGACCCGGGCGCGCGGCTCGTTCGTGCGGCGCTCGACGCGGGCGTGCAGGTGACGGTGCTTCCCGGCCCGTCCGCGGTCGAGACGGCGCTCGTCGCCAGCGGGCTCGTCGGCGACCGGTATCAATTCGTCGGGTTTCTGCCGCGCCGCGCAGGCGAGCTGGCGACGCTCTGGGAGGAGCTCGCACGGTCGCCGTGGCCTGCGGTCGCGTTCGAGTCGCCGCAGCGGCTGCCGGCGTCGCTCACGTCTCTCGCGCGCGTGGACCCTGACCGGCCGGTTGCCGTGTGCCGAGAGCTGACGAAGCGTTTCGAGGAGGTCGTGCGCGGGACCGCGGCCGAGCTGGCGGCACGGTTCACATCGCCGCCGAAGGGCGAGATCGCGTTGGTGCTCGGGCCGCGCTCGGTCGAGCCGGACGAGGCCCCTGCGCTCGAGGCCGTCGCGGAACTCGTCGAGGCCGGCGTGCCGCGACGGCGTGCTGCGGAGCTTGTCTCGCGGCTCAGCGGCGTCGCGCGGAACCGCCTCTACCGCGGTTCTCTGTAGTCTGATTTGACAACAGCCGGCGCCGCTGCTACGGTGGCCGCTTCCTCTGTTCTCCATTCTGACAACAAGGTGGTGATCCCCGGTGCGTCGCATCCCGCTCGTGCTCGCTCTCGCGCTGCTCATCGTGGTCCCCGGCGCGCGCGCCTGGACGTGGCCGGCGGACGGTCCTGTGCTGCGCGACTTCGCCTTCGACGCGGCGCATCCGTACGCGGGTGGGCAGCACCGCGGGATTGCGGTCGGCGCGGCTCCCGGCGCGCCCGTGCTCGCCGCGGCGGGCGGGACGGTGACCTTCGCCGGCTCCGTCCCAGGGAGCGGCGCTGTCGTCACGATTCGGACGGCGGACGGCTACTCGGTCACGCTCGTCCACCTGGGTTCGGCGGCCGTCTCGCGCGGCGGCGCCGTCGGGGAAGGCGATGTCGTCGGCTTCGTCGGCAGCGAGGGCTACGTGCATCTCGGCGTGCGTGTCGCGTCCGATCCGAACGGGTACGTCGACCCGCTCGCGTTCCTGCCGCCGCGGCTCGTCGTGCCCGCGCCTGCCCTCGTGCCGGACGGCGCAGCGGTTGTCCCCGCGCCGGCAGCGGATCCCGCGCCCGCGACCGAGCCCGCTGTGACCACGCCGACTGCTGCGGAGGCTCCGGTTGCGGCCGCTCCGGCGGCGGCCGATGCCGTGCCGCCGGCGGCGGAGCCTGTGGCCGCGCCGCCGGCGGACGCGTCCGTCCCCGAGCAGGCGACGCCGGGCGTCGATGCCGCTCCTGCGGCCCAGCCTGAACCTGACGCCTCGTCGGCGGAGGCTGCGCCCGCGGTGAGCGAGCC
>Ga0066710_100001726_pt1 | contig 16751 bp, 18 predicted proteins | sample GraSoiAngelo_159_FD_79666 | JGI IMG/M metagenome (GOLD analysis project Ga0066710, IMG submission 79666) | Grasslands soil microbial communities from the Angelo Coastal Reserve, California, USA - 14_1009_16_40cm | ecosystem: Environmental > Terrestrial > Soil > Grasslands | place: USA... | reverse complement strand
GTTCGACGCCGTGCGACTGCTCCGGGCGCTCCAGGAGTACGACGTCACCAACCTGTCCGCGGCGGCGACACACTTCCGGATGATGAAGAGCACGGGCGAGGCGGCGAAGTACCGCTACGCCGTTCGCAAGCTTTCCTTCACGGGCGAGCCCATGGACAGCGCCACGCGCGCCTTCGTCGAGACCACGTTCGGCGTGCCGGCATGCAGCATGTACGGCACCACCGAGGTCGGCGTGATCCTCGCGGACTATCCGGGCGCCGAGGACCACGTCGTCAAGCCCGGCGCGCTCGGCAAGCCGGTGCCGGGGGTGCGCGTCGAGGTGCAGGGCCCGGATGGTCGGCCCTGTTCGATCGGCGAGATCGGCGAGATCAAGGTGTGGCGACGGGGTGCCTGGTTCTCAACGAACGATCGCGGCCACGTCGACGGGGACGGGTACTTCCACCACGCCGGCCGCGCCGACGACGTGATCATCTCCGCGGGCTGGACCATGAGCGCCGTCGAGATCGAGGACGTGCTCCTCGAGCACCCGGACGTGCGTGACGCGGCGGTGATCGGTGTCGCCGATGCCCTGCGCGGGCACGTCGTCAAGGCGTTCATCGTGAGCGCGCGCCGCGGCGACGACGCCTTCGCGCGCGAGCTGCAGGACTTCACGCGCACGCGGCTCAGCCAGCACGAGTACCCCCGCCACGTCGCATTCGTGCCCGCGCTGCCCAAGACGCCCGCGGGCAAGGTCAATCGCAAGGCGCTGCGCGAACACGAGACTGCCCGAAAGCTGACCGAGGAGGACCAAGGTCCTCCCGGCGCGCGCGGAGCGTTGGGGGGTGTGGGGGGCCATGTCGGGGCCCCCCACGTGGAACCATGACGCTCTTCCCGAAGATCACCGAGCAGGGTCTCGACGATCTGCGCCGGCGGATCGGCGTCAAGATCACGGACACGCTCGAGCCGTGGTGCCACGAGGCGACGCGCGACGCCATCCGCCACTATGCCCACGGCATCGGGGACGACAACCCGCTCTGGTGCGATCCCGAGTACGCGACCGGCACGCGCTGGGGCGGCATCGTGGCGCCGCCGAGCTTTCTCTTCGCCTGCAGCCGCATCATCTCGGGCTACGTCGGCGGGCTACCGGGCGTGCATGCGATGTGGGCGGGCGCCGACTGGACCTGGCGCCTCCCGGTGCGGCGCAACGACTCGATCTCGACCGAAGCCTGGCTCGCCGACCTGGTCGAGCACCAGACGACGTTCGCCGGACGCTCGATCCAGCAGGTCTACCACGTCGACTTCTTCAACCAGCACGGCGACCGCGTCGCCGCGGCCGACAGCTGGTGCTTTCGCACGGACCGCGACCAGGCGCGCGAGAAGGGCACGAAGTACACGGCGGTCAAGGCGAAGCCGCCGAAGCGCTACACCGACGAGGAGCTCGCCGACATCTATCGACTCTACGCGGGCGAGGCCGTCCGCGGCGCCGTCGCGCGCTACTGGGACGACGTACGCGAGGGCGAGCGGTTGCCCACGATGGCGAAGGGCCCGATGACGGTGACGGGCTTCATCGCGTTCGCGCAGGGCTGGGGCGGCCTCTACATCCGGGCGAACAAGCTCGCGTGGAAGCAAATCGATCGCCACTCCGGGCTCGGCATCAAGAACCGGTTCGGCATCCCGGACTGCCCCGAGCGCGTGCACTGGGAGCCCGAGTTCGCGACCCTGGTCGGCGCGCCCGGCGCGTACGACTACGGCCCCGAGCGGTGTTCGTGGCTGACGCATCACCTGACCAACTGGATGGGCGACGCGGGCTTCCTCCGCCGGGCTCACTGCAAGATCCGCCGGCATAATCCCGAGGGTGACACGTTGCGCATCGACGGGACCGTCGTGCGCAGGTTCGTCGAGGACGAGCAGCACCTCGTCGAGATCGAGCAGGAGGCGCGCAACCAGGACGGCGAGCTCTCCGTAGTCGGTCGCGGCGTCGTCGAGCTGCCGGCGCGCGGCTAGACGTGTCTCGCGACCCTACGGGTGCCCCGCCCGGGCGGGGCACCCGCGCAGGCGACTCTCAGGCGCCGAGATACTGCCGGCGCAACGACTCGAGCAAGGCCTGGACACCCGCGATGTCTCGATCCGCGCAAGCGACCACCGACAAAGGCCGTTTCGGAGTCGACGCGAGCGGGCGTTGCGTCCGTGACACCGGGACGACGAGGCAGCCGGGCACACCCGATCCGAGGTCGAGCCCGGGAGGAAGAGAAGAAGTCCGACGGGTTACGCGCCGTGTGGCTCTTCCGTGCAACGTGAGTCTCCTCGCCTCACTCGTGCGTCTCGCGAGCCGCGAGCGTCTTATACTGGCGGAGGATCTATGGCGTACGACCGCGATCCATGATCTCCGACCCCCGGCTCGGCGACGGCCTGTTCTCGCCCGCGGCCTACGCGCGCGAGGACGAGGCCGCGGACGACCACTTCTACGTCATCCCGCGCAAGGTCGTCCACATCGACGATGGCGCCATCGTCGCGCTCGGCCGCCTGTACGCCGAGCTGTTGCCCAGCGGCGGACGCCTGCTCGACCTGATGAGTAGCTGGCGCAGCCATCTCCCGGAGGGTTTCAACACCCGCGCCGTGGTGGGGCTCGGGTTGAACGCGGAGGAGATGGCCGACAACCCGCAACTGACGACCCACGTCGTCTACGACTTGAACCGCGACCCGCGGTTGCCCTTCGCCGACGAAAAGTTCGACGGCGCGATGTGCGCCGTCTCGATCCAGTACGTGGTCCACCCGCTCCTCGTCTTCCGCGAGGTCCGCCGCGTGCTCCGGCCGGGGGCGCCCTTCGTGGTCTCGTTTTCCAACCGTTGCTTCCCCACCAAAGCCGTCGCCGTCTGGCTCGACACCAGTGACGAGCAACACCTGACGCTCGTCCGAACGTACTTCACGGCCGCCGGCGGATGGACGGACGCCCAGGCGGAGAACCGGTCGCTGGGTGGGCACGGGGATCCGCTGTACTCGGTGTGGGCGCGCGCGTCGGCGGGGACGACGGCGGCACGGCCCACGATCGCATGACGATACCTCTCGCGCCCTCCGCGGTCGACCGCTACCGTCGCGACGGCTTCTACTTCCCGGTCCCGGTGCTCGCGCCCGGCGAGGCGCTCGCCTGCCGCCGCCGGCTCGAGGCCGTCGAGGCCGCGCACGGTGGCCAGCTCGGCGGCGAGCTCCGTCACAAGCCGCATCTGCTGTTCACGTGGCTGGCCGATCTCGTGCGCCATCCAGCGATCCTCGACGCGGTCGAGGCCGTGCTCGGCCCGAATCTGCTCGTCTGGAGCACGAGCTTCTTCATCAAGGACGCTCACGATCCCGCGTATGTGTCCTGGCACCAGGACTCGACCTACTGGGGGCTCAGCGCGCCGGACGTCGTCACCGCGTGGCTCGCTTTCACCGACGCGACGGTCGAAAACGGGGCGATGCGGATGGTGCCGGGCTCGCACGACGAGCAGCTGGCCCACCGAGACACCTTCGCGCCGAACAATCTGCTCTCGCGCGGCCAGGAGATCGCGGTCGAGATCGACGAGGCGCGCGGGGTCGACATCGTGCTCCGCGCGGGCGAGATGTCGCTGCACCACGTGCGGATGGTGCACGGCTCGCCCCAATCGCTCCGACGACCGGCGCATCGGCTTCGCGATCCGCTACATCCCGACGTCCGTGAAGCAGCTTGCCGGTGACGGCGACAGCGCGATGCTCGTGCGCGGCGTCGACGAGCACCACCACTTCGCGCCCGAGCACCCGCCCACGTCCGATCTGGCCCCGGAGGCGCGCGCCCACCACGCGGAAGTGGTGGCGCGGACGGCGAAAATTCTCTACCGCGGAACCGGAGTCGAGCGCTTCAGGTAGGACCGGCGCTTCGGCGAGCGGCGCTTCGGGTGGGGCGTGGACCGCTCAGCCGCTGCCGTAGGAGACGCGATAGATGCGGCCCGCCTTGTCGTCGGAGATCAGGAGCGCGCCGTCGGGCATGACCAGCACGTCCGCTGGACGCCCGGACGCGGCGCTGCCTTTGAGCCACCCGGCGGCGAAGGTCTCGTACGACGTCGCGCGCCCGTTCTCGACCTTCACGAAGGCCACGCGATATCCGATCGGCGTCGAGCGGTTCCACGAGCCGTGCTCGGCGATGAAGATGCCGCCGCGGTATTTCTCGGGGAACATCGTTCCGGTGTAGAACCGCATCCCGAGCGCCGCGACGTGTGGCCCGAGCTCCCGGGCGGGCGCCGTGAACTCGCTGCACGGGCGTCCGCCGTTGTGCTCCGGGTCACGCAGCCCGTTGCCGTGACAGAACGGGAATCCGAAGTGCTCCCCGGGCCGGGTCAGGCGATTCAGCTCGTCCGGCGGCTGCTCGTCGCCGAGCCAGTCGCGACCGTTGTCGGTGAACCAGAGCTCTCCCGTCTGCGGGTGGAAGTCGAATCCGACGCTGTTCCGCACGCCCCGCGCCACGACTTCCGGCCGACCACCGGCGAGGTCGAGCCGCGTGATCGTGGCGTAGAGGGGACCGGGGGCGCGCACACGTTGCACGGCGCGCCCACCGGGACATAGAGCCGGCCGTCCGGGCCGAAGGCGATGAACTTCCAGCCGTGGTGCGCGTTGGGGGGGTACGCGTCGCTGACGACCTCCGGCTTCGGCGGCCGCGCCAGATCGCGGGCCACGTCGGGGAAGCGCAGGACGCGGTTGACCGCGGCGACGTAGAGGGCGCCGTCCCGGAACGCGACGCCGCTCGGCATGTTCAGGCCGCTGGCCAGCACGTGAACCTGGTCTGCCCGGTGGTCGCCGTCGCGATCGACCACCGCGTAGACCTTGCCTTCCGAGCGCGAGCCGACGAAGACGATCCCGGCCGGACCGACCGCCATCTGGCGTGCGCTCGGCACGTTGCCGGCGTAGACGGCGATGTGGAAGCCGGGTGGCAGCGTGAGTTCGTCCAGCTCGGCCGCCGCGCTAGGAAGCAGGCCGGCGAAGTAGCCGCGATAGAGACAGCCGACGACGATCAGCGCGGCGAGCGGGGCCAGGAGGAGTGCCAGCGTGGTGCGAGATCGGATCATCGTCCTCAGTGTGCCTCGGCGAGCCGCGGCTGGCGAGCGGTTGTCCCGGGCACAGGCCGAGGGCGGTACCCATCATCTATACTGTGGGTGCCCGCGAACGGGTCCCGGCTTGCGTTCCCCGGGGCCGATGGTCGCGCGAGCGCATGCACACGAGCGGTGAGCCCGCGGGAGGACGCTGACGTGCTCAACGACACTGGAGCGGTCCCGAAGCTGAGCGGCGACATCCGGCACCTCATCCCGAAGCTCGGCCTTCGCAATTACTGGTATCCCGCACTCAACGAGCGCACGGTGGGCTGGCGCAAGCCGGTCAAGGTGTCACTGCTCGGCGACGAGATTTGCTTCTTCCGGGGCGCGACCGGCGACGTCGTGGCGATCCAGGACGTCTGTCCGCACCGGGGAGCGCGTCTGAGCCAGGGCGACTGCCACTACCGCGGGACCGTCGCCTGTCCGTACCACGGCTGGGTGTTCGACGAGTCGGGAAAGAACGTGATGGTGCTCTCCGAAGGGCCGGCCTCGGGCGTGTGCGGCAAGCCGGGCACCGAGGCGAAGATCTACCCGACCCGGACGCTCAAGGGCCTCGTGTTCGTGTGGATCGGCGACGGTGACCCCGCACCGATCGAAGAGGACGTGCCCGAGGAGTTCTTCGACGACGACGCGCTCGTCCTGATCGGCCAGGTCCACTGGAGGTGCAACTGGGAGGTCGCCCTCGAGAACTCGATGGACTCCCACGTCAACTACGTCCACCGCAACGCCCTCGTGGTCGCGCGCACCGGGTTCATCGCGCGCGGCGCGCAGGGCGAGCACCCCATCTTCGTCGGCAACGGCTTCGGCGGCGACGTGGCCGAGAGCAACTACGTCCGGAAGAGCCCGTCGCACGATATCTACCCCGATGGACGGAAATGGCCGAAGACGAACCATCGCCGGTACTGGACGTGGCTGCTCCGGCCGCTCGCGGAGCGCGCGCGAAGCCACATCCCGCCGCCCCGGTCGCCGCGGTGGTGCGGCGGGCATCACCTGCCCGGCATGTTCCGCGCCGAGTTCGCGTACGACCTCTACACCCGCATGTGCGTGCCGGTCGAAGAGAACCTGACGCGGGTCTGGTACTACCACTACCTCCGGCCGAAGAGCGCGTTCCAGCGCCTCTGGCAGCGGTTCCTGTACGCGGCGCTGCATCGGTGGATCATCGAGTACAACTTCTCGCGCCAGGACGAGCGCGTGATGCTCGACCAGCGGTACGACACCCCGGAGAAGCTGTCGGGGACCGATGCCGAAGTCATCCAGTGGCGCCGGCTCGTGGTGACCAGGCACTTCGGCGGTCGCAACGCCGCGTTCGAGTACTGGAACCCCGACGGCATGGCGCCGGACGAGGTGCCGCTCGGTCGCGTGTCGGTGCGGTACCTCCAGGAGCAGGCGCGGACCAAGGCGTAGACCCGCCGCGATGAAGCTCGCGGGGAAGGTCGCCATCGTCACCGGCACCAGTCCCAACATCGGCGCCGGCATCGCCCAGGGACTGGCCGACGAGGGCGCCACCGTCGTCTGCGTGGACCTGGTACCGGAGAACGCGCAGGAGTGCGCCGCCTGGATCAAGAGCCGCGGCGGCGAGGCGCTCGGCATCGCCTGCGACGTGACCGACGAGGCGCAGGTGGCGGCGATGGTGACGCGCGCGCGTGAGACTTATCGCGGTGTCGACATCCTCGTCAACAATGCCGGCATCCTCGGCGGCCTGAGCGTGCTCGAGATGCCGCTCGACCGCTGGACTCGCCAGATCGCCGTGAATCTCACCGGGGCGTTTCTCTGCACCAAGCACGTCGGCCGGCTCATGGTCGAGCAGGGACGGCCGGGCAGCATCATCGTGATCGTGTCGACGGCCGGGCATCAGGGGCAGGCCGGCAACATCGGATACTGCACGAGCAAGAGCGGACTGCTCAACTTCACACGCGCCGCGGCCATGGACCTGGCGAAGCACCGGATCCGCGTCAACAGTCTCACGCCGACGGCGACCGATTCCGAGGAGGCCGCGGAGCGCGCCGTCGCGTGGGGCCGGCAGCGACCCGAGCGCCGTGGTGGCGCGATGCTCGACTTTCGGAAGATGGTTCCGACGGGCCAGCTACCCAGCCCGCGCCACTACGCGCGCGCCGCCGTCTTCCTCGCCTCGGACGACGCGGAGATGATCACCGGCTTCGACCTGCGGGTCGACGCCGGCGCGATCGCCAAGTACTGGCCGTGGGTTCCGCACGCCGACTGAGCGAAAGCAGCGGCCCGTCAGGGGGGCTTGGGGGGCCCCTCGAGGCCCCCCATGTGACTAGACCGCTCGCTGGCACTGGACGTTGAGGATCGCCGGCCGGCCCTCACGGACAGCCGCCAGACCCCGCTTCAGCGCGGCCGGGAGCTCGCCCGGGCTCTCCACTCGCTCACCGTAGCCGTCCACCGTCTTCGCCATCTCCTCGAAACGCGGCGAGGGCCTGAGCTCGCTCAGCGGGAAGCGCCCTCGCGTCTTGGCGACGCCGGCGGGATGGACCGCCAGCGCTCCGAACTTCACCGCTTCCCATTGCTGGTTGTTGAAGATCACGGTGAGGATCGGCAGGGCGTGCGCGCGCTGCACGAACAGGCAGGACAGCGGCTCGCCGAAGAAGTAGGCGCCGTCCCCGACGGTCGCGATGACCGTCGCCTCCGGGCGGGCGAGCTTGACGCCCAGCGCCGCGCCCAGGCCGAAGCCGAGGCCGCTCGAGTGCGGGGACGCGAAGTAACTGCCCGGCCGCGTGAACGCAGCGAACCGCCGGTCCAGGGGATACTCGTTCACGACGACCGTGCTCTCGTCGACGATCTCGCCGATGCATCGCGACGCCCACGCGAAGCCGATCGTCGAGGCGCTCGCCTGCTTCAGCACCGTCTCGTCCCAGGCGGCGTGGCGCGTGCGATGCTCGGCGGCGAGCCGCGCGCGACGCCGATCCACGGCCCCTGGGTCGGCGTGGCGGCGCACCGCCTCCGCGAGGAGCGGCAGGGCCGCCGCCGGCGTCGCCGCCAGCGGCACGTCGCAGGGGTAGCTGCGCATCGGATAGCGTGAGAAGAAGGGGTCGACGCCGAGGTGGATGATCGGCGCGCCAGGGGCCGGCTTTTGCAAGGCTGGATACCACGGAACGTCCGCCTCGACGACGAGCACGGCGTCGGCCTCGGTCAGCGACGGGTTCGTGGTGCCGGACTGGTTGTAACCGAGATGAAGGTCGTGCCGGTGCGCGAAGTTCATGTAGATCGGGTCGGCTTCCACGACACCGATCCCGCCCGCCTCCGCGAGCTCGACGAGGCCGGCGACGGCCCGGGCATCGAGGCCCACGGCCGAGGTGAGGACGATCGGGTACTCGGCGCGCGCGAGGATGCGCGCCGCCTCGTCGACCCGCACGGGATCCGGGAACCGGTCGCCGCGCGACTCGCGCCGCGGCGGTGAGGCGATCGTCATCGCTCCGGGCCGGGCCGCGAGGACTTCCCGCGGCAGCGTGAGGTAGACCGGCCCCCGGGGCTCGGCGTGCATCAACTCGAACGCCCGATCCACGACCGCCTCGAGCTGGGCCGGGGTCCGGAGCTCGTAATCCCATTTGACGTACTCGCGCAGCATGGCGGCCTGATCGAAGCTCTCCTGCGCCCAGTGGATGTGAAGATCACGTGAGCCAGGCAGCCCCTCTTCCGTGATCGGCGTTCGCCCCGCGGACATCAAGATGGGGACGTTCGCGCGCGCGGCCGTGATGACGGCCGTCGACGCGTTCCCGGTGCCGACGTTGACGTGGACCATGACCGCCGCCGGCCGCCCCCCGGCCCCGTAGTAGCCGTGCGCCATCGACACCGCGACGAACTCGTGTGGCACCACCAGCGGGCGCGGCACTCGCGAGCCCTCCGTCTCGAACCGCGCGAACGCCTCCACTAGCGACGCGAAGTCCGTTCCGGCATTCCCGAGGAAGACGTCGATACCGCGGTCCTTGAGCAGCTCGAGGTACGCCTCGGCCGTGGTCTCGGGATGAAGAGTGCGAGAGCCCATGGGACGAGCCTCCTGTCGTTACGGCGCTCTGCGGCGCGCCCGCATCACGGGACGAGCGGGGCTTGCTGTTCGAGAAAGGTCCGGTGCAAGAGCCGCACGGCGTCATCCAGCCGAGCGCGTTCGACCATCCAGGTGATACGGAACGACGACGTCGCGACGCCGCTCCAGCGGATGCCCGCCGCGTGGAGCGCCTCGGACCCGCGGCGCAGGTTCTCGAAGGACGCGTTGATGCCCGCGCCGACGACACTGAGGGCGCCCATCCGGTCGGTCAGCCGGAGCCGGTCGCCGAATCGCGTCTGAAGATCGGCCCGCACCCGATCGCCCTCGTGCAGGTTCTCCCGCGAGATCACGAGCGTGAGGCGGTCGGGCGCCGCGTGCAGCTGCTTGCCCGCAACCCGATGCGTGTCCAGACGTGCCAGCACCTCGTCGGTCGGAGCCGTCGACTCGATCACGATGACCTCGTGCTCGCTCGCGACGCCGATCACCGCGCCGGGCATCTTTGGGGGGTAGCGTCGCACGACGGTGCCGTCCGCCGACGGATCGTCGCTGGGCAACGCCGATGTCGTCGCCCGCGCATAGATCGCGATGCCTCGCTCCTTGGCGAACTCCACCGCTTGCGCGTTCAGCACCCTGGCCCCCGCTTCGGCCAGCTCCTGCGTCTCCTCGTACGACAACGCCGCGATCCGGCGCGCGCTCGACACGACGCGCGGATCGGCGGTGTAGACGCCGTCAACGTCCGAGCAAATTTCGCAGTAGGCGGCGCCGAGCGCCGCCGCCATCGCCACGGCGGTCGTGTCGCTGCCGCCGCGGCCGAGCGTCGTCACTTCACGCCGGTACGACACGCCCTGGTAGCCTGCAATGACGACGATCTTCCCGCGGGCGAGCTCGTCCTGGACGCGGAACGGACGGACCTCGATGATCCGGGCATCGACGTGGCGATCGTTGGTGACGATCCCGGACTGGCTTCCCGTGAAGCTGATGGCATCGCCGCCGAGCTCGCGAATGGCCAGCGACAGGAGCGACATCGAGATGCGCTCGCCGGCCGTGAGCAGCATGTCGAGCTCACGACGGTCGGGGTTGGGCGAGACTAGCTTGGCGAGCGCCAGCAGCTCGTCCGTCGTATCGCCCATGGCCGAGACGACGACGACCACGTCATGGCCTTCGCGTCTGGTCCGCATGACGCGCTCCGCGACCTGCTTCATGCGCGAGACGTCGGCGACGCTGGAGCCACCGTACTTCTGGACGACGATCGGCACGCGTTTATCCTACGCCAGAAGGCGCCAAAACGCGCCGGGCGCACCGGCTAGGACACGATCTCTCGCAGCCGCTTCTCCAGATGCCGACGCTCGGCCTCGTTGCTCACCAGCGCGAGGGCGCGCCGGTACGACTCGGCGGCCTCGGCGTGGCGGCCAAGGCGGCGCAGCAGCTCAGCCCGTGCGACGGGCAGCGGATGATACGCGACGAGCTCGCCACGATGGTCGAGCTCGGCCACCAGAGCGAGCCCGCGCTCGAGCCCGCCCGACATCGCGACGGCGACTGCCCGGTTGAGCTCGACCACGGGCGAAGGATGCACCCGGGCAAGCACGCCGTAGAGAGCGACGATCTGCCGCCAATCGGTGGCGGCCGCCGCAGGTGCGTGCGCGTGAACCGCCGCGATCGCCGCCTGCAGCGCGTACGGGCCCGGCGGCCGGCCTCCGACGCGCAGCGCGGCTTCGACCAGCGCCGCGCCCTCGTCGATCTGCGCGCGGTCCCAGCGCGTTCGGTCCTGGTCTTCGAGCAGCACGAGGTCTCCCGCTCCGTCCAGGCGCGTCTGGCGCCGCGAGTCGTGCAGCAGCATGAGCGCGAGCAGGCCCTTCGGCTCGGCGTGAGCCGGCAGCAGCTCGACGAGCATGCGCCCGAGCTGGATCGCCTGCTCGCAGAGCTCGTGCCGCACGAGTCGCGCGCCGGAGGTGGCCGCGTAGCCCTCGTTGAACACGAGATAGACCACCACCATCACCGCCTCGAGCCGGTCGGCGAGCGCATCGTCGGGCGGCACCTCGTAGGGGATGCGGGCGGCGCTGATCTTGCCCTTGGCTCGCACGAGCCGCTGCGCCATGGTCGGCACGGGCACCAGGAAGGCGCGCGCGATCTCCTCGGTCGAAAGACCCCCGAGCGTGCGCAGCGTGAGCGCCACCTGCGCGTCGGTCGCGAGCGCCGGGTGGCAGCACGTGAAGATCAGGCGGAGCCTATCTTCCGGCACGGGCGCATCTTCCTCCTCGGCCAGCAGCTCGATATGCCGCGCGATTTCGTCCTGCTTCTGCACGAGGCGCGCGCGCCGGCGCAGCCGGTCGATCGCCTTGTGTCGCGCGGTGGAGACCAGCCAGGCCACCGGATTCCCCGGCGTGCCGGCCGCCGGCCACTGCTCGATCCCCGTCGCGAACGCTTCCTGGAGCGCCTCTTCGGCCACGTCGAAGTCGCCGAGCAGGCGGATCAGCGTGGCCAGAATGCGCCCGTACTCTGTACGGAAGATCTCCTCGATACCCATGGCCGCCTGGTGGCAACGCTACCCCACCGGGCGACCGCGTGCACGCGACCGGCTACTGCGGCGGCCCCACCCTGATGGGCCGCACCTCGATCGAGAGGCCCGCCCGCAGCAGCGGGTGGCGGGCAGCGAACGCCAGCACCTCGTCGAGGTTCTCCGCCTCCACGATGCTGTAGCCGCCCAGCTGCTCCTTGGTCTCGGCGAACGGGCCGTCCGTCGTGACCGTCCGCCCGTTCCTCATCCGCACGGTGGTGGCGGTGCTGGCCGGGTGCAGAGGATCGCCGCCCTGGTAGAAGCCGCTCACCCGGAGTCCCTCGCTGAGCTCGACGGCCGCCTGGTAGGCCGCGACCCGCTCCTGCACGGGCATCCCGTCCCACAGCTCCTCGTCCTTGTAGATGAGCAGCATGTAACGCATCAGCGGCTGAGTTGCAGGAGCTGGACCAGGTTGCCTTCGGGGTCTCTCAGGGTCGCGATCGACACGTTGCCGTAGTCCTTCGGATCCTCGATGAACTCGACCCCGGCGTCCTTCAACCGCTTCCAGTCCTTCGTGACGTCGTCGGTCAGGAGGCCGACCATGTGCCGCGCCGGGTCGGCATTGTAGCCGCGCACCTCGCTGTGCGTGCCCAGCCCGAGCGACGCGGCGTCGGGCTTGCCGAACACGACGAACCCCGGTGTCTGGATGCTCACCGCGAGGCCCAGCACGTCGCGATAGAACGGCAGCAGCTTGTTCAGGTCTTCGCTCCAGATCGTCGCCCCGCCAAGTCCGGTGATCATGGAATTCAACTCCTTTCCGCTACGCTCTCAGTGGCCGACCGTCTTCCGGATGCTGGCGACGTGCTCGTCGACGTGGTTGATCAGGCCTCTGGCGATCAGCTGCTCGGCGGTCATCGGCGGGGCGTCGGCGAAGACCGTCCCGCTCTTCGCCAGCTGGTCGTCACTCAGGCCACGGACCACGGCGGCCGCCGCCGGCGCGCTGTTCTTGAGGAGCGCGATCGTCTCCGCCCTGGAGCAGTTGGCGTGCTCCCTCGAGTGCTTGGCGTTCATCTCCTCGAGCATGGCCGTCGTGAAGCTGCGCGGCGCTTGCCCGGACACGATCGCGGTGACGATGCCCGCGACCGCCTCGAAGGCGCCCGCCAGGTGGTGCGTGGTCGCGCCGACCGTCCACTTCTCGGCCGCGGTCACCTTCTTCCAGTCGGTGTCGCTCAGCTTCTCGAGCACGGCGACGGCCTCCTGAGCCTTCGCCTCGAACTGTTTCGCGAGTGCCTCGCTCTTCGCTCCCATTGGTGTCCTCCTTGTTTACTGGGGGCCCCGATATGGCCCCCAGACCCCCATCGCTCGGGACGCCCCGGCGTAGCCGTGGCGCCCCTCGATACCCTGACTTCTTCCTGCGCTCAGTGAGCCGCGCTCGGCGCCGCCAGCACGGTCGGCAGCGCGCGAGGCGCGCGGAACGTGAACGCGATGGCGACCGCCCCGACACCGATCCCGCTCGAGGCGATGAACAGCCAGAAGTAGCTGCCGAACGCGTCGTACAGCCAGCCGCCGGCCACCGGCCCGAGCGCCATGCCCAGCGTGGACGCGAAGCCGACCGCGCCGAAGGCAGTCCCCATGATCCGCGCGCCGAAGTAGTCGCGCACGAGGATCGCGTAGAGCGGCATCACGCCGCCGTAGGCGAAGCCGAACATCACCGCGACCCCGTAGAAGTGCGAGAGCTCGCGGGTGCCGAGATAGAAGCTGATGGCCACCGCCTGGAGGGCGAGCCCCGTGAGCAGCACGCGCTTGGCGCCGACGCGGTCGGCCACGAGCCCGCAGATGATCTTACCGCTCAGCGAGGCCAGGCCCGCCGCGCTGAGCACGGTGGCCGCGGCCATCGCCGGCACGCCGTGGTCGATCGCGTGGGTGACCATGTGGAAGATCGGGCCCGAGTGCGCCGCGCAGCACGCGAAGTACGTGAACGCGATCGCCGCGAACTGCGGCGTGCGCAGCGCCTGCGCCGCCGTGAGCTCGCCCTCGGCGCTGGCCGTCGCCGCCGGGCGGCCGTCGGTCGCCCCCGCCGGCGGCTCGCGTACGAGCAGCGCGGCCGGGATGATGAAGAGCCACGCGAGGTCGCCGATCACCAGCATGGCCGTGCGCCAGTCGTAGTTCGTGATGATCCAGCGCGCGAGAGGCGCCGTCGTCGTCGAGCCGAGCCCGAGCCCCGCCGAGACGAGCGCGACCGCGAGGCTGCGGTTCCGGGTGAACCAGCGGGTGGTCGTCGCCGTCAACGGCGCGTACAGGCTGCCCGCCGCGAACCCGACGACCACGCCGAAGTAGATCTGGAACTGGCTGAGTGAGGCCGCCCGGCTCGCCATCACGGTGCCGAAGCCGAGCAGGACGCCGCCGATGAGCACGACGGCGCGCGTGCCGATCCGGTCGGAGAGCGCGCCCCAGAAGAACGATCCGACGCCCATGCAGAGGAAGTTGAAGAGCGCGGCCGTGGAGATGCCCGTGCGGGACCAGCCCATCGCCTCCGACATGGGCTGGAGGAAGACCCCGAGCGAGAACATCGCCCCGAACCCGACGCAGGTCACGACCATGGCCGCGCCCACGATGACCCAGCCGTAGAAGAGCTTCATCGGCTCAGACCGCCTCACGGTTTTGCGGCCTTCCTCTGGAGGTTTTCGCGCAGCGCTTGCTCGCGCGCGGCTTCCTCGGGAGGGAAGATCTCGGGCGGGAAGTCCGACGCCTCGACCACCTGGCGGATCTCGATCACCTCGCCGTCCGCGAACGGGCAGCGGGAAGCCCATTCGATCGCCTCGTCCTTCGACTTCACCCGGATCAGCCAGAAGCCGGCGATCAGCTCTCTCGGGTCGGCAAAGGGCCCGGAGGTCATGGTGGGCTTGCCTCCAGAGAACGCGATGCGCGCGCCCTTCGAGCTCGCGTGGAGCCCCTCGCCCGCGAGCAATACGCCGGCCTTCACCATGTCCTCGTTGAACTTGCCCATCGCGGCGATCAGCTCCTTGCTCGGGAGAACGCCGGCCTCCGAGTTCTTGTTGGCTCTGACCTGCATCATGAATCGCATCGTCATATCCCTTCTGGGTTTCAGATTCGGAGCCGGGCCCCCGGGCGGTCTCGACCGGCCACCTCAGGCTCTACCGACCGGCCCAGCTCTCTGCTTAGTTGTCGAACGAGGGGCAGGCAGATCGACACACCGCGCACGGTTACCGCTCAGGCGTCGATCGCCTGGTAGGCCGAGGTCCAGAAGTCGCGACAGACATCCGGAGGACTCGGAGACGTCCACGCGCGCGCTGCGTCATCAGGATGGTGACCATCTCCTCCTGGGGGTCCGAATACCAGGAGGTGCCCAGGCCACCGTCCCAGCCGAACTTTCCGACGGGCCCCGCCACGTCTTCGCGCCGCGTGACCATGGCCACGCCGAATCCCCAGCTACGAGGGCGAGCCCGCGCTCAACTGGCGGACCGGAGCACTGACGGGCGAGACGAGCCGCTATGCGGTACCAGCCGCCAGCGGCCGTAGGCGACGAACGCCGCGAGGAGCGCCACGACCACGTTCATCAGCGCCACCGCCGCCATATCGCCCACCAGCGTCACCACCGTTGCTCCGATCATGATGATCACCAGCCCCGCGGCGGCCAGCGGCGTCAGACCCGGCCGGATGCGCAGAAGCCCGGGGAGGATCAGGCCGAGCCCGCCGAGCACCTCGGCCACGCCGAGGAACCTCAAGAACCAGCCCGGCAGCGCCACCGGCCCCGCCATCTGGTCGAGTGGCAGGACCAGTTTCGCGCCACCGGCAAACAGAAAAAGGGCCGCGAGCAGCCCCTGAACGATCCACAGCGCTACGTTCATCGTCGATCTCCCGCGTGAGGACTAGCCGCCGGCCATGGCGCCGACGACCAGAAAGGGCTCGGCGCCGCTCACGACCGCGTCGGGCAGCGGAGCGTCCGGCGATTCGTGGGACAGATCCTCCTGGCAGGCGAAGAACCTCACGAACGCTCGGCGCTCATGCGTGACCTGGTCGCGGATCGTCCCGCGCAGCATCGGATAGCAGGCTTCGAGCGTGTCGAGGACCGAGCGCTGCGTGGCCTTCCCTTCGACGTCGAGCTTCACCTCGCCGTCGACGTGCGCGAGCGTGCGCAGATGGGCCGGGAGCACCACGCGGATCATGGCAGCGTCTGGACTTCGACCGACACCACGGACGGAAGGTCCCGGACGATGGGCGCCCAGCTGTCCCCGGCGTCGGCCGACACGTACACCTGCCCGCCGGTCGTGCCGAAGTACACCCCGCACGGATCGAGCGCGTCGACGGCCATCGCGTCGCGCAACACGTTCACGTAGCAGTCGCGTTGCGGCAGGCCCTTCGTGAGCGCCTCCCACTCGTGTCCGCCCGTCCGGCTGCGGTACACGCGCAGCTTGCCCTCGGGCAGGTAGTGCTCGGAGTCGCTCTTGATCGGGACGACGTAGATGGTCTCGGGCTCGTGCGCATGCACGTCGATTGGAAATCCAAAATCGGTCGGCAGGTTCCCGCTGACCTCTCGCCACGACTCGCCGGCGTCGTCGCTGCGCATGACGTCCCAGTGCTTTTGCATGAACAGCACGTCCGGGCGCGTGCGATGCATCGCGATCCGGTGCACGCAGTGGCCGACCTCGGCCGTCGGATCGGGGATCTGCTCGGACCTCAGGCCGCGGTTCATCGGTCGCCACGTCTTGCCGGCGTCGTCGCTCCGGAACACGCCCGCCGCCGAGATCGCGATGAAGATCCGGCCGGGATGGCTCGGATCGAGGAGGATCGTGTGCAGGCACATCCCCCCCGCACCCGGCTGCCACAGCGGCGCCGACTTGTGCGTGCGCAGTCCTGCGAGCTCCTGCCACGTCTGCCCGCCGTCGCTCGAGCGGAACAGCGCGGCGTCCTGAATGCCGGCGTAGACCGTGTCCGGATCGGTCAGCGAGGGCTCGAGATGCCAGACTCGCGCGAACTCCCAAGGGCGCTGCGTGCCGTCGTACCACAGGTGCGTGCCGGGCGCGCCGTCGTACGCAAACTTGTTCCCCACCGCGTCCCACGTCTTGCCCCCGTCGTTCGAGCGCTGGATGACCTGCCCGAACCAGCTGCTGGACTGCGACGCGTACAACCGATTCGGGTCAGCGGGCGAGGCCTTGAG
>Ga0066710_100001722_pt1 | contig 16758 bp, 17 predicted proteins | sample GraSoiAngelo_159_FD_79666 | JGI IMG/M metagenome (GOLD analysis project Ga0066710, IMG submission 79666) | Grasslands soil microbial communities from the Angelo Coastal Reserve, California, USA - 14_1009_16_40cm | ecosystem: Environmental > Terrestrial > Soil > Grasslands | place: USA... | reverse complement strand
CGGCGAGCGAGACGACCCCCTCCTGGATCCGGGCGCCTCCGGAGTCGTTCAGCCCGATGATCGGCGCGCCGGTCTTCACCGCGAGATCCATGATCTTGCAGATCTTGCGGGCGTGCGCTTCGGACAGCGAGCCGCCGAATACGGTGAAGTCCTGAGCGAAGACGAACACCGGCCGTCCATGAATGCGGCCCGATCCGGTCACGACTCCGTCTCCAGGAGTTCTCTGATTCTGCATGTCGAAGTCGTGGCTTTGATGGACGACGAGCTTGTCGATTTCCAGGAAGGATCCGGCATCGAGCAGAATCTCGAGCCGTTCGCGCGCGGTCTTCTTGCCGGCTTTGTGCTGGCGACGGACGCGCTCGTCTCCGCCGGCCAGCTCGGCCTCTGCGTGTCGGCGATGGAGCTCGTCGAAGCGATCCTGATGCGACATCAAGGCCCTAGTATAATTGACGTCCATGCCCTTCTGGGTCCAGATGCTCCTCTCGCTGGCGGCGTTTGCCCTGTTGGTGGCGCTCGTCGCCGCGGTCTGGGCGCTGAGAGGGGTGGCGCACAGGGCCGAGGCGGTGCTGGCCATCGTCGAGCAGGAGCTGCGACCGCTGATTGGCCAGGGCCTGGCGCTCACCGAGGACGTGCGCGGGCTCACGCGCGAGGCGGGTCGTGAGCTCGAACGGGTCGGCGCCGTCACCGACCGTGTCGAGGTCGTCGCGGCCGGGCTCGGCCGGATCGTCATGACGGTCGGCAGCCTGACCCGCGCCGGTCAGATCGTCGGCGTGGCCGCGGGTCTCAAGAAGGGCATCGATGTGTTCGTCCATCGCCTCAGGCACCAAGGAGATCACCATGAGCAATGATCGACGCGACGCAGGGGGATACATGGGTTGGTTCCTGTTCGGCGCCGTGGTCGGCGCCGCAGTCGCGCTGCTGATGACGCCGAAGACGGGCGCGCAAGCGCGCGAGCTCCTGGCCGAGCACGGCGGCGGGGTCGCCCGCCGCGCTCAGGAGTTTGCCAACGAGGCGCAGGGCCGCGCCGGCGAGTGGCTCGACAAGAGTCGGGAGATCTTCGAGGAGCAGACGCAGCGCCTCATGAGCGCGTTCGAGGCCGGCCGCGACGCCATGAGGGAGGAGATTCGACGGGGATCCAGCGAGTCGCGTGGCTGAGATCGAGGTCCCCAACCCCCACGAGATCCACGAGCGCGGCGAGACGACGTTCGGCCGGCGCGCCGCGCTCACCACGGCGATCTACGCGGTCGTGCTGTCGATCGCCTCGCTCGGCGGCAACAACACGGTGAAGGAGATGCTGCTCGCCCAGCAACAGTCCTCCGACCAGTGGGCGTTCTATCAGGCGAAGGTCATCCGCGAGCACCAGTACCGCGGCCAGAAGATGCTGCTCGAGGCGCAGCTGTCCGAGCCCTCGAACCTCAAGGGCGCCGAACGGGCCAAAATCGAGGCGCTCGCGGCGAAGTTCGCCGAGGAGGAGAAGCGCTACAACGCCGAGAAGAAGGAGATCGAGGCGGAGGCCAAGAAGCTCGAGGCGGCGCGGGACCACCGCCGGGAGCGGCATCCCTACTTCGAGTTCGGCGAGGTGCTCCTGCAGATCGCGATCGTGAGCGCCTCGGTTGCGATCCTCTCCACCTCACGCCAGATGTTCTGGTTCTCGCTGGTCCTGGCGGTGCTCGGGGCGGGGCTCATGGTCAACGGCTTCATCCCGATCTTCAAGGTCCCCTTCCTGCACCACCACTGATCCCTGGACGCACCCTCGGCCTCAAGGCGTCCGCGCTTTCGCAGCCTCCGAAACCGCATGATCCAGGTTGGCGGACGCGAGGGGATAGTTGGGCCGCCGGCCGAGCGCCGCCCGATATTTGAGGATCGCCTCCTCCCATCTGGCCTGTCGGGCGAGCGCCATACCCCAGTTGTTGTAGATCTCGGCGGCGTCGGGATCGAGACGCGCGGCTTCGCGGTAGTGAGCGATCGCGCCGTCGAGATCGCCCGCGGCGAACAGCGCGTTGCCCCAGTTGTAGTGCGGCACGCTCATCGGCTTGATTCGAAGGGCCTCGCGATAGTTCGCGATCGCCTCCTCCCGTTTGCCCTGTATCGCCAGCGCTCTGCCCCAGTTGTTGTACGCCTCGGCGCCCTGCGGCTCGAGCCGGACGGCTTCGCGATAGTGGGCGATCGCCTCCTCGACGTCTCCTGCAGCGAGTACCGCGTTGCCCCAGTTGTAGTGGGCGGCGCCGCTGTCCGGTCGCAGGCGGAGGGCGCCGGTGAAGCGGTCGAGCGCTTCGGCGAGCCGGCCCTGTTGGGCCAGTGCGACCCCCCACTGGATCAGGACGTCGGGCGCGTCAGGTCGCATCGACGAGGCCTGGCGATAGTGCTCGTTCGCTTCGGCCAAGCGCGCCTGCTGGCGGCGGACGTTGCCGAGCTGGAGATGGGCCATCCACGACGGCGTGAGGGAGACGGCGTGCGTCCAGAGCCGTTCCGAATCGTGCCAGATCTCGATCTGCTGCCACGTGAGAAGCGTGAGCGCCGAGACCAGAACGACGCCGGCCCCGGTCAGGCAGAATCCTGGCGCCCGCCCATGCCGTCGGCCAGTCCACACACGCCAGGCGCCCAGCCCGGCCGCGCCCGTGATCAGGGCCAGCGACAGGGATGGAAGATAGCTATAGCGATCAGCGCTGATCTGCGGTCCGTTCTGGAAGACTCCCGACACCGGAAGCAAGGTCACCACGTACACGAGCCAGACCGCGCCCGCGGCCGGCCACCGACGGCGCGCGAGGATCACGAACCCCGTGATCACGACGACGACCGCCCCGCCGAGAAGGTACGACGCACCGAGCGGCAAGACCGGCCGTTGCAAAGGATAGAACGGCGAGAGATCGAGCGGAACGATCGTCTTCCACACGTAGAACACCAACCCGTAGACGCTGATCGCCAGACGCTCCATGAGCCCGACGTCGCCGACCGAAAGTAGGTTCGCGGCACTCCGGGCGGCGAAGAATGTGACCGGCGTGACGAGGGCGCTCGCGAGGACGAATGGGATCTTCTCGGCCCATCGCCGGCGCGCCGGCCTACTCCACCAGCTGTCTGAGCCCTGGCCGAGGCGCCGGAGCGGATAGACGTCCAGCACGACGAGGATCAGCGGCAAGGTCATCGTGATCGCCTTCGACAGCAGGGCCAGCACGAAGCAACTGAGCGAGACCCAGTACCAGGGCCGCCGCCGAAGGCGTTGGTCGAGCGGGGCCTCGGCGTCGTGCAGGTAGGCCCAGACCGCGAGCAGGTAGAAGAGCCCTGAGAGAACGTCGCGGCGCTCGGTGACCCATGCCACCGACTCGACCCTGAGCGGGTGGACCGCGAAGACGAGCGCCGCCAGAGCCGCGCTCAGTCGCACCGCCAGCGCAGAGGCCGGCGCCGCCGTGGGCATCGAAAGGCGAATGAGGCGCTGCGCGACGAGATAGAACACCGCCGCGTTGACCGAATGCAGGACGACGTTCGTGAGGTGATAGCCAGTCGGATTCATCCCCCAGATCAGGTAGTCGATGCCCAGCGTCATCCAGCTGACCGGGACGTAATGCCCCAGGAGCACCGTCGTCCACATCCACCTGAGCTGGGTCCAGCCAAGGCCCCGGTAGTGAGGATTGACGGTGAAATTTTCCAGGTCGTCCCAGTTCAGGAATTCACAGCGCAGGGCGGGCGCGAAGCCGATGAAGGTCGCCACGACGACACCGAGCACGATCCCGGGTTGAAGCCATCGAACGCGCGACGGCGCGGCCTGCAGGGGTGTGCGTCGCGCGGGGCGCTTCGTCAGCGACCTCTCAGGGGGCTTCCCCGGATCTAGCCGACTGGCGCCCACGCGCCGAAGGGAGCCAACGTCAGGGCGTAGCCCATGCCGGCGGACCGGCTGGGCTCAGATGTGGATCGCCTGGCCAAGGGCGGCGAGCGTCGCCTCCAGGGCGGCTTCCGATAAGGTCGGATGGGCGTGGATCGTATGGATGATCTCCTCGAGCGTGGCCTCGAGGGTGCGGCCGACAGCAAACTCATGGATCATCTCGGTCGCCTCGGGACCGATGATGTGGACGCCGAGGATCTCGCCCGTCCCCTTGTCGGCGACGACCTTGACGAACCCCTCCGTCTCGCCCAGCGCGACGGCCTTGCCGCTGGCCGTGAACGGGAAGCGGCCCACCGACACGTCGCGGCCGGCCTCCCTGGCGCGCGCCTCGGTCGAGCCGATCGAGGCGATCTGCGGACGGCAGTAGGTGCACGAGGGCACGTTGCCGTAATCCACGGGTCGCGGGCTCTTGCCCGCGATGGCCTCGGCCGCCACCACGCCCTCGGCCATGGCCTTGTGCGCGAGAAGCGGCGCGCCGGCCATGTCGCCGATCGCGTAGATCCCCTTCACCGACGTCTCCATGGTCGCCGAGGCCTTCACGAACCCGCGCTCGAGCTGGATGCCCAGACCCTCGAGCCCGAGACCCGCGACCTTCGCGGCGCGCCCGACCGCCATCAGCACCTGCTCGACCTCGAGCTTCTCCCCGCCGAGGTCGACGACAGCCCCGGGGCCACCGGGCTTCACGGACGCGACCTTGACGCCGGTCTTGATGGTGATTCCGCGGCGGGTGAACGTCCGCGCGAGCTCCTTCGAGACCTCTTCGTCCTCGACCGGCACGATGCGCGGGAGCGCCTCGAGAATCGTGACCTGGACACCGTACGAGGCGAAGACGTCGGCGAACTCGACCCCGACCGCGCCGGCGCCGACGACGGCGATCGACTTGGGTGACCGCTCATTGCGCACGGCGCCGTTCGAGGAGATCACGGTTTTCTCGTCGATGGTGACGCCCGGCAGCGATTTCGGCTCCGAGCCGGTCGCCAGGATGATCGCGCGCGCCTCGAGCGTCTCGGCGCCGCCCGGCCCCTTCACCTCGACGACGTTCTTCGCCTTGAGGGTTCCTCGTCCCGGGAACAAGGTGATCTTGTTCTTCCGGAAGAGGAACTCGACACCCTTCGCCATCCGGTCGGCGACCCGGCGGCTCCGCTGGACCGCCTCGGGGTAGCTCGCCTCGAAGCCGTTGAGGCGAATGCCGAAGTCCGCGGCGTGGCTCATGAGATTGACCACCTCCGCGTTCCGCAGCAGGGCCTTGGTGGGAATGCAGCCCCAGTTCAGGCACACGCCGCCCGGGCGATCGTCTTCGACCGTCGCGACCGAGAGACCGAGCTGGGCACAGCGGATCGCCGAGACGTAGCCGCCCGGCCCGGTGCCGACAACCGCGACGTCGAACTTGTGGGTCGCCATCTCGCTAGACGAGGAGCCGCAGGGGCTCTTCGAGCAGGCGCTTGACGTCCTGGAGGAACCTGGCGCCCATCGCGCCGTCCATCACGCGGTGATCGCACGAGATCGTCAGCATCATCCGCCGGCCGACGCCGAGCCCGGTCTCGTCCACCACCGGCACGCGCCGGACGGACCCGACCGCCAGGATCGCGCCCTCCGGTGGATTGATGATCGCGGAAAACTCGGCGACGTCGAACATGCCGAGGTTCGAGATCGAGAAGGTCGCACCGGACAGCTCCTGGGCGCGCAGCTTGCGGTTGCGTGCCCGCTCGACGAGGTCCCGCGCCTCCACGGCGATCTGGCCGAGGGGCTTGGCATGGCAGTCGCGCAGCACGGGCGTGATGAGCCCGTCGTCGAGCGCGACGGCGATGCCGATGTGGGCCCGGTGATAGACGCGGATCGCGTCGGCCTGCAGCGAGGCGTTGACCCCCGGATGCGTCAGGAGCGCCAGGGCACACGCGCGGATCACGAAGTCGTTCACGGAGATCTTCGGCTGGCCATCCAGCGCGTTCAGCTGCTCGCGCAGCTCCCACGCCCGGTCCATCGCGACCTCGCTCGTGACGTAGAAATGCGGTACCGGAGCCTTGGACAGCGGCATCCGGCGCGCGATCGCGGCGCGGATCTGCGTGAGCGGTACGTCCTCGAACTCGGCCCCCGCCACGGCCGCGGGCGCCGCCGCCGGCATCGCGACCGCCCCCGCGCCCGACCCCGCCGCTTCGACGTCCCGCCGGATGATCCGCCCCCCCGGACCCGAGCCCTGGATCAGCCGCAGGTCTACCCCCGCTTGCGCCGCAATCTTCTTCGCCAACGGCGACGCCTTCACCCGCCCGACCTGCGCCCCCTGCCCTGGGCCAGCGGGAGTGGCGGCGGGCGCGCCGACCACCGCCGCCGGCCGCGCAACCGGCGCCGCCGGAGCCGACGGCGTCACAGCAGCCGGACGAGGCGGACTAGCGGCCGCCGAGGCTGCCCCCGCCGGGGTGGCCGGGGCAGAAGCGACGACAGCCGCGATGTCGTCGCCGGGCTCGGCGATGACCCCGATCAATGCCCCGATGGCCGCCGTCTCGCCCGCCGGGACGAGGATCTTGCGCAGAACGCCGCCGCCGAACGCTTCCATTTCGACGTCGGCCTTGTCGGTCTCGACCTCGGCCAGGATGTCGCCGCCCTGGACGCGGTCACCTTCCTTCTTGAGCCACTTGATGATCTTCCCGCTCTCCATCGCGTCGGAAAGCTTGGGCATGACGACCTTCGTGACCGCCATGGCTCAGCTCCCGTTCGCGTTACACACGCGGCGGACCGCGGCGACGATCCAGTCCTTCGAAGGCGTCTTGAGCTTCTCGAGATTGCGCGCGTAGGGCATGGGCGCGTTCGCGCCGGTCACCCGCTCGACCGGCGCGTCGAGATCGTCGAACGCCTGCTCGGTGACGGACGCGGCGATCTCCGAGCCCATCCCGGCGAAGCCGGCGCCCGCCTCGACGACGACGACCCGATGGGTCTTGCGGACCGACTTGATGATGGTCTCGGTATCCATCGGCCGGAGCGTGCGCGGATCGACCAGCTCGACGGAGATCCCTTCCTTCTCGAGCTCCTCGGCGGCCTCCATCGCCCGATACATCATGCCCATGTACGCGATGACGGTGACGTCGGTCCCCTCGCGCCGCACGATCGCCTTGCCGAGCGGGATGAGAAAGTCCGGATCCTCCGGGACTTCGCCCTTCACGTTGTAGAGCGTCTCCGACTCGATGAAGATGACCGGGTTGTCGTCACGGATCGCCGACTTCAGGAGCCCCTTGGCGTCCATCGGCGTCGTGGGGCGCACGACTTTCAGGCCGGGCACGTGATAGAAATACGTCTCCATCGACTGCGAGTGCTGCGCTGCCAGCTGAGCGGCCGGCCCGCCCGGGCCCCGGATGACGATCGGCACGTTGAACTGCCCACCCGACATGTAATACATCTTGGCGGCCGAGTTCACGATCTGGTCGAGCGCCAGCAAGGCGAAGTTGAAGGTCATCATCTCGACGACGGGGCGCAGGCCGGCCATCGCCGCGCCGATCCCGACGCCCGTGAATCCGGATTCGGCGATCGGCGTGTCGACGATGCGCTGAGGGCCGAACTCCTTCAGGAGCCCCTGCGTGACCTTGTAGGCGCCCTCGTACAGACCGACTTCCTCGCCGATCACGAAGACCCCCGGATCGCGGCGCATCTCCTCGCGCAGCGCCATGTTCAACGCCTCGCGATAGGTCATCACCGCCATCGTCACGCCTCCTTGTAGATGTCGGTGAAGAGCGACTCCCCCGGCGGCTCCGGCGACGCGTCAGCGAAGGTGACCGCCTCGTCGATGCGGTCGTTCATGTCCTTCTCGACCGCCCGGATGTCGGCCTCTGAGAGGAGCCCGGCGGTGATGATCTTGTCGCGGAACAGGACGATCGGGTCGCGAAGCTTCTCGCGCTCGACTTCTTCCTTCGTCCGGTAGACGGCGCCCGCCGGATCGCGCATCGAGTGGCCGCGGTAACGGTAGGTGTCGACCTCGATGAGCGCCGGGATCTTCTGCTCCCGCGTGCGAGCGACGGCCCGGCCGACCGCGTCCCGGACCGCGAGGACGTCCATGCCGTCCACCTTTTCGGCCGGGATGCCGTAGGTCTGGCCGAACTTCCAGATCTCCGTCTGTGCGAGCGCACGCTCGACCGAGGTTCCCATCGCGTAGCGGTTGTTCTCGCACAGGAAGATGACCGGGAGCTTCCAGAGCGCCGCGAGGTTCATCGCCTCATGGAACTCTCCCTCCGGCACCGCCCCGTCGCCGAAGTAGCACACGATCACCTGGTCGCCACCCCGGTACTTGATCGCGAAGGCGACCCCGACCGCGATCGGCAGGTGCGCCCCGACGATCGCGTGGCCGCCGAGGAAGTTGGTGCTGCGGTCGAACAGGTGCATCGATCCGCCCTTGCCCTTCGAGAGCCCGTCGCGGCGCCCATAGAGCTCGGCCATCACCCGCTTGGGATCCGAGCCCTTGGCCAGGCAGTGGCCGTGCTCGCGGTAGGCGGAGATCGCGTAGTCGTCGGGCCGGAGCACCGACGTGGCGCCGACCGCCACCGCCTCTTCACCGATATAGAGGTGGAGGAAGCCACCGATCTTCCCGAGCGCGTAGCCCTCGGCCGCCTTTTCCTCGAAGCGGCGGATCAGCAGCATGTCCGACAGCAATCGCTTCGCGGCCTCGGCGTCGACGCCGAACCCTGAAGGCGACGCTGCACTCCGTGTCAATGTCTTGGCCATGAGTCCTCCCTGCTACCAGCGCATGATGCTCAGATCGTCCACCGACAGCCGCCGGCGGACGCGAAAGATCGTCACGATGATCGCCAGCCCGACGGCGACCTCGGCCGCCGCCACCGCCATCACGAAGAACACGACGGCCTGGCCGTCGAGGTTGCCGAAGCGCTGGCCGAAGGCGACCAGCGCAAGATTCGCCGCGTTCAGCATGAGCTCGATCGACATGAAGATGACGAGCGGGTTGCGCCGGATCACGACACCCACGACGCCGATCGAGAACAGCACCGCCGACAGCACCACATAATAGCTCTCAGGCACCATGGCGTCCCCTCACGCGCGGCGCCTCGCGAGGAGCAGCACGCCGACCATCGCCGCCAGCAAGAGCACCGAGGTCAGCTCGAACGGGAACAGGTAGTTCGTGAAGAGCAGCCGGCCGACCGCGCCGGCGCTGCCGCTCGGCCCCGCCGGACCGCGCGGACCGCTCCAGCGCCCCCCGACGGCGATCACCAACAGGAGCAGGAGCAGCGCGCCGACCGGCACCGCGACCAGCCGCGCGCCGCGCCGCGGATCCGGGCCGGTTTCTTCCTTGCCGGGGATCAACACCATGATCGCGAAAACGAACAACACCATGATCGCGCCGGCGTAGACGATCACCTGGGCGGCGGCGAGGAACTCGGCGCCCAGCGTGAGATAGAGCGCGGCGACCGATCCGAGGTTGACGACCAGGAACAGGGCGCCGTGAATGGCGTTCGGTCTCAAGATGAGCCCCAGCGCCGAGGCGACCGCGATCGCCGCGATCGCGAAGAACGCCACGTGCGCCATTCACGCCCTCCGGTCGGCCGGGAGCGGGATCGGCGAGCGCGGACGTCCGGAGGCATCGGCGGGCTCGAACGACAGCAACATGTCCTTGCTATAGATCATCCCACCTCGACTGTAGGACGAAAACTCGAGAATCCCGGTATCCATGCGGATCGCGTCCTCTGGGCACGCCTCCACGCAGTAGCCGCAGAACACGCACTTGCCGAGGTCGATGTCGAAGCGCCGGGGCACCTTCTCGATCTCGGGGTTCGGATGCTCGTCCGCGACGATGTAGATGCAGTGCGCCGGACAGACGGTCTCGCACATCATGCAGGCCACGCACCGCGGCGAGCCGTCCTCGCGCCGCACCAGGCGGTGCAGCGAGCGCAGGCGCGGCGAGTACGGCCGGCGCTCCTCCGGGTACTGGATCGTGACCGCGCCGCTCGTGCCCTTGCGCCCGAACGCGCGGGCGGTATGGCGGCCCATGTTGCGGAAGAAGTGCGCCGCGGTCAGCCAGAGCCCGGTGAGCACCTCGACCAGGTAGAACCGCTGGCGGAGATTCATCGGGCTCATCGATTGCCCCAGGCGGCCAGCACCAGGCCGGTCAGCACGATGTTGGCAATCGCGAGCGGAAACAGGCCCAGCCATCCCAGGCGCATCGCCTGATCGTAGCGGAATCGCGGCAAGGTCCAGCGGATCAGCATCAGGACGAAGATCACCGCCGCGACCTTCCCGACGAACGCGCTCACCTGGAGCAAGGTCACCAGCAGCGGGGGGAGCGCGATGCCGGCGCCCCACGGAAAATGGAATCCCTCGGCGAAGAGGTACGGGATCTGCCAGCCGCCCAGGAAGAGGGACGTGCTCAGGCCCGCGAGCACGATCGTCTCGACCATGTCGGTCATCAGGAACATCCCGAACTTCATCCCGCTGTACTCGACGAAGTACCCGATGATCTCGGACTCGCCCTCGGGCATGTCGAACGGGATCCGCTTCGTCGCGGCGATGCCGGCGGTGACGAAGAGGATGAAGGCCAGCGGCTGCGTGATGATGCCCCACGCCGGCACCCACCCCCACAGCAGATAGCCCTGCCCGCGCACGATGTCCATCAGGTTCAGCGAGCCGTGGATCATGACGACGCCCATGATCGAGGCCCCAATGGCGATCTCGGCCGAGATCATCAGCGCCGCGGCGCGCTGCCCGCCGAGGAGGGCGTAGTTGTTGGCCGACGACCAGCCCGCCATCATCACGCCGTACACGCCGAGCGAGAGCATCGCGAGGACGTAGAGGACGCCGACGTTCAACGTCACGGCCTGGAGCGGCACCACGCGCCCCGCCACCCGGAGCGTGTCGCCGAACGGGATCGAGGCGAAAGCGACCAGGGCGAAGAAGACCGAGACCGCCGGCGCCAGATCGAAGAGCAGCCGATCGGCGCGCGCAGGGCGGAAATCTTCCTTGGTGAGCATCTTCAGGGTGTCCGCCAGCGGATGAAAGAGACCCAGGGCGCGGAAGCCGAAGATGGACGCCCGGTTGGCGCCGATGCGGTCCTGCATGATCGCCGACTGCTTGCGTTCGACCCAGCCGAGCAGTGCAGCCACGTTCAGGACGAAGAGCATCACGAACGCGACGCGGCCGAAGGCGATCCCGAGATCGATCAGCATGTCACGTGCGGGCCGCTTCCGCGAGCGGACGCCCGCTATCGCCGATCAGCTGATAGCTGAGCCCCGTGAAGGCCGGCACCGAGGCGGCGAGCTGCCGGAACCAGTGCTCGGCGCGGGTCGCCGACGGGGCCTCGCCGAGCGGCGCCAGGATCCGCGCCACGATCTCCCACTCGGCCAGCGACTGGCCCAGCGGCTCGATCGCCTGCCGGAAGCGCTGGACGCGACCCTCGAAGCTCGTGTACGTCCCTTCGCGCTCGACCCACGCCGCGGCGGGCAGGACCCAGTGAGAATGGGCGCTCGTCCAGTTCGCGTTCGAGCCGGTGAAGACGACGGTATCGACGACCCGAAGCGCTTCGAGCACGTCGGGCTCGGGCAGGGCGCTCGCCAGGAGATCGTGCCCGAAGATCCACAAGAGCTTGAGCCGCCGCCTACCCGCGGCCTCGATCACGGTCCGCGCGTCGCCGCCCAGGCCCAGGAGCTCGGCGCCGCGCGAGTTCGGATTCTTGTCGGCGCGGATCAGGAAGTCGTCCTCGTCGCCCGGCCCGCGCGGCGGCACCTGGCCCGCGACGTGACGGACCCCGCACAGGTCGATCAGGCGCCGGAGCGCGAACAGGTCCTCGTTCGACATCTTCGGAGACGCGATGATGCCCATCTGGTCGGGTGTCAGCCGCCGGAGCGCTCCGGCCACAGCGGCGATCGCCTCGTCCCACGTCGCCTCTGTGCTGGTGCCACCCTGCCGCCGCGCCGGCATGAGGAGCCGCTCCGCGGCGTCCACGAAGCCGAAGCCGTAGCGCCCGGCGTCGCAGAGCCACCACTTGTTGACCTCCGCGTTGAACCGCGGCTTGAGCCGCGCCACACGTCGCCCCTCGGCGTGGTGCGGGCGGCGCCGGTTCACGTGGACCTCGATGTTGCAGCCGCGCGCGCACCCCGGGCAGATCGATTTGGCGGTGTCGAGGTACCAGACGCGCACCTGGAAGCGGAAGTCGCGGTCGGTCAAGGCCCCTACCGGACAGATGTCGACGACGTTGGCGGAGTATTTGTTGTCGAGCTCGCGTCCCGGGAAGAGCCCGATCTCGGAGTGGTCGCCGCGCTCGAAGATCCCGAGCTCGCCCGTGTGGGTGATCTCGTCGCAGAAGCGCACGCAGCGGGAGCAGAGGATGCAGCGCTCGGCGTCGAGGATGACGTGGGGCCCGAGCGGCACCGCCTTGGGCTTGTGGACCTTCTCGTCCTTCATGCGCGGGTCGTAGAGGCCGTGCTTCATATAATAGATCTGCAGCCAGCACTCCCCGGCTTGGTCGCACACGGGACAGTCGAGCGGATGGTTGATCAGGTGGAACTCCATCATCGACTTCCGCGTCTCCCGGACCCGCTCCGTCTCGGTCTGCACCACCATGCCGTCCGCGGCGACCGTGTTGCACGCGATGCTCGGCCGCGGCGTCTTCTCGATGTCCACCATGCAGAGCCGGCACTGACCCGCGATCGACAGGCCCGGGTGATAGCAGTAGTGCGGCACCTCGACCCCGACGGTGCGCGCGGCCTCGATGAGGTTCGTCCCCGCGGGGACCTCGACCCCCTTGCCGTTGACCGTGAGCTTAGGCATGGGGAATCAGCGCCTCGAACTCGCTCCGGAACTTTTCGATGTACGAAATGTACGGTCCGACGGCGCCGTCGTAGAACGCGCAGATCGTCGTCCCGGCGCCCCGCTTGGCCACGTCGAGGATGGTGTCGAGATCCTCCTTGTGGCCGCGCCCGTCGACGATCCGGTGCACCATCTTGTAGATCCACCCGGTAGACTCTCGGCAGGGCGTGCACTGCCCGCACGACTCGTGCGCGTAGAAGCGGGCGAGGACCATGAGGGCCTCGGGAATGGACACGCTCTCGTCCATGACCACGACCCCGGCCGAGCCGATCATGGAGCCAGCGGCCTTGAGCCCGTCCACATCCATGGCGACGTCGATTTCGTCGGCGGTCAGGATGGCGGCCGAGCCCCCACCGGGCACGACCGCCTTCAGCCGACCGGTGCCGCTGACGCCGCCGGCCGTTTCGATCAACCGCCGGAGGGTGATCGACACCGACGCCTCGTACACCGCGGGCTTCTTCACCCGGCCGGACACCGAGTACATGCGCGTGCCGCCTTGCGTCTTGGTGCCGAGCCCCGCGAACCACTCCGCGCCGCGGGTGATGATCGGTGGCACGCAGCAGAGCGTCTCCACGTTGTTGACGATCGTCGGCTGCCCGAACGCGCCCTTGATAGCCGGAAACGGGGGCTTGATCTTCGGCCAGCCCTTCTTGCCCTCGAGCGACGAGAGCAGTCCGGTCTCCTCGCCGCAGATGTAGGCTCCAGCGCCCCGGTGGACGATGACGTCGAAGCCCCGGCCCAGCAGACCGGCATCATAGGCTTCCTGCACCGCCGCGCTGAAGCGGCGCCAGGGTTGCACGTATTCGCCGCGGATGTAGACGAAGCCCAGCGTGCAACGGATGGCGCGCGCCGCGATCAGCATGCCCTCGATCAGCGCGTGCGGATCGCGCTCGAGCAGGTACCGGTCCTTGAAGGTGCCGGGCTCACCTTCGTCGGCGTTGACGACGAGGTAGACCGGACCCGTGTGGGTCTTGGGGATGAACGACCACTTCATCCCAGTCGGGAACCCGGCGCCGCCCAGGCCGCGGAGGTTGGCCTTCTTCACCGCCTCGGTGATGGCCGCCGGCTCCATCTCCCGGGCCTTGTCCCAGGCCGCGTACCCGCCATTCGCCCGATACGCGTTGAGCGTGTGCGAGTCCGGGTGCGAGAAGTTCCGCATCAGGACAATCTCGGCCATCAGCGAAGCCCCTCGAGAAGGCGGTCGATTTTCTCCGGCGTGAGATTCAGCTCGTAGCGGTCGTCCACCTGCGCCATCGGCGCCGCCTCGCAGGCGCAGAGGCACTCGACGGTGAGGAACGTCACCCGCCCGTCCTCGGTGGTCGCACCCGGATCGATCCCGAGCTTGTCCTTCAGGTGGGCGATGATCCCCGGCGCGCCGGCAAGATGGCAGGAGAGGTTGTGGCACACCGCGACCACGTGGCGACCTGGCCGCTCGCGGAAGTAGAGCGTGTAGAAGGTGACGACCTCGTGCACGTGGGCCGGCGAGAGATCGAAGAGCGTGGCGACGTATTCCTCGGCCTCGAGCGAGATGTAGCCGAAGGTCTCCTGCGCCATGTGGAGCACGGGCAGCAGCGCGCCGCGCGCGTCGGGATAGAGCGACTGGAGCCGGCGGACCTCGCCGAGCTGCGCCTCTGAAAAGCTGATTGTCGTCGCGGGGTCCGAGAGGCCGGCTCGGACCGCGGATGCCCGGTTCGAGGTGCTCGGCTGGCCGTGGCTCATCGATCGAGCTCTCCGCCGATCATGTTCACCGAGCCGAACGTCGGGATCATGTCGGCCACCATCTCGCCGACGATCATCCGGTGCAGCGCCGCGAGCGGTGGCAGGCACGGCGGGCGGCACCGGACCCGATAGGGCCGGTCCGAGCCGTCGGAGACCACATAGAACCCGAGCTCACCGTTGGCACCCTCCACCGGGAAGTACGCCTCGCCCGCCGGCGGCCGGATCCCGTACCCCTCCATGATCAGCATGAAGTGGTTCATCAGGCCCTCGATCGAGCCGTAGGCCGTCTCCTTCGGCGGCAGCACGACGCGCTTGTCCTCGACGTTGACCCGACCGTACGCCGCGCGCTGCTGGCCCTGGAGATTCGGCGAGAGCGTGATCGGGATCAGGAGGAGCCCTTCGGTCTTCCCCTGCTTGCCGCGGTCGACGTACGCCGCTGGATCGATCGGGCGGCCCTCGAAGTCGACGTTGATCGGACCGCTCGGGATCGCGGCGAGTGCCTGCTCGGCGATCCGCATCGACTGCTCCATCTCGGCCATGCGCACGAGATAGCGCGAATAGTTGTCGCCGTCCTTCTGCGTCGGGATCTCGAACTCCAGACGGTCGTAGACGTAGTAGGGCTGGGCGCGGCGGACGTCGTACGGCACGCCGACGGCCCGCAGGAGCGGTCCGGTGATCGCGTAGCCGACGGTCTCCTCGCGCGAGAGCGCGCCGACGCCCACCATGCGGTCCATGAAGATGCGGTTACCGGTCAGCAGGCGATGCACCTCGTCGAGGACCTCGCGCGTCTGCTTGAAGGCGTGCAGCGTCTTGTCGGCAAACCCCTCGGGCAGGTCGGCCTTGACGCCGCCCACGCGGCCGTACGAGATCGTCAGCCGCGCGCCGGTCACGTCCTCGACCAGCTCCCACAGGAACTCGCGCGCCTTGATCATGTAGAGGAAGACCGTGAAGGCGCCGAGCTCCATGGCCGAGGCGCCCACGCACGTGAGGTGGTCGCAGATCCGCGAGATCTCGGACATGATCACGCGGATGTACTTGCACCGCTCGGTCACGTCGATGTCGAGGAGCTTCTCGACCGCGGAGGCGTACCCGAAGTTGTTGATCAGCGGCGATACGTAGTTGAGCCGGTCGGTGAACGGGATCGCGTTGTTCCAGCCACCCTGCTCGCAATCCTTCTCGAAGGCGCGGTGCAGATAGCCGATCTCGACGTCCGCCTTCACGAGCGTCTCGCCGTCGAGCTCGGTGACGATCCGAATGATCCCGTGCATCGCCGGATGGGCCGGCCCGACGCCGACGTGCAGGTTCTGCGGACCGCCGCCGGTGCCGCTCCCTTCGCCGAGCATGAACTCGCGCCGCGTCGTCTGGGCCATCGCCCTCTAGCTCGCGGGTCCGATGAGAGGCTGACGTCGGTTGATCGGATAGTCCTTGCGCAACGGATGGCCTACGAACTCTTCGTAGAGGAGGAGTCGGCGAAGGTCCGGGTGCCCGTCGAAGCGCATGCCGAACATGTCCCAGGCCTCGCGCTCGAGCCAGTTCGCGATGGGCCAGAGGGTCATGGCGGTGGGCACGTGGGCGTCGTCCTCGTCCACTCGGACCTTCAGCCGCAGCCGATGGTTCCGGGCGATCGAATAGAGGTGATAGACGACCTCGAAGCGCGGGCCGTCCTCGCGGCCGGGAAACTTCTGGTAGTCGACCGCCGTGAGATCCATGAGCACGTCGAACGCCAGCGCCGCCTCGTGGCGGCAGTGGGCCAGCACGGCGAGGAGCGCGTCGCGCGCCACGACCGCCGTCAGGTCCCCTCGATGCTCGTCCGTCTCGACGATGGCGTCGCCGAACCGCCGCCGGAGCTCGTCGAGAATCGCCACGCGCTCAGTACCTCTGCACCTGCGCGGTGATCTTGTCCTGGAGCTTCATGAGCCCGTCGATCACCGACTCGGGGCGGGGCGGGCAGCCCGGGATGTAGATGTCGACCGGGATGATCGTATCGATGCCCATGACCGTGGCGTAGTTGTCGTAGAAGCCGCCCGTGCACGTGCAGACACCGAAGGCGACGACCCACTTGGGCTCGGTCATCTGGTCGTAGATGCGCTTGAGGACGGGCGCCATTTTGTGGCTGATCGTTCCGACGACGAACAAGACGTCGGCCTGTCGCGGCGAGAATCGCGGGAGCCCCGCGCCGAAGCGGTCGATGTCGTAGTGCGAGCACGCCGTCGCCATGTACTCCATGCCGCAGCACGCGGTCACGAACGGGTACTGGAAGATCGAATACTTCCGCGCCCACCCGATGGCCTCGTCGAGCTTGCTCGTGAAGAAGCCGCCTACTCCCATTCGAGGCCCCCCTTGCGCCAGATGTACGCGAACCCGAGCAT
>Ga0066710_100001721_pt1 | contig 16759 bp, 19 predicted proteins | sample GraSoiAngelo_159_FD_79666 | JGI IMG/M metagenome (GOLD analysis project Ga0066710, IMG submission 79666) | Grasslands soil microbial communities from the Angelo Coastal Reserve, California, USA - 14_1009_16_40cm | ecosystem: Environmental > Terrestrial > Soil > Grasslands | place: USA... | reverse complement strand
GGGTACATCCGCTCGGCCTTCGCAGGCTTCTCCAGCAGCACCGTCACCGCGCCGTACTCGCTCAGAACTCGGACCACGGATCCCTCTGGCTGCCCCTGCTCTGCCACGACCCGCACCCGGGTCCCCGGCGTCAGTGGACGGCCGTGGCGGTCAGTGGACTGTTCACGAACGACCATCGGACGAGCTCTTTTGTATATGCGAACCGGAGGGAGTCTCATATTATGGTTACGGCACACCAGGCATCCAGGCCAGGCCCGAGGCCCCAGGCCCGTTCAGGTTTCATTCGGGCGGCGGCTTGAACCGCTCGATCGGGTTGCGGCAGTCCCGACAGTAGTAGATCGCCCGGCACAGCGTCGGGCCAAAGGGATTTTCTAGAGCGGTATTCGTGGATCCACAGAACGGACAGGTCACCGGCTCTGCGGACCGGCGCGACGGCACGCTGAGCCCGTGCTCGAGTAAGCGGGTCCGGCCTCGCTCCGTCATCCGCGCCATCGTCCAGGGTTCAGCAAACGACAGCTCGACCTGGACCTCCTCCACCCCAGGAAGGTTGAGAAGCTTTGTGCGGATATCTTGACGCATCACGTCAATTGCCGGGCAGGCGCTGTAGGTCGGGGTCATGCGCACGTGGACCCGGCCGCCGGTCATCTGAACCTCGTCGATCAGCCCCAGATCCATCACGGTGAGCGGCAGCTCCGGGTCTTTCACCGTCGCCAGCGCCTCCCAGATTTGGTCTTCCAACGTTCGAGTAGTTGGCATGCCCGCGTGGTGTGTTCTACTTCGCGTTTCCGCGTTCCCGCGCTCCGCCCCGAGCCGACGTAGTCGGCGTGGGGGTTCCCCCGTTCCCGTTTCTCGTCACCATTTGGCCTGCGGGTCGGAACGCCAGACGGATGTCATCTCATCCAGCAACGTACCCAGATCGTCGCTGTGCCGGCCAATCCGGCCTCCCATCCCTTGCACTGATTTCGCCGCCGGGAGCCTGAGGCCCACGCTCTCCAACACGGCGATGACGCCTTGACGCCACTCGAGCAACTGCTCTGCGAGGGTCACCGGAATGATGTCCACGTCCAGCTCCTCCTGGCCCGGCACCGGTTCAAGCATTCCCAGGGCCTCCGGCCAGGCGCGGTCTACCGCCTGCTGCATCCTTCCCCGGCTCGCCTCGGTCGCCGATGCCAGCCGGCGCAGCCACTGTTCCCCAAACATGAGATGGTACTTCTCCTCGCGCCGGACGGTCGACGCCAGGTCGGCCAGCGGCCGCAGCGCACCGGAGGCGAGCGCATCCAAGCGGACCTGGTCCGCCCGGTCGTAGAGAAACAACCGCACCATTGAATATCCCCAATCGTCGTTGGGGCGCTCGGTGAGCACGGCATTGCGGAACTCCGCGGAGGCGCGTCCAAAGGCGATGTGGTCGGCATCGCCGCCGATCAAGTCGCAGGCCCGTTCGTAAAACAACCGGGCGTGGCCGATCTCTTCCTGTGCGATCGATGACAAGGCGACATCGGATTCGATGTCGGGCGCGAAGCCTGTCCACTCGGAGTGGCGATGGCCGATGATGAGTTCATCATCGGCCACGGCGATCAGGTAGGCGGCCAGCGCGTCGCGCATCTGCGGTTTGAGGGTCGCGGCGCTGAGACTCATCTCATTTCCGTTTGGGACGGGTGATCCGCTGCTGCTCGCGGTAGGAGCCGCCGAAGCGATAACTCTTGTCGGTGGCGTGCTCAAACAGCGCGGCGTCATCGTAGGGGGTGGCCGCGATCATGCTGTAGGGGGCCACCCACAAGTTCACGCAGGGGTCGCGGCGTGTGAACTGCTCTTTGGCCAGCACCAACGCCATCTCCGCGTCGGTGGCGTGCACATCGCCGACGTGCACGTGAGCGTCGTTCTTGGTGTCCTGCCGGAAGACGGCGAAAAGGCGCGCGGCATCCGCGTCAGATTTCCCCAGTAACTCCGCCAGTCGGGGCATCTCCCCTCTCCTACCGCGCCTGGGGCGGCAGCGCCGTGCGTTCGTACATGAGCAGCGAGTAGTCCAGGTTTTCCGCGGGCACGCCAAGCTGGCGCAGCATCGCCATCGCCTGAGCGCGGTGGTGAATCTCGTGGAAGAAGAGCTGGGCCGCGGCGCCTCCGGTCGTGGTGCGGATCTTCACCGGTGGCTCATCGGAGGACCGCGCCACATACTCGAGAGGTCGGGTCCAGTCCGAGATCTCGCGCAGCGTCCGCCTCGTCTCCTCGGCCTGCTCCTGCCACGCTCGCTCCAGCGGTGGGAAATCCGTCTTGTAGAACCGCGCCAGCGGCCGTTCGTCCCAGGGGGGGACATCTTTCCCACGGAGACGCTGTACGTACGTCCACTCCGACAGCGGAATCTCCACGAGTGTATCTCGCAGGGTCTTCAAACCAAACGGAAATTCCTTTGTGTATTGTGCCAGCGTAAGCGGCCGGACCCAGTCCAACAGCTTCGCCCGCGCCTTCGCCAGGTACTCGTAGAGATGGACCGGGTTGAATCCGGCCCGCTCGTCTCTCATGCTGCCATCCCCCAGGCGTCGATCGCCTCGCGAACCCACTGGTGGCGCCGCCAGTAGTCATTGCGCAGCGCCAGGCGGGCCGCAGATTTCGGTCCCTCGCCGCGAATGACCCGTTTGAACTCCTCCCAGTCGGGTTCGCTGTAATCGTAGCGTTGCTCGGCCTCGTTCCACCTCAGCTGCGGGTCGGGCACCTGCAAGCCGTAATCGGTAATCAGCGGTACAAACTGCCGCAGGAACTGCTGGCGTAGCTCGTCATTGGTCTTCACCTTGATGCGCCAGCGCATCATCGTTTCCAGATGCGGTGAGGCCTGGTCTCGCGGGCCGAAGAAGTGCATGATCGGCTGCCACCAGCGGATGATCGCATCCTGCAGCATGGCCCGCTGCTGGGGGGTGCCTTCCGCCAGCGTGCGGTGGACGTCGATGCCGAGGCGGATGTGAAAATCTTCTTCGTAGCAGATGCGCTTGAGCACGCGGGCATACGGCGCGTAGCTGCACGCCCGCAACGATCCCTGCGTCTGCATCGCCGCCCCGTCGACGAACACCTGAATCACCGCAACGTCGGCCCAGGTGGGCGCCGGATAGTGGAACACGTTGTGGAACTTGCTCCGGCCCGCCAGCAACTCTTCGATCATCTGCGGACGCGGCTTCCCCAGGTCTTCGGCCACCCGATAGAGCAGCTGGGCGTGACCGACCTCATCCTGCACCTTGGCGACCAGCGCCATCTTCCTGCGCAGCGTGGGGGCGCGGGGAATCCATTCCCGTTCCGGCAACGCGCCCATCAGCTCCGAGTTGGCATGCATCTGGATCAGGCGCAGGCACTCGGCACGGTACTGCTGGGGCATCCATTCGCCGGCTTCGATGCGGTCTCCGCCGGCCACCGTGGCTTCAAAGTTGGCGAGCTTGTCGGGATCGTCGGGCGGGATGGCCTGGGTGGATGTCATCGATCAAATTGTAGCGTCGCCGTTTGCGCACCGTCAAGGCGCTCGCCTCAGCCCTCATCAGCGAGCCCTCAGAGGGACATTCATCCAACGTGATCGTGGGCGGGGTGAGACCGGACGGCCCTCGGACCGGGCCCCGAAGGGCGGCTAAGGAGTGATTGAGCTACGGGTCCCGTCTCCGAGAGCCGTCCGGTCTCACCAGGATCGAACCAGAAGACCGAACCAGGAGGCGTTCTCCGCACCGCGGAACCTCACTCCATGAGGTGACACGCATGGATCTCTCGTCCGCATCAATCGCGCTCCGCCTGCTCGCGGTGTTCGCCCTGGTGGCGGCCAACGGCCTGTTCGTCGCTGCGGAGTTTTCCATCGTCAAAGCCCGCCGCACCCGGATCGCGCAGTTGGTGCGAGCGGGCCGGCGCGGAGCGCGGCTGGTCCAACGGGCCACGGAGAACCCCGAACCGTTCGTGGCGGCCACCCAGCTGGGCATCACCATGGCCAGCCTGGGCCTGGGGTGGATCGGTGAACCGTTTGTTGCCACACTGATCGAGCCGCTGCTGGGCGACCTGCCCACCACCTTCCGACCGGCGGCGCAGCAAACGATCTCCGCGGCGCTGGCCTTCGGCCTGATCACGGCCCTGCATATCATTTTCGGGGAACTGGCCCCCAAGAGCATCGCGTTGTGGAGCGCCGAGCCCACCGCCCTGGTGACGGTGCCACCGACCGCGGCATTCTCCCGAGTGTTCAAACCATTCATCTGGTCGCTCAACGCCGTGGCCAACGGATCGCTGCGCATCTTTGGACTGCGCGCGCCAAGTGGGAGGCACGTCGCCTACCAGCGCGAGGAGTTGGTGATGCTGGTCGGCGAGGCCCGACGGGCCGGGACTCTGGAACGCGAAGAGGAGTCCCTGGTGCGGCGGGTGTTCCGCCTCACGGACCGCGTGGTCGGCGAGGTGATGGTGCACCGTACCGCCATCGCCGCCGTGCCTGCCACCGCGGCGGTGCGCGCAGCGGTCGCCGCGATCCGGCAGCGCGGCTTCACCCGGGTGCCGGTCATCGGCGAGGATCTTGATCACATCGTCGGCGCCGTCCACGCCAAGGACCTGCTGATCCAGCTCGCCGACGGCCGCGCCGACGCGCCGATCACGGCGCTGGTGCGGCCGGTCCTGTACGTCCCGGAGACCAAACCGGTGGTGGACCTGTTGGAAGAGATGCGGCACGGCCGTTCCCAGCTGGCGGTCGTGCTCGAGGAGTACGGCAGCACCGCAGGCATCGTCACCATCGAAGACCTGCTCGAAGAGATCGTCGGCGAGATCCCCGGCGAATACCGGCCACAGCCCCCGCTCGTGGATCTCACGCAGCCAGATCGCATCATCGTCGACGCCTCGATCGATCTGGCCACTCTTCAGGACCTGACCGGGATCGCCCTAGCCGGAGAGCAGGCCAACACGCTGGGGGGATTCATCTTCTACCACCTGGGAAGAATCCCCGAACCCGGGGCCCACTTTTCGCTGGGGGAGCTGCAGTTTACGGTCGAGACCGTCATCGGCCGGCGCATCGGCCGGGTGGAAATACGACGCCGGCCAACGAAATGACGCGTTCACACAGGTTGGGTAGGTTAGCGGGCGATCTCCACTATGAGCGCCGCAGCCAGTGCTGCGGCCTGTGCCAGCAGGTTCGGGTCAATCCGCGCGTAGACATCCTGCGGGGTATGGATGACGTCGTCGTCCCCGGTGTGGATGAACACCACCGGGACTCCCCCCCTCTCAAACGACTCATGGTCGCTACTGCCGAGGCGCAGACGTCGAACCGGGAGCGCCAGTCGGCCTGCCACCCGCTCGGCGACGTCGAGCAAACTGCCGGTTCCGGCGGAGTTTGAGATGAGCACCTGCGAGCCGTGCCCGACCATATCAAGATTCACCATTCCCGTCACGGCGAGCGTCCGGTTCGCCACGTAGTAGCTGGAGCCGATCAGCCCCAACTCCTCCGCACCGAATGCCACGAAATGGATCGTGCGTGCGGTCGGCACCTCCGCCAGCAGGCGGGCCACCTCTAACACCGCGGCGACTCCCGACGCGTTGTCGTTGGCTCCCGGGCTGGGCGGCACGGTGTCCAGGTGCGCGCCGACTACGACGACTTCTTGCGGTGAACTCGTGCCGGGTTTGACCGCGATCACGTTGGCCGACGAGCGCCGTTCGGTCACAGTCCGGATGACGAGGTGCACACGCACAGGGCCAGCCGCCAGCCACGCCCCCAGACGCAGGCCTTCGCCATACGGAATCATAACGACCGGGATTTTCGACGGCGTCAGCAGCGTCCCGGTCTGCGCCGGACCCGGCTGGTTGTTGAAGATGATGATCGCGGACGCCCCGGCCGCCGCAGCAGACGACGCCTTCTCCGAAAAGCGGATCTGTCCTCGTCCGGCGAACGCCACCTTGCCATCCAGCCGTTTCCCCCGCAGGTCCTCTTCTCGCCCCAGACCGACATCGACCAGCTCAGCTTCCACGCCATCTTCCGGCGTGGCGGTGGAGTAGATCATTGTCGCCGGGTGAAGCACCAGGTCGACCGGGGCCACCACAGTCAGAATCGGCAGATACGGCTCATCAAAGAACTGGAATGGGAACGCCTGCGGCTCGACACGATATCCCAGCCGTTGAAACTGCTCCGTGACGTACTCCGTCGCGCGGATGTAGGCCGGCGATCCTGCCGGCCTCGGACCGATCTGCTGGCTGAGCGTGGCCACGTGGGCGAGTGCGGCGGTCCCTGAGGCGACCGGGGGCGATTGTGCGCCCGCCACCGCCAGCACGCCGGCGAGCAGGAGGACGCTCAGCCCGGGCGCAACCGAGCGGGGCCGCAGCCGTGAGAGCAGACGACTATGCCGGAGCACGTTGCGCTTGCTCCAAGACGTGGTTCATGGCCTTCATCGTGGCTTTGACCACGGCCTCATGCGGATCAGCCGTGTACGGCGCAGACCCAAGGACATGGCGCTCTTCGCTGGTCGGTGAACCCATGACCAGCAAGATATGCACCGCCTCGCCGGAGTCGAGCGGGGTCCGGGCAATCTCCTCCACGGCCACGTCCCACGGCTGGGGAAGCCAGTGGCGCACGGCACTCATCGTGGCGTCGACCAGCAACCGCATGCCGCCGGAACCAAGCACCGAGCCCTGCGCCTGGCCGGTGACACGGCGGCCGTTGAGCTCGAGTTCGACAGTTGCCGTCCCCCTGCCATCCTCGATCCCCAGATCGATCCGGCGGATCGCGACCCGGTCCTCTCCCCCGGGCTCGGCGCGGGAGGTGGTCGGCGTTTGCGAACTGTGCAGGATCCGAGACTCCGTCCGTTTGGCCATGGTGGACGCGCGGCTGGCCATCGTGATGAGATCGTCCACGGTGGCATCATAGTGGATGTCGTGACGCTCGACGCTGCGCTTGCCGCCGGCAATCCCGATTGCCGCGCTGACCGCCCCGGGCGGAGCCCCGGGTACTTCGGTGGCCACGATGGCCTCACGCAGCAGCAAAGCCAGGGCTGTGGCGGCATCCACCGTCCGCGTGGTGACAATCGCAAACTCATCGCCGGCGTACCGGCAGATGACATCGCTCTCGGGATCAGTCTTCTCACGCAGCAGCAACGCCACCGCTTTGATCACCCGGTCGCCGACGACGTGGCCATACAGCTTGTTCACGATGCCGAAGTCATCGAGATCAATAAACAGGACGGAGACCTCGCGCCCGGCTTTGAGAAGATCGGCAGCCTCCTGGCGCAGGGTCCCCGACCAGGGCAGATCGGTCATCGGATCGGTGAGCCGGCCCAATTCCTTGAGCAGATCCCCGCGGGTGACGATGCCGACGAGCGCGCCGTGGTCCACGACGGGCAGCCGGCCGATCCGCCGGCCGTCCATCATGGCGTACGCATCGGTAATGCGCGCAGCGGGAGCCACGCTCACGACGTCCCGGGTCATCACCTCGCGTACCGGCCGGTACGGCGGCTGGCCTACCAGATCTTTGAGCGTGACAATTCCCACAATGCTCCCCGCCTCCAGCACGGGCAGCCCCCCGATGCCGTGTTCGGTCAGCCGGCGCGCTACGGCCGTCACCGTTTCGCCCGGGGCGGCCGTGACCAGCGACTTCGCCATGAATTCCGCGACGGTTCTCACCGTGTGCCCCCGGACGGCGCGACCGCAGCATCCCGTAGAACCGCGGCGAACCCGTCGCTGAGCCGGCGATGAGTCGCCTGCAGATGCTCTGGAATCACCTTCACGTCTCCCAGCACCGGCATGAAGTTGGTATCTCCGACCCACCTCGGCACCACATGGATGTGTAAGTGGTCGTCGATCCCCGCACCGGCGGCTCGACCGAGGTTCATGCCGATATTGTACCCTTCCGGGAGCAACACGCGCTCCTGCACCCGCACACAGTAATCTGTGTACCGGAACAGCTCACCCAGCTCCTGGTCATCGAGATCAGCCAGCCGGCTCAGGTGACGGTTGGGCACAATCATCGCGTGTCCTGCATTGTACGGGAACCGGTTCATGATGACAAAACAGCGTTGGCCGCGGGCCACGATCAGCGTGCGGTTATCGTCGGGATCTGCCAGCGCCGCGCAGAAGATACAGCCCGCAGCTTTCTCTGCCTGGACGTACTCCAGGCGCCAGGGTGCCCAGATCTGTTTCATCGCGCCGCCTGCCCCGTAGGCGGGTGTCGGGGACCAGGTGTCTGGGGTCGGGCACGTGCCTCGACATTTCCGCTCCGACCCCCGGCCCCTGACCCCTGACCACGGGTTTCTCCCGTCCGACCACGCCGGGCCAGATGGCGCAGCGCCTCGCGGGCTGCGGCCTGCTCTGCCTGTTTCTTGCTGGACCCTCTTCCCTCTCCCAAAATCCGGCCACTGGCTTCAACCGACGCCACGAAGATCCTGGCATGATCGGGACCTTCCTGACTGCTGATCCGGTAGCGGGGAATGCGCCGCTCCTGTTCCTGCAGCAGTTCCTGAAGCGTGCTCTTGTAGTCCTCGCTTGGCATCTCCAGTTCGTCGAACGCATCCTGCAGCAGCCGGGTGGCCACGGCGTGGACCACGCCGAAACCGGAGTCCACGTAGACGGCCCCCAGCACTGCCTCCAGCACGTCGGCCAGCAGCGCCGGTCGGTGCCGCCCGCCGGCCTTCTCCTCCCCCTTGCCGAGCAGAATGTAGCGTCCCAGATCCAGCGACTGGGCGATGCGCGCCAACCAGGGCTCGCTGACGATTCGAGCCCGCAGCTTGGCCAGTTCGCCCTCCGGGGCATCCGGATAGCGGTGGTACAGATGGTCGCACACGACCAGACTCAGGACGGCGTCGCCCAGCAGCTCCAGCCGCTCGTAACTCTCGCGGCGGCTGCCGCCCCCGTGGCCGTACGACCCATGCTGCAACGCCAGACTGAGCAACCGGCGGTCGCGCAGCCGCACGTCGAGCTTGCCCTCCAGCTCCGCGAGCTGAGCCTCTCGGTCGGGATCGATCGCTGGAAGCGCGGGAGCCGTCGTGTCAGCGCCGGTCATACCTGCGGACGATCAGGGTGGCGTTGTGCCCGCCAAAGCCGAAGGCATTGGACATCGCGGCGTCGACTGCCGCTGGGCGAGGCGCGTTGGGGATGTAATCCAGATCGCACTCCGGGTCGGGAAACTCGTAATTGATCGTGGGGGGCAGCACCTGATGTTGGAGCGCCAGGGCGCACGTGATCAGCTCCACCGCGCCGGCGGCACCGAACAGGTGGCCGGTCATCGACTTGGTCGAGCTCACCGCCACCTTGCCGGCATGCGGCCCGAAGACCCGCTTGATCGCCAGCGTCTCGGTCCGATCGTTGTAGGGGGTGCTCGTGCCGTGGGCGTTAATGTACTGCACGTCGGCGGGATCCATTGCGGCGTCGTGCAGCGCATTGGCCATGCTGCGTGTGGCGCCGTCCGCCTCGGGGTCCGGCTGCGTGATATGGTAGGCGTCCCCGCTCATTCCGTATCCCACCATCTCCCCGTAGATGAATGCCTCGCGCCGGAGCGCATGCTCGAGTTCCTCGAGGAGGACCATGCCGGCCCCCTCCCCCATCACGAATCCGTCGCGCTTAGCATCAAACGGCCGGGACGCCTTGGCGGGCTCGTCGTTGCGCGTGGACATCGCTTTCATCGAGCAAAAGCCGGCCACGCTCAACGGCGTAATTGCCGCCTCCGTGCCGCCGGCCAGCATCGCCGTCGCCTCGCCACGCTGAATGATTCGCATCGCATCGCCGACGGCGTTCCCACCGGTCGCACACGCGGTGACCACGGCGCTGTTGGGCCCCTTCGCCCCCGTGAGAATCGAAACGATGCCTGCCGCCATGTTCACGATGATCATTGGGATAAAAAAGGGGCTGACGCGGCCCGGGCCGCGCTCCAGCAGGATCTGATGCTGATTCTCCCACGTTTCCGCGCCGCCGATGCCGGACCCGATCAGCACCCCTACCTGCCCGGCGTTCTGGGCGGTGATGGTGAAATGGGCATCTTCCAGAGCCAGCCGCGTGGCCGCGTAGGCAAATTGTACGAAACGATCGTTGCGGCGGACTTCTTTCTTTTCCATGAAGGCCGCGGGGTCGAAGTCGCGCACCTCGGCCGCAATCCGCGTATCGTACCCGGAGGCGTCGAAGCGACTGATCCGCCCCACTCCGCTCCGCGCTTCCATCAGACCCGCCCAGAAGCTCTCCTTGCCGATCCCGATGGGGGTGATGACCCCCATCCCGGTCACAACGACCCGGCGCCGAGTCATCGGCGGCACCTCACGAGCCGGAGATGATCCTCTGCCGCTACTCAGTGGCGTGCTCGCCCATGTGGGCTTCGACGTATTTCACCGCCTCGCCCACAGTGGCAATCTTCTCGGCATCCTCGTCCGGGATCTCAACGCCGAACTCCTCTTCCAGAGCCATCACGAGCTCCACCACGTCGAGCGAGTCGGCGCCGAGATCATCCACAAACGAGGACCCAGGGGAGACTTCATCAGCCGCTACCCCGAGTTGTTCCACGACGATGTTTTTGACGCGATCAAAGATGGATGCCATCGAGCTTCCCACCCCCGTGTCAGTCTACCGCACCGCCGATATCATACCCCAGCCATGTCAGCGCATGACCAGTCCGCCGTCCACATTCAGGACCTGTCCGGTGATGTACGATGCGTCGTCAGAGGCGAGGAAGACCACCGCGGCGGCTACTTCCTCAGGTTTCCCTGCCCGCCCCAGGGGGACCTGCTCCAGAAGAACTTTCACCTGATCGGGTGAGAGCCGATCGGTCATCCCGGCTTCGATGAATCCCGGAGCCACCGCGTTCACGGTGATCCCGCGCGAGGCGACCTCGCGGGCCACGGCCTTGGTCAGCCCGATCATGCCTGCCTTGGCCGCCACGTAGTTGGCCTGCCCGGGATTTCCGATCTCCGCCACGATCGATGCGATGTTGATGATCCGGCCGCCATGCTGACGCACGAATTCCCGTAATATAGCCCGGGTGCAGTAGAAGGCGCTGCTGAGGTTCGTGTCGAGCACGGCCTGCCAGTCCTCATCTTTCATGCGCAGGATCAGCGTATCGCGGATCATGCCGGCGTTGTTCACCAGAATATCGATCCGCCCGAAGACCTCCAACGCTGCCGCGACGACTCGCGGTGCGCCGGCAGGGACGGCCAGATCTGCCTGTATGCTTTTGGCCACACCACCGCGCTCGCTGATGGCGCCCACGACCGTTTCGGCCGCATCGCGGTGGGTTCCGTAGTGGACGACGATCCTCGCCCCCTCGGCCGCGAGCGCCATAGAGATGGCGCTGCCGACGGCGCCTGATCCGCCGGTCACAATGGCGACTCTGCCGTCAAGCGCTCCCATCGCCGGCTCCGTTGTTGAGGCCCCGGAAGGGGCCATCATTATCCCCCTCTCCCTGGAGGGAGAGGGATAAAAGGGTGAGGGGGTAGCACACACCGCCTCCTGTCTTGCTAAGCCACATCACTAGGAGATACCTCCAGGGCGGTGACCGCCTCCTGCAGCGAGGCGGGATCCTCCACGTGCAACACCCGCGCGGGCGGCACGGTCTTGCGGATCAATCCCGACAATGCGGTCCCCGGCCCGACCTCTACAAACGTCGTGATGCCCGCATCCGCCATGGCTCTGACCGATTCATCCCACCGCACGGGACTGGCCACCTGCTCGACCAGCAGGCGCCGGATGTCGTCCGGCTCGCGGACCGGCTGCGCGGTCACGTTGCTGACTACGGGAATGGTCGGGGGGCGGATCGTCAGACCCACCAGCACCTCGGAGAGTCGCCTCGCCGCCGGACGCATCAGGCTGGTGTGGAACGGAGCGCTGACCGGCAGCTGGACCGCTCGCTTCGCGCCGGCCTCCCTGGCGAGCCTGATCCCCTCCTGCACCGCGTCCTCGTCTCCCGCGATCACGATCTGTCCAGGGCTGTTGAAGTTAGACGGCTCGACCACGCCCCGGGTTGCAGCAGCGCCACAGATCCGGCGTACGGCCGGGGCGTCAAGACCCAGAATCGCGGCCATGGCGGTCCGCCGGCCCGTCGCGGCCTCCTGCATGAACGCGCCACGGCGGCGCACAACGACGAGGGCATCCTCGTACCGGATCGCCCCCGCGCACACCAGCGCGGTGTACTCGCCCAGGCTGAGGCCGGCAACCAGGTGCGGCGTGACCCCGCGCGCCTGCAGCACCGCCAGGCAGGCCATGCTGGTGGCGAGGATCGCCGGCTGCGTATTGTCGGTCCGGCGGAGTTCGTCGTGGGGCCCGTCCCAGCACAGCCGCGACAGCGGGAACCCCAGGACCTCATCAGCGCGAAGAAAGACCTGGCGGGCCTGGGCCGACGCCGCGGCTATCTGCTTGCCCATCCCAGCGTATTGGGCACCCTGTCCTGGAAAGACGAATGCGATCGTCATGTGTCCTGTACCGACAACGTTGCGGGTGACACAGAAAGTCTGCAGTCGCCAGCCTGCAGTCAGCAGTCTACCATGCCGGATTCCTACGCGCGTTGACTGCCGACTGCTGACTGCCTACTGTTCGACGTGGGCATCGTCCACCGCAGCGCGCAAGATCCCCACGTGAGCCCGCCGCCGAACGCGACCAGCACCGCCAGGTCACCCTCTTTGATGCGCCCCGCCCGCACCGCCTCGTACAGGGCGACTGGCACCGACGCGGAGGAGGTGTTGCCATAACGCTCGACGTTGATGAAAAACTTCTCGCGGGGTTGGCCCAGCCGTTCCGCCGCCGCGTCGATGATACGGATATTCGCCTGGTGGGGAATGAACCAGTCGACGTCCTCGATGGCCACATGGGCGCGCCGCACCGCTTCTTCAATCGCCTTGGGAATGCAACGCACCGCGAACTTGAAGACCTCCCGACCGTTCATCTGCATGTAGTGGAGGTTCTGCTCGACGGATTCGAAACTGGCCGGGAGGCGCGAACCGCCGGCGGGTATCGCGATCAGAGATCCGCCCGAACCATCCGCGCCGAGATAGAATGACAGGAATCCCCGGCCCGGCGCGCAGGGTTGCATCACCACCGCCCCGGCCGAATCTCCAAACAACACACACGTGTTGCGATCTTTCCAGTTGGTGAACTTCGACAGCACTTCGGCACCGACGACCAGGACGGTCTTGGCCAGGCCGCTGGCGATGTACCCGTGCGCGACGGCCACAGCATACACCCAGCTGCTGCATGCCGCCGACAGATCGAATGCCCCGGCATTACGGGCACCCAGGCGATCCTGCAGGATACAGGCGGTCGCCGGGAACAGCATGTCCGGCGTGGCTGTGCCGACGACGATGAGGTCGATCTGCTCGGGGGTGACCCCGGCGTCCGTGAGGGCCTCCTTCGCGGCATGGAAGGCCAGATCGGAACTCGCCTCGTCCGGTGCTGCGATGCGGCGTTCACGGATCCCCGTCCGGCTGACGATCCACTCGTCGGTGGTGTCCACGATCTTCTCAAGTTCGTGGTTCGTCATCACCCGGCTGGGGACATAGCGGCCGATGCCGGTGATCGTCGATCCTTGCATCACATCTCCTCGTGGTGGTGTGGCCACGCTCGCTTCACCAGACGCTCAGTGGTGGTCGGCAGACGGATCGGAAGCCGCCGGGCCTGGCACCGCTGCCGGATTCAGCGCCGGCCCCCCTGACGCGCCGGCGTTGAGGGGGGCTTCGCTCCACCGCGGCATCTGCGCCCGGATCTCGTCGACGAATCCGTGGCGTACCGCCTCGACCGCCACCCGGATCGCGTTCCTGATAGCGCGGGCATTGCTACTGCCGTGGGCAATGATGCAGACACCCTCCAGGCCGAGCAGCGGCGCCCCGCCGTATTCCCGGTAATCGATACGCCGGTACATCCGGCGGATCTTTCCTGCCAGCGGAGCGAGGTAGAGCAACAGCAGCCGGCCCGGCAACCCCCGGAACTCTGACTTCACGATGTCACGGATCGTCAGCGCCAGCCCTTCGCCGAACTTGAGAACGACGTTGCCGACAAACCCGTCGCACACCACGACGTCCGCCACGCCGCTGAACACGTCTCGCGCTTCCACGTTGCCGACGAAGTCCAGGCCGGAGTCGCGCAATAACGCGGTCGTACGCAGCGTGAGATCAGACCCTTTCCCCTCTTCCACTCCGTTGCTGAGGACTCCCACGTGCGGCGTCTGAATCTCCAGCACCCGTTGCGCATACACGGCGCCCATGATCGCGAACTGCAACAAGTGCTGAGGCCGGCAGTCGACGTTGGCGCCAACGTCCAGCAACACCACCGGGTGAGCCGCCACCGTCGGCAAGAGCGTCGCGATGGCCGGCCGATCTACGCCGGGAATACGGCCTAACCTCAGCAGCGCCGCCCCCATGGCGGCTCCGGTGTGGCCGGCGCTGACGGCGGCATCCGCGCGATGATCGCGCACCAACTCCATCGCCACGACGATGGACGCACGTTTCTTGCGCCGCACCGCCATTGCCGGAGACTCGTGCATCTCGATGACCTCCGGCGCATCCACGATGGAGAGCCCGGAGGGCACCGGCCTGTGCCGCGCCAATTCCTTTTCCACGCGGGCGGTGGGCCCGACCAGCACGACCTCCACGCCGAGGTCGTGTACCGCCGTCACCGCCCCGGCCACAACAACGTCGGGGGCGTGGTCCCCTCCCATGGCGTCGACCGCGATCCTCACTGCGCCACCTGCCGGAGTTGGACAGTTGGAGAGTTGGAAAGTTGAAAAGTTGGAGAACCAAATGCGGCACTCCATCGCAGGAATGCTTGACTCTCCAACTCTTCAACTCTCCAACTCTTCAACTGAGGTGCTACTTCTCCTCGGTCCCTTCAATCTTGATGACCTCGCGACCCGCGTAGGTCCCGCACGTGGGGCAGACGCGATGGGCGCGCATCGGTGAGTGACACTTCGGACAGGTCACCAGTGTGGGCTCCCGGAGCTTCCAGTGCGCCCGCCGCGTGGCGCCGCTCATCTTCGAGCGGCGATGCTTCTGAATGCCCATGATAGTGCCTCCTTATAACGATCCCAAGGTACCAGGGAACCAAGGTACCCGCGTACATCCGTGTGGCGTCAGCCTGGTCCCTTGGTGCCGTGGTCCCTTGGTTCCGTGGTCCCCTGGTTCCGTGGTCGCCAGTTGCGCAGCGGCGCGAGACGGGGATCGACCTCGTCCCGCTGGCAGCCGCACTCCCGCTCGTTCAAGTTCGCCCCACAGCGCGGACACAGACCCCGGCAGTCCGGGCGGCAGACCGGCACCATCGGTAACGCCAGCAGCAAGTGCTGGCGCGCGACCTCGGTCACGTCAAGCACCAGATCGGGACCCAGCGGGACGGCGAAGTCCTCCGGGCCCAGCGCTCCGCCACTGCCGACTGCGGCGCCCCCGATCAGGAACTCCTCGTCTACCACGATCGCCAGGCTCTGCCGGAATGCACCCAGGCACCGGCCGCAGACCATCGGTGCAGTGGCGGCCAGGTGGCCCCGCAAGTACAGGGTCCCGGGGGTGCGGCCGGCCTCGACCTCTCCAGTCACCGGGGCATCAAACGTCACGTCCTCGGTGCGGCTGTTCACGGCCTCCGCGAAGGCGGCGCGCAGCACCTGGCCGATTTCCACCTCCGCCACGTCAATACGCACGCCAAAACACCCCGGAATGCAGACTCTTCAGTATAGGCTTAGGCTATATTGCCTTTCAACAATTGCGTACCCTTCCAGATAAGCTTTCAGGACACACTCGACGACGCTGGCCGCACTATGCGTCTTCGGCCACCTAGCGCATCCGGAACTTCACACGGAGACGCTCCTCAACCGCCTGGGGCACGAGTCCAGCCACCGACCCGCCCAGCCTGGCCACTTCTCGGATTAGGCTGGAGCTGAGAAAGTAATATGAGGGCGCGGTCATGAAGAACACGGTGTCCAGGCTCGGCGCGAGCCGCTGATTCATCGAGGCCTGCTTCAGTTCATACTCGAAATCTACGACCGCGCGAAGCCCCTTCACCAGTACCCCCGCTCCTTTGGTCTGTGCAAAGGTCACCGTCAGCCCAGTAAACGCGTCGACTTGGACGTTGCGCAGGTCTGAGATGGCAGCCCGCAACATCTCTAATCGCTCTGACACCGAGAACAGTCCTTCTTTCTCGGAGTTATCGGCGATCGCCACCACAACGGCGTCGAACACCCGCGCCGCCCTGGTGACGATGTCCAGGTGCCCATTGTGGACGGGGTCGAAGCTGCCTGGGTAGACTGCCACGGTCATGATGTGTCGCCTCCTGCCCGCTCGAAGTACCACACCATCGTCTCGCCGTACCGCGCCTCTCGCCGGCAGACGAACCCACCCGTGTCAGACGGCCGGTCTCGCCAATGCCCTTCGGCCGCCACGACGCCGCCCGGTGCTAAAATCCCAGCGGTGCCGATGACCCGCAGTGTGGCGGCGATCAACCGCCGCCCGTACGGGGGATCCAGAAAGATGATCTCAAACACCCTGCCGGCCAACCCCAGATCGCGCACCGCAGCCAGCGCGTCCCGCCGCCACACCTCGGCGCGACCCGCCAACTCCTCGCCGATCAAGCGGCGCCGTATCTCCATCACGAGCTTCGCGTTGTGCTCGACGAAGACCGCACGCTCGGCGCCCTGGCGCAGGGCTTCAATTCCCAACGCTCCGGAACCCGCGTACAGGTCCAGCACGCGGGCGCCGCCGACGCGCCCGCGCAGGCTGTTGAAGACCGCGTCACGGACACGGGCCAGCGTGGGCCGGAATTCTTCGCGGCGTCGGCCCCGCACGGCCTTGCCCTTCGCATCCATCGCCGGTCTAGCCGACGGCCACCGTGG
>Ga0066710_100001720_pt1 | contig 16774 bp, 20 predicted proteins | sample GraSoiAngelo_159_FD_79666 | JGI IMG/M metagenome (GOLD analysis project Ga0066710, IMG submission 79666) | Grasslands soil microbial communities from the Angelo Coastal Reserve, California, USA - 14_1009_16_40cm | ecosystem: Environmental > Terrestrial > Soil > Grasslands | place: USA... | reverse complement strand
GTCGAAGTGACGCTGTTGCTCAAATAAATTGTCTTCAGGACCAGCTCATCGTAATCACGCCGCTTGGTCTGGTTGTCGGGTGAGACGAGAATGGTGGTCTTGTTGACGGGCTTCCAGAAGGATCGTGTCTGCAACGACAGGATGTCGAGGGCCTCGTAGATGTCCACCTTGTTCAGCTCGACCTGGATTCGGGTGCCCCGGAAGTCAGGATCGAAAATCACATTCAGGCCCGCCAGCTCCGCGACGCTTTCGTAGGCGACCCTGCTGTCCTGATTCATGTGGATGTCGATGGGCCCGGTAATCTTGGGTGTGAGCTGGGACTGCACGCTCGGATCGGTTCGAGTTACAGCGCGCAGCCGATCGAACTGGATTTCAGGTTCAGGCTGGTTCCGGCCGCGATTCGCCAGAATTTCATTGATCTTGGCCAGTTGCTGTTCGGCGAGCACGTGGGAGGGATCGAGCTCCAGGACGCGGGCAAATTCAGCTTTCGCCGTCTCGTAGTCCTTCTTATCGACGGCCCGTCGTCCCTTCTCGAAGTGATCGAGGGCGGCGTTGTGGCGTGCCTGCGCGTACTTGAGTTGACGTTCGATGTCTTGAGGCTTCTGATCCAGCGCGATCTTGTATTGAGCCATCGCGGTGTCGAAGTCTTTGACGATCTCGGCCCGATTTCCCCTCTTATATGCCTGGCGGCTGGCGCTGCATCCCGGAAGGCCGATGGCCAATACAGCAACAACGGTGACTAACAAGCTTTTGAGTCTATAATGCGCATTCATCATGATTGACCAACGGAAAAGAATCTTCGCCGCAAGTCAGTGGGTCACGGATCTGGCTCTGACGACGGCGAGTTTCTTCTTGGCTTACCGCTTTCGGTTGTTGTTCGAAGTGGAAGGGCACACCCTCATGTCCTTTCGGATTTACCTGTGGATCCTTGCAATCATCCTTCCAACATGGGCCATTCTGCTGCCGGCCTTTCAAGTTTATTCTGAACCAGCCTTGCCGCCCTGGCGGCAAATTCTCCGCCTTTCTAAGGCGATAGGTTTTGCCGGCCTGGTCATGGCCGCTCTGCAGTATTTCATTAGACAAGATGCGTCCAACAGGTTGGTCGCAGTGTTTACGCTGGTAATCAATTACATCCTTCTTGTTTCGTATCGACTCGTTTTGCTGAAAGTTAAGAAGCACGGAGCCCTCGACGTGCGTCACGTCGCTGTTATCGGCAGCGGGCCTGCAGCACACGAATTCTCGCAAACGATCGAGAATCACCGGGCGTGGGGTCTGAAACTGGTGGGCGTTTTCAAACAGGAGGAAGTCCGCTCCCTCCTCGAGGCCGGAGGAGTGGATGAACTTATCCTCGTGGCTGGGCGCGAAAGTCTCAACGAGTTCACCGACACGTTCCTCTTGTGCGAGGAACTCGGGGTCACGGCAAGGGTCGTTTTGAACTTCTTTCCTCATTCAATAGCACGCATGGAACTGCACGAGCTGGAAGGATTCCCGCTCCTTTCCTTCAGCACGACGCCGACAAACGAAGCACTGATGTTCGTCCGGCGCATTCTCGATGTGATTCTGTCCAGCGTCATGCTCGGCCTCGCCGGTCCTCTAATCATGCTTCCGACAGCTATTCTCATCAAACTTACATCGCGCGGCCCGGTCTTGTTCCAACAGCAGCGCTGCGGTCTGAATGGCCGCGTGTTCACGATGTACAAGTTCCGCTCCATGGTGAATAACGCCGAACAGCAGCGATTCGAACTCGAGGCGCTGAACGAAATGGACGGCCCTGTATTCAAATTTTCGAGCGATCCGCGAGTGACTGTCATCGGAAGATTAATCCGGCGGTTCAGCCTCGACGAATTTCCTCAATTCTTTAACGTCCTGCGTGGGGACATGAGCCTCGTCGGCCCGCGTCCACCGCTTCCTCAGGAAGTGGCTCGCTACAAGCGATGGCAGCGCCGGCGCCTCAGCATGAAGCCCGGAATAACCTGCCTCTGGCAGATCAGCGGCCGCAACGAAGTCAGCTTCGAGGACTGGATGAAACTCGACCTCACTTACATTGACAACTGGTCTTTGCTGTTGGATTTAAAAATTTTGCTGAAGACTGTGCCGGCCGTACTCCTCGGCCGGGGGGCGAAATAGACCATCCCATAATTGAACCGGGCTATAATAGAGGCTGTCTTTTAAACCAGGAGCAAACCTATGAAGCCATGGCTTGGGGCACTCATTCTGACAGGATTCCTTGCAACCGGTGTGTTCGCAGCGGGAAACGGGCCGGAAATCGCTGTCATCGACGATAAGCTGTCTGTCACCGCTGACGCTATTCCACTGGGCCGGTTGCTTCGTCTCCTGGATCGAGCGACCGGAATGCAGTCCAAAGTTCCTCCGGAGCTGGCCAATCGCAATTTAAGTGTTCGTTTTTCAGGACTTAGCTTCGACGATGCAGTCAAGAAGATCTTCCAGGGACAACCTTATGATTACGTGGTGATCGAAGGGCAGGGAATCATCGTCACAGCGATGTCCCAGGGAGGGGGAGCCGCCGCTGGGTCGGAACAGGCTCCGGTCTATGCAACTCCACCACAAGTCTCAGAGCAGCCATTTATCCAGGACATGCAGCCTCCGCAGCCTCCTCAGCCTTTTCCTCCGATTCCTCCGGCACAACAACCGGCAGTGATTCAGACACCATTCGGACCTATAGCGAATCCGCGCGCAAACCAACCTGGATTACCTAACGCGAACCAGCAGATGCCGGGGCAGATGCCCACGCCCTTCTTCGGCGCTCAGCCGCTTGGGCAGCCGGCGTTTGGTATGCCGGGCCCAACCGCCCCTGGCGGGACTCCCAATCAGAATGGCCAGAATGGTCTGTTCGGAAACACAACGCCGATCTTTCAGAATCCAGGTTTCCCGGGTCAGCCTGGGCAACCGCCCAGGCAATGAAGGACGTCTCGGTCAATCGTCAGGCTTTTCATAACTATGAAATCATCGAAAAGTTTGAAGCGGGAATTGTACTGACCGGGACTGAGATCAAGTCGGCACGAGAAGGCCGGGTCAATTTGAAAGACGCCTATGGAATCGTCAAAGCCGGCGAGGTATGGTTGCTGAACGCCCACATCAGCCCTTATTCGCACGGCAACTACGCAAATCACGAGCCGCTTCGCACGCGAAAACTGCTCCTGAGACGAGCCGAAATCAACCGATTGATCGGCCGCACCACCGAACGTGGGTTGACCCTGGTGCCCCTTCGGGTCTATTTGAAAGAAGGACGCCTCAAGTGCGAACTGGCCCTCGCCAAGGGCCGCAAGGTTCACGATAAACGCGAGGTTTCGCGCCAGAAGACGATCGACAAGGAAACACGGCAAGCATTGAGTGACAGGAAATAGATTTCACGAACGGAGTGAGTGTAAGCGCGATAGTGCGCAACAACCAATAAATGAAATTCCAGATTTGTGAATCGATCGAAGAGCTGGAAGCGGAGGCCGTCGTCATCGGTATCCCCGAGGGCGCAGAGCGCTGCGACCAGCGCTTTGCGGCGGCTGCAGCTCCGCTGTTCGAGAGCGGCGACCTTCCGCTGAAGCCACTCGAGACGCTTATTCTTCCCGGGAAACAAAAAATCGTCTTCATCGGAATCTCGAGAACCGGTGATTCCGAGGCCTGGCGGCGCGCCGCTTCAACGGCAGTGCGCCGATTGAAGAAAGCGAAAAGCATTGCGTTCGCGGGAGGTGATCTCCGCGCAATGGCGGAGGGCGCACTCGTGGGCAGCTTCTCCGTCGAAACCTACAAGACCAACAACCACAGCCCTGCTGTCGAGCGGGTCGTTTTCGTAGGCGGCGAACCGCGAGCACTGGAGCAAGGCGCGGTTATCGGAGAATCCATCAACTGGGCGAGAGCCCTCATCAACGAGCCTTCCAATCGGAAACCACCGCGGGAGATTGCCGAGCGCGCCAGGGAAATGGCCGGAAGCGTGGGTTTGACGGTTGACGTTCTGGAAGAAAAAGAGATTCGCGAGCTGAAGATGGGAGCGCTTCTCGGTGTGAGCCAGGGCAGTGACGAACCGCCTCGGGTCGTCGTGCTCCGGTACATGGGCGATTCCGGCTCCCCGGACATCCTTGCTTACGTGGGAAAAGGGATTACCTTCGATTCCGGCGGCATCAGCCTGAAGTCGGCCGACGGCATGGAGAAGATGAAGTACGACATGGCAGGCGGCGCCACCGTGATGGCAGCCCTTCGTACCCTCGCCCTGTTTCGAGCCCGGGTCAATTGCGTCGCTGTAGTCCCGCTGGCCGAAAACATGCCGAGCGGCCGGGCGCAGCGGCCCGGCGATGTGGTTCAATCGATGTCCGGCAAGACGATCGAGATCATCAACACCGATGCCGAAGGCCGGCTCGTTCTGGCCGACGGTCTGGCGTATGCGCGGAAGCTGGGAGCCACGCACATTGTCGACATCGCGACGCTCACGGGCGCAGCCCGGATCGCGCTTGGGCCTTACCGTGTCGGCGTGATGGGAAACCAGCAGCCATTCACCGATTCATTTCTCGCTGCCGCCAAACGCGCCGGTGAGAAGATGTGGCAGATGCCACTGGATGACGAATATCGGGACATGATCAAAAGCTCTGTCGCCGACATGGCGAACAGCGGCGGGCGGTTTGCAGGGATGATCACCGCAGCGAAGTTCCTTCAGGAATTTGTCGCCGATACTCCTTGGGTACACGTTGACATCGCCGGCATCGCCTGGAACGATGAAGAGAAGCCGTATCTGCCCAAAGGACCGTCCGGTGTGGGTATGCGGACCCTGGTGGAATTTGGCTGTAGCGGCGGTCTATGACCGCCGCTACAGTAAGAAGTTCGGGCTAAAGAATGCCGGAAGACCTTCCAATCTATTCCGAGTCGATGCTTCGCACACGGCTCCAGTTTGCCGATCTGGAGAAGCTCAAAGGCCTGGACACAACTCCGGTATTGGAAAAAGCGGACGCGTACATCGAACAGATGGAAGGAGCTTCCGATGCCGGGAAGGCCCGTACCGTTCCGCACACGACCAAGGCGGGCCTCCTTGAGATGCATACGATTCTCTTCAGCGGACGCGAGGGCGCGGGTAAGCTGCGCCAGAGCGTGGTTAAGCCTCTCTATCGCGGCCACGATTGTCCCGAACCTCAGTACATCGACCGTTCGCTCGACAATTTTTTCGGTTGGCTGACGGCCGAAAGCATCTCTGAGATCCACCCCATCGAAAGGGCGGCGCTCCTGCTCACCAGAATTGTGGACATCTGGCCGTTCGAATTCGGCAACCTGACCGTCGCGATCGTATTTGCGAACCAGGTTCTCGGAGAAGCCGGATTTGCTCCATTTTTCGTGCTGCCGCAGCACGTCAAGGAATTCAACACCGTTGTGGCTCAGGCGATGACGATCGAGATGCAACCGCTGGTGAACGCGATTTATAAAACCGTTAAGCGGGAGATGGAAGCTCTTGCCCCTCGATGACCGATACTCCAGACAAACGCGATTTACTCCCATAGGCGAAGCCGGACAGGCGCGGCTGGCATCGGCGCGCGTCCTGCTGGTCGGCCTCGGTGCTCTCGGCACGGTTGCGGCCGATCAAATCGTCCGCGCAGGCGTCGGCTTCGTGCGGCTGATCGATCGCGATTTTGTGGAGTTGTCGAACCTGCAGCGCCAATCCCTCTTCGATGAAGACGACGTTCGGAACAATCTTCCCAAAGCCGCCGCCGCGGAAGCGAGGCTGCGCCGGATCAATTCTTCGGTCGAGATCGAGGCGCGAGTGGAGGATGTCAATCCTGCCAACATTGAAGAGTACTGTAGCGATGTTGATCTGGTCCTCGACGCCCTGGACAACTTCGAAACACGTTTCGTCATCAACGATGCTTGCGCCAAGCACCGAAAGCCGTGGATTTATACGGCGGCGGTCGGCAGCTACGGGCTTGTCATGCCGGTCATCCCAGGAGCTTCGCCTTGCCTGCGGTGTCTTCTTGGGAACCTTCCGGCGCCCGGCACGTCGCCAACGTGTGAAACGGCCGGTGTGATTGCGCCGATCACACACATCATCGCGTCCATACAAGTCGCCGAGGCGTTGAAATTTCTGACGGGCCACCTGAATCCCGACGAGATTCGATTAACCGCATACGATGTCTGGTCGCATCGGTTTCAGCGAATCGATGTCGGCAAAGATTCGATGGCCACGTGCCCGGTTTGTTCGGAAGGGAAATTCGAATACCTCGACGGCAATCCACTGCGCACGATCACGCTCTGTGGAAGAAATGCGGTGCAGTTGATCCCCGGCGTTAAAGGGGACATCGACTTCGCCGAACTATCCAAGTCCATTGCTGCCTTCGGCCCGGTTCAGTTCAACGACTTTCTGCTCAAGTGTTCATCGCCTCCCTATGAAGTCACGCTTTTCAAAGACGGCCGGGCTATCGTCAAAGGCACGGAGGAACCCGGTCTTGCGCGGTCCGTTTACTCGAAAATGGTGGGGTTGTAAGTCAGGGCTGTGAACACGGGCTAAAGCCCGCGACTACATTGCGGACAGGCGGTTCCCTAATGTAGTCGCGGGCTTTAGCCCGCGTTCTCCCTTACGGGCTGTTGACTTGTTCCTGCAGGGAAGTGTAGAAGGGAACTATCCCTGGAGGCCACTAGTGAACACTTTTCCGGTTATTCTGCTTGCTCTCGGCATACTGGCGATCGGCTACCGTTATTACAGCAAGTTCATCGCGTTCAAAGTACTGGGTCTGGATGAGAAGCGCACGACGCCCGCCCACACCAACTACGACGGCCAGAATTATTACCCCATGAGCAAGTGGGTCCTCTTCGGCCACCACTTCGCCGGTATCGCGGGAGCCGGACCGCTGGTCGGTCCCACGCTGGCGGCACAATTCGGATTCCTGCCGGGTTTGCTATGGCTTGTCCTTGGTGTTGTCCTGGCCGGGGCCGTTCAGGATCTGGTCATTTTGTTCGCCTCCGTCAGGCGCGGAGGCAAGTCTCTGGCGGAAATTGCGCGCAGAGAGGTCAGTGGATTCTCGGGATTTGCAGCGGCTGTAGCGATCCTCTTTGTCGTGATCATTGCGGAAGCCGGACTTGGACTGGCGGTCGTTAACGCGCTTGCAGAAAGTTCGTGGGGAACATTCACGATCGGCATGACGATCCCTATCGCACTGATCATGGGTGTCTGGATGTACAAACTTCGGCCGGGGACGGGGGTGCGCGGGGCAACAATTTTCGGCGTGGTGGCATTGATCTCTGCTGTCGTGTTCGGCAAGTTCATACCAGGTTCTGCTCTTGCTTCTTACCTTACGTTCACGAAACATCAACTGACCGTGATCATGGGGTTATACGCGCTCTCCGCCTCGGTGCTGCCGGTCTGGCTCCTGCTGGCCCCGCGTGACTATCTAAGCACCTTCATGAAGATCGCAACGATCGGCGCCCTCATCATCGGCGTGCTGTTTGTCCATCCCGATTTCAAGATGCCGGCGCTCACCGAGTTCGTGGCCGGCGGCGGTCCGATCGTTCCGGGTCCCGTTTTCCCGTTCGCGTTCATAACCATCGCATGCGGCGCGATATCGGGGTTCCATTCGCTGATCGCTTCAGGAACCACTCCGAAAATGATTTCCAATGAGATGCACATCCGGCCGATCGGCTACGGCGCAATGCTGATGGAGGGAGTGGTCGGAATCATGGCGCTGGTCGCGGCGACATCGATGTTTCCGGGCGACTACTTCGCCATCAATACTCCGGTTCCGCAATATGAGGCCAAGATTGCGGCCCAGTACCCGATCGTGAATCTCCCCGAGCTATCCCAGGAAGTGGGCGAGAGCGTTCAGGGCAGGACCGGCGGCGCAGTGTCGCTCGCCGTTGGTATGGCGCAGATCTTCACAGGAATACCCGGCATGCGAGGCCTGATGTCGTACTGGTATCACTTCGCAATCATGTTCGAGGCGCTGTTCATATTGACAACGATAGACGCGGGTACACGTGTCACACGATTTATCGTCCAGGAGTTCGTGGGGAAATTCTATCCGCCGTTCGCGCGCACGGACTGGCTGCTTGCGAACGTCAGCGCCAGTCTGTTCGTGGTGCTGGCCTGGGGTTATTTCCTCTGGAATGGAAGCATCAGCACCATCTGGCCGATGTTCGGCATCGCCAACCAATTGCTGGGTTCAGTTGCGTTGTGCGTAGGCACGAGCCTGATTCTCAATTCCGGACGCGCGAAGTATGCCTGGGTCACGCTCATACCTTTGAGTTTTCTCGCCACCAATACACTCACGGCAGGCTATATGAGCATCCGCGATAACTTCTGGCCGCTAACCGGAAATCCGGTTACCGCCACCCAGGGCTACGTCGATTCGTTTTGCACGGCGATCATGATGGTCCTGGTCATGCTGATCATTGTCGATTCGTTGAATCACTGGAGAAAGGTGCTCGTGCAGGGCGCCCCCGCGATGGGCTACGCCGGCGACTAGCCGCGCCTCACTCAAAGTGTCGCGTTCGAAGGTCAAGGTTGTTTCGTCATCTGAGAGGCGACCTTGCGACGTAGCCACTGTGCAATCTAACCGTGAGTCCCTGCCTCCGAAGCTCCATCAAAGCGGCATCGCGTTCCGTAATCACTGAAGCCACAACATCTTCGCGTTCTATCTTCATAGCGATAGTTTTGCCGTCAATGAGGACAAAGACTGTGCATAATTGCACAGACGTCGTTCCGCTTATCGGAATAGTCTCCACTGCCCATGGCATTTATCTGTATTGAAGAATCCGAGGACCGAAGAATGGACGCAAAGAAGATTAAAGACACCCGGCGGCGATTGTCGAGCGAGTACGAGAACCTGATCAAGTCGATAAACCGTAGCCGGCTCGCCGCGGAAGAAATCAAGCTCGAAAACACGGAAGACGAAGGCGATCTGGCCGCGATCAGCCACGAAAGAGAGCTCCTCTATAACTTGCACGAAAGCGATTTCGCCCGTTTGAGATTCATCCAGGAAGCCATGAAGGCGATGGACCGGGGTCAATACGGAGAATGTGTCCGCTGTGGCGAAGACATCAATGAAAAACGGCTCGATGCCGTGCCATGGGCCACGATGTGCATTCGTTGCCAGGGAGAGACGGAGGCGGAGCACGCTTCCTCACGTATGATGCTGGCCGGCCAGGAAGCAGAAGAGACGGAGTTGTAATGCAGCATTGGCAACGTCGGTCCGTCTCAAGCAGAAGTGTGCGGGTAAAAAAAGCCGAGAAGCTGTGCACTATTACACAGCGCTTCTTTAGCGTTTTCGACAGAATGCTCGCATATGGAAATCGGGATCATCGGTTCTGGAAAAATGGGAGCCGGCTTAGGGCGGCTCTGGGCAAAACACGGCCACCACGTGATGTTCAACTACCCTCGAAGGCCTGAGAAGCTCGGGGCTTTTGCGCAAGAGATTGGACCCGATGCTCAGTGGGGTACGCCTCGGGATGTAGTTCGCTTCGCTGACGTCGTGCTTCTCGCGGTGCCGTGGTCTGGAATTGGGGATGCGCTCTCGGACGCCGGATCGCTCGACGGGAAGACATTAATCAGTTGCGTGAATCCATTCGGGCCCGGTGGCCTCGAGGTGGGCCTGACGAGTTCTGCGGCAGAAGAAATCTCAAAACTCGTCCCTGGCGCTGCGGTCGTTGAAGCATTCAACACGATCTTCGCGAGCATTCTCTATTCGAGCGCCGATCTGTTTGGCGACAAACCGCCGACAGTCTTCTACTGCGGTGACAATCCCGAGGCGAAAACCAAAGTTGCCGACTTGATCATTGATGCCGGTCTCCAGCCGGTGGACGCCGGTCCTCTGCAGAATGCCCGCTATATCGAACCCCTCGCGATGCTCATGATGGAGCTCGGTCATTCCCAGCGGATGGGCGCGGATATCGCCCTGAGGCTCATGCATCCTGCCGCGGCGACCGAACCCCTTAAGGGCGCCGAAGAGCTAGCCGGAAGCAGGTCATAACGAAACCGGAGACGAACATATGCACGACGACGGCAGCAATGATCTCTTCGTCAGTGGCGTGCTCCGGACAAACGAAAAGCAGGTATGGGTTCTCTCTCAACACCTTGGATGACTCCGACGGTGAGATTGCGGTGAGGGCGGAAGAATGGAAGACAAGCAGATTCGAGAAACCCGACAGCGGCTTATGGCGAAGTACGAGGAACTGATGCGGTCGATCAACCGGAACCGGCTTGCTGCGGAACAAATCTCAGTGGAGAAAACGGAAGACGACAGCGATTTGGCGAGGATCAACCACAACAAAGACATTCTGTATCACCAGAACGAAAGCGATTTCCATCGACTAAGATTCATCGAGGAAGCCCTGAAAGCGCTGGATCGTGGCCAATACGGGGATTGTGTTCGCTGCGGAGAAGACATCGATGATAAACGACTGATAGCCGTGCCATGGGCCAATCTCTGTATCAGGTGCCAGGAAGAGGCCGAGAAAGCGCAGACTTTCTCCGATCTGGTGCTCGCCGGACCGGAAGAGGAGATGGACCTGTAAGCATTTGTGAGAAGCTAGACGCCGAAGACACCGCTGCGCCCAAAGCGAATAGCATCAATGCAACGCACGTGAACACACCGAGCAGGACGATTCGTTTCTAAAAAAACAAAGCGATGGGTACCGGACCGGCGAGAACAAGATCAATCCAAAAATGATTCGTCATGTGCTTCTTCGACAGAATGACGATTGCCGCTAACCGCGGGCTCGATGTCCGCGTTCAAGTTACTGCCCGAAGAATTCTTTGATGGTGCTTGAACGCGGAGAGCTGCGAGCTTTAGTCTACATGCCTCGTTGGTCGGAGGCGGTCCTCGTTTTTGTTAGTCCATCGGCCCCCCTGGGGCAGCGGCCGCGTTTGTTGCCTGAGTCTCGGAAATGAGAGCTTCTGTCGTGAGCATCAAGGCCGCGATGGAGGCGGCGTTCTGAAGGGCGCTTCGGCTCACCTTTGCAGGATCGAGAATGCCGGCGGAGATCATATCCTCATACTCTTCGGTTTCGGCGTTAAAACCGAAGTTCGGATCCTTCGACTCGCGGACCTTTCCGACGACTATCGCACCTTCGTGGCCGGCGTTCGAGGCGATCAACCGCAGCGGTTCTTCTAGAGCGCGTTTCACGATTTGGACTCCGATCTGCTCTTCGTCTTCCAGTTTCAGCTTGTCAAGCGCCGGAATTGCCCGCAGGAATGCGACGCCACCGCCGGGAACGATACCCTCTTCCACAGCAGCACGGGTGGCATGCATCGCGTCTTCGACGCGCGCCTTCTTCTCCTTCATTTCCGTCTCGGTCGCCGCGCCGACCTTGATGATCGCGACACCGCCGACGAGCTTCGCCAATCGCTCCTGCAGCTTTTCACGATCGTAGTCGGAGGTCGTTTCCTCGACCTGGGTGCGAAGTTGTTTGACGCGGCCCTCGATGGCCGTGCGTTTTCCGCCGCCTTCGATGATGGTTGTATTGTCCTTATCGATGACGATCCTCTTCGCGCTGCCGAGATCGGCCTGCTGGATATTCTCCAATTTGATGCCAAGATCCTCTGTGATCAGGCGGCCATTGGTGAGTATTGCGATGTCCTCCAGCATTGCCTTCCGGCGATCGCCAAAGCCGGGAGCCTTGACCGCCGCCGCTTGCAGAGTTCCGCGCAGCTTGTTTACAACGAGTGTTGCGAGCGCCTCACCTTCGATGTCTTCGGCAATTATCAACAGGGAGCGGCCCATCTTCGACACCTGTTCAAGAATCGGCAGAAGATCTTTCATCGTGGCGATCTTTTTTTCGGAAATCAGAATAAGGCAATTTTCGAGCACGCACTGCATGCGGTCGGGGTCGGTCACGAAGTAAGACGACAGGTAACCACGGTCAAACTGCATCCCTTCGACCACTTCCAGGGTAGTCTCGATCGTTCTCGATTCTTCGACCGTAATGACGCCGTCTTTCCCAACCTTCTTCATCGCTTCGGCGATGATGTTGCCGACAGTTGAGTCGTTATTGGCCGACACCGTCGCCACCTGAGCGATCATTTCGCCCTTCACTGGCTTGGAGAGCTTCTGAATCGCTTCTGTAACCACTACAACCGCTTTTTCGATGCCCCGCTTCACGGCCATCGGGTTTGCCCCGGCAGCTACCGTCTTGACGCCTTCGCGAAAGATGGCCTGGGCCAGCACAGTCGCCGTCGTCGTGCCATCACCGGCGACGTCGCTGGTCTTGGATGCAACCTCCTTCACCATCTGCGCGCCCATATTTTCGAAATTGTCTTTCAGTTCGATTTCCTTCGCGACGGTGACGCCGTCCTTCGTGATCAGCGGCGCGCCGAATTTCTTTTCGAGAACGACGTTGCGCCCCTTCGGCCCCAGCGTGATCTTGACGGCATTCGCAAGCGTATTGATGCCGCGCAGGATTGCCTGTCGTGAATCTTCACCGTTAACAATATCTTTCGCCATTTGGCTCCTCTATTCTATTTTGTGCCGGCCGCTTTGCCGGCTTGGGTCAAAATGCCAATGATCTCGTCTTCGCGTAAGATCAAATAGTCCTGCGCCTCGACTTTGATTTCGGTTCCGGAATACTTTCCGAAAAGTATCCGATCCCCTTTCTTCACTTCCAGCGGCGTGACCGAACCGTTCTCGAGCGTCTTGCCCGTTCCAACGGCCACCACTTCGCCTTCCTGAGACTTCTCCTTGGCGGTATCCGGGATAATGATTCCCCCTTTCACCGTTTCTTGTTCTTCAATGCGCTTTATCAGAACACGGTCGTGTAGCGGTTGTACTGTCATCAGATTTGGATCTCCTTTGATTTGGAAGAATAGATTCGTACGATGTCCCACACCCGACACTGGAACTGTGCAAAATTGCTCACCTCAGGCGTGTGCTTGTATCAGGGGAGCGAGGAGCAGCAGCTCGATCTGGTCGCGGTCCAGAGTTTCTTTCAGAATCAACTCGCGGGCTATTAGCTCCAACTCGGCTTGGCGGCTTGTCAGTATTGTTTTTGCCCGCAGATAAAGTCCGTCCGAAATGCGGCGCACTTCTTCATCGATGGCTTCGGAGGTCTTTTCACTGTAGTTGCGTTCCTCGGACAGGAACTCGCTGTAGGAGATCTGTTTCGGTTGCGGCGTCCCTGAGGGACGCTGACACGAATACCAGAGTGATGCGAACAGCACAAGATAAGTAAGTGGCGCCAGCCATAGAGGTCTCGTAGGTTTTGCCATGAGCGTTACGATCGGAAGTATGCGCGTAAGGAAAGCAGGAAGCTGTGCACAATTGCACAGCCCCTTCTCCTGCATTTCAGGCATGATCCCCACATATGAAGGTCGGAATCAATGGGTCGGGCCGGAAGACAAGACAGCTCAAAGCGAATGTCCATCCCTACGTCATGGAACTGCTCGAAAACATCGTAGAGGGCAAGACCATATTGCAACTTGGAAAAGACGTTAAGGTCTTCTCTCAGGGAGATTCGGCCGAGGCCATCTATTTCATTCAGACCGGCAAGGTAAAGGTCACTGTCGTGTCTGCCATAGGAAACGAGGCCGTCCTGGCGATCCTGGGGCCTCGCGGCTTTTTAGGGGAAGGTTGCCTGGTTGGTCAGACTCTTCGTGTCAGCACTGCAACAGCAATACAATCCACAACGATATTCCGAATCGAGAGAAGGGCGATGCTTCAAGCTCTTCACGCTCAACCCGAGCTCTCTGAAAAATTCACAGCGTCATTGTTGGCCCGCAATATCGATCTTGAAGAAGATCTCTGCGATCAGCTTTTCAACCACGGCGAGAAACGGTTGGCCCGTGTCCTGCTGAAACTTGCGCGTTTCGGCCAACACGATGCCACGCCGGCTGCGAAAATGCCGCGCGTGAGTCACGAGACCCTGGCCGAAATGGTGGGCACCACGCGGTCCCGTATCACTCACTTCATGAACAAATTCAGGAAAATGGGCCTGATTGACTACAACGGAGAAATTACGGTGAGGGCCGAACTGCTGACCGACGTCGTCCTGCACGATTGAATCGTTTCCCAGGGCGACCGAAGCGCTATGAAGTTTTTTGAAATGCAGGAGGTTTGATGAGTCGATCTGCGTTTGCCGAGAAGCATCCATGGACGCAGCAATGGTGGAAAGCTGAGGGAGAAAATACGTGGATCCTTGTCTATATCATCACCATTCATGCGCTCGCGTTGGTCGGTATCGTCCTATTCCCAATCCCTGGGTGGAAGGTCTTTCTGACTGCATTGGCCCTGGCCAGCATGGGGGCATTCGGAACAACCATCGCATACCATCGATCACTTGCGCATCGCGCAGTTAAATTGAATCCCATCGTCGAGCAAGTCCTCGTGTTCTTCGCTGTGTTCAACGGATCTGGCACCCCAAGCACGTGGATCGCAAATCATCGCAATCATCATGCAAATGCGGACACCATAGATGACGTATCCAGCCCACGGCACGGGGGCTTCTGGTGGGCGCATCTGAGATGGCTGTATCAGTGGGAACCATCCTCGATGCAGAGGTGGAGTCCGGACATGATCCGGCCGCGATACATGACTTGGGACAAGGTTCAGATTCCTCTTGTCATCACGTCCATCTGTTTCGGTTACCTTTTTTTCGGTTGGGCGGGACTGTTCTGGACAGGTGCGATTCGGCTCGTTTACGTCTTGCACATGCAAGCTTTCGTAAACAGCCTGCTTCATCTGAAACCCGGTCTCACAGCCGGCGTGGACTCCAGCCGGAACATCTGGTGGCTCGGACCGCTTCAACTCACAGCGTGGGGAGAGAACTTCCACCGAAATCATCACTCCTATCCGGCCTCTGCGCGTTTCAGCCGGCACTGGTGGCAGATCGATCTTGGCTGGTACGTCATCCAAGGTTTGCGCGCGCTGCGTCTCGCGACCAGTGTGCGCGTAAACCAGAAGTGCTAGTCCTGTTAATGGCCGTCAGGAGTCTCGCCAACAAGACATCGTAGTCTGGAGTGTGCAATCACAAGTCTTGCCGTTCACCCGGGAAAACGCCGTGCAGAATTCCACAGTAGGTAAGAGACATCGGCCGGCTTGGAGTTGGCCCCGCGGACAATTCTGCGGAGCTTATCCATGTATTGGTGCGCCCATCCCTGATCTTCATACTCTTCAAATACCTGAGCGACAAAGGCTCGATCAGTGTATGCCGTCGGCGTGACTCCCGCCAGCCCGATAGCGAGACCGCCCTCTTCCTGTAGAGAATTCAGCCTGGTCATGGGATCCGGATGGTCCTCGCCAACGAATTTGAACTGATTATCCAAGACCACGACAATTGCAGCGTCGATCCAGGACGCAGGAGCGGTTCTCAGCTCATTGACAACTTCCTTGTTTGATCTCATATCACCTCATCAGTCTTGATCGCCTTGTACCGGGAATCTCCGACGATCATCTTACGCACCTGATCCCGCAACTCCTGCCAGTCATGAATGAAATACCCGGCCTGTTCGTTCCCCATCACTTCCGCCCGTTTATCTTCGAGGATTTCAATCATGACCCGAGTATTCGTTCGACCCTTGCTGGACTGCTTGCCCGCCACCGACTCGAGCGCTTTTCGAACGCGATCGAACTCTGCGTCCACTCGGGCCTTGATCTGTTCTGCCCAGGCAATTTGATTCACCGTTCCCGTCATCGCGCGCTGCGGGGATCCGCCTTCGTTCTCCCATGCTGCAATCGCGGCTTCCATATCGAGAACGACCCTGACTAGAGAGACTCGCGTCGTGGCAATCGGTTTGTTATCGATGGCACAGTAAGGGCCGGATGGGCTTTCAATGCGACTGCGGCCATCAGAAAGGCTGCAAGACCAAATCCGTTCAGCCATAGAACTTCACTTCCGGAACGAGCAATGGGCGCAAAGGGATTGAAAAGCACAGCAACTGCGAGGAATCCTACCGTCCAGGCATACTTTCCGGTGCGAAACGCCTGCGTGGCAACCAGGAGACCCGAGGCGCAGACCACAATGGTTAAGAATACCTGGTTACTCACAACGCGGAACTGGAACACCGCCAGGAGCAACATCGCGATGGAGATCCACTTCATGATGTTCGTCAGCATCGGTAACCTTTCTTTCTCTTGATTCGGACGTCCTAAGGACGAAACTTGGGTTTACTGATGACCCGGGCTTTCTCTTGCGCCACACGCTTGTCCTCTTCTTGCTTCACCTGCCGCGCGAGTTCTTTGCCCGGCGCCTCCAATTTGTCCAACCGATCCGCCTCCCGACTCGAATCACTCGCCAGAAGGTCGAACTCCTTGGAGAACGCTACCAGTCCGAATGTATTCCCGTAGGGAGATTGGAAGAGGTTATAGGAGTACTGCGCGTTCTCCCAGACCGCGAGGACCTTTTGGTTATCGTCGTATACCGGAGATCCGGAAACCTTGATGGTCCTCTCTGGCTTGGTGGCTGGACCGTACACCGAGGAGATCGCTTCGATCATATCGTCTGTCGTCAGACCCTCGGTCCCGACAGGATCATATGTGACAACCATCTTGTAAAGTTCACCGCCGTAAAAGTCAAAACGAACATTTCTAAGTGAGTCGGCTTTCACCGGAAGCTCGGAGTAACGAAACTGATCCCACTGGAGTGTTTGTATTACGGCGGGCCGCTGATGGATTGTTCTCGCGTCCGCGGATTTCAGATGTAATTGTTCGACCACGGACTCCAGGCTCGTTCCGAACTGGAAATCGCGATACCGAGCGAGATCCTGCGCAGTAACCAGCGGACAAAAGAAAGCGGCACACAAAACCGACATTACAAGCATGCGTAGGCTAATCATTGGTTTCTCCTTGAGGCACTGGCACGGCTT
>Ga0066710_100001719_pt1 | contig 16776 bp, 11 predicted proteins | sample GraSoiAngelo_159_FD_79666 | JGI IMG/M metagenome (GOLD analysis project Ga0066710, IMG submission 79666) | Grasslands soil microbial communities from the Angelo Coastal Reserve, California, USA - 14_1009_16_40cm | ecosystem: Environmental > Terrestrial > Soil > Grasslands | place: USA... | reverse complement strand
TCAATCAGTTCTTTCGGCAGCTCGCCCGCCGGACCGTTCACGGCAGGCCTACCGTTTCTAAAGCAAGAGTGGACGATTCAACTTCAAGCGTACTACGAACCAACTACTCTCTCGTCGCCGCCGGCTCCGTTCTCGCCGCCCCAGCCGTTAGGTTCCTCGAGCAAAGGCGAGCCGAGCATTCCGAACTTGAGGGACATTTTAGGGCAATCACCAGTCAGCCTTTTTCTGGATGAAGCGCAAACAGAGCCGTTGATGGAAGTGACGCTGATGTATGGGCCAAAGGTCTTCGTGCCTCAATCCATCGCGCCGTTGAGTTCTCCGCTTAACCCAATGCCACTCTCAATCTTGTTCGTCAGCCCGGCGGTTTGACCGCCCACGTAAGGAGAAATCATGCCCGAATATCTAGCTCCAGGAGTTTACGTCGAAGAGGTTTCCTTCCGTTCCAAGTCTATTGAAGGCGTTAGCACTACCACGACTGGGTTCATTGGTCCGGCCCGCTATGGTCCGGTTGATTTGGAGCCTGATGTCATCACCAGTTTGGGCGAGTTCGAGCGCGTTTACGGAGACCGGCAGAAACTACAGTTTCGCTCCGTCCCGCCGATGGACAATTACCTCTGGCACGCAGCGCGCTCCTTCTTTCAGGAAGGCGGCAGACGACTCTACGTCTCTCGTGTCTTTAGGCCAACCCCCGGCTCGGATGGGCATGCGCAGGTCACAATCGGTGCCGGCAACACGGCGCTGAACATAAAGGCGCGCTTTCCCGGAGCGGCAGGCAGCGAGATGCGGGTGCGCCTGACGCTTCGCCTGAGCCAGAACATTCTGAGCAGCGAGCCGGTGAGGGACTCGTTAGGAAAGGTGCAAACGGATACCAACGGCAAAGTGATCACGCGGCCCAAGGTTGGCTCGCTTCTTGATAGGGATGTCGTCTGGATCAGCAATCTCGCCAGCCCGCCTTCGCCAGTGACCGAAGGGCCGGGAGACTACTACATCGCCTCACCCGTGTATGACACGACAGACAAAGAATGGACCTGGGAATTCACCGCAGTGACAACCAGTCCGCCGATCAGCCCGCTGTCGAGCCAGTTTCAGAGTCCGCTCCGCCTCCAACAGCTCGATCCCGAGCGGGACCGCGACACCGTGCGGGTGGTTACGCTAAGCCTCGCGGTAACAAATGCCGACGGCAATACACAGGTCTGGGACGATATTCCACTTGATCCGAAGCACGAGCGTGCCGGCTCGCCGGATTCGCCCTTTGACAGGTTCTCGGAAAACCCGGGCAGCCTCAGCCAGGCACTGAGGGTTCCGATTGTGATAACGCCGGGTGCAGGTCTTGGCGATGGACTCGACGTGCTGCAAACACTGCTCCGGCACGACGCCGCCCTGCGCAGCCAACTGGACGATCTGAACTCCTCCGACAATCAACGCTCGATCGTGGTCCCGCTCACAGGCGGAAATGACGGCGATCGTCCGAGAGCGACGGAATATGAAGGCGAAGCAAGTCCTACCAGTACTAAAAAGACGGGCCTCAAGTCGTTAGAAGGCATTGATGATATATCTATCGTGGCCGCGCCCGGCTCAAGTTACGGTTACGAGAACGGCTATCGCTCCGATGCGCAGACGATTATGGGTCTCCTCATATCGCACGCCGAGAACATGCGCTACCGCATCGCCGTCCTTGATTCGGGCAACGACCAGGCTATTGCTGATGTGCGCTCGCTGCGGGCGCGACTCGATTCGAAGTATGCGGCGCTCTATTACCCATGGGTGCGCATTCTCGATCCGGTCACGCAGCGCGAGATCAATCTCCCGCCCAGCGGTTTTGTCGCCGGTATTTATGCGCGCAACGACATCAACCGCGCCGTCTACAAAGCTCCGGCTAACGAAGTAGTCAATCTCGCCATTGGCTTCGAGCAACTGCTGAACAAGAGCCAGCAGGATGTGCTCAATCCCGAAGGCATTAACTGCTTCCGCTACTTCGTGGGGCGTGGCTTTCGACTCTGGGGCGCGCGCACGATCAGTTCCGATCCCGAATGGAAGTACGTCAATCTGCGACGTTACTTCGCCTATCTCGAACACTCAATAGACAAAGGCACGCAGTGGGCCGTCTTCGAGCCCAACGGCGAGGCGCTCTGGGCCAACATCCGCCGCACCGTGGAAGATTTTCTCTTCAACGAATGGGTCTCGGGCGCATTGCTCGGCGATAAGCCTGAAAAAGCCTTCTTCGTTCGCTGCGACCGCTCGACGATGACGCAGAACGATCTGGACAATGGGCGCTTGGTCTGTCAGGTCGGCATCGCTCCTTTACGCCCGGCCGAGTTCGTTATCTTCCGCATCGGTCAATGGACCGCTGATCGCAAATCGTAACTGCTATTCGTCAATCGCAAATCGTAAATCGAAGCTGCTTCCGTACCCGATTCGACGATTGAGGAACTAAAGGAGAAAACCATGGCTGTCTTACGTGACCGTCCCTATGTTCAATTCAATTTTTTGGTCGACCTGGGCACAGGCACGACCGATGGCCCGGAAGCGGGCTTTCAAGAAGTGAGCGGTCTGGGAATGGAGGTGACCGTCTCAGAATATCGTAACGGCAACGAGAAAGAGAACTCCGTGCGCAAGATTACGGGCATGAACAAGGTCACCGACGTGACTCTGAAGCGCGGACTGATCGGCTCACTCAATCTCTACCAGTGGCTCAATCAGATTCGTAACGGCGATCAGAGCGCCCTCCGCACCGTGGTAGTTCAGTTGCAGAACGAAGATCACACGGCGGTGGTCGCCTCCTGGAAGCTGTTGCGGGCGCGTATCACCAAGCACACCAGCGGGCCGCTCAATGCCAAAGGCACTGACGTAGCGATGGAAGAGATGACGCTCGCTTATGAGCGCCTGGAGATGGAGTGAGTTGAAGGCACGGAGATCCTCCTAAGCATGTCTGCAACAGGCCTGGTCACCACGCCGAGACGTTTGCCCGGCTTGCGCTTTGAGGCGCAATCGCCGCCGCTTGCCGATGCTCTGCCGCGTATGGACGTGGCCGTCTTCGTCGGATTCGCGGCGTCCGGACCCATCAACCAGCCAGTCGTGATTGAAGACAGCGCGCAGTTCGCGGCGATTTTTGGCGAGGATGCACCGCTCGGCTGGGACGCTGATGTCGGAAAGGTCGTGCGCGCCTATCTGGCCCCAGCGGTCAGAGACTTTTTTCGCCAGGGCGGCAGGCGTTGTTGGATCATACGCGTGGCGCGCGATGCCAATTACAACTACTTTCCTATTCCTGCGCTCCTGGAGCGGCGGGCCAATGGCGATCTTTTCCCCGCCTTTGCGCGCGCGCGCTCTGAGGGCAGGTGGTCTGATGCGCTGCGTGTCGGCACGAGCTTGCAAGCTATCCCCATCGAAGTCACGGACGCTTCCTTCGCTCAATATCAGTTTGAACTCAGCCCCAATTCACCGGGCGACGTGCAGCCTGGCGATCTTTTACGTTTCAACCTGCGCGAAGAAGGCTACGGTCTCTTCGGCGTTGTTGAAACGTTGAAAGCAGTTGAGCAACAGGTAGCGTCACCTCCCGCCGCCGACATCGCTGCCGCCAAGCAGCGCCGAGTTGCACGCCGCCGCGCCGTGCGGGTCCAGTGCGCAAGACCTCTCTGGTTCAAAACGCACTGGCTCGATGACTTAATCCGCGAACGTGTTACGCCGGTGACGATTGTTAACGAGGATGGCTCCCCTGGTCCAATCCTGAGCAACTTATCTTTTTGGTCTCTTTCCAATCAGGGACAGAGCATAACCCTACGGTTCAACTCGCCCTCCGCCGTACCTCAACCAGGCGCTAAATTGCTGATCAACGACTCCGATGCGCAATTGCTGGCAACGGTCCAGGCGCGCGATGACGGAGGACCGTTGACGGGCTCGCCCCCGGCGGAATCAATTCAAGCGTCCGGACGAGTCGACCGTCTGATCCTGCCACTTCCGTCACAGGCTTTGGTCTTCAAGAACAAAAGCAAGAGTCAGGCGATTGCACTGACTGAACGACCCACCCTTGAAGCAGGTAAGATCAAACTCAAAAGCTCGCTCCCACTAGCTTACGCCCCATCTCCCGGCGCTGTACTGCGTTTGGATTTTGGAACCGGACAATTGTGGCTCACGGTGGGGGACGTAAGCTCAATCCCGGATGCGAGCGAATTGTCTCCGACGGGATCGGTTCAAATCGAAGGCGGCGGCTTCTGGCCGCTCGCGAACCCACCCGTTCTGTCGCCGCAGACGCAGGTCGAGGCCGAACGATTGAACTTTGATCTGCTGGTCCACGAGACTGGGGATAACCCACGGCGTTTAAGCGATCTGGGTTTTGACGAGAAACATTCGCGCTACTGGGGAGCATGGCCCACAGATGCGCAGCGTTACGAGGGGATGAAGACGCTCGCTTTTATCGCCAACGCGAATGCGAACCAGGCGGCTGCTCGTGAAGTCTTTCCGCCGGCTGAAAGTCACGGTAATAGCTCTTCCGATCTCAATAGCCGGACCAGCCGGCAGAAGTTAAGCCCAGAACTTTATCTGCCCCTGGCGATGCCTTTCATGGCCGACTCTTTTCTTGGCGCAATCGAACAACCGCAATCAGCATTGGAGCGTGATGGACTCGCCGCCTTTAGTTCAGACCTCTTCCTTGATGCAAAGATGATAGATACCAGCGTCGAGAACCTCTTGTCGCAGGCCGACTACCTTCGCTATCAAAGCCCCACACCTCGAGACCTGGGCGGCATTCATGCAGCCCTCGACATTGAAGAGGCGACCATCATCGCCGTTCCCGACGCTGTCCACCGCGGCTGGACATACAAACGTTTGCAGCCAGTGCCGCCTGGGCCCTCAAAGCGCCTGGCCCATCCGGAGTGGTGGCGCTTTCTCGACTGTAATCCGCCACCCAACCAGCTTCCGTCGGCAGACCAACCCGCCTGGGAAAACTTTCTTGACTGCGACTTGCGCGTCCTCGATCCGCCCGATTTGAAAAGCGAAGGAGAAACGAGTGGCGGCACGATTGCGCTCGTCTGGTCGACGATCCAGGGGGCGGCGCGCTATGTCGTTGAAGAGTCTCGCAACCCGTCCTGGAACGGAACTGAAGTTATCTACTCCGGGCCTCAAACGCGCTTGGTGATTTACGGCCGGAGCGCGGGCGACTATTTCTATCGGGTACGCGCAGAGACCGCGGAAACAACCAGCGACTGGTCTGTCGGAATAAACGTGCGAACGAATTCCGCGAATCAGTGGCAGGTGGGAAAGAAGGAAGAGTACAAGACGGACCTGTTGCTCGACGTGCATCGCGCGCTGCTGCGTTTATGCGCCGCGCGCGCCGACCTGTTCGCGGTGCTGGCGCTGCCCCAGCACTATCGTGAGGACGATGCCATTACCCATGCGGAAATCCTCAGGCCTTCAAGCGGATCTTTTTTCAACCTGCCGGTGCAGACTCGGACGGGCGACCTGCGGGTCGCGCCACTCAGCCTCGGCGAAGAGCGCGCGACCAGTTACGGCGCGGTCTATCATCCCTGGCTTATCGCGAGGCGCGATGATCCCCTCGAGCCATGGCAACTTGTCCCGCCCGACGGCGCCGCTTGTGGCGTGATGGCTCAACGCGCGGTCACACGCGGCGCATGGAGCGCGCCGGCTAACGAATTGTTACGCGGTGTAGTCGCGCTCGCTCCGCCGCTGGCTGCCGGGCGCAGACTCGAACTCCAGGACGCGCAAGTCAATATCTTTAGACACGAGCCGCGCGGCTTTCTGTCTCTGGGCGCGGACACCCTTAGCCGCGATATCGATTTGCGTCCGATCAATGTGCGGCGGCTATTGATTCTGCTGCGTCGTCTGGCGCTGCGTCTCGGCGAAACCTATGTTTTTGAGCCGAACGACGATTCGTTCCGTCGCCTGGTGCAGAGAGGGTTCGAGGCGGCCCTCGATCGGATGTTTGCGCGAGGAGCTTTCGCCGGGCGCACTGCCGCCACTTCTTATCAGGTGGTTACGGATGATTCCATTAACACTCCGACCAGCGTGGATCAGGGCCGCTTCATTGTTGAGCTGCGCGTGGCGCCGTCTCTGCCGCTCACGTTCATCACAGTTCGCCTGATACAGACCAACGACCGTTCATTAGTGACGGAGATGAGATAGCCAATGTCGAATCCAGCCAATGAGACAATCAAGTATCCATTCACCGCTTTCAATTTCGCGGTAGAGATCAATGTGCCCGGAGTCTCCACCAAAGTATGCAGCGCAGCCTTCGCGGAATGCGACGGCCTCGACATGACCATGGAAGTCAAAACGATTCGCGAAGGAGGCAACAGCAGCACGCAGTACAGATTGGCGGGCCCGGTTGCTTACGGGCAGCTCACTCTAAGACGCGGCATGACCGCAACCTTCGATCTCTGGGATTGGTTCAATGCAACCCTGAACAACGCCAGGCTGCGCGCCGACGCAGAGGTCGTGCTCTTCGCCGGTGACGGTCGCACCGAGCGAGCGCGCTTCATTCTCAAACGATGTCTGCCCGTCAAAGTCAAAGCGCCGTCCTTGAACGCGAAGGACGGAATGATTGCCATTGAAGAGTTACAGCTCGCTTATGAATCCATGAGGCTGAAGCGTCCGGCCGCGGGTCTTTCTGCCGGCATCAGTGCGGGCGTCAGCATTGGCGCGGAGGCTTCCATTAGCGCCGAAGCCTCCTTCGGCGCGGGTGCTTCCATTGAGGCAAGTGCCTCGCTGGACGCGGGCGCTTCGATCGGCGGCGGAGCTTCCATCGGCATCGGCGGCGGAGGATCGTCAGGATCGAAGTTCAGTATCGGTTAAAAAAAAGGTTTGCTTCTTTTTAGGAGGTCTGGATGCCTGCACAACAAAAAGCCTGGCTTTACGAGATTGCCGGGGAAAATAACGACCGGACCGGGAGAAATGTGGAGCTGCAGTTTAATCCGGAGACCCTCAGGATCACACATGGCGGTCAGATCCATCCGCCGGTTAACCCCAGCAAAGGCGAGCGAACAACTCAAACGAGCGGCCAGCGCGACGTGCCTGGATCGACGCCTTTTCAAAACACCGGCGCGGGTTCCACCCGGCTCAGCGTGCAGGTCTGGTTCGATGTCACATCGGTGATGCTCCAGGGAGATGAGAGCGTCTCGGACGTCCGCGATCTTACCGAAAAAGTCGCCTATTTCATGCGACCGAAGGGTCCTCCCAATTCGGACGGTACGCCACAGTCTTCGCCCAGGGTCCAATTCGCCTGGGGGACGGTTATCTTCTCGGGCGTGATGGACTCGCTCGATGAAAATCTGGAGTTGTTCTCGACCGAAGGTGTGCCGCTGCGCGCCAGCATGAACATCGGAATCTCGGAAGGGAAAGTAGAAATCGGACCAGGTGCCCGCGGTGCGGGCGGCGGGTTGAACCTATCCGCCGGGATCGGCGTTGGCGTCAGCGCCTCGCTCGGTGCCGGCACGCAGCCACTGGCGCAGGCTGAGGCCGGGGTGTCACTGCAAGCGATGGCCTCGGCCAGCTTCGGCGGTGACGCGGATTGGCAGTCGATAGCCACGGCGAACGGCATCGAGAATCCGCGGCTGCTTCAACCAGGGCAGCTTATCAATATGAATGCGCGCGCTTCAGCTTCGGCATCCGCGTCGGCGTCCGCTTCATTCAACTTAACGGGAGGGTAATGAAATGCCTGTTGTGATCGACGAGTTTGAAGTAGTAGCCAACGAGGACGAAGGCAGCCAGCCAATCGCCTCTCCGGCAATCACAAACAACGCCGCATCATCGCCCACCGTGCACGACATCGAGCGGGTAGTCGAGCGCCAGTGCGAACGCTACGAGCGCGTGTGGGCACATTGAGGCTTCATGGGAAACGGCTCCGATCCAGCTTTCCGCGCCACGCAGCCGGTCATAAACATCGGCGGCCAGGATGATTTGTCTCTGGGCGAAGGCCTCGTGAGCATGATGATCGTCGAGAACACTACCGGGCTCTACCGTTCCGAAGTGCTCTTCGACAATTGGGGTGAAAAAAACAACAGCCTCGATTTTCTTTATTTCGACCGCCAGACTCTGGATTTCGGCAAAGCCTTCAAGATCAAGCTGGGCACAGACACTTTCTTCGAGGGGCGCATCATGGCGGTTGAAGCGCAATTTGGCGCGGCCAAAACGCCTCAGATGAACGTGCTGGCCGAAGACCGGTTTCAGGACTTGCGCATGACACGACGCACACGCACTTTCGCCGACGCCGGCGATTCGGATGTCATCAATCAGATCGCCAGCGATCACGGGTTGACCCCCAACGTTAACGTCAACGGACCGACCTACAAGGTGCTGGCCCAAATCAATCAGAGTGATCTCGCATTCCTGCGCGAGCGCGCGCGCACTATTGACGCCGAGTTGTGGATGGATGGCAGCACCCTCAACGCTAAGACGCACACGGATCGCGGTAACGGATCTTTGCAGATGATCTATGGAGGCAAGCTGCACGAATTTTCCGTGATAGCTGATCTGGCAATGCAGCGCACGAGCGTTTCGGTCAACGGCTGGGACGTCTCGAGCAAGAGTGCCCTCCAGCATGAAAGTGACGATTCGGTAATTAGTGGCGAGCTGGACGGCGACACGAGCGGGCCCAGCATTCTCCAGAGTGCCCTTGGCGCACGCAAGGAGTCATTGGTCCACACCATTCCGCTTACCAGTCAGGAAGCGCAGAGCACCGCGGACGCCTACTTCAAAATGAGTGCTCGCCGTTTCGTCGTCGGGCACGGCGTAGCAGAGACGGACCTCAACCTTCGCGTTGGCAGCTACGTTAATTTGACGGGCTTAGGCCCGATGTTCAGCGGCAAATATTATGTGACCGAGGTCAGACATATGTTCGATAGGCGCCGTGGCCTGCGCACGGAATTCACAAGCGAACGACCTGGAATAGGGCAGGCATAAGGAATGAAGAAGAAGATAATCCTCCCAGTGTCTTCAGAGGTGCTGAGTGTTTGAGAAGGGGCCTCTCGAATTAATGGTTGACGTTAGGTTGCCGGCGGGGCTTGGCGGGCATTGGTATGGTGTCTTTCCGGCTTTGGTCAGCGATATCAAAGACCCTGACAACCAGGGAAGAGTGAAGGTGACGTTGCCCTGGTCGCCCGATACGGGAAGCGGTCAGTACGAAGCATGGGCCCGGCTGGCGACGGTCATGGGGGGCAACAATCGCGGGAGCTGGTTTAGTCCGGACGTCAACGACGAAGTGTTGGTCGTCTTCGAAGGCGGCGATCCGCGTCGGCCTTACGTGATCGGCGGGCTGTGGAACGGGAATGACTCGCCGCCTGATTCGATGGATGGTGCAGGCAATAACTATCGCAAAGTGCTGTGCTCGCGTAACGGCATAAAGCTCACGATGGACGACACCGATGGACAGGAAAAATTTATCGCCGAGACGCCGGGCGGGCAGAAAATCACTTTGAAGGATGGACCGGGAGCGGTCGAGATTGTCGATAGTAACGGCAATTCGGTAAAGCTCGAGACAAGCGGCATCACCGTAACGGCATCCGCCAAAGTAACCATCAACGCCACGCTGGTACAAGTTTCGGCCAGCATGGTGACGGTTGATGCCGCGATGTCCAAGTTCAGCGGCATCGTACAGGCCGATACGGTGATCACCAACAGCGTGGTTAGCGCCTCTTACACGCCGGGCGCGGGGAACATCTGGTGAAGTGAAGATGAAAGAGATAGTGCAATGGACTGCCCCATCTCCACTATGGGCCGGGATCAGCGGCTCAAGCGAGGTAGTTGTGCGCGAGGCAATGCCTCAGCCAGCCATTCTGCGCTTCGCGACGGACTCTTTCATGGACGACTTCATGAACATGATGGTCAACGATCCGGCGCGCCTTGGCGATTTTCTCGCGTTGCCGGAAACCTGGCGGGGGCCGCTGGGACAGGTCGCTCCGGTTGAGACGGTGCCGCCCTTCCTACTCAAGAACGGCCGGTCACGTTTCCTCCCGACCCGCACGAAACAGGAATTAATGCGACTGTCCTCTGGCCCGCTCGAAGCTTCTTTAAAAGGCCAGGCAACCACCGGCCAGGCAAACGCAGCGACTTCGCCCCCGACTCTCAAGCTCTATCAACCGGCGCATCAACGTTTCTACATGGTCGCCGGATGCCTGGTTTGCCGGCAGGCGGGTCTGCCCGATCACGCGGTCGCCGGCAATCGCCAGGAGCGCGTCACTTTCGTCGTGCGCCGCCTGCGCGAACGCTCGGCTGGCGGACAAACAACAGCAGGCGGCTTGACTTTGCCGGGCACGTCAAAAGTCTATGACGAGCATGCTTTCGTTACCACGCCGGGTAATAAAGGATGGCTGAAGATTGAGGGCGTCGGAGAGCAGCTCGCCAAAGATGAAGAACAGCTTCCCCTCTCTCCTACGAACTTTACGGACACGGATGAGAGACAGCGGCGGCTTTTTGCCGGGCTGATTCCAGTTAGCAAACGTGAAGCGTACATGGGCGCGGCGGTTTCAGCAGCGCCGGCCAGGACGAGCGGACCGCAGGCCTCAAGCAACCTGCTGCGGAAAACCGCGCGCAAGATTCTATTGCGCACCCAGGTGAGCGAGCCCTGGAAGAGAATCATTGATCGTTCCTTTTCGATCAGGACAGCGATTATCGGGGGAGACGCTCCCTCTCCCATACAAAAAAGCGGGCTACTCAAGGAAGCGCGCGAGCAATTGCAAGTCTCTTCCTGGTATGTCCTGCTCGATCTGGCGAAGTTCCTCAGCGAGCATGTGCCTGAAGTCTGGAAGGTGGTGCTGGGTCAATCGGCGGAAAACACTCTCAGCGGCAACGCGCAAAAAAAACTATTCGATGCTCTCAAGAACACCGTTGCCGACCCAACCCTCATCAACGCGCTCAGGTCAGTAGCCAATCCAATCGTCTACACGGCTGAGAGCACCAAGCCGACTTTGCGCGACGCGCTTAAGGCGATCAAAAACCCGGAGGATGATTGGGAAGATCGGTTAGACAATGTGAAGACGCCATATCTCAGAAACAAACCTGACCTGACTGCTGCCTGGCCTCCTTTCCTTTTTCCGCTTGCGGATCCCGACAAGGACGTGATCGCACCGCAAGTTCCCAACAGCGTGCCGCCACTCTCCACCAGCGACGAAGTCGAAGCCGAAGCGGTGATCGATGAACCTCCCACTGTTGGTCTCACTGATCTTCAAACGCAGGCTGCTCTTGCACAGCAGGCAGCCCACGCGGCAGTGGATCGCTTAACCGCGCTCGTCGTGAGGGCTTTGCCGACAAATTCGACAAAGCTCGTCCCCGAGCCACCGCTCGCTTCGCAGAAGCCGTTGGAAACCGGCGAAGGCCTCTTTGTCATACGCTTCGTTTACGAAAGGCCTCTTTGCGGCCCGCTCGAACCGCCGGAATTGAGCAAACCCACCGTGCCTTTTCAGATGGCCGGCTACTTCGATCCTGATGCGCCCGCGCGACCGATACGCATCGCTTTGCCGCTCGACATTTCGCCTGCGGGTCTGCGCAAGTTTGATAAGAACACGGCCTTTGCGATCTCAGACGTGCTCTGCGGACAGATGCAGCGCCTGCGCAGCCTGACCTTTGGTGATCTGGTGCTCTCTGTATTGCCCTGGCCATTTCACAAGGACCTCTCGACCGCGGCGCCCGAGACTGGAGCTTGCACCACCGGCGGAATAGAGATCGGAATGATCTGTTCCATCTCGATTCCGATCATCACGATCTGCGCGCTATTGCTTTTAATAATCATCGTGACCTTGCTCGACATAATTTTTCATTGGATACCTTATTTCTTTATTTGCTTCCCGGTGCCGGGACTTAAAGCCAAGAAGAAATGATTGATATCGGACAAATACTCGGACGAGGCATCAGTTTCCCACCACGCGTGGGCAGCAATGGTCGGGTCGCATGGTCGGAAGGTGAAGTGAACGTGCGCGAAGCCATCAGAATCATCCTTATGACAGAGCAGCGCGAGCGGCTGCGGCTGCCGGAGTTTGGCGGCAGCCTCGGGCTCTTTCTCTTCGAGCCGAACACCGTCACCACGCGCCAGCTCATCAAGGATCGTATCAGCAAAGCGCTGGCCCGCTGGGAACCTCGTATTAATGTCCAGGCCATAGATGTCGATCCGGATCCGGCGGACGCGCAGGCCGTGATCGCCGCCATTACTTATAAGCTGGTCGCGACGCAGGTGCGCGAACGAGTTTCTTTGACGGTCACGCTTGCCGGTTAAGACAGGAGACCAAGCTCGAGATGCCCTTGCAAATTCCGTCCATCGACGACCGCCGCTACCAGGAGCTGCTCAACGAGGCGCTGGCGCGCATCCCTGTTCACAATCGTGAGTGGACCAATTTCAACAAGAGCGATCCGGGCGTCACCCTGCTTGAAATCTTCGCCTTCATGGCAGAGAGCCTGCTTTATCGCAGTAACCAGATTCCCGAACGCAATCGCCTGAAGTTTCTCTCGTTGCTGGGTATTCCTTTGCTCCCTGCTTCATCCGCGCGCGGGCTGGTGGTTTTCACAAACGAACGCGGGCCGCTCAATACCATCATACTTAACAGCGGCGTGGAAGTGCGGGCCGGGCCAGTGCCGTTTCAATCCACGCAAGGGCTGGACGTGCTACCAATCGAAGGTCAGGTCTATTACAAGCACCCGCTCAAGCTGCCTTCAGATCAGCAGAAGTCTTATTACGAACAGTTGTACGCCTCTTTCAAGAGCCCGGCAGATGCCGCGCAGCCCGTCTTTGTGCTCTACGAGACTCTGCCGCTGCAAACAGGCAACACCAATCCGCTTGATCTGGGCGTCGACACGGTTGACGGCGCTGTGTGGATCGCTTTGATGGTTCGGGCAGCCGACAAACCTTATGTCAATAGCGTCAAGACGGCTCGCCAGGAGATTGCTGGAAAAACAATCAGCCTCGGCGTGGTTCCATTCCTGGACAGCAATGACCGGCGGCTAACGCCGGGTGGCAAAGGCGCTCAGGCGGATGTTCAGTTGCTCCATTACCAAATTCCCAAGATGCCTCCGAACGGCGCGTTGCCTCCGTCCGGAAATCAACGTGTGGCCCAGTACCAGGTGCTCGATTCACTTTCCGACACCGATGTGTTGAGCAAACCCGGAGTGGTGCAGATTACGCTTCCCGCCGACGCGAAGGAGTTGGAGTTGTGGAGTAACCTTGACCCCCTCGAATCCGGTTCAGACAAGTTTCCGCCTGCGCTCGAAGATACAAATCTAAGCGATCGCGTGATTACCTGGTTGCGCATCACCGCAACCGGCGCCGCCAGCCCGCGCCTGCTCTGGACCGGCATCAACGCAGCTCCGGTCATGCAGCGTGCGCACATCTCAAATGAACTGTTGCCGGCCGGAACCGGCGAGCCGGATCAGGTCGTGAGACTTTCGAAGACCCCGATCATTGCCGGCTCGTTGCGTTTGACTGTCAACGATCCAAAAACGCCCTGGCGGGTGGTTGACGATATCCTGAGCGCCGGACCCGAGGTGCCCGTCCGTGATGAGCGATTACCGCCGGGCCGCTCAGTTTCCACCAGCGCGCTGGTAGATATCTTTACGATCAATTTGGAGTCCGGAGAGATTCGCTTCGGCGACGGGCTGCATGGCCGTCGCCCACCCTTCAGGGCGACAATCAGGGCCGATTACGATTATGGCGTGGGACGCGATGGCAATGTCGGAGCAGGATCAATTAATAGCAGTCCGGCGCTGCCCGCTGGATTCAAGGTCAGCAATCCCGTACCGACCTGGGGCGGAGCCGAGGCGGAAACCGTGCGCGACGGCGAGAGACAGATCTCGCGCTATCTGCAACACCGCGACCGTTTGGTCAGCACCATCGATTTCGAGACGATCACTCTGCGTACGCCGGGCGTAAATGTCGGTCGTGTGGAAGTGCTGCCGGCATTCAATCCGCAGTTGGCGCCAAACATAGCGGGCGATGCCCCGGGGGCCGTGACATTGTTGGTGATACCGAAATACGACGCGGCCCACCCGGCCACGCCTGAGCCCGATCGCTATTTCCTGGACGCTATCTGCGCGTACATCGATTCGCGACGATTGGTTACTACTGAGGTCTTCCTGCGTGGGCCAAACTACAAGCCGATCTGGATTTCAATTGGAATCGATGTTGTTCCGGGAGCGAGCATTGCGGAAGTGCGCACCGCTGTAAAAGCAGAGCTGATACGCTTTCTTTCACCGCTGCCGCCCGAGACCGGTAATCAACTCGAGAATCAAGTGGCGCTCTTTTCCACCCCCCAGTACGCCGGCACGCAGAGAGGCTGGCCGCTCGGCAAGGCCGTCTCGCCACTGGAGCTGCTCGCCGTCGCCAGTCGCGTTCCCGGTGTGCTGAAGATCAATAAGATCTATGTCGCGGACGCGAGCATGGCTCTCTCGCAGAGTGCGCAATCTCCTGACGCGCCGACTTGTAGCGATCTGCCCGTTACTTTAAGTGGTCTGCAACTGCCGCGCGTCATGACTCTCAACGTGGCGATTGGCGAAGCCTTGAGCGTAAACCAACTTCGTGGGGACGAAGAGCTCGTTGCTCCAACTCCACAACCAATCTTGCCCGTCCCGGTTATCCCGGATGAATGTTAGAGACCAAAGAAGATGGACGCCAACGGAACACTCTTTCATCTCTTGCTTGGCCGTGACGATTGGGCCAACTGCCTTGACTGGCGGCTGCGTCCCTTGCGCCCGAGTTGGGCCAGCTCAACCAAGGGCGTAGTCCTGAACAAATCAGGCCTCGACTGGGACGAAGAGCGCGACGAAGTGACTTTGCAGAAAAGGCTCTTTCAGTTCACTGCGACGCCCAGGGACAAGCGTCCGTTCCTCAAGGATCGGCGTGGAACTGCGCGCGATCGCTACGGCAACTGGTATTGGATTGATGAAACTCGTCGCGAGATTGTGGTCAACTCTTCCGGAACGCAAGTGACTTCACACTTTTGGGCTTCGACCGATCAAGCCGATTGCAAAGTTTCTGAGAGTGCTAGCGGCGACTTTCATGCGCCGGAGCCGGCGCCGGCAAAAGTCGCCTGGGAATTGAGCGGACTCGCGGTCACCGAAGATCACTACCTCGTGGCCGGCGTCCGAGAGCCTGAGGGACTATTGATTTTCGATCTCCATGCCGGTGCTGCGCCGCGTCAACTGCTCTGGCCGGCGGCGGTGAAGTTCGAGCCCTTCGATATGGCCGCCGCCCCGAATGCGGGAGTCTTCGTCTTGGACCGCACCAACCAGCGCTATTGGGCCCTTGATCGTCACTTCAACATCATGGGGCCGGAGTCTGTCGAGGAGAGCGATCCCCCAGAAGCGGATGACGACTTCCAATCGGAAGAGAGCGGCTCCAGACGGCAGACAGCCCGCGGCTCGCGCGTGCTGGAAAGCATCACAGAAAAGGACGCCTGTCCGCTTCACACGAGGGATGCGATAGCCATCGAAGCGTTACCGGATGGCACCGTCCTGATTCTTGAGAGCAACCCGGATAACCCCTCGCCTCCGACCGACAGGTTTTCGCTAATCCATCGGTATCGTTTCCGCCAGGAGTTAGGTCACCCGGCCTCTACCGACACGATGCTCAATCGCATCCAGGGTACCGGCGAGAGTTTTAGCTTAGTTGGCTATGACTTCGCCTTCGTCACGGACGATGGCGCCGCGTCGGGCGAAAAGTTTCTTGGTCATCTTTACGTCGTCGAGAGGTACGGTAATCAGTCTTATGCATTTCTTGTGAAGACCGACGGCGAACAACTCGCGCTGGAAGCGCTTGCAGATTACCTGCCCATGCGCCTCTTTGCCGGGCGGGCTCTGGTGGCCGCAGACTTAAGAGCTTATTACGACTTCGAGAATCAATGGCTGCCGCTGGTGCCGCAGCCACGGCCGCGCTACTCCCTGGAAGCGACTATCTTTACGCCGCTCGCAGACGAAGATGCAGAGATTGCAGCGAACCAGACAAATGCGCGCGCCGCTTTTGACGGGCGCGAGCCCGATTGCGTTTGGCATCGCCTGATGCTCGATGCGTGTATTCCCCCGGAAGCGGAAGTCATGGTTTGGAGTCGTGCGGCAAACGACCAGCGCGAGTTGGCTCTGGCCGAGTGGCAGCCAGAGCCGCAGCCTTATCTGCGCGGCAATGGTTCAGAGCTGCCCTTCGCGCCACGATCGTCAAAAGAGATCAAAGGTCTCGGCACCTGGGAGCTGCTTTTCCAGAACGCGCGTGGCCGGTTCCTGCAATTGCAAATAAGACTGGCGGGCAACGGTCGTACCACGCCGCGACTGCGTGCCTTACGAGCCTACTATCCGCGCTTCTCGTACCTCAATCATTACCTGCCCGCGGTTTATCGTGAAGACGGCGAATCGGCCTGGTTCCTCGACCGCTTTCTCGCGAATGTTGAAGGCACGTATACCGCCATCGAAGACCGGATTGCGGCGGTGCAGATGCTGTTCGATACGCGCGCTGCTCCCTCAGAGGCCCTGGACTGGCTGGCGGCCTGGTTCGGGGTCGCTGTTGATTCGGCCTGGGAAGACGAGAGAAAGAGAGTCTTTATCAAACACGCGATCGAGTTCTTCAATCGACGCGGCACGATGAGGGGCCTGGAGATGGCTCTGCGCGTGGCGCTTGATAGCTGCGTTGACGAGTCGCTCTTCACGGATGCGGCAATACTCCCGGGCGCTCCCGCGAGCGGAATACGGATAGTCGAAAAATATCGCACGCGTCGTGCTGCCGGTGTCGTGTTTGGCGATCCGACCGACTATGACGGAGTCCCGGCCGGGCTAAGCAGTACGCGCTGGCTGGCGGCTGAG
>Ga0066710_100001718_pt1 | contig 16786 bp, 12 predicted proteins | sample GraSoiAngelo_159_FD_79666 | JGI IMG/M metagenome (GOLD analysis project Ga0066710, IMG submission 79666) | Grasslands soil microbial communities from the Angelo Coastal Reserve, California, USA - 14_1009_16_40cm | ecosystem: Environmental > Terrestrial > Soil > Grasslands | place: USA... | reverse complement strand
CTGAACGGCACGCCGATTACTGGGCCGAGTCAAGAGCGCGCCATGGTCTTCCAAGAGTTCGGACTGCTCCCTTGGAGAACCGTAGTAGCCAACGTCGAATTAGGCTTGGAGCTAAAAGGAATTGCCGCGGCAGAGAGAGCAGAACGCGCCAGTGAACTCATCAAATTGGTGGGTTTGTCTGGCTTTCAAAACCACTACCCTCACGAGCTTTCCGGCGGCATGAAGCAGCGCGTCGGCCTCGCGCGGGCATTGGCGACGGAGCCGGATGTCTTGTTGATGGACGAACCGTTCGCCGCGTTGGACGCGCAGACTCGGGACCTGATGCAGGCGGAATTGTTACAGATCTGGGAACAGTCGAAAAAGACCGTGCTGTTTGTCACCCACAGCATTGAAGAGGCGGCTTATCTGTCCGACCGCGTCATCATCATGACGGCGCGCCCGGGTCGCACCAAGGAAATTTTGCAGATTCACCTGGCACGGCCGCGCGACTATGAGATGCGGTTGACGCCGGAGTTCAACGACATCAAGGCAACGATTTGGAACACTTTGAAAGACGAGCTAACCGCCCGGTCCGAGTATGGAGCTTAGAGCGTTTTATCAAGAGCATTACAAGGCTATTCTCGGGACGGTGTCAGTCCTCGCCTTCATTGTCATTTGGGAGTCGCTGCTCACTTTTGTGATTCCCCTCAATCCATTTTTCTTTACAAAACCGTCGCTCATCGCCATCGCTTTCAAAGAACAGGTCCTCCACGGCGCCCTCTGGCGCGACCTGGCCGTGAGTAGCCGCGCCTTTTTATGGGGTTTCAGTCTGGCGATTCTATTTGGCATCCCCATAGGAGCGTTCATGGGTTGGCGGAAGCGGGCGGAGTATACTCTCGACCCGTTTCTGACCGCCCTTTATGCCAGCCCGCTCGTTGCCTTAGCGCCGCTGATGATCGTTGTCTTTGGTGTGGGTTTGTTAGCTAAAGCGATGTTAGTTTTTCTGCTATCGGTCTTTCCCTTTATTTTCAATACGTTCGCCGGAGTCAGATCCACGGACCGGCTGCTTATCAATGTCGTTCGTTCCTTTGGCGGAAAAGAAAAGGACTTATATCTCAAGGTCATTTTTCCGAGCACCCTGCCTTACATCGCGGCGGGGGCCAGGATCGCCCTTGGCCGAGGGCTGGTAGGTATCATCGTAGGAGAATTTTACGCGGCATCGGAGGGCATTGGCTTTGCCATCTCGCGCTTTGGTGACACTTACAAATTACCCGAGATGTTTGCGGGCATTTTGGTGCTGATGATTGGCGCCGTTGTCATGACCGAGGGGATGAGAAAACTTGAGGCGCTCCTCGCGCCGTGGAAAACATCGCAGGAAAGCCGATGAATCGTCTGGCTAATTTCTATAGTGAGCGCGAGCACTATTTGTTGGGATGGGGGTTTATCCTGATCCTGATGCTGGCGTGGGAGACGCTTCCTCGCCTGGTCGCGCTACCCAGAGGTCTCACACTCTTTTTCACGACCCCTACCCGCGTGGTCGAGGCGTTTTACCAACTGATCGTTGAAAACAAAATTCAGCATCACCTCTATGTCAGCTCCATCGAATTTCTTTTTGGCCTCGCTCTCGCCATCGCGGTGGGCTTGCCGCTCGGACTCATCGCGGGACGATCCAAAATCATTGACGCGATGGTTGATCCCTACGTCACGGTGTTGAATGCCACCCCCAGACTTATCTTTCTGCCACTTTTTATCCTTTGGTTTGGTATCGGCATGTGGTCAAAGGTCGTGATCGTTTTTATCGGCGCGGTTTTTCCCCTGCTGATCAACACTCAGGAAGGGGTAAAAAATGTCGATCAAGTTCTCGTCAATGTCGTCCGATCCTTCGGCGCCAACGAGTGGCAGGTCATGAAAACCGTCGTCCTGCCCAACTCCGTCCCCTACATTGTCGCCGGGTTGCGGTTGGCCATTGGCAGGGCCGTATTGGGAGTCGTTGTTGGCGAATTCTTCGGCGCGAGCGAGGGGCTGGGCTACATGATCGCCTCGGCGGCGACCAACTACAAAGTGGATGTGGTCTTTGTCGGCGTGGCAATTTTCATGGGCCTGTCGTTGGTTCTGACCCTGTGGGTCAAGAACCTTGAGACCCGTCTCAGCCGCTGGCGTCCCGAAGACACAAAGGCCTTTTAAGTAACAAGTGGCGCCGGTTACTTCGACGGCTTTATCCCCAACTCCTTGATTACTTCGTTCAGCAGGTCACGGGCCACGTACTGCTCGAGATCAGGAAGTGGTTTTCCCTTCGGCCAGCCAAGTTCAGGTGTCGCTCGCGATTCAAAAAGCGCTTTAACCAACTCAGCGGGCAGTTCGGGCGAAAAGGCGTTGGCCACCTGTTTATAAATTCCTTCGTTGACGGCCGCGTCATTAATTTCGAAATACTTTTGGATGACCTCGATGGTCCCTTTCCTGTTGGCTTTGACGTATTCGTCCGCCTTTGCCATGGCTCGGACAAAACGTTTGACCGCATCGCGCTTATTATTGAGATTATCCCTATGCGTAAGGAAGCTACCGCCGAGCCTGGGAATATAGTCGCCCGTCTTTAGCAAAACCTTCATGCCCTCCTTTTCCGCCCGTGCGGCATGCGGGAAGGAAAGAACACCCGCCTGAATCGAGTGATTAACTAGCGCTGCGATCCGATCCGGTTCTCCGCCGAAGGCAATCACTTTATAATCTTTCCCCGGTTCCATCTTGAAGTGTTTTCCCAGCGTAACCACGATCTCGCTGTAGTCAGCGGAGCCCGGCCGGCCAAGACCGATCGTCTTGCCCTTAAGATCCTCCACCCGTTTAATGTCCGGTGCCGTCGTCAGCGTCCACTGTGAAATCAGGGATTGCCCCACGAGAAAAATTAGCGGCGCTCCCTGGAGTATCGCCTCCGAGCCGCCAGCTGGAATTGGCACAAACTCGATTTCCTTGGCAATCGCCGCTCGGACGAGCACCCCGCCGGTGGTGGCAATAAAGGCGGCATCCAATCCCTCGCCCTTGAAGAAACCTTTGTCCATTGCCACGTAGGACGGAATATGAAAACCACTCCCGCCGACGGTCCTGCCGACTTTGATCTTGATGCCCTGAGCCACGGCGAAAGATACGGGGATCGCAGTGATCAGAAGCACAGCAACGATCACTCCGAATAGCAATCTCATCCTATTTTGAATCAGCATATCGAATGCCTCCATTTTTAGGTGCCGCCGACGTCGTATGTCTCTTGGACTGATGTCCTTTCTGTGAGCGAAACCTAGCTTCAAACGACGATCAAGGCAAGTGAAACCCTCGGCAATTGACAGCTACGATTGTGCTTACTAAAGTGCACCGCGAAAAGGGAGGGATATTCACATGAACATTCTCATCACGGGAGCTGGATTAATTGGCACGAACGCCGCGCGGCACGCCGTTGATGCCGGCCACAAAGTCGTGCTTTTCGATCTCTCGCCCAATCGCGATTACATCGACAAAGTTGTTGGCAAGGATAAAGCGGATGTGGTCGCGGCGGATATGCGGGACCTGCCTGCCCTGCTCAGCGCGTTAGAAAAGTTCACAATCGACACGATGGTCTCCACCGCCGGATTGATTGGTTCGCGCGTCCAGGAAAATTCTTATACCGGGGCAACCAATAATATCCTCGGCACGATCAACGTCCTCGAAGCTTCGCGGCTGCGAAAAATCAAGCGCGTCGTTTACGTCAGCACCTTCGGGGTTTATGATCGCGGCAACATAACCGACAGCCTGATACGCGAGACTCATCCCATCGGCGGCCATAATCTTTACGCCACGACGAAGGTCTGCTCGGAGCACTTAGTTCACGCATATGCTGCCATGTACAATCTCGATACGATCATTATCCGACCCGGCGGTGTATTCGGCCGCGGTTTTTACGTTGGTGGCTCGACCGTCGGCAAGGTCATGCGCGACTTGGCGATGAGTATGATCAAAGGCGATCCGATAACGATTGATGGCAAAATCTATGGTCCCAACGAGTATGTGTACGGCAAGGATGTAGGGTTGGCACTATTTCTCGCTTGCCAAGCCGCGAATCCCAAACAACGCACCTATAACGCGGGCACGGGGACCGTGCATGGCCCGGAAGAACTTGCCCAGGTTGTCAGGGAGCTCACGCCCAATACGGAAGTGAAAGTTAGTGGCCCGGGGATCGCGGAAAAGAGCCGCAGCATTCCAATGGACATCAGCGTCTCAAAAGCAGAACTCGGGTACGCACCGAAGTTTTCGCTGAAGGAAGCGTTACGCGACTACATGGATGAGCTGTGGGCGGCTGGGGTGCGCGGCTAGCTTTGTGGGGCACGACATGTCGTGCCTGCCGCAATTCGAAAGAAGAACGGGCAACGAAATGCCTGAGCTGCTTTCAATGGACGATCAATCCGAGAACCGAAAGCGAATCATGTAGTACAACGCGGCGATGCCGTCTTTCCAGGTGATCTTTTTACCTTCTTCATAGGTGCGGCCATGATAGGAAATCGGCACCTCATAAAAGCGGCATCGTTTCTTCGCGAGCTTTATGGTGATCTCCGGTTCGAAGCCGAACCGATTTGACTTGAGTTCGATTCCCTTCAGAACCTCGGCGCGAAAAACCTTGTAGCCCACCTCCATGTCAGAAAGGTTTAAATTGGTGAGCATATTGGACAGCAGGGTCAGCGTCCGATTGCCCAATGAATGCCAAAAAAAAAGCACGCGGTGGGCACCCCCGCCTGCGAAGCGCGTGCCATAAACGACATCCGCCGAGCCATCCTGAATGGGCTCAAGCAAGCTCGGATAATCCTTGGGATCGTACTCCAGGTCGGCATCCTGAACGATCACGACGTCGCCCGTCACATGACTAATAGCTGTCTTTATCGCCGCACCCTTTCCCTGATTCTCCGGCTGAAAAAAAACTTTGATTTGATTCAATGGGTCGTTGACGCGCTCGCTTTGATCTTTCAGCCGGGCCAAAATCTCCCGGCTGCGATCCTTCGAGCCATCGTCGACCAGAATGATTTCCTTAGCCATCTGAACCGCGCACACACGGCGCACGACTTCCTCCAACGTGCGCTCTTCGTTGTAGACGGGAATTAAAACAGAGAGCTTCATTGTTCGAATTCGCGTTTTTTTAATTCGCGCACGAAGGCGGAAAGTTTGGGGTCGGAGTTGACCGCTTCATTGATTTTGGCCTGAAAGTCGGCGGCGGCTCGTTCCAGAGGAGTCGTGTCTACCCGCAGACCGAGCCACTGGTTAAGCCGGAGCAACAGAGCCAAAGTGCCGCGCGGATTGGGCGAGACGGAAAGGTAATGGGGCAGTGAGGCCCATAAGCTCACGTGAGGAACGCCCGCCGTGCGGCAAGCGTCGGCAAGCACGCCGACAATACCCGTCGGCCCTTGATAGCGGGAAGGGACGAGGTCGAGTTCCTCCGCCAGCTTGGGGTCGGTAGAAAAACCCGTCAGAGGGACCGGGCGAGTATAGAGGACTTCATCGAGGTAAGCACCCAGGGTGATGACCATTTCGGCCTGGCACTCGCGCGTGAAGCGGAGCATGGTCTCGGTGAAGGTCCGCCAACGCAGATGGGGCTCAGCGCCAATGCCGAGCACAAAATCTCTTTCGATACCGATTCCGGCGCCGTAATAGAAATCATAGGAAGGCCAGTGGATCTCGCGCATTTTGCTATCATTCAATCGAACCACTGGACGTTGCCTGTAAAAATCATAAAACTCTTCGGGATCGATGCTGGCAAACTTTTTGCTCATCAGCTGATCGATCAAGTATCGAACCGCGGTCGTCGCTGATGAGCCAGCGTCGCTCCAACCCGCAAAAGACAATAGCAAAATTGGACTTTTTAGAGTCGGGCGGCTTTCAAAATTTAAAGGTTCCATGGTTGAAGTAATCTACCATAACTAGGCCCAGTCTCTCCAGCTCAAAAATAACCGGAGTCAAGTTAGCCCGTTGGGTGGGGCAGTCGCGATTTTAATTAATCCAAAGGTGTTGATTCAAAATCAGCTAGGAGTTCCCGGCCCCCTTTGCTATAGTGACGACACAATTATGACTGGACAAAGACACCGCCTACCACCGATGTTTCAAAAGAACGAGGTGCTGTTTGGCCACGACGGCACGCCTGGTTTAATCGCCTTTGAAGTCACCGGCGATACGGTGACAATTTTCTCTCGTGATGGCGCTACTACGCGCTCACAAACCGTGCCGTTTCAACCGTTATTACTGATGGCGGACGACGACGGCCTCGCGGGCTGGAAGGGCGAGGCCAAAATCGAACCGCTTGCCGGCGAAGGCGCATTCAATCGCTTAGCACTGTTTCCCGATCTCAAGCAGCTCGATGACGCCCGATTCTATCTGCAGAAAAAAACCGGTAAACCCCCGTCCGCCGGTGACTCGCCCTACTGGTATTCCAGCGATCCGCTTCAGCAGTTTCTATTGCTTTCCGGAAAAACTCATTTCCTGGACATGAGCTTTCGCGACTTGCGGCGCATGCAACTCCACATCGAGACTTATTGTGCCGACGGTTTCACGTTTCCCAATCCAACACGCGACACCGACTGCATCACGGTGATCGCCCTATCCGACTCGACGGGCTGGGAAAGATTGATTTTCGGCAAGGAGTCCGACGAACCAGAAATGTTGCGCGAGCTCGTCATCGAGATCCAGCGGCGTGACCCCGACGTCATCGAGGGCCATAATTTGTTTCGATTCGATTTAGAATATATCGAAGCCCGCGCCAGACGGCACAACGTCGCGTTAAACTTCGGGCGGGATGGGTCGCGGCTCGCCGGCCACACTTCCCGAATGCAAATCGCCGAGCGCACTATCAGTTACCGTAGGTATGAAATTTTCGGCCGCCATATCATCGACACTTGGATCCTGGCGCAGCATTATGATGTCGCCACGAGGGAGCTGGAAAGCTTCGACTTAAAGGAAATCGCCCGACATTTCGGCATCGCGGGTGCTGACCGAATCTACCTGCCGGCAGACAAAACCAGCTGGTATTTCGATCATGATCCCGACACGCTGAGTCGCTGCGCGCTCGATGACGTGCGCGAAACCCGTGCCATTTCGGAAATTTTATCACCCAGTTACTTCGTCGAAGCGCAAATTTTCCCGTACAGCTTCCAGCACATTCCGCTGCGCGGCAACGCCACGAAAATCGACACGCTGTTTTTACGCGAGTATTTGCATCAGCGCCGTGCAGTGCCTTTTCCCGGCGAAGGACGTGAAGTGCTGGGTGGATTTACCGCTATGGAGCTCCAAGGAACCGCTCAGCGCGTCTTACACTGCGACGTAACCTCGCTGTATCCGTCGATCATGCTGGTTTACAACTATTTGCCGAGCAAGGATGAGCTCGGCCTTTTCTCAGGTTTGCTCCGCGACCTGCGCACGTTTCGAGTAAAGGCCAAGGAATTAGCGCGTGATGCTGCAGAGGAAGAAAGCAGAAACTATTTCAACGCGCTGCAATCGACGTTTAAAATTCTCATCAACTCTTTTTACGGCTACCTTGGTTTTCAGATGGGCCACTTTAACGATTTTGCCGCGGCGAATCAGGTCACGGCCAAGGGCCGTGACCTGATTCAGTCGGTGATTGCTTGGCTCAAAAAAAACGCTGCCAAAATTGTCGAAGTGGACACCGACGGTATCTACTTCATGCCGCCCGAAAGCGTGAAGACCGCAGCAGACGAGGAGCAATTCGGCGCTAATCTCGCAGCAATTCTTCCCAACGGCATCGAGCTCGAGCTGGACGGCCGTTATCCGGCAATGTTCAGCTATAAAATCAAAAACTACGCGCTGCTGGACGAGCAGGGGCGATTGCGCATCAAGGGCTCAGGCCTACGATCGCGCGGTCTCGAGCTCTTCCAACGCGAATGGCTGGAAGAAATGCTCTTACTGCTCTTAAAGGATGATCGAGCAAAAATCCCGAAACTCTACGAGCGCTATCTTGATGACATCGATCAGCACCGCAAGGAAATTTCCTGGCTCGCGAAAACCGAGACACTACAAGACTCGTTGGAGACTTATCAGGCAAAGCTCAGAGCCAAGAAGCGCAACGCCGCCGCGCCCTACGAGCTTGCGCTCAAAGCCGACCGGCGCTACCAGCCGGGCGATCAGATCTCCTATTACGTCGTCGGAGCGAAAGCCAAGATTAAGATCAACGAGAACTGTAAGCTAGCGTCCGAATGGGACGCCAACAAACCCGACGAAAACGTCGAACATTATAAGGCCAAGCTCAAAGAATTGTATGAAAAATTCAAGCCATGGATCGAGGACGGAGCGACAACGGGAGAGCACTCAGGATTGAGCGACGATCCGGCTCAGTTCTCGTTAATCAGTTCTTAGTCCGAACACACGAGCAAATGACTCTTACGGTGAACAAAGTCGCTCTGATCACGGGTGGCGCTCGCGGCATCGGGCGCGCCGTCGCGCTGGACCTGGCTTCGCGAGGCTGGTCGGTAGCTATTTGTTACCGCTCCAGCGCGAAGGAGGCGGCGGAAGTCGTTACCGCCGTGGAACATCACGGGGTAAATGGTCTGGCAGTGCAATGCGATGTTTCTGATCCCGTGGTCGCAACAGGCTTTGTGCAGCGAGTGAACCGAGAATGGGGCCGGATCGACGCGCTCATCAACGGCGCCGGTCCATACCATCGAGTTTCTCTGCTGAAGGAAACCAATGACGGGTGGCACTCGATGTTCGACAACAATTTACACCCGGTCTTCTATCTGAGCCAGGCCGTCATTCCGATCATGAGAGAACGAAAGTGGGGCAGAATCGTATGCTTCAGCATGGCGAACGCTGAACAGCTCATCGCTCAACCCCAGCTCACCGCGCACTATATAACCAAGGTGGGATTGCTGGCGCTAACTCGTTCTTATGCTCGTCTGATTGCACCAGACGGGATCACGATGAATTGCGTCTCGCCCGGCTTCATCGATTCAGGCAGCGCGCCCAAAGAAGAGCTGGAACGCACGGTCAAACTTATTCCCGCGGGCTATGTGGGCAGTGTTGACGATGCGGCCGCGGCGGTGCGTTTCTTATTGTCCGACGAAGCGCGCTACGTCAATGGCGCGAACATTCAGCTCAGTGGCGCGTGGGGAGTGTAGAAAAGCGCGAAGCGGAAGGCTAGAGTTATTTCTATCCTTATTGTTCAAAATTTATCGGTTTAAATCGAGATGGCGGCACCAAAAGATCACGAACGTGCTCTCGAGCTTATCGGCGAAGCGATGAAGCACCAGATGGCGCAAGAGTTCGACGAGGCAATTCGCTTGTATAGAAAATCTATCGCGCTCTATCCGACGGCTGATGCGCATACTTATTTGGGTTGGGCCTACAGCTTCCAGGGGCGACTCAACGAGGCCATCGCCCAATGTGAAATTGCCATCAGTTTGGATCCGGAGTTTGGTAACCCCTATAACGACATCGGCGTCTATCTCATGCAACTGGAGCGGCTCGACGATGCCATTCCCTGGTTAGAGCGCGCTAAGGCCGCCACGCGCTACGAACCGAGTCATTTTCCTTATATAAACCTGGGCCGAGTCTATTTAACTAAAGGAATGATCCAGAAGGCACTGGAAGAATTTCGCGGAGCGCTGAAAATCAATCCCGGCGACCAGGAACTCACGCAACTGGTGGAAGAGTTAGAAACTAAGCTGCAGTGATTTTCGCCTGAATTCGAATCGGCAATTTGACCATGAGCGATAGACTATCTGGCTTCGGCGATCGCCGCTTCAAAGAGCCGCATCGCCGTCGCCACCTCTTCCTCAGCGACAATTAAAGGCGGACAAAAGCGTAACGTGCTCTCGCCGCAACTCAACAAGAGTAACCCCTTCTCAAAACATTTCTGCATGACACGATCGCGCAGCTTGGCGTCCGGCGCATGACTGCCATCATTCCGCTCGAACTCGACGCCGATCATCAAGCCCAAGCCGCGCACATCGCTGATCTCGCTATAGCGAGATTGCATTGCCATCAGCTTAGTCTTGAGGATTTCACCGACAAATGCGGCGTTCTTGATCAAGCCCTCTTCCAGCAGCTCAATGGTCGCCAACGCCGCGGCGCACGCCACTGGGTTGCCGCCGAAAGTGCTGCCGTGCGTGCTGCGCGTCCAGGTGCTGATCTCGTCACGCGCGATCATAGCGCCAAGCGGCATGCCACTGGCAATTCCTTTTGCCGTGCAGAGAATGTCCGGCTCAATGCCCCAATGTTCGCAGGCGAACATTCTGCCGGTACGGCCGAAACCGGACTGAATCTCATCGAGCACCAGGAGAATGCCGTGTTTTCGGCAAAGTTCTTGGAGCATCGGCAAGTATTCTGGCGGCGGTACCACGTATCCGCCCTCACCCTGGATCGGTTCGACAAAGATTGCCGCCACTTCTTCCGGGCGCACCTCGTAGCGAAACAGCACCTTCTCCAACACACCGACGCACTCGATGCCACAGGACGGATGTTTCAATTGATAGGGGCAGCGGTGACAAAAGCCGTAAGGCACGTGATGCACGCCGGGAATGAGCGGTCCGAAATGGGCGCGATGGGAAGAGCGGCTGGCAGTCAACGACAAGGAGCCGAGCGTACGGCCGTGAAACGCGCCGTGAAATGCGACGACATGCTGCCGTTTAGTGTGATAGCGAGCCAATTTGAAGGCCGCTTCCACCGCCTCCGTTCCTGAGTTGGTGAAAAATACTTTCTTAGTCCCGGTGCCCGGCGCAAGCCGGCTCAGCTTCTCAGCCAAGTCGACCATCGGTTCGTAGTAATAATCACTGCCGCAGATATGCAGAAACTTCCGCGCCTGCGCTTCGATCGCTTGCACCACCCGCGGGTGCGAGTGGCCCGTACTGGCCACGGCGATGCCCGCCATGAAATCGAGAAACAAATTGCCATCGACATCCTCGATCACCATGCCGCGCCCTTGTTTCACGACCAGAGGATAGACCCGGCCATAGGCCGGCGCCGTGTAGCGATGGTCCCGATCGATAATCGCCTTGGCCTTGGGTCCTGGCAGCGGGGTCTTGATGTGGGGTGCTTTCATGGAAGTCTCCAGTTTCGGGTTTCGAGTCTAAAGTTTCGTGCTGGATTTCTTCAACTCGAAACCCGGAACGCGAACTCGAAACTACTCCACGTTATCAATCTGCGCCTTCTGCAGTTTGCCTGAGTAATCGACATAAATCGATTTCCACTCGCTAAAAATATCGTACACGGTGGTACCGGCTTCGCGATGTCCGTTGCCGGTGTCTTTTACCCCGCCAAACGGCAGATGGACTTCCGCGCCGATGGTCGGCCCGTTGATATAAGTGATGCCGGCCTCGATGTCGCGCATGGCGCGAAAAGCCCGGCCGACATCCCGGGTGTAAATCGAGCTCGACAAGCCGTACGCCGTGCCGTTGAGCACGTCGATGGCCTCTTCGAAGCTTTTGATTTCGATAATCGACAGCACCGCCCCGAAGATTTCTTCCTGTGCGATGCGCATGCTCGGCGTGACTTGGTCGAATATCGTCGGTTGGAAAAAGTAGCCGTTTGCGCACGAACCAGCTTCGTAGACGGAACCGCCCATGAGTAAGCGCGCCCCTTCTTGCCTGCCGATGTCGATGTACTTAAGAACTTTTTCTCTGGCGGCTTGATTGATCAGCGGACCCATCTCCACGTTCTCATCGAGGCCGTCGCCGATTTTGATTTTCTGCGCGCGCGCCACTAGCATGTCGATCACTTGCTTAGCCACGTCGCGATGAACGATCAATCGGCTGGTTGCCGTACAGCGCTGCCCGGTCGTTCCAAAAGCGCCCCAAAGCGCACCCTCCACCGCGAGTTCCAAATCCGCATCTTCCATCACGATCTGCGCATTCTTCCCGCCGAGCTCCAGGGATACCCGCTTCAAGTGTTGGCCGCATACCGAAGCGATCTCCCGTCCGACAGCCGCCGAACCGGTGAAGGAAACCAGCTGCACGTCACGATGGCGCACCAGCGCAGCGCCCACCTCTTCGCCGCGCCCGTGAATCAAGTTGACAACGCCGGGCGGCACGCCCGCTTCTTCGAGGACTTCGACCAGCCTGACGGCAGTGTGCGGCGTGTCTTCCGCCGGCTTGAGCACCACGGTGTTGCCGCAGAGCAGCGCCGGAAACATTTTCCACGTGGGAATCGCCATCGGGAAGTTCCACGGCGTGATCAGCACGCACACGCCGATGGGCATCCTCACGGACATGGCAAATTTGTTCGGCAACTCGGCGGGTGTCGTTTCGCCGAACAGCCGCCGTCCTTCGCCGGCGACGTAGAAAGCCGTATCGATCCCTTCCTGCACGTCACCGCGGGTTTCTTTGAGAATTTTTCCCATCTCGCGCGTCATGCCGCGGGCGATTTCTTCCTTATGCTTGCGCAACAATTCGCCGACGCGATAAATCAGCTCACCACGCTTGGGCGCGGGCACGAGGCGCCAGCTGGCAAACGCTTTCTTCGCGGCGTCAACGGCGCGATCGACGTCGGCCGCCGCGGACGCAGGGAACAGGCCGATCAAATCACCGCGGTTCGCCGGACTGCGGTTTTCAAAGGTTTTTTCCGACATTGCCGCCAGCCATTTGCCATCGACGAAATTTTTGCATTGCTCAGCCATGTTCATTCACCTCGGCTATGCGCCATTGGGTCAGGTTTCACCGCCCAGGATACGGTGATTTTAAAGCCCTGCTGCCCGGAACACAATGTAAATGCAGATCGCAAACCAGCTCGCTCACTGTCGATCCCGTCGGCCCCAGCGAAATCGACAAAGATATCTCCAACTGTTCAAGCTCGTTACTGCCTTGATCGGTTAACGCAAAGATATTCTTTACAATTAGCGGTGATGTTGATATTGAGCGACGAATATCGAGCAGAGGAGTCCTCAAGGAAGTAGATTATCATGGATATGATTAACGCTTTAGTCGCGGGCCTGCTGTTAACTTTTAGCTGGTCGACTTTTAGCGTGATGATGATCGGCATCGTGATCGGTTTCGTCGTAGGCATCTTGCCGGGTCTAGGCGGCCCCACGGCTATGGCTCTCATGCTGCCCTTCGTATTCAAAATGTCGGCCGTTGAAGCCTTCGCATTTCTTCTAGGAATGACCGCGGTGACCGCGACCACCGGAGATATTACCTCCGTGCTTTTCGGAGTTCCCGGCGAGCCGACCACGGCATCGACAATTGTCGATGGTCACGCGATGGCGCGCAATGGCGAGGCAGGAAGAGCTCTTGGCGCCGTACTGATGAGTTCCCTGGTCGGAGCCATATTCGGCGCCGTAGCAATTGCGGTTGCTATTCCTATAGTCCGGCCGTTAGTTCTCTCCTTCGGCTCTCCTGAATTTTTCATGCTCTCACTGCTTGGGATTTCTTTCGTCGCTGCCCTTAGCGGCGAGGATGTGCTTAAAGGCATGGTCTCCGGCGGTATCGGCTTGATGTTCGCGACCATCGGGTTGGATCCGATATCCGGCATACAGCGCTATACCTTTGGCCAGCTATTTCTCTGGGACGGCATTGGACTCGTCCCCATTACAATTGGCTTCTACGCCATTCCCGAAACTATCGAGCTGGCAGTGTTAGGAACCAGCATCGCGACGCAAGAAGTTCAAGCTCTCGGCGGTGTCATGGAGGGCGTCAAGGATACCTTTCGTCATTGGTGGTTGGTTATCCGCTGCAGCGCCCTCGGCACATTCATGGCCATCATTCCTGGAATGGGAGCGGCCACCACCCAGTGGCTAGCCTACGCTCACGCGGTGCAAAGCTTAGAGGATAAATCCCGCGCCGGCAAAGGCGCCGTCGAGGGCGTGTTAGGCCCCGGCGCGGCGAATAATTCCACATTGGGCGGAAGTTTGATCACGACCATCGCCTTCGGCGTTCCCGCCAGCGTTATCATGGCGATCCTTCTGGGTGCGTTCATCATCCAAGGCATCGTCCCCGGTCCGGATATGCTGATCCCCGAACCCAAGGGCCACCTAAGCCTTACTTTTTCTTTTGTCTGGGTCATCATCATATCCAACATCATCACCGTGGCGATCTGCTTTCTCTTCTTGGAGCCCCTCGCGAAGATCACCCAAGTCCGTGGCGCTATAATTATTCCCATCATTCTGGTGTTGATCTATTTAGGCGCCTTTGCCGAGAAGAACGCTTTTGAAGACATGCTAATCGTACTCTTATTTGGCGGGCTCGGTTGGGTCATGGAAAAACTGGAGTGGCCGCGCCCACCAGTCCTGCTCGGTCTGGTCCTCGGTCCGCTGGCCGAAAACCGACTGTTCCTATCGACCGACAATTACGGCGCGGCGTGGCTTGGACGTCCTGGCGTGCTGATTATTTTCGCGGTCACCCTATTTGGTGTCTTTTATCCAATGATTAAAAATAGACGGGAGGAGAAGGAAAAGCTGGCTTCTCGAATCCAAGATCAGGTAACTGTTGAAACCGCTCACGCTGGCGGATTGCGCTTCAGTAACAAAGCGCTCTTCAGCGTCGCTGTCGCGATTATACTTGCACTCGCGCTATTCCAGAGCCGAAACTTTGGTTATCGTGCCGGCCTCTTTCCCTGGGTTATTGGAATTCCAACCCTGCTGTTGTGTCTTGCTCAGCTCAGCAGGGATCTCTGGGGAAAAGAAAAACCCAAAGGCGCTCTTGCCGCTTGGGAAGTTGCGGCTGACGTTGCACCCGAAGTGGTGCATAAAAGAACCATCAACATTCTCCTGTGGACGATTGGTTTCTTTATTTCCATTTGGCTATTGGGCTTCTCGTATTCAATTCCGGTCTCGATGATCTTGTATTTGAAATTGGCGGGCAAAGAGAAATGGCCGATGACGATTATCATCACCTTCTTTACCTGGCTGTTTATTTACGGATTGTTCGAACGAGTTTTGAGTATCCCATTCCCTGACGGACTGCTCGTTTCGCTAATCAAAGGTCCTGACTGATTTTCCCGAGCGCACGCCAGACTCTCTCCGGCGTGAGCGGCAAGTCATACATTCTCAACCCCGTCGCGCGGCAAACTGCGTTGCCAATGGCCGGTGCAACCGGGAGTAAACCGCCTTCTCCCGTTCCTTTCGAACCGAAGGGGCCCGGTCCATTGCGGCTCTCAACCAGAATCGATTCAAAATCCTTCGGCAAATGATTGAAACTCGGCACTCGATAGTCGACCAGGTTAGGATTCAATATTTGGCCGTCTTTGTAGATCATTTCTTCGAGCAGGCTGTGCCCGATGGCGTTCATCACGCCGCCTTCGTCTTGCCCTTCACAGAGAACCGGATGAATCGCCTGCCCAACATCAGCAAGCGAAACATACTTAATTAGTTTGATCTCGCCCGTGTCGTAGTCCACTTCTACTTCGGCCGCCCCCCAGCTGATTTCCCAGAAAGTCGTCGGCGATCCGAGAGCGGCCTGCTTGGTCTTGATGTCTTGGTACGCGCCGCGCCCGATCATCTCGCCGGCTTTGGACTTGAACACTCTCTGCATGAGCTCTTCTAACGCCAGACTTACGCCCTTTGCGCCATGCACTTTGCGATCGCGCAACGTGAGCCGCTCCGGTTTGGTTCTGAGTATCTTAGCGGCATGGCGGAGGAGCTGCCGCTTCAAATCCTGCGCCGCTCTTTGCACGGCGAGGCCCATTACCACGGTCGAACTGCTGGCATTGGTATTGACGTCGTAAGGGGTCACATCGGTATCGAGCTCGGCCACGGCGACGGCCTGGAACGGAAGTCCCAACTCCTCGGCGACCACTTGGCTCAGCGCGGTGCGCGCGCCCTGGCCGATTTCTACCGTTCCTGTGAGCAGCACGACGCTGCCGTCACCATTCATTTTCACCGCGGCGGAAGAAACTTTGTACGTTCCACCGCCGTCTTTCATGCAGACCGCCAGACCTTTGCCGCAGCCCGGCTTTCGGCTCTTCTGAGCCCAACCGATTTCTTTGGCGGCGCGCAGCAACCCAGCTCTGAGATCGCAATCCACCGGCGTGTCTCCCGGGGTATAAAGCTCGCCTTTTTTTAAAAGATTTTTCAGACGAAATTCCAACGGATCGAGACCCAGCTTCTCGGCGATGATATCCATCTGCGATTCATAGGCCCACGTGACTTGCAGCGTGCCGAAACCTCGGTAAGCACCGGCCGGCACCGTATTGGTGTAAACCGTGTAGGCGTCGGTCTTAGTATGGGGCAGACGATACGGACCGAAGCAACGATATCCCGCCTTCTGGGTCACTCGCGGGCCAGCATCGGCGTAGGCGCCGGTTTCCATGTGAATGAGACACCGGCGCGCCACCAGCTTGCCGTCCTTCATCACGCCGGTTTTAATCTGCACTCGGGCGGGATGGCGTGTCACGGTCTTGAAGCTCTCTTCAATCGTGTGCGCCAGTCGCACCGGGCGTTTCGCCTTCCAAGATAAAGCCACGGCCAGGGGCTCGGTCTTTACTGCAAGCTTGCCGCCGTAGCCGCCGCCGAGGTACGGAACGATGACGCGAACTTTGTTGAGCGGCAGATGAAAAATATCGGCGAGGTGCTCACGCAGCGTGAACGGCTCCTGGGTCGCGGCCCAAAGCGTCATGTGATCGCCTTCGACGCGCGCGATGGTGGCGTGGGGCTCCATGGAAAAATGCTGCACGCGCGGAAAAGTAAAAGTGTCCTCGAAGACATGATCTGCTCGCTTGAAACCCTCTTCCACATCGCCTTTGGCATAACTGAAACGATAGCAAAGATTGGTGCCGGCGAATTCTTTCGGCGCCTCGTAGTGCTGCCCCATCATTTCGCCGCCACTCACCGAGGAGTCGTGCACCAGTGCCGCGTCTGGCGCCAGCGCCT
>Ga0066710_100001717_pt1 | contig 16791 bp, 13 predicted proteins | sample GraSoiAngelo_159_FD_79666 | JGI IMG/M metagenome (GOLD analysis project Ga0066710, IMG submission 79666) | Grasslands soil microbial communities from the Angelo Coastal Reserve, California, USA - 14_1009_16_40cm | ecosystem: Environmental > Terrestrial > Soil > Grasslands | place: USA... | reverse complement strand
TTGCATCGCGCCGCGCCCGTTCCCCGTCAGCAGATTGCCGGTCGCTTCTGGCCGGACTCGACCGATGCCCAGTCTCTCACCAAGCTGCGCCGCGAGCTGCATCACCTGCGACACGCGCTGCCAGAGGTCGAGCCTATTCTGGTGATCGGCTCGAGGAGGCTCGCGTGGTAGTCGGCCAACGCGTTCGATCTGGACGTCGTCTAGTTCGAGCACGCGGTCGACGAGGGTCTGCGGGGGGAGCGCGCCCTCCTGGAACGGGCCGTCGCGTTGTACCGCGGCGACCTGCTGCCTGACTGCGACGATGAGTGGATTCGGCCGGAGAGGGAGCGCCTGCAGCGGCGGTTCGGCGAAAGTCTGGTGGCGCTCATCGCGAAGCTCGAGGACGACCGGGCGTTGGGCGACGCGATCGACTACGCCCAACGGCTGCTCAACGTGGACCCGCTCAACGAAACCACGTGGCGGACGCTGATGCGCTGTCACGGTAAGCGTGGCGAACGGGCCACGGCCCTGCACGTGTACCAACAGTGCGCGTCGGTCCTGAAGCGCGAGCTGGGCGTTCAGCCGGGCCCCGAGACTCGGCTCGTCTACCGCGAGCTCCTCGAGGACGCCGAGTCCGAAGCCGCGCCGCCGCCCCCTCCACCGCGAACGCTCACCTATCCGCTTGTCGGCCGGCAGACAGAGTGGACGGCCCTCGTACAGACCTGGCAGGCGGCGGCGTCAGGTCAGGGTCGCATGCTCATCTTGCGTGGCGAGGCAGGCATCGGCAAAACGCGCCTCGCAGAGGAGCTGATCGACTGGGCCACTGCCAAGCGTCTCCGCTCCGCGACGACCCGCTGTTTCGCTGGCGAGGGTCGCCTGGCCTACGCGCCGATTGCGGCGTGGCTGCGCGCCCCCTCCATGCAGCCCGCCCTTCGCGGGCTCGATGCGGTCTGGCTGTCCGAGATTGCCCGGCTGTACCCGGAGCTGCTGCAGGGACGTCAGGACGTTGCGCCGCCCGAGGCGCACCTCGAAAGCTGGCAGCGCCCGCGCTTCTTTGAGGCGCTCGCGCATGCGTTCGTCTCGGCCTCGCCGCTCCTGCTCGTGGTGGACGACCTCCAGTGGTGCGATTCCGACACTCTCGAGTGGCTGCACTTCTTCTTCCGCTGGTCCGAGGGGTTGCGGGTGCTCGTCGTGGGCACCGTGCGATCGGAGGAGGAAAGCGACAACCCCGCGCTGAGCGTGCTCGTTCGTGACCTGGCGCGTCTCGAGCGGTTATCCGTTCTGAGTGTCGGACGACTCGACGAGCAGGCTACCGGCAGGCTGGCAGAGGCGGTTGCCGAGCGATCCCTCGAGGGTCGCGACCTGGCGCGGGTATTCCGACAGACGGAGGGTCACCCGTTGTTCATCGTGGAAACGGGACGCATGGACCTCGTCTCCGGCGACGCGCCCGCCGACACCCTTCCCCCTCGAGTGCAGGCCGTTGTTGCCGCTCGACTCGTGCAGCTATCGCCGGACGCCCGCTCGGTCGCCGAAGCCGCCGCCGTGGTGGGGCGCGACTTCACCTTCAGCGTGCTGGCGCACGTGAGCGATCTCGAAGAGGACCCCATCGTCCGCGCCCTGGACGAGCTGTGGCAGCGGCAGGTCATCCGCGTTCAGGAGGGCGACCGCTGGGATTTCAGCCACGATCGTATTCGAGAGGTGGCCTACGACCGGATTGGTCCCGCGCGCCGGCGCCTGTTGCACCGGCGCGTCGCCCAGGCGCTCGAGCAGCTGTTTGCCGCGGGCCTCGACGAGGTCAGCGCGTCCATCGCCGCGCACTTCGAGCAGGCCGGCCAGCTGGCGCGGGCGATTCACCATTTCGAACGGGCAGCAGCCGTCGCCGTGCGGGTGTCGGCCAACGAGGAAGCCATTCGATGCCTGGGCCGGGCGCTGGCGCTCGTCGAACAGATGCCCGAGGACCGGGACCGTGTGCAGCAGGAGCTCCGCCTGCGGAGCGCGCTCCAGGGCCCTCTCACGGCGGCGCGCGGGTATGCGGCGACCGACGTCGAAGGTAACCTCGTGCGCGTGGCGGCGCTTGCGGCGAGGGGACGGGGCCGCGTGCCGGTCCAGTGGCTCTGGAGCCTCTGGACGTTGCGCTTCGTCCAAGGCGACCTCCGGTCGGCCGAGGCGCTCTCGAGCGACGCGCTGGCGCTGGCTGAAGACGATCCATCGAGTACCTGCGAGGCGCATCATGCGCTGGCCGCCACGCTGATGAGCATGGGCAGGCTCGAGGACAGCCATCGGCATTTCGAGGTGGCGATTGCGGCTTATGACGAGGAGCGGCCCCAGCGGTCGGCGCTCGGGTCGGATCTCGGGGTCTTCTCCCACGCCTGGCACGGCCATGCGTTGTGGCTCCTCGGGCGGTCCGATCAGGCGGGCGCCCATGCGGAACACGCCATCACTCTGGCCGACCGGTTGAATCACCCCTACAACCGCGCGCTCGCTCACGCGTACGCGTCGCTGACGCACCAGCTGCGTGGCGACGTCCCGAGCGTTCGGCGCTCAGCCGAGACGGCGATCGCGTTGTGCGACCGCCACGGTTTCGCGTACTACGGCGACTGGGCGCGCATCCTGCTCGGCTGGGCCGACTGCCAGGAGCAGCGGTTGTCAGAGGGGATCCGTCTCATGGAAGAGGGTCTCGACAACCTCGTCCGCCAGCGCGCGCTGGCGCGGCGGCCTTACTATCTGTCGCTCCTGTCCGGGGCGTACACCACGTCAGGGCGCCGCGATCGGGCGGTCGAGCTCGTCGACGAAGCGCTCGCCCTTACGGAAAGTCACAACGACGTCTGGTGGAGCGCGGAGCTGTGCCGCTTGAAAGGCGAGCTCCTCCCTGACCTCGCCGAGGCGTCCTTCCGCCGCGCGCTCGAAACCGCTGGTGCGCAAGGCAGCCGTGCCCTCGAGCTGCGCGCGGCCATCAGCCTCGGGCGGCTCCTGCGACGCCGAGGCGACGAGGGGCTGGCACTTGGCCTGCTCGCGCCGCTTGTCGCCGCCGCGACGACCGCCAACCCGCAGGATCTGTCGCAGGCCGAGGCGCTCCTGGCGTCCTGACCGAACGAGTCCCGCCCTCCTTTTGCGAACGACCTGGCGAACGCTCAGCGAACGCTCCGTGAGTACGCTTTTCGAGTGCTTGTTGCACTTTTATCCGGCGCGGGGACGCCCCGCCCGGTGTGAGGACGGGCGGAAGTCGTTTGGCAGCCTGACGCCGGTCTGGACGCGGTTGGGCATGCACGGCATGGACACCAGCGATCCGAAGGCGCCGAAAATCGTGCACGCGTTCCTGCCGCGCGACAGCAAGGGTGTGACCATCAAGGAAACGTGGGACGTGCTGGGAATGCGGGCGACCAGAAGCGACGACACGGTGCTCGATGGTGTGTTCGTGCCCGACAAGTACATCGCCCGCATCCTGCCCGCCGGGGCCGCAGGCGTCGACTCCTTCATCATCGGCTTCTTCACGTGGGGACTGACCGGGTTCGCCAACGTGTACTACGGCCTCGCCACCCGCGTCCGCGAGATCATCGTCTCGGAGCTCAAGACGAAAACGTCGCTCGCGCTGACCAGATCGATGGCCTATCACCCGGAGATTCAGCACGGCGTCGCGGAGCTCTGGATCGAGCTCGAATCAATGCTGCCGCACATCGAGACGATCGCGCGCGATTGGTCGGAGGGCAGCGTCAGGGAGGACTGGTTCCTGCGGCTCCTCGCGATGAAATATCACGCGGTCGAAGCCGCGTTCCGGATCGCGGACCGCGCGCGCGACCTGTCGGGGGGGTTCGGGATGTTCAAGAAAAGCGAGCTCGAACGGCTCTTCCGCGATTGTCGGGCGGGTCGGTTCCACCCTGCGAACTCCGCCCTGACCCACGAACTGGTCGGCAAGATGACGCTCGGCATCAACCCCGATGAACAGCCTCGCTGGGGATAGGGTCAGATCTCGCGCGTGGTGCGGGCCTTCCAGCGTTAGAACTTGGATCTGAGTCCGAAGAGGAACTGGAGCCCGCCGGCGTCGCCGTTCGTCGTGACGTTGCCGTCGTTCTTGAAGCTGATGGCGGCCTGGCCGTAGTGCACGGCGCCGCCGAGACCGATCGTGCGGCCAATCATGAACGCAACGTCCACGCCAACGTTGTAACCAAACGACGTACCGTTCTTGGTGGTCGTCGTCACACCGGTGATCGCCACCGTGTCGAACGGATAGGCCTCGCTCAACGAGGCGTCGCTGACCGCCTGAAGCTCGGTGCGGTAAAAGGCCGGCGCGCCGAACACCATGATCTTGACCGGGCCGCCGAACTCCGGCATCCACAACACCGGAAAGTAGATGCCGATCTCCTCACGCTTCAGGTTCTGGGTCGTGAAGGACGCCTGGCGCGGCTGATTGAAGTAGAACGGATGCGGCACGCTCGCGGTCAGTTGTGCGGGCGTCTGTTTCTGATAGTAGGAGAAGCCCACGCCAACGCCAACCGACCGCCAGACCCTCCCTCCGCCCATCAAGTCGAGCTGGAAGCCGGTACCTTTCCCGTAGTCCGTCGCGGTGGTCCCCTCTTCGGCGTAGTCAGTTGAAAAGGCCGGCACCGACTGCGTGAGCGCGGTCGAACCCTGTCGATACGCCGCGTCGATGTTGATGAACGCGTTCGGTGAGGATCGAGTCGTCGGCCCCGCCTGTTGCGCAGTCGGAACGGTCGGGGCAACCCGCGTCGTCGTATCGGAGGGCACTGGGGACGGGGGCGGCGGGGATGGTGTAGCTGGACTCGCTCCGCCCGCCGGCGGCGACTGCGGACCACGCGGGGTCTCCGGGAGGACGCCGCCTGGCTCGAAAAGCACCTGGGACGCGCGGATGTATCCGAAGTCTCGTGAGTCTCGGGCGGATCCCGCGGGAAGCACCACCTCAAACCAGTCGCCGACGCGACGCCGCACCAGTAGCACCGTGTCCTTGGTGACCTGACTCAAGACGATGCTGATGCCGTCGGGTTTGTTCCAGATCAGTGCGCGGTCGACGGTCACCCGTACCGTGTCGGCGTACGCGGACGAGGCAATGAGGACGGCGCACAGCACGCCAAGGCTTGAGAGCACCAACTGCCTGCGCGCACCACGAACTGCCGGGATAGAGACAATCACCATCGGCTCCAAGGGGTTGTGTCCCTGATTATATGTTCCCGGGATGTGGCACACTACCCGCCACCTTCCAACCACCACATGCTCCACCCCAGACCGTCGTCCGTGCGCGTCTTTGGCAAATCGATGCACATGTTTGCAGCCGGCTGGATCGTGTCGATCGGTTGGTTCTGGTTCGCGCAGATGCAGCAACACATGCTCCGGCACGGCGCCTGGCCACCCAACTACGGGATGTCGACCGTTGCAGAAGGGCTGCTGCCGTCAGCGGTGATCGCGCTTTTTGGCATCGGCGTCGATGTCCTGGCTGGCCGGGCACCGACGACGTCGCTCAATCGCCGCGAGTGGCTGCACGCGTTCTGGTGGGCGCTGGCGCCCAACGCGCTGCTGCTGCTCACGGTGTGGATCATGATCCAGGAAGGTCAGTAGAGGGCTGGTGGTGCAGGCGGGGCATGTGGGGCGGGTGGGGCAGGTGGGTGGGTAGCGGATGGACCGGGTGTTTGCCGAGTGGATGCGTGCCCTCGAGTCCAGGCATCTTGCCGACCTGGCCTTCTCCGAGGTGACACGGGGGCTTCGGGCGCTCTCCTCGACGTATGTCGAGCGTCGCGGCGGCCTCGCTCGCGGCTCGGTGTTGTCCGGTGCGGGCAAGCGTGCGGCGTTCGCGTTGTTCTATGGTCCGTTACACGCCCTCCTGGTTCGCCACGTCGTGTGCAGCTTGCCCGGTGCCGTTCAGGTTCGAGGCACGATCCTCGACCTCGGCTGTGGCACGGGTACAGCCGGTGCGGCCTGGGCCACGTCGCCGGCCGAGCGCCCGACCGTCCTTGGAATCGATCGGCATCCTTGGATTGCCGAAGAAGCACGGTGGACGTACCGGCAGTTCGGCCTCGAGGGTCGTGTCCGAACAAGCGATCTCCGGCGGGCGCCCTTCCCCGCAGGCAGCCATGTGCTCGCCGCGTTCGTCGTGAACGAGCTGGACGACGCCTCGCGGGAGACATTGATGCATCGTCTCCTCGCGCATCGTGCGCGGGGCGGCCGTGTGCTGGTCGTGGAGCCGCTCGCCGGGTTCGTGGCGCCGTGGTGGAGCGCCTGGCAACAGGCGTTTGAAGACGCGGGTGGGCGGGCCGACGAGTGGCGAGTGCGCGCGGAGCTGCCACCCATCGTCGGCAAGCTGGACCGCGCTGCGGGTCTCGACCACGAAGCGATCACGGGACGCACGCTGTGGCTATGAGTCAGCTCTGAGTCAGCAGGTTGACAGGCGCGCAGCCGCGCGACAGACTAGGCGGCCGACCTGGGCGTCGGCGTCTTTAACTGGGGCACGCCCCTATACGAGGGTTCTATGCAGGACGATTTCGATGACCACGGAGCAGGACCTCACGACGACGAATTGACCGGGGCAGCGGATCTGGGCGACCTCGAACCGGGTGGGGAACTCGAACCAGACCTGAACGCGATGATGGCGCAGACAGGTCGTGCCGGCGGCGCGGCGAGAGCTCGGACGGGGACGGCAACCCGCCCGGCGCCGGCTCCGCGCAAAGCCGCGGCCAAGCCCTCGGCGAAGAAGGCCGTCGCGAGGAAGGCCGTCGCGAAGAGGGCCGTCGCGAAGAGGGCCGGTGCGAGGAAGGCCGCCGCCAAGAAAGGGGGCGCGCGCAAGGCAGCGGGGAGAAGGAGCTCTGCGAAGAAAGCGGTCGCGAAGCGCGGACGCAAGGCCGCCAGGCGCTCGAAGGCAAAGAGCAGGAAGAAAAGGTGATTTGCCGAATTGGGTCAATCGTTGGATTCCCCACAGCTCATCGTGCTGCACGAGCACCCGGAGTGGCAGAAACCGCTCTTCGCGGCGCTCGGGCGTCGAGGCGTCCGGTTCGAGCCCTTCGATGTCACCCATTCGGCGTTCACCAACGTTGCACCCCCGCGCGCCCCGCTTTACTTCAATCAAGCCAGCCCGAGCGCTTATGTGCGCGGAAACACGCGCGCGGTGCCTCTGGCGCTGGCCTTCATGCGGTCGCTCGAGCTCCAGGGCGCGCGGGTTCTGAACGGCGCCGAGCCCTTCGCGCTCGAGTTGAGCAAGAGCGCACAGGCCACGCTGCTCCGGACGCTGGGGATCGACTGCCCGTTCTCGATTACCTTCAACGACGTCAGTGCGCTCCGACCGTACGAGCACGTCATCCGCTGGCCCGCGCTCCTCAAGCCCGATCAGGGCGGGAGCGGAGCGCGAATCCAGGTTGTCGAATCGCTCGCCGAGATCGAGGTTCTCTTCGCGGCCACTCCGTCCATCTGGCTCCCCGACAATCTGTTCCTGCTCCAGGAGTACCTCCCCCACGATCCCGATCAGGGCATTGTCCGGCTCGAGTTCCTGGGGGGCGAGCTCCTTTACGCGATGCGGGTCAAGACGCACGGTCGCTTCAACCTCTGCCCGTCCCCGGTGTGCAACCCCGAAGAGGGCGACGGGGTCTGCCAGATTCCGACGGAACAGCAGACGGCGGCGCCGCCGGTGGAGTTTCATGCGTATCCCAACGTGCCCATTGCGGCGGTGGAAACGGCGAGGCGGATTGTCCACGCCGCGAAGCTCGACGTAGGCGCGATCGAGTACCTCGAAACCGACACGGGCCGCCGAGTGTTCTACGACATCAACGCGAACTCGAACCTGCGACCCTCCGTTGCCGCCGCCTTCGGGTTCGATCCGTTCGAACGCGTCGTAGATTTTCTCGTCGGCGAAATCGAGACAATCGCCCGACGTCGCCAGACCATCAAAGCCAACTGAGGGCAGGTGGGCCAGGTGGAGCTGGTCGGGCGGTGAGGCAAACGGGCATCCCGACTCGTCGACTGTGTTAGGCTTCGCGACAGGTGAGGCGGATCTCCGTGAGGACCGTCGCAAGCTTCCTGCTCGTCCTGTCGCTCTCGGTTGCCCTCCCTCGGCTCCTCCTGTTTCACGTTGCGCGTGACCGACTGCAGGCTGCACAGGGTCCACGAGGCCGCGCGACGGACCGTCAGCAGACGACTCCCGCGCCCCGCTTCGGCGTTGTCGAGTACCCACCGCGTCCTCCGGCCGACCCGGCTGCCGTCGAGCGCGGCAAGGCGCTCTACGGTGTCAACTGCACGTTCTGCCATGGCACCGACGCCCGGGTGGCGACGGCGGCGGTCCCAATCTCATTCGCTCGACCGTTGTCCTGGACGACCAGCACGGCGAACTGATCGGTCCCCTGTTGTCGGGGGGTCGTGGCGCCATGCAGGCGTTCACGTTTCGTTCGGAGCAGGTCCAGGACCTGGCCGACTTCCTCCACGGGTTCCCGGTCAACAGCCAGAGCACGCCGTCCACGATCAACATCGTCGTCGGCAGCCCCGCGCGCGGGGAAGCGTTCGTTTCAGCCAGGTGCTCAGCGTGTCACGCAACGGATGCCCTGAGGGCCTTCAGCGCAAAGATTGACGACGCCAAGGTCCTGCAGCAGATGTGGCTCATGCCTGGAAGCGGAGGACGTGGTGGCCCTCCTCCTCCGATCCCGCCGCCTCCGATCTCAGCCACGGTCACGCTGCCGACGGGGGAGCGCGTGCAAGGCCGACTCGAGCGGGTGGACGACTTCAGCGTGTCGTTGACGCAAGCCGACGGGCGCCGCCGCACGTTTCGGACGGCGGGTACGGAGGCGAAGGTGGACATCCGCAATCCGCTGCAGCCGCATATCGAGCTGCTGTCGACCTACACAGACTCCGACATCCACGACGTCACGGCCTATCTCGTCGCGCTCAAGGCCGGGCGATGAGCATCACGGCGATGAGCATTGCGAAGCCCACGAGCAGCAAACGCGCGAAGACCTGGCTGCTCGCGGCGGCGGTCAGCGCGGCAACCACCATGGCGCTCGCCGACGGAGTCGATCGCGCGCTGCTGCTCAAGAAGCTGAGCGAGTCGTGGCCGACCTATTCGGGCGATTACTCCGGCCGCCGGTACAGCGCGTTGCGCCAGATCAATCGCGACAACGTCCACCGTCTGACGCTCGCCTGGACGCGGCGCCTGACCAACGGTCCGGGCGCGTCATCCACGCTCGGCCCCGGACAACCCGGCTACGTCCCGCTCATCGTCGGCGGCGAAGGCACGATTGCCGCCGGCGGTACCGCCCAGATCAAGGGTTCCATCCTGATGGTTAACGGCGTGCTTTACGTCACGACACCGGACAACACCTGGGCCCTCGACGCAACCGACGGCCGCGAGATCTGGCACTACCTCTGGAAGACCAAGGGCGGCACGCATATCGGCAACCGTGGTGTCGGCATGTACGACCAGTGGCTCTTCTTCGTGACGCCCGACAACTACCTCATTTCGCTGGACGCGCGCTCCGGTACGGAGCGATGGCACAAGGAGCTCGCCAGCTTTCAGCAGCAGTACTTCCACACGACAGCGCCCATGGTGATCGACAACCACGTCCTGGTCGGGTCCGGCAACGACCTGGACATGCCCGGCTTCCTGCAATCATTCGAGCCGGAGTCGGGGCGAGCTGCAGTGGAAATGGTTCGCGACGCCGCAGAGGCCAAGCGACCCTGGCCTCGAGACCTGGAAGAACCTCGACGCATCTGCTGACGAGCAAGTTCTCGGCGTCCGCGAATTGGACCAGGCCGGAGCTGAACGAAAGAGGGCAGCCGGTCCGGATTCCCCAGAAGGACCACCACGTCGCCGGCGCGCTCGTGTCGAACGCCAATCAAGGCGCGTCGAATTGGCCGCCGCCCTCCTTCAGCCCCGATACCGGGCTCTTCTACTTGCCGACGGCCGACACCTATGCGATGTACTATCTGGCCAAACCGACCCGCGAGGCGCGCTCGGCCTTGGCGGCAAGGACGAACGGCTCGTCGGGACCGTCGGCAGCTACCTGACGGCGATTGACTACCGGACGGGCAAGATTGCCTGGCAACGACGCTTTCGGACCACCGCCACCACCAGGGACCTGGGATGAAGATCGGGCTTTTCACCACTGTGCTCGGCGCGCTCACCGTAGGCGACATGATCGCAAAGGTGAAGGCCCTCGGCCACATCGAGGCGCTCGAGCTTGGCACGGGCGGTTGGCCCGGTGACGCCCATGTGGACCTGGGCGCGCTCGCTGATCCATCGCGCGCCCGTCAGTACCGAGAGATGATCGCCGATGCGGGGCTCTCGATCAGCGCGCTGTCGTGCCACGGCAACCCCCTCCATCCCGACCCGGCGCAAGCCCTGGAAGCCGACAAGATCTTCCGCCGCAGCGTCCGGCTGGCCGAGCGACTCGACGTGCCGGTGGTCATCACCTTCTCGGGCTGCCCCGGCGACGGCGACGGTGCGAGGCACCCGAACTGGATTACGACGCCGTGGCCCCCCGAGTACCTCGACGTGCTGGAATGGCAATGGGCCGAGAAAGCCGTCCCTTACTGGACCGGCGCCGCTCGCTTCGCGGCCGACCACGGCGTACGGGTTGCGCTCGAGCCCCACCCCGGCTTCCTCGTGTACAACCCGGAAACGGCCCTGCGACTCCGGGCAGCAGCCGGGGACGCGATCGGCGTCAACTTCGACCCGAGCCACATGTACTGGCAGGGTATCGATGTGCCGACCGCCATCGGAGCGCTCGGGCAGGCCATCTTCCACGTGCACGCGAAGGACGTTCTCCTCGATCGCGCCAACATCTCCACCAACGGCGTGCTCGACGCGAAAAGCTATCGCCGCATGGGTGCACGCTCCTGGCTGTTTCGCAGCGTGGGATGGGGACACGACGAGGTCGAATGGAAGCGGACGATCAGCGCGTTACGACTCGCCGGCTACGACTCGGTGCTCAGCATCGAGCACGAAGACGCGCTGCTCTCCATCGACGAGGGGCTGCAACAGGCGGTCACGTTCCTGTCGCGCCTGGTGCCAACCGAGCCGCCCGCCGAGCCCTGGTGGACGTAGATAGGGCTCACAAGAGCGTTCCACGGAGCACGAGAATGCCGACGCTGAAGTAGATGACCAACCCGGTCACGTCAACCAGCGTGGCGACAAACGGCGCGGATGACGCCGCCGGATCGAACCCAAGTCGGCGCAGGACAAACGGCAGCAAGGATCCAATCAGCGTCCCCCAGAGCACCACGCCGACGAGCGCCAGGCCCACGGTCACGGCCACGAGCAGCCAATGCGGGCCGTAGAGATTGGAGAACGCCGACCAGATCGTGATCCGCAGAAAGCCGATCGTGCCGAGAATGCTCCCGAGCGTCAGGCCGGCCGCCACCTCGCGCCGCATGACACGCCACCAGTCGCTCAACATGACCTCGCCGAGCGCGATCGCCCGGATCACGAGCGTCGAGGCCTGCGACCCCGAATTGCCGCCGCTCGAGATGATGAGCGGCACGAAAAGGGCGAGCACGACGGCGCGCTCGATCTCCCGCTCGAAGGCCCCCATGGCGGTTGCCGTCAGCATCTCTCCCAGGAACAGCGCCGTCAGCCACCCGGCTCGCTTCTGGATCATGCGCGGGAACGCGATGCGCATGTACGGCTCGTCCAACGCCTCCGATCCGCCGATGCGCTGGATCTCGTTCGTCGCGGCGGCTTCGGCCACGTCCAGCACGTCGTCGATCGTCACGATGCCGATGAGCACACCGGCGGAGTCGGTGACCGGCAGCGCCGAACGATCGTCGCGCCGGAAGATCGTCACCGCATTGTCTTGATCGTCGGAAGCATTCAGCGCCGCGAACCGCCGATCCATGAGATCGGCCACGTGGCTGGCGGGTGATGTCAGCAGGAACTCGCGAATCCGGATGTCGTCGATGAGCACGCCGTGATCGTCGACGACGTAGATCACGTTCAACGTTTCGCTGTCCTGTCCGTGCGTCCGCACGTACTCCAGCACCTCCTGGACGGTCCACTGCTCCCGAACCGCGATGTAGTCGGGCGTCATCAGTCGCCCGATCGACTTCTCCGGGTAACCGAGCAGGGTGACGGCGACCGCCCGCTCCTCCGGCGTCAGCAGCGCCAGGAGCTGCTGCGTGGCCGTGGCCGGCAGCTCCTCGAGGAACGTCGTGCGGTCGTCGGGTGCCATGTCGTTCAGAATCGCGGCGACGTCCTCCTGCGCCATCGCCTTCAACAGGGTCTGTTGCGCGTCGTGCGACAAGTACTCGAAGGTGGCGGCGGCGAGCTTGCGGGGCAGCACCCGGAACGTGACGACCTGGTCCTCGACCGACAGCTCCGTGAGCACGGCCGCCAGATCGCTGGGCGGCCGGTTGCGGACCACGTCGCGCAACCGGGCGAAATCGCGTTCGTGCACGAGCGCGGCCAGCTCGTCGGCCGGATGCGCTGTCCGGCCAACGAGGTCGAGGGCCGCGTCTCGAGCGGGACCGTCGTTTTTGAGTTGTTCCTGCATATTGGTGAGTGCGGCCCGCACGATGTCACGGTGGTGAACGTGGGGGCCAACGGTTTTGACCGCGTCGAGCCAGATGGCGTGAATCAGATGAAGATCGTCGAGGCTGAGCGATGGTGCGTGGGCGCCGAGATCGTAGAACGCCGTCCGGCCGCTGCTGTGGTGAATGACCAGCCGCACGTCGAACGGTTCGGGTTTGTCCGCGCGCTCCCAGGCGTCGCCAAGGAGCCTGGCCTGGTCGTCGGCGCTGAGCGTCTCCGACTCGCCGACGTAGACGACCGACGACCGCAGCCGGACGATGGTTTCCGCCAGTGCGTCGAAGACGTTCGCCGAGGGCACAATGAGGAGGCGAATCGCGCGCCCGTAGCGTTCGGCCAGCACCGCCGCCGCCGTCAGGAGGCGTCGCTCGTCGTCGGTGGGCTCCGGCTTGAACGCCAGGTCTTCCGACACGTCGATGCCGACGAGACGAACGGTCATGACCACGACATCGCGATCGCCGGGTTCCTGGACGGCCGCGACCAGGTGGTTCAGCACGCCGGCTCGCCTGATGGGCACCAGCAGGTTCCGCGGCCGCACCTCCATCCGATCGAATCCGATCGCCGGCATCGTCAGGAGCTCGATTTCCGGGGGGGCGGCTGCTTCGGCGGTGCTGGACCGCTGCGCGGCCCGGTCGGATGCGCCAAGGAGGGCCGTGAGGACAACGAGCACGACGACCACCGCGAGGGCCGCCGGGTTGCCGGTTGCGACGAGGGCCAGGGCTGGCACCGCGAGGAGGATGGCGATCAGCACCAGCCCCAAGGGGCGCTCGAGCCCAGCGAAGCGGACGTTCATCGGCACGCGGAACGCGCGAGGCTCAGGCCGGAGCTTCCGCAGGCGAATCAGCGAGGCGATCTTCAGGATCGCGCTGCAGGCGAGGGCCATCCCGTAGGCGCTCGCGAGCAGGGCCAGCTGGCCGGCCCCCGCGATCAGCACGGCGAGCGAAGCCACGGCAGCGAAGTCGATCATCCGCGAGGGCGTCCCAAACCGCGGGTGGGGTGCCCGCATCGCGCGCGACAGCAGGCCGTCCTCGGTCAGCCGCAGGAGCAGCTGGTGGATGTTGGCTGCGCTCCGGTAGATCGCCATCGTGAGGAACAGCGCGGAGCCGAGAAGCACTCCCGCCCGGACGAGTCGCCTGACGGCGCCCGCCCCGCCTGCGGAGAACACCAGGCCGGCCACGGGCGCGTCGCGCCAGGCAGCGCGGTCTCCCGCAGGCACCAGCCATACGAACAGGATGCCGATGACGGCCGTCGTCACCAGCGAGTACGCGTTGACGAACCTCGCGACCCGTCGCAGGTGCTGGATCTTCGGCTGTGGGAAATCGAGCGACGCGCGGCCGAGCGTCTGGGCCGTCCCGACGGCAAACAAGCACAGGCCAGCCGCCGTCAGTGCCGGAACAATTGAAAACGGCGTAGTGGCCAATGCCGCCACCCAGCGTGACGCGTCGTGACGCGGCACCGATCTGACGACGCCCCACGCGACGATGACCACCAGGGCGGCGACCGCATAGCCGACCGTCCGCGTGATCAACGCGCTCGAGAGGGGGCGTCCCTGGCGCAGCCACAACCAGACCGCCCCAATCAGGACCACCGCGGCGGCCGTCGATACGTCGTCGACCGTGATCTGCGAGGAGCCAAACGCCCGGGGCACGAAACCGCCCAGGGCCGCCAGCGAGTGACCCGCCGCGCTGGCCGTCAACGCACCGAATATGAGGGTTTCGATGAGGAGCGCCGAGGCGGCGAGCCTGCCGGTTGCCCTGCCGTAGGCTTGCGTGGCGGTCCCATACAGCCCCCCCGGTATGAAGAGCGCGCTGCTCTCGAGATCAACGGACCGAAGGGCCCAGCCGAGGACGACGGCCGCCAGCAAAAAGAGCGGCGCGGCCTGGCCAATCATTCGTTCTGCCACGCCGCCGGCAAAGAGTGCCGTTCCGCCGAGCTCGAGCAGGATGAGGGCAGTCCCACGGCTCGACGAGATCAGTGACCGCAGGGCCGGGGCCCCGACGATCACCTGCAGCGGCTGACGAGACGACGAGGATCGCTCGGCCATCGACCCGAACGATTCTAGAAGATCGACGTTGCGCGCGCGCAAACAGAATGGGGTTCAGGCCGGTGTTTAAGGCCATCGCGTCAGCATCATCCCGAGCTCGTCGCGGTGCTTGGTTTCGTCGGCGATGATCGTGTCGAGGTCCGTCGCCAGACCGAACTCGCGTGCCTCCTCGGCCTGAACACGTCGCTTGACGTAGCGGCCGATCGTCGCGATCTCTGCGGCCAATGCGGCTTCGAGCATGGCCTTCGCGTCCGAGACCACCGCGACGGGGCTGGCTGTGGCTGCCGGTGTTCCACCGAGCGCGGCAATCTTGTCGGCCAGGAGCTGCGCGTGATTGAGCTCCTCGGGGATCTCCGCCGCGAAGAAGGTTCTGAGCTCCTGCCGATAGGGTCCCGTCACCATGCTTGCGTACAGCCGGTACATGATGATCGCTTGAAACTCGGCCTGCAGGTCCTCGTTCAATCCGTCGACCAGTCGCTTTTGCGCACGGCTCATTCCCTTGGCTGGCATGTGGTCTCCTTTCCGCCGATCCGCCGCGAATTCGCCGGGCGTTGCCGGAACTCCGCCACCTGCGGCGGGTCTCGCCTGCGAATCACGCCACCAGGTTACGTGAGGCATCGACAAGCGGGCCACTTCTGACGACCAGCCCTGGCACCGGGTTTGCCTCGCTGGACCGAGAGGCAGTCTATGACGAACATGCCCGAGTCAGTAGCCGCGTTTCTCAAGGGACGGCGGTTCGCCGTTGCCGGCGTCTCCCGTCAACCGGGCCAGTCGGCCAACGCAATTTACCGGCGGCTGAAGCAGTCGGGATACGAAGTCTATCCCGTGAATCCCCGGGCCGCGCAGGTGGAGGGGACGACGTGCTATCCCGACGTCGGGGCCGTACCGGGACGCCTGGACGGGGTCGTCATTGCGACGGCGCCGGCGGCGTCGGCTGAGGTCGTCCATCAGTGCGCGAGCCACGGCGTACCCTGCGTGTGGTTCCACCGATCGTTCGGCGCCGGCAGCGTCTCCGACGAGGCGGTCCGAGCCTGCCAGGCCCGCGGCATCGCCTCCATTGTCGGCGGTTGCCCGCTGATGTTCTGCGAGCCGGTGGACATCGGACACCGCTGCATGCGCTGGTGGCTGCAGCGTCAGGGCCGGGTTCCGCGGTAGCCCTGCGCGCGCGACTCGCGAGCGGAGCCCTTTCTGGATCGCGTGTGGGCACTCAGGAGGAATCTGACCGCGTACGACGCGGTCTATGTCGCGCTGGCCGAGGTGCTGGGCGCGGTCCTGCTGACGTCGGACCGGCCGCTGTCACGGACACCAGGACTCTCCGCGCGCGTCGTCCTGGTGCCGATCAACAAAGAGACGCGCTACGACAGTGTACGATCCTTCTCATGCCCCGCGCCTGCGGGAAGATCCCTTTCTTCTTTTGCCTCTGCGCCCCGCTAGTCGGTGCGGCGGTGCTGACGTCGGTCGAGGCCTCGGATCCCTGCGCGCCGATGGCGGGAACCGCGCGCGAGGCCGCGGCAGGTGTCCAGAGCGCGATCCAGGAAACCTTCACGATTGCCAGCCTGAACATCGATGGCAATCCGCGGCTCGGAGACACGCTGACCGGACTCGCACAGGACCGACGACTCGACATGCTTCTGCTCCAGGAGGTCGGGGATCGCTCGGCTGACGGCTCGGTCTTCGTGGCCAGGCTCGGTGATCGGCTGGGGTTCCACGTCGCGTACGCGCCGGCCGATCGCCTCGACGCGATGCACACACAAGGTCTCGCGATCCTGAGTCGCGATCCGTTGAGCGACGTCCGCACCTACCCACTCGAGCGCCATCAGCTGCGGTTCAAATCGCGATGCAGGATTGGCCAGGCGGCGACCGTCAGGACGACAGCCGGTCCGATACGTCTCATGAACGTTCACCTGGACACACGCATCAACAGTCGCGACCGCCTGGCGCAGCTCGAGCCGCTTCTTGCCGCGCTCGACCAGGTGGAGGGACCGCAGATCATCGGCGGCGATTTCAATACGATGGACATCGGCTGGGTCGGCTCGATGTTGCCGTTCCCCTACACGCAGCACCAGGAGTCGGCGATCCGGAATCGCCTGGCCGAGGACGGCTTCGTCACGCCGTTTGTGGGTGGCCGGCCGACGCTCAAACTTCTGGGCCTTCCCCTCAGGCTGGACTGGCTCTTCCTGAAACACATCGAGACCCTCGAGTGGAGTGTCGACACGTTTCCTGGTACCGATCATCGCGGCGTGTCGGCGCGTGTGAAGCT
>Ga0066710_100001716_pt1 | contig 16791 bp, 13 predicted proteins | sample GraSoiAngelo_159_FD_79666 | JGI IMG/M metagenome (GOLD analysis project Ga0066710, IMG submission 79666) | Grasslands soil microbial communities from the Angelo Coastal Reserve, California, USA - 14_1009_16_40cm | ecosystem: Environmental > Terrestrial > Soil > Grasslands | place: USA... | reverse complement strand
GAAAACACATACGTGCACAGGTTTCCACATAGAACCCGACGTAGTCGGGATTGCTTTTTACGTCGTTCTCGATCATGCGTTTTCGTGTGCCCAGGGCTTGTCCCCATAATCCCGCGCTGGCGGTAACTCGCCCGTCCTCCGGAATGCGGGGGGTCAGGTCGCCATGGTGGGCTCGCAAGAAAAGGTCGTCCTCTTCGCCTTCCTTCAAGAGCACCGAAACGTGAGAGACCTGAAATGCATGCTGGATCAGCGAACATACTTTGGAAAGCAATTCTTTCAGGTCGAGCACTGCGGTGGTCTGTTGGGCAATGGCATTGATGGCTTTCAGCTGCAGAGCCCGTCGCCGTTCCAGCGCATGCAGTCGCGCATTCTGCAGCGCCATCGAAGCCTGGGTCGAGAAAAGCGTCAGCAGGTCAATAGTTTCCTTGTCGAAATGGTCGACGTTCTCGCTCTGGCAATCCAGCACACCTACAACCTCGTCCCGCACCATTAGAGGAACGGCCAGCTCTGACAGTGTGCTCTTTGCCGATTCAACATAGCGAGCATCATTGCGCACGTCGGGAACGTAGATGGGACGCTTCTGCCTGGCTGCCAAGCCCGTAATTCCAGTTCCCACCGGCAGGCGCACGGCATCATGCCCCGCGTCCCATCCAATCTGAGAGCGGGGATAGAGTTCGTCAGTCTCCTTATCCAGCAACAGGATAGCGACGTTCTGCAGGTGGAAGTAGTCGCGCGCGATGATCAGGATTTGCTGCAACACCTCATCGAGATCAAAGGTCGACAATACCGCCTGGCTGGCATCGTAAAGAATAGCGATTTTTTGCATGTAGCTGACGGATTTTACTCTGCCCTGCCGGGGGTAACGGAGGTCTCCAAAGTAACTATCGAGCTGGAGGGATTGGTAGCGCCTAACGTTTGTGGAGTCTGGATTCGCGTCTTCGTCGTCCAGCAACCGTTTTGAGGACTCCGAAAACCACTAGGCAGAACCAGAAATCAACCGCCAATCCAGCGTCAACATGATTCGGCATGTGCCGCGCTCCTGGCGGCAGGTAAGGAATGAGGATAAAGTAAATCGCATTTCCCGCCAGAACGGCAATCAGAGCCTGGACGAAATTAGTCATCGCGGGTTTGGACACCGCTTACCTCCGATCAGCGCGAGGGGGCTGGGAAGACTCGGCACTTAGCAATTAGCATTTGGCACTTGGCCATTACAGACTTGCACCGACTTCAATTCGACGGTTAGATGCATGTCTCGCCACGAAGAGTCTCCAGTCCGGCTTTGGCGGTTAGCCTGCTCGGCAATCCGGACGCAGTTGCCAAGTTTCACCGTGCCGGCGTCAATGGCACAGATGCTCGGATGTAAAGGGGGCGTGGTTGGATACGAGGCCCGATCAGGCAGATCCTCCGAGTTCTTAATTTTAATTTAGGCTAGGGATTCGGAGCATCAGAGATGAACACTATTCCAATCCAGCTCCCAGCGGCTGATACCGGTACTTCTTGCCATCCCAAAAGATCGCGGAGGTCATCTGATCGGCGCTGCTTTCTTCCGCATAAATCGCCATGACGGATTTCTTCTTCACCATCAGTTTCCTCACTGCGATCTGCTTAAAGGGCAGGTTGATGATGACGAATTTGGCTTTGGGCTTGTCGGAATGCCAGGCTTCCACCCCAGCGCCGTGAATGACGGGCAGCACCCGGCTCCGGGCAAGCGGGTCCGCTGACGCAAACTGGCTGGTCGCTTTGGTGTCTCCGTAGCCGAAGAAGCTGTTGTAAGGATCGAGGACTTTGAAGTTGTTCTCGGTCTCATCCATCAGCGGATTGGTACATTTTGCGACGATCACGGCATCTTCAATGCCATCGCGGTCCAGGTCGGCGGTGTAGGTGGGAGGACCGGCCGCCAGGCTACAAGTGGCGCCAAATTGTTTTTGGATGAAATCATCATTCACCACGGTAGTGTCAGTCTTACTCGATGTTTGCGCCAGCACTCCCGGCGTAATTCCAAGTATGAGGAAAAGACAGATACAACGAGAGAAATGCATAGGACTAATCTAGTCGTCTTCGTTCAGCGAAGATAGAGACATGCGTGGTGACAGGTTACTTTTGGTGGATACTCATCCGGCGGTGGTCTTATTTCTCGCGAAATGCTGCCATCCCTGCGGGACCAATTCGTGAGCCTCGCCTCTCTTGGTTGTGATGACGACTCTCTTGCCCCGAACAATACGTCCAATCTCCGTCACCGGAACGCCTGCAATGCGAAGAGGAATACGGCGTCCGCGAGGCACGCTAAAGAGCAGCTCGTAGTCTTCCCCGCCGTGCAAAGCGAAGCGCAAATCAACCTCTTGGGCGGGTTTTCCGATGACTGCCCTTGGGATTGATTCTTCTTCGATCTCGGCGCCGACTCTGCTTTCTTGGCAAATATGGGCCAAGTCTGTGGAAAGGCCATCACTGATGTCAATCATGGCGGAGGCCAAGCCCTTTCTCCGCAGGGCGGTTCCCAGCCGGACTCGTGGTTCGGGAAAGAAATGAGCCTTGAAGTCAGCTGGATTCAGCTTGGCCTTCGGTTTCGCCCTCATCCGTTCTAACGTAGCCGCCGAGCCACCAAGTTTTCCGCTCACGTAAATACGATCCCCGGGCCGCGCGCCGAAACGAAGTATCGCCTTACCTCTCGGCAGGGAACCCAACACAACGATGTCGGCAAAAATTCCATCAGGAGACTGCGCGGTATCGCCGCCCGCCAAGCTGACCTCGAATCTCTTCGCCAGCGTCAACAAGCCGCGCATGAAGCCGTCAACCCATTTTTGCGGCAGGTCGCTTGGTAGCGCCAGTGAGAGAAATGCAGCGATCGGTTCTCCGCCCATCGCAGCAATGTCGCTCAGCCCTCGGGTTAGGCAGCGGTGTCCCACCGATTCAGGAGGATGCCAATCGCGGCGGAAATGAATCCCTTCCAAAGTAAAGTCAGTGGTGACCAGGGCCTCGTGGCCAGGCGGAAGCTGTAGCACAGCGCAATCGTCGCCAATGCCGGTCGGGACGCGATTCCCAGCGCGCGCCTGCCGGCGAATCCGGGCGATCAAGGCTTTTTCCAGAAGAGGCAAAGCGATGCCAATATAGATGACAAAACGATTCCGCCCAAACCAGCCACTCTCCTGGTTTTTTCCTCAGAGCAACCTCGGCTAGCGGCAGATTCATCTACCCATAACCTCAGTGCGGCACACCACTCGGATTCCTCATGCCTGGCAGTTGCGGCATCCACGGCTCGAGTCGGACTGATCGGCGCAGTTTCCAGAGGTCGCCGGCGGTAACTGTCCCCAAGGACTACGCGCGGTTACCCGTCCTTGGTAACGAAAATCTGGGCCGCTGTGCCGTTGACAGGGGGAACCTACTTTGTTACCGTTGCCAAGCTGTCTCCTAAGACCATTGACCGAACTAAGTGCTGTATCCGGTATGGATTGCAGCCAAAAGGGTTTCGGGACTTTCCTGGTTCCGGTAGGACATGGGCAAGCAAGCGTCTCAGAGCCAAATGGGGACGTTGCCCGTAGTCGGAGTGAAGCTGACGATCCCCGCGAGTGCGAGCCGTCCGTCAGCGATTCGCTCCTGATCACTAACGGCAGAGGAACATTGAGAAAACGCTTTTACATACTTTTTGTCGCGCGCGGTGAGGATGGTCAGTTGCGCAAAATCCACATCCCCGTCCACTACCTCTATGTGCTGATAGTAGGGGCGGCGATTGGCGCGCTGAGCCTGACTGGCATTGCCAGTTCTTACCTGCGCATGCTGCTGAAGGTATCCCGCTTCAACCAACTCCAGACCGAGAAAGAAGACCTCAAAGGTCGATACTCGAAGCTGGAGCAGGTCGCGAAAGAAAGAGACATTCAAGTTGCATCTTTGGGATCACTGGCCGGCGAGGTTTCCTCTCTTTACGGTCTGAAATCGGACCCGCTGCTGGTAGCAAACTCGCCGGACGAGATACAAAATTCGGAGGTTACATCCTCCCTTCTCCAGCTTTACGCTCTGCGGACGTCTGCTCTCAGCGGCGCGACCATGACCGGCATCTCGCTTGGGCTTACCCGCAATGTGACTACGGCTGACTGGGTTCGAGCCAATTCGGCTCCTAACATCTGGCCTGTGGAAGGCCACGTTACCGGATCGTTCGGCGAACGAATCGATCCATTTAACGGTGAAGGCGCATTCCATAGCGGAGTAGACATTGCGTCATCGTACGGTCAAGGCGTGATGGCTCCCGCCGATGGGGTGGTGGTTTTTGCTGATTTCATGGGTGGCTACGGCCGTGCCATCATGATCGATCACGGTCACGGAATCAGCACTCGCTACGGACACTTGGCCAATTTCGCAGTGACTGCCGGACAGCACGTGCACCGCGGCGACACCATCGGCTACGTGGGTCTAAGCGGCCGCAGCACCGGTCCACACCTCCATTACGAAGTTCGCATCAACGACACTCCAGTCAATCCTCATAAGTATTTGAGACTCACCTTTGCGCATGCTGGTGGATTCTCAGCCGGCAGCTAGAGAGCAGAGTTTCTAGCTTCTGGTGTCCAGTTTCTAGAAACGAGAAACTGGAGACTATTTACTGTCTTAAGCCCATCCAGCGCTCTGAAAGCACCATCGAATTTCCGGGATTTTGTGGGTCGTATCGCACCGAAGTGCGCAGGCCTAGACGGCAGGAATGAAGATTGACCAACTGGCGCAAGTAGGTCACGTCTTGCGATGCTTCGTAAGAAACGCCGGCGACATCGTAATGATAGATAAGTAAAGTTAAGGGCTTCTGCTCTGATGACTGCATCTCTTGCACATCAATCACTGTGCCATCCGTGATCCGTCCGATTCTGTCGAGCATCTCACGCCGCTCGCGCTCCAGGGCGTCGGCGGTTTTGGGCTTTCGGCGTACAAGAAGGTAAGCGGCCAGCAGTACGCCAGTCCCGCCCAGAATCAAGCTATAAAGTTGAATTGGAGTCATGAGGATTCATCAGAATAAGGCTAGAAAGACAATCGTGAAAGAGACAGACCTGATTACCCTGCACATTCGAATCCGAACTGGGAACTGAGAACTTGCAACGTAGGACTGCGGGCAACAAGTGGTCAGTGGCCAGCGGTCAGTAGGCTCGACTGACCAGTGACCACTGACAGGTTATTCGTCCACCACCGAATTCCTCAGAATCCCTACTCCCTGGACACTCACCTCAACCACATCACCATCCACGAGCGGACCGACGCCTGAAGGCGTGCCGGTGGAAATCAAATCCCCGGGTAAAAGCGTCATGCATCGCGAGATGTGACGGATTACGACGTCGAGGGCAAAAATGAAATCTACCGTGCTGCCGTGCTGTCGGACCTCCCCGTTGACGCGAGTCTCAACAATTACGCCGGCCCAAGGGTCAACTTCATCACTAACCACAGGGCCAACCGGGCAGAACGTGTCAAAACCCTTGGCCCGGGTCCATTGGCCGTCTTTTTCCTGCAAGTCACGGGCGGTGACATCATTGACGCAGGTGTAGCCGAGTATGTAGGGACGAACATCCTCGTCAGCGCCGACCTTGTAACAGGTCTTGGCCAGCACGACGCCGAGTTCGCCTTCATGGCCCACGCGGTTGGAGATTTTAGGCCGGCGAATCTGCCCGCCAGGCGCCAGCAAAGCAGATGGCGGTTTCAGGAAGATCAATGGCTCAACTGGGACATCGTGGCCGAGTTCCGCCGCATGATCACGATAGTTGCGGCCCACGCAAACGATCTTGGACGGCCGGACCGGTGCAAGTAGAGTCGCCTCAGACAAAGACACCGGCTCCACCCGCCTGGTGGGCACATCTTCCATATCTCCATTCGAATCTTCCGGAGCATTCACCAGCAAACGTGTGATTTCTTCCCGGCCGGCGACAGTTTCGACTAAGCCGTACTGCGGCCGGCCACTGACCTGAAAACGGCAATATTTCATAGGACAGATATCTAATCACAACAGCATGGTTAGTGCAGGTTTTTGAAATAGAAAATCCCCGTCGCCAAGTCCTACCCTTTTTCCCCGACCGGATTACGGCGGAGACCGTAGATCAGCAGCAGCACACAAACCAAAGCTCAAAGCCAGCATCTACAACTTGGCTAATTTTGGCGAAGTTTGCCGGTGTTTCTGGGGGATGTCCATCTTCGAATCCCCTCACCGGGATACAAACGGACGTAAGCGGCTGACGAACGACGTGGTAACGGATCAGTTTTAGTGCTTTTGGGCAGACCTCCCCCGCCAGATATCGGTCCGGCCTGTGATTGATCATTGAGTCGGATGATGCGATTCAGAGGCTGTAGTTTCTGAGGGCAGTTTTGCTGATTGTTGTGGGCGTAAGCCTTAACCAAGAATCGCTGGACAGAATACATGGCCACCCATGTCCAAGTGCCGGGCGAACGACGAAAGCACGACCCTGGGGTGGAGGAGCGCAATAAAACCGGCGCTCCCAAGCCGGTTCCGCATGGAACCTTCCGCTCGGTTGGGCTTGGACTGATCACGGGGGCGGCTGACGACGATCCCTCCGCAATCGGAACCTATGCTACGGCTGGCGCCACGCTTGGGCCTTCGTTCCTGTGGACCGCCCCCGTTACCTTCCCCATGATGTTTGCTGTCGTCTACCTTTCCTCGAAGCTGGGACAGGTGGCGGGTCAGGGATTGTTTGCGGTGATCCGCAAACATTATCCCCGATGGTTGCTTTACGCTGCCTTGGTCGGGGTGTTGATTGGGAACACCATCGAGGCCGGGGCCGACCTGGGCGGAATGGCGGCTGCCCTCAATCTGCTTGTACCAATTCCGATTGGATGGATCGTCGTCGCAATCACGATCACGGTCCTCGCTCTTCAAGTGTGGGGCTCGTACACACTTATCCGGGATATCTTCCGATGGCTGGCGTTGGCCCTGTTGGCCTACGTCGGATCCGCGATTCTGGCAAAGCCCGAACTCTTATCTGTCATAAAAGGAACGCTCATCCCGCATATCCAATTCAATCGTGAATTCCTTTCCATGCTAGTGGCGGTAATCGGGACGACGCTTTCGGCTTATCTCTACACTTGGCAGTCCAATCAAGACGTGGAAGAAGATATTTCGATGGGACGCCGGCGCTTGAGCGACCGGCTAGGCACGACCAAGGAGGATTTGCACCATTCCGCCAGAGACATTGCGGTCGGCATGATGTTCTCCAACCTGGTCATGTACTTCATCATTCTTTCCACGGCGGCGACGCTGTTTAAAGCCGGCAGAAGCGACATCAGTACCGCAGCCCAGGCTGCACAAGCGCTTCAACCCCTTGCCGGCAAAGCCGCGGGCCTTCTGTTTGCCATTGGCGTTGTGGGAGTGGGTTTCCTGGCCGTGCCCGTTATGACCATCGGGGCTGCGTATGATCTGTGCCAAACCTTCGGCTGGAAACATGGTCTGCATGCAAGACCAGCCGAGGCGAAGAAATTCTATGTCGCGATTACCGTGTTCACCGCGCTGGCCATGGGAATGAATTTCCTCGGCATCAACCCCATCAAGGCCCTGGTGTTTGCCGGAATCGTGCAGGGGTTCTCCACGCCATTTCTCATGCTCATGATCATGCTGATTACGAATAACCGGGCCATCATGGGGAAGTGGGTGAATGGCCGGGCCATAAATATTCTGGGATGGATCACGACCGCTGCCATCTTTGCCGCTGCCATAGGACTGATCGTGGTGTGGATCAGATAGACTGCAGCGAAAAATTCCGGGGCAGGATCAGCGGATTTGCGCAGAGGTGGCTGGATCCTATTTGGAAACCCTTTCGACCGTTTGCGCGACCGTGGAAGAGCGGCCCTTCAGGGCCGCGTGACGAAATGAAGCGAGATGGGCTTCAGCCCCGGTGGTCGCCTTGGGTCTCGCACTGGGCTAAAGCCCGTCTCAAAAGTCGCCTGACGTGGCGCTGAAGCGCCGCTCTTCCACGGTACCTCACACGTCACACGGGCACCGCGCGTCGCACGAGCGCGCGGCAAAGGAGAGCACCCAAGCATCGTGACTCTCGCCTCCGCCTGCGTAGTTTGAGAAACTATCGCCGCCTCGCCACCGCGAAGGCGATCAGGATGCCCAATCACTTCAGCGATGAGCCTGCTTATGGCTTCAAGTTAGCACCAGGCACAGTCTCACTGGCTTCTTCGGAGTGAGCGCTTTCGTTTCCTCGCAAATCCACCGCGGTTATAGAATAGAAATACTTTTTGCCGCCCGCCGCGGTGGTGTCACGAAAGGCTGGAGTCTTGACCAGTTCTGAATTGATCTTCATCGGCTGGCCGCCCTGCTCATGATGGTAGATGTTGTATCCGGCAAGGTCGGCATCGGTGTTGGGAGCCCAGATCAGATCCACGAATGGTGGTTGTCCCACTCCCGAAGCGACCGCCTCGAGGCCGGATGGTACAGCCGGCGGGAAGATGTCATGCGCGAAAACTTTGACCTCGGCGCTATCCCCACCTTCCACTTCAGCTTGTGGCTTGCCTGGTAGCGAAATCACGGTCACGACGGTGACGCGATAGTTGTAGGTCTTCTCCCACTCGACGCTGTGATCGACAAGCTGCGCTGGGGTGGAAGCATCCAATGGGACGTCTCCTACGGCGTTGCTGGCGGCGCCGCCTTCTTCGCGACGATAAACACGATAGACATACTGCACATGTCCTATCTCTCGTCCCTCGGACGACCTCGTCCAGTTCAGTACAATCCCATCGGCCGTGACTTGTGCCTGCAAGCCGGCGGGCGGCGGCAGCGTAGGCGCTGCCGGCACCTGCACCTGGTTGGATAGGCCGGCGCTTCGACCCTTTTCATTTGGGACGACCACTGCGTAAGTAATCTGTCCGGTCGCGTTTTCTTTCTGGAGTTCGGGCGGAATCGTGTCCTCATAATGGACTTGAACCTTGGCGACCGGGCTAACGCTTTTTCCCCGGCCACGCTTTCCGCGGACGGAAGCGGGTTGCGCGACAGGAGATACTGAAACTTTTCCAATTGGCGTCCCGCATTCTTTTATTACTGCGTCGATGGAGCGGCAGATTTGCACCGGGCTCAAGTGACGAACTGCCTGGCCATCCGTGGTTTCCGTAGGCATACTCCATGAAAGCGTAACTTTGTCCGCCTTGCGTGCGGCGCGGAGATCGGTGACCGGCTTGGGTAACTCCAACGACGGCGGCAAGGGCACGCCGGGAGCTCCGCAGCCGATGAAACAGGCAGTGGCCAGCACAAATATCAGAATATGAGGATGAGATTGCTTCATCGCGGAAGCAACAGGGTAACAGAATGGAAAAACTACGATGCCGGTCGCAACCAGTCGGAAACTTTAGCTGTATCTTATCAACGACTTATCTCTAAGTTATTGAATTCTCGTGGGGCGTCGTCGATTACGGAAGGAGGAGAAGCGATTCAGAACATCACGTAGGATGCCCCTGGAACGCGCCAGGTTGACTTATAGGCTCGATCCGCGGGCTCGAGCAAGGGGTAAAGGGGCTAGGCGAAAATCAGGCGGGGCCTCAAGGCCGTTCGGGTCTTCTATTAGCTCAGGGCTATAATGCGCGAACAACTTACAAAATATATCGAGATAAGTCCTGATCTTTCACAATGTCGGCCAGCATTTTGCCCACATACTGGGCGTCCACGGTGATGTGCTCGCCTTTTTTGTCCGGTGCATCGAAGCTGATCTCATCGAGGACACGTTCCATGATGGTGTGCAGGCGGCGTGCGCCGATGTTTTCCGTCCCTTCGTTGACCCGGAAGGCAAAGCGGGCGACTTCTTCAAGCGCCTCGCGGGTGAATTCCAGCTGCACCCCTTCGGTCTCAAGCAAAGCGGTGTACTGCTTCACCAGCGACGATTTGGGCTCGGTCAGAATGCGGATGAAGTCCTGCATGGTGAGCGACTGCAGCTCCACCCGAATGGGAAAGCGGCCCTGAAGCTCAGGAATCAGGTCGCTGGGTTTCGAAACGTGAAAAGCTCCGGCTGCAATAAACAGAATATGGTCGGTGCGCACCATGCCATAACGGCTGTTGACAGTGGTGCCTTCGACGATGGGCAGGATGTCGCGCTGCACCCCTTCACGGGAAACGTCAGGACCGTGGCCGCTCTCACGACCGGCGATCTTGTCGATCTCGTCTAGAAAGACGATCCCTGAGTCTTCCACGCGGTCAATGGCGATGCGCGTGACCTGATCCATATCGATCAGGCGCTGCTCTTCTTCCTGTATCAGATATTCGAAAGCCTCGTTCACCTTCAATTTGCGCTTTTTGGTACGCTGGCCGAAGAGGTTGGGCAGCATGTCTTTGATGTTGACATCCATCTCCTCCACGCCCTGGTTGGAGATGATTTCGAAAGAGGGGAAATTGCGTTCCCGGACGTCAATTTCCACCATGCGGTCGTCGAGCTTGCCTTCGCGCAATTGCTGGCGCAGTTTTTCCCGGGTTCGATTTTGCGACTCAGATGAAGATGTCCCCTCCAACACCAGGCCCCCGGTATTGGATTCGCTGGAACGCGACGCGACTGGCGGCAGAAGAATATCCAGCAGACGTTCTTCCGCATTGAGTTCCGCCTTGTCGGCAACGTCCTCGAGTTTCTCCTCGCGCACCATGTCGATGGCAATGTCCACCAAGTCGCGAATCATGGATTCGACATCGCGTCCCACATAGCCGACTTCAGTAAATTTCGAAGCTTCCACTTTGAGGAATGGCGAGTTGGCAAGTTTGGCCAGGCGGCGTGCGATCTCCGTCTTTCCCACGCCGGTGGGACCGATCATGATGATGTTCTTGGGAATGACTTCTTCCGCCAAATCGGGCGCGAGCTTCTGGCGCCGCATGCGGTTTCGCAGCGCAATGGCGACGGCGCGCTTGGCCGCGTTCTGGCCGATGACATATTTATCGAGTTCGGCCACGATTTCGCGAGGCGTTAGCTCGTCCAGCGCGATGTGTTCTTCTTCAGCGGTTCCAGGTAGATAGATAGCGATAAAATCAGTCGTTGGTCGTTGGTCGTTGGTCCTTGGTCAAACCAAAAAGCCCTTTGGTTGGTCGTCGGCCGAGGAACGAAACTTTAGGGTTTCACCAATGACCAACGACGAACGACCAACGACGCTCCTAAAGTTCTTCAATTGTTACCTTGTCATTGGTATAGATGCACATCTTTCCGGCAATCTTCATGGCTTCCTCGGCGATCTGGCGGGCCGAAAGCTGGCTGTGCTCCGCCAGAGCTTGGGCTGCGGCCTGGGCATAGGGGGCGCCACTGCCGATGGCAGCGATGCCGCCATCCGGTTCGATCACGTCGCCTTGACCGCTGAGCAAAAAAGTCTGTTCTTTATCAGTAACCAACAACAAGGCTTCCAGATGACGCAGAAATTTGTCGGTGCGCCAGTCCTTGGCCAGCTCTACTGCGCCGCGTCCTAAATTGCCATGATACTGCTCGAGTTTCGACTCGAAACGGCTAAACAGGGTAAATGCATCGGCAGTGGAACCGGCAAAACCGGCGAGTATCTTGTCCTGGTACAAGCGGCGAATCTTTTTCGCGGAATGCTTGATCACCGACTCGCCCAACGTAACCTGGCCATCTCCTGCCATGACTACGTTACCGTTCCGGCGGACACAAAGAACTGTGGTGGAGCGAATCAATCGCTTCTTGTTCATTTGAATAATCCTTCATTATACCTTGCGAGGAAGGTTGAGACAGGGATCAAGCGGGGGCGCTTTTCCAGGTATGTGTCTTTTGTCGAGAGCTCCAGCAGGCTTTCCAGCCCACCGTACCGGATTAAAAAATAGCGGATTCAGCTCTGGTTCGTGTCGTATGATATCAGTTCAAGGTCGATATCGCGAAGTATCTGGCTGGGCTGCGTCACACATCCATGCGCACCCTGCTGACCTTATCAAATTCAACCTCGCCCATTGCCCGCAGGAGATGAAGTACTTCGGCCAAGAGGTGTTCGATCTTGCCGAGCAGACGACTGGATTAGGCGATCCGGTTTATCTCGACGCTCGCGCGCTTTGTCTGGAGAAGACACGGTCGCAGGGCATCGACAAGGTAATCGCTGACCAGCGCCTGGATGCGATTGTCGCCCCCATTTATAGCTTTGGCTCGTCCGCCCCGGCTGTGGCTGGCTACCCGAACATCTCCGTACCTACTGGCGTCACCGCGGACGGGCGTCCTGGCGGCATCTGGATGTATGGCGGATTTCTTCAGGAGCCGAAGTTGTTGGCCTTCGCCTATGATTTGGAGCAGGAGATCGGGGGGCGCCCGAAGCCGAAGTTCCTGGGAAGTCTCCCACCGCTTCCTCCCGACGCTGGTATCTGCGGGTCTTCTCAGCAATCAGCGATCAGAACTCAAGCTGCGGTCGGACATGGGGTGCCGCGCCATCTCGGCACCGGCAAACCACTAGTCCGGCCATGATGGAGGTAGATTGGCGATACCCCGGCGGCGATACGTCATCCATCGCCGGGGGATCGACGACCACGAAATCTGGAAACTGCTGCGGCGGGCCTCGCTTTACGCGTGCACACTTTGGGGCTTGGTTTTTCCGGTCAGCAGTTGGCGAAGCACGAACTGCAAAATGCCGCCATTGGCGTAGTATCGCGCTTCCTGGGGAGTATCGATACGCACCAGACAGTTGAACTCAGCGGTCTTGCCGTTTGTGGTGGCTCGAACCGTTACCTGGCGGCCCGGGGAGAACTTCTCGACGAGCCCCCGAATACCCGCGATTTTGAATACCTCATCGCCGGTCAAGCAATGGGATTGCGCATTTTCTCCGGCCAGGAATTGCAGAGGAAGAATTCCCATGCCAACGAGATTGGAGCGATGGATGCGCTCGTAGCTCTCCGCAATCACGGCGCGGACACCCAGCAGGAGCGGGCCTTTCGCGGCCCAGTCACGTGAGGAGCCGGATCCGTACTCTTTGCCCGCGATGATGACGAGCGGGACGCCTTCGGAAATGTATTTCTCCGAAGCCTCGAAGATTGACATTTCAGCTCCGTCCGGCAGATGACGGGTGAAGCCACCTTCTAAATTGGGCACCATTTTGTTGCGCAGGCGAACATTGGCGAAGGTGCCGCGAACCATCACTTCGTGATTGCCGCGCCGCGAGCCATAAGAATTGAACTCCGCGGGCTTGACGCCGTGCTCGATCAGATACATTCCAGCAGGACTATCTTTCTTGATCGAACCAGCAGGAGAGATGTGATCCGTCGTCACGCTGTCGCCAAGGACGGCTAGAGGCCGCGCTCCTTTAATATCCTCAATTGGCGTGGGCTTGAGTTTCATGTCATCGAAATAGGGAGCGCGGCGGATGTAGGTCGAGTCCTTCTCCCAAGCGTATGTCTCACCTTTGGGTACGGGAAGTGAGCGCCAGCGTTCGTCCCCGTGATAGACCTCGCCATAGCTCATGCGGAACATGTCCGAGGAAATGGATTTCTGAATCGTTTCCTCGACTTCGCGCCGCGACGGCCATAAATCCGAGAGATATACGGGCTGTCCCTGCCTGTCTTTGCCAATCGGATCCTTGCGCATATTGACATCGATGCGTCCGGCTAGAGCGAAAGCTAGTACCAACGGCGGCGACATCAGGTAGTTGGCGCGGACTTCAGAATTAATACGGCCTTCGAAGTTGCGATTCCCCGAGAGCACCGACGCGACCACGAGATCATTTTCGTCGATGGCCTGAGAAATTTCGGGAGGCAGCGGGCCGGAGTTTCCTATGCAGGTGGTGCAACCATAGCCAACAATGTGAAATTTCAGTTTTTCCAAGTACGGAGTGAGGCCGGCGCGCTCAAGATAATCGCGGACAACCTTCGAGCCCGGGGCAAGCGAAGTTTTCACGTAGGAAGGAACTTGCAGGCCGCGTTCCACGGCACGTTTGGCGAGCAGTCCAGCGGCAATCATCACGGACGGATTCGACGTATTGGTGCAGCTCGTAATCGCGGCAATCACCACGCTGCCGTGGTGAAGATGGCCGTTACCGCCAGCCGCCGCCGGAGTTGAGGATCCTTTCCCAGGCTTAAGCATCGAAGGCAACGCTTCTTCGAATGACTCGCGTGCTTTCGAGAGCGGCACCCGATCCTGCGGCCGTTTCGGGCCCGCCAGGCTTGACTCAACCGAATCGAGGTCGAGGCTCAACAACTCGGAGTATTGCGCTTCGGGCGTTTTCTCATCGTGAAAAAGGCCTTGAGCCCGGCAGTAGGCCTCCACTAGCGCGACCTGCTCATCGGAGCGTCCTGTAAGACGCAGGTAGGTGAGGGTTTCTTTGTCGATGGGAAAAATTCCGCAAGTCGCACCATACTCCGGCGACATGTTGCCGATAGTGGCGCGATCCGCCAACGGCAATTCCTGAAGTCCAGGGCCAAAGTATTCGACGAACTTTCCCACTACTCCGTGTTTGCGCAACATCTCCGTGATGGTCAGCACAAGGTCGGTAGCAGTCGCACCCTCGCGTAATTTGCCGATGAGTTTCACGCCGACGACTTGCGGGATCAGCATCGATACCGGCTGTCCTAACATGGCGGCTTCGGCTTCGATACCACCCACACCCCAGCCCAGCACGCCGAGACCATTGATCATTGTGGTGTGGGAATCGGTTCCGACCAGCGTGTCCGGATATGCGACCCGCTTCCCATTCGATTCCTGCACGAAGACCACGCGGGCGAGATATTCAAGGTTCACCTGGTGCACGATACCGGTGTCCGGCGGCACGATGGCGAGATTGCGGAAAGCAGTTTGTCCCCAACGCAGGAAAGCGTAGCGCTCTCTATTGCGGATAAACTCCATTTCTGCGTTGAGTTGGAAGGCTTGCGGAGTGCCGAATTCGTCGACCTGCACGGAATGATCGATCACCAATTCGGCGGGCTGCAAAGGATTGATCAAAGTTGGATCGCCGGAAAGACGCTTCATGGCATCGCGCATCGCAGCCAGGTCGACGACCGCGGGCACACCCGTGAAGTCCTGCAACAAGACGCGGCTAGGAGTGAATGCGATTTCTTTCTCGGGCTTGGATTTGCTATTCCACGAGGCCAACGCGCGAATGTCTGCCTTGGATACATTGCTGCCATCCTCGGTGCGCAGCAGGTTCTCCAGAAGAATCCGCAATGAAAAAGGCAGATGCTGAGTGGAAATTCCCTTTTTATCGAGCGCATCTAGACGATAAATTTCGTAATCGTGGTTACCAACGCGCAAAGTGGAGCGGCTGCCAAAACTGTCCATAGAAGATTGCCTCTTCGTAAAAAACCGGCGTCAGGCGCTGCGCAGCGCACTCATGCGCTACAGGCTGAACAGTTTAGTTTAGTCCACTCCAAGTGGAAATGCGTAGTGGACTGAGCCGGGGGTGTTGGCCTTCTTGAATTTGACACGGAGCTTATCCTGAAGGCGGTGGGATGGGTGAATGTTTGGAATAGTCTTGCTGACTCTGGTGTTGATATCGCTGGCGAGTATTTACAGCGATCTGATGATGAGGATTCGACTGACGAAAAGACTGCCGCCAGAAAATGGACTTTCATGGTGGATGCGCATCTCAGATGAGGTCGGACGAACCTATCAAGAACTCTTGCCAGGGAGCTACTTGCCCTCCATCATCCCGTATGTGTTCTGGCTATTTCTGGCCACAGCCGCTGCTGCTGCGGTACTCATTGCCCTGCGGAAATCAATCTGACGGAACAGCGACCGGGACGCATTTGAATTCATTACTATGTGCGGAACGTTTGCACCAGTAGCCAGGCGTTCAGAATGGCGATGAAGGCTGCCGTCACCCAGGATAACGTTTTCAGCCATCTCGGGTTCACGAACTCGCCCATTTTTTGCTTATCGCTGGTAAACATCACCAGCGGGAATACGGCAAAACTCAATTGCATGCTCAAGATGACCTGGCTCAGAACCAGGAGCTTCGCCGTGCCAGCTTCACCCGAAAGCGCGGTCACGATCACTGCGGGGATGATGGCGAGCGAGCGTGTAAGCAGACGGCGCAACCAGGGGCGCAGGCGAATGTTCAGAAAACCTTCCATCACGATTTGTCCGGCCAGGGTGCCGGTCAGAGTGGAATTCTGGCCGGAGGCGAGCAGAGCCAGCGCGAATACCGTGCTTGCGCCAGTGACTCCAAGCAAGGGTGTGAGCAGTTTGTAGGCGTCCTGGATCTCGGCGATCTGGTGATATCCGTTGCGGTAAAACGAGGCGGCGGAGACGATCAGGATTGCCGCGTTCACGAAGAGCGCGATCGTCAGGGCGATTGTAGAGTCGATGGTGGAAAAACGGATGGCTTCGCGCTTTCCCTCCCCGGTGCGCGCGAAAGCGCGAGTTTGAACGATGGCCGAGTGAAGATACAAATTATGCGGCATCACAGTGGCCCCGAGAATGCCGATAGCGATATACAGCATTCCTGGATCGCGAAGGATCTGTGGAGACGGCACGAAAAACGAGTGAGCTAAGCCGGCGAGGCTGGGTCTTGAGAACAGGATTTCTAATCCGAAGCAGACGCTGACCGTCGCTATCAGGCTCACCACCAGCGCTTCGAGAAATCGAAACCCCTTCTGTTGCAGAAAAAGAATGATCAGGACATCCAGCGCCGTGAGGCATACGCCCAGGAGAAGCGGGATGTGAAAGATCAGGTTGAGAGCGATGGCAGAGCCGATAACTTCGGCCAGGTCGCAGGCGGCAATCGCAATCTCAGCAGCACCCCACAGCACAAAATTTATAGGACGGCTGAAGTGATCCCGACAAGCCGCTGCCAAGTCACGCCCTGTGACCACACCCAGCTTGATGGCCAGGCTTTGTAGCAGAATCGCCATCAAGTTGGAAATCATGATTACCG
>Ga0066710_100001715_pt1 | contig 16792 bp, 19 predicted proteins | sample GraSoiAngelo_159_FD_79666 | JGI IMG/M metagenome (GOLD analysis project Ga0066710, IMG submission 79666) | Grasslands soil microbial communities from the Angelo Coastal Reserve, California, USA - 14_1009_16_40cm | ecosystem: Environmental > Terrestrial > Soil > Grasslands | place: USA... | reverse complement strand
GGAATGGCCTCGATTTCGCCCTTCAGGAACTCGACGTTCGTCACGCCGGCCTTGCGCTGGTTCTCGCGCGCCAGGGCGAGCATCTCGTCGGTCATGTCGAGGCCGTACGCCTTTCCCCCGGGTCCCACGCGCCTGGCGGAGAGCAGGACGTCGATCCCGCCGCCGGACCCGAGGTCGAGGACGGTCTCGCCGGGCGCCAGCTCGGCCAGGGCTGTCGGATTGCCGCAGCCGAGCGACGCGGCCACGGCGGTCTCGGGAAGGTCGGCCGTCTCACCTTCGCCGTAGAGGTTCGACGTGACGGGATCACACGTCCCTCTCGACGACGCGGTGCCGCAGCACGACGTGGATCCGGCGGTCGTCACCCGGAGCGCAGCCTGCCCGTACTTCTGTCTCACGACGTCCCGAATCGCCTCGTCACTCACGATGTGTCTCCTCTTCGGCTCTCATGGGCGAGCGAAGCTGGAGGCGGCGCCCCAGGCTCGCGCGCCTCGGTCAGTTCCTCATGTGCAGCTGGTGCCGCCACCGCAGCAGCTCGTCGTCGTCCCGACGAGCGTCAGACCGCTGGGTCGCGTGGCTGGCTCGTCACCTTCCAGGTCGTAGTTCAGGTGATACACCTCCCATTCGACGCCGTCGGGGTCCTTCACCCAGAACTTGTCCTGGTTGGCGTGGCAGCAGTTGACGGCCATCTCCTCGACGACGGACAGGCCGGCGCTCTTGACCCGCGCCAGTTCCGTCATCACCGTCTCGACGGAGTCGACCTGGACGCCGACATGATCGATCGTGCCGGCACCACCGGGCCCGCCCGTCGACAGCGCCAGGTTGACTGGCGCCCACTCCGGCAGGAACTTCACGTAGCCCTGCTTCACCTTGACCGGGCTAACGCCGAGGAACTTTTCATAGAACTCGCGACTCTTGCCGAGATCGGAGACGTGCAGATGCAGATGAACCTTTGCGCCCATGTGTCCCCCCTAGCAGCAGGCGGTGAGCAGGCGCACCAGGCTGGTGACGCGCTCCCGCTGCACCGAGTAGTAGATGTACCGTTCTTCCTTGCGGCTCTCGAGGAGCCCGGCGCGTCGCAGCACGTCGAGATGGTGCGACAGAGTCGGGCCGGGAATCTCGACCACCTCCTGAATTTCTCCGACCGACATCTCACGGCCGGCCTTCACCAGCGCGAAGAAGATCTGGAGGCGACTCAGATGCGCGAGGGCCTTGAAGGCTTCGACGTGCGTCTCGTCGGCGGCCAGCTGGGTAAGCGGCAGGCGAGCGATGATCTTCATAATTCGAAATATATGGAAATGTAGAAGCGTTGTCAAGCGCGAATCCTTGACGCTGGCTCTGGCCACTGCGCTCGGCGGGGCGTCGCGACCCGGGGCGGAGGCTGACCAGCCCTTGGCGCGGACGCTGGCTGAGGATGGACTGATCTGGCAAGCTGGCGAGCGGTGGACTCGAGCCAATCCATCCGCGTGGCTCCGCCTTCTATGGTCGACCGCCAGGCTGTCGCGCGGCGAGGACGGCGCCTTCAGTTCGCGACGATCGCCTGGAACTCGGCGGAGTGCGTTGTCGCACTGATTGCCGGCGCGCTTGCCGGCAGCGTCGCGCTGCTCGGGTTCGGGCTCGATTCCGCGATCGAGGTCACCAGCAGTTTCGCCGCCGTCTGGCGGTTGCATCGCGAGACCGACGAGGCGCGACGCGAGATCGCCGAGCGACGCGCGCTCCGCATGATCGGCGTCTGCTTCCTGCTCCTCGCAGCGTACGTGTTCTGGGACGCTCTCGCGGCGCTCCGGAGCGGCGTCCCGCCCGAGCGAAGCATCACGGGCATTGTGCTGGCAGCCCTTTCACTCGTGGTCATGCCACTGCTGGCCCGGGCGAAGCGTCGGGTCGCTGCCCAGCTCGCCAGCGGCGCGCTCGAAGCCGAGACACGGCAGACGGAGATCTGCGCGTATCTGTCCGCCATCCTGCTCGGTGGTCTCGGCCTGAACGCGGCGCTTGGCTGGTGGTGGGCGGATCCCGCCGCCGGCCTGGTCATGGTGCCGTTGATTGCGCGCGAGGGCGTGGAAGCCGTGCGGGCGCGAACCTGCTGCGCTGACTGATCCCGCACCGGGCCGCTTGACCTTCCAGTGGCTGGAAGGTCTATCGTCGGTCAACTCGAGGTCGAGGAGGCGGCCATGGCGCCCATGCTCACCATCGGCGAAGTCGCCAGGACGACCGGGTTGCCGGCGAAGACCATCCGTTACTACGAAGGCATCGGTCTGCTGCCCGCCCCGCAACGTGCCAGGTCCGGTTATCGCCAGTACGACGAGTCTGCGGTGGAGCGGCTGCGATTCATCCGGCGCGCGCGCTCACTGGGTCTGCCGCTGCGGCGGCTGCGGGCGCTCGCCACGACGCTCAACGGTGGCCCACGCCCCGAGCTCCGTCCCCGGCTGCTTCTTCTGGTGCGGGACCAGCTGTCCGCCGTTCAGCGCCAGATCGCAGAGCTCGAAGCGCTTCGGCAGCAGCTCGAAGAGGTGTCTCGGAGAATGCGGACCGCCGCGCGTTCCGACGGAACGGGGACGTGCCGGTGTCTGGAGATCAGTGGCCGCAGGTCGTCGGTACGGAACTCCAGCACGCGTCGACGTGGCGCGACTGAACCGTGACAGCGCCTCCGGTCGCGCGGCAAGCGAGAGCGCCGATCGCGGTGCTCGCGGCCGCGTTCCTGTTCAACCTGGGCCAGGGCGTCCTGCGGCCGTCGATGCCGCTCTACCTGCAGCGAACATTCACCGCGAACTACCGGATGGTGACGCTCATTCCGGTCGTCTTCGGCGCCGGCAAGTGGGCCGCAAGCTTGCCAACGGGATATCTGCTCGATCGTCTCGGGCGACCGCTGATGATCTGGGGGCTGCTCGTCATCGCGGTCATCGACGTCGCCAGCATCACGACGCCGACGTTCGGCGTCTTCCTCGGGTTGCGGGGGCTGGGCGGTGTCGGCTGGGCGATGTTCGCGACCGTCGCCACCACGACGATGGTGAATCGCCCGGGCGCGGAGAGGCGCGGGCGCACGGTGAGCCTGCTGCTCATGAGCGAGACGTCAGGACTGCTCGTCGGCACCGCGGCCGGCGGCTGGCTCTATCAGGGAATCGGGGTGGCCAGCCCCTTCGTGTTCGAGGCGGGATGCATGCTCGTGGCCGCCGTTGCGGTGGCGCGATGGGCATCTGAACCCGTCGCGCGATCGGAAAATCGTCGAGACGCGGGTGAACGGCGCCTTCTCGTGACGGTACTGCGCACCCCCGGCGTGCTCCTCATGGGCATCACCAACGCGGTGTTGATCGCGATCCAGACCGGCGTTCTGGTCTTTCTGTTTCCGCTCTACCTCGCCAACCGCGGGCAGATCGGGCCCCGGACCGTCGGCATGCTGATCAGTCTCAGCGTGGTGGGGCGACTCCTGGCGCTGTGGGTCGGTGGCAACGTGTCGGATCGCTGGGGCCGCATGCAGGTGCTGATCCCCGGGCTCGTCGTTTACGCTGCCCTGCTCGGGAGCGTGGCGTTCCTGACCGATGCCATCGCGCTCGGCCTGTGGAGCCTCGGAATCGGCGCGGCGGCCGGCTTCGTGGCCGCACTCCCGACCGCGCTCGTCGGCGATCAGCTGCCGGCATCCCTGCAAGGCGTGGGAATTGGTTGGCTTCGCACGATGACCGACGGCGGCCAGATCCTCGGGCCGCTCGTGATGGGCGCGCTGGCCGACGCGGTGGATCTCTCCGCGCCGTTCGTGTTCGGCGCGCTGTTGTTGCTGCTCGTCGCATGGCAGTGTCGTCGCCGAGCGAGCACCATGACGCCTGCGCCGGTCTCACAATCTACCTGATCCAGTGGGAACAGCCTCAGCTCGACGCGAGCCAGGTCACCGATTTCACCGCGTTCGAGACGCGGATCCGGAACCGAGCGGCCCGGCTCGGCAAAGCCGAGGGCTATAACTACGCCGAAGGGTTCGACCGCGTGGTCCTGCCTCGATGACGAGGAATCGAGAGGAGACAGACATGACGCTGTTCGAGGTTCGAGATCCCGATTTCGAAGCTCGTGTGCGGGAGAGCTTCGACCTGCTCACGTTCATGCGCACCATGGGGGCCCGACTGGTCGGTGTCGCGCCCGGCGAAGTCGAGGTCGAATACCGGGCGACGCGTCGATGGTGCGTCTGTCGGGGTGGCGGACTGCGGCAGCGGCTCAGGCAATTCGTCGCACTGGCGAGCTAGGTCGACAGTCCCGCGCCGGCGCGATCATGCCCCGCCGCACGACTGCGCCTCCCGGAAGTCATAATAGTGGTTGGATGAAGCCGCCCGTGGTCCTATCAATGACGGGGGGAACGCCGTGCTCCACGTGACGCTTCGGTACCGCGACGCGAGCGGGCGCCTGTTCGAGACGAATTGCGACGCGACCCGGAATCCGTTCTCCGAAGAGGCAGCATTCGCCACGGGAGTGTCAGGCTTGGCGCGCCGCCAACAGTCTCTCCCAGAATCCGGATCGCGGATTTGCTCGCGAGACCAGGAGGAGGCCTCGCAGCGGATTCGCAAGACGCAGAAGGCCGAGTTCTTCTACGCGGAGGACACACAGCTGTACACGGCGATGTTCCCGGACTCTGCGTCGGCGCGCGACTGCGTGGACTGCCACAACCGCCACGGAGAGAGCCCGAAGAAGGACTGGAAGCTCGGCGACATGATGGGCGCGATCACCTGGACCTATCCGGCGAAGGAGGTCTCGCATGCCGAGCTGCTGACGATCCTGGCGGCCGTGCATCAAGGGGGTGCGCGACGCGTACGGGGCGTTCTTGACCAAAGCCGAGACCTTCACGCGCAAACCCGAGGTCGGCACGCGGTGGCCGCGCGACGGCTACTTCCTGCCCAGCACTGACGTCTTCCTGGCTGAATTCGCTCGTCGCTCCAGCCCTCAAACGCTCCAGCGACTCCTGGACACTCCGCGCTGAGCCGCTCACTTCACCGGCGTTCCCACGATTTCCAGATCCGCGAACTCCGTCACCGAATCCGCCTTCGTCCAGAGCCCGACCCATCCACCGGTGAACGTCCTGTCCTCGTGGTCGAGCTGCAGCGCGCCGTCGAGATAGGCCTGGATCTTCGGCCCCTGGGCGACGACGCGGATCGTGTGCCACTCTCCGAGCTTCGGCTCGGTAACCCTGGCCGACGCGATCGTGCTGCGCTTGCCGTTGACCAGCGCGTAGAGCCGGAAGTTGTTCTCCAGCGCGTTTGCCCGCACCAGAAAGTAATTGCGACCGTCCCGCGCGCGGAAGATGATGCCGCCGCTCGCATCCTCCTTGCCCGACACGGGCCGGAAGCGGACGGTGACGTCGACGTCGGCGAGCTTCTGGTCTTCCAGCAGCGCGACCGCCCAGGGATCCGTTGGCGCGACCTGCGCCAGGACCTGGCGATCACCCGAGGCGCGACGGATCCAGCGCCCGGACACGAAGCGCCACTTCGGATTGTCCTTGCCGAGATCTTCTTTCATGGTGACTTTCTCCGGGGAAGTGATCGTGAGCCGCGGCTTCTCGGCGTCGGCAGGAGCGCGAGTGCTCGCCGCGAGCCCGAGCAGGAACAGAATCCCGAACGCTTTTTTCATGCCGCTCGTCCTCCTCTCGCGTGATCATCACGCATCCCCACCGCCGCGCCACTGAAGAGTTCCTGACGGGTTTGTCAGGTGTCGGGCCCCGGGCGACGTCGCTATACTCTCCATCGCCATGCGCGTGCTCGTGGTCGAAGACGAACGAAAGGTCGCGAAGGCCCTGCGCGAGGGCCTGGAGGCGGAGCATTACGAAGTCCGCGTCGCCTCCACCGGCGAGGACGGATTCTTCCTCCTGAACCACGAGCCGTTCGACGTGGTGGTCCTCGATCTCATGCTGCCGCGCCGCGACGGCATCGAGATCCTGACCACGCTGCGCAAGCAAGGGCGGGAGACGCCCGTCCTGATCTTGACCGCGAAGGACACGGTCGAGGATCGCGTGCACGGCCTCGACAGCGGCGCCGACGATTACCTGGTCAAGCCCTTCGCATTCCCGGAGCTGCTGGCGCGCGTCCGCGCGCTGGCGCGGCGCGGCCGGGCGGAGCCGGTCACGAAGCTCGGCGTCGGAGATCTGGCGCTCGATCTCATGACGCGCCGGGTGATGCGTGCGGGCCAGACGCTCGAGCTCACCCTGAAGGAATTCGAGGTGCTCGAGTATCTGCTCCGCCACGCGGGCCGCGTGGTGTCGCGGGAGATGCTGGCGCGCGACGTCTGGCGCGTCACCGCGCGCGCGACGCCGCTCGACAACGTGATCGACGTGACGATCGCCCGGCTCCGGCGGAAGATCGACGATCCGTTCGACACGAAGCTCCTGCACACCGTCCGCGGCATCGGCTACATCGTCCGCAGCGAGCCCGGATGAGGGTGCTGCCGCGGAGCGTCCGCGCGCGTCTCACGCTGTGGCACGCCGCGGTGCTGGCGGTCGTCATCTGTAGCTTTTCGGCCGGCGTCTTCCTGTTCGTTCGCGCCCAGCTCTCCCGCGCGCTCGACCGACAGCTCGCCGACGACCTGGCGACGATCGAGAAGGTCTATCAAGACGAAAAAGGCGACCTCGGTGAGCTCGCGCACCGGATGGGCCTCACGCTGTTCGAGGTCGCCGAAGGCGAGACGGTGGTGTATCGCACCCGGGGCTGGCCGCCGCCAGCGACGGCGCCGGTCCGCATCGGAAGACGCGCGGATCCTTCACATCGCATCACCGTGGCGCGCGACGAAACCCCGCTGCGCCAGACGCTCGCGACGCTCGCGGCCATTCTCATGATCGGACTTCCGAGTGCCACCGCGCTGGCGGTCGTGGGCGGCTACGTCCTCGCCGGCCGCGTCCTCGCGCCGGTCGGCGCGATGGCGGACACGGCGCGCAAGATCACCGCCGAATCGCTCGCCGCGCGACTCCCGGTCGAGAATCCCGACGACGAATTCGGACGTCTCGCCCGCGTGTTCAACGACACGCTGTCCCGTCTCCACCAGGCGTTCGAGCAGCTCCGGCGCTTCACCGCGGATGCGTCCCACGAGCTCAGAACGCCGCTCACGGCGCTCCGCAGCGTCGGCGAAGTGGCGCTGCAGCGCCGGCTGTCCGACGAGGGATCTCGCGAGGTCGTCGCGAGCATGCTCGAAGAGGTCGATCGTCTCACCCGGCTCGTGGAGAACCTGTTGACGCTCACCCGCGCCGAGGGTGGCCGCATTCCGCTCACGCCGAGCGTGGTGAACCTCGGCGAGCTGGCGGTCGGCGTCTCGGAAAGCCTGCGGGTGCTGTCCGAGGAGAGGGAACAAGTCCTGAAAGTGGAGATCTGTGCCGACGTCGGCGCCCGCTGTGATCCCGACATCCTCCGCCAGGGACTGATCAATCTCCTGCACAACGCGATCAAGTACACGCCTCGCGCAGGGAGCGTGCTGATCGCCGTGAACGTCACCGCCGCCGGCGACGCGGTGATCGAGGTGAAGGACACGGGACCCGGCATCGCGCCGAGGTATCACGAACGGATCTTCGAACGGTTCGCCCGCGTGGACGCTGCGCGCTCGACGGAGCAGGGGGGCATCGGGCTCGGGCTCGCCATCGCTCGCTGGGCCGTGGAGGCGAACGGCGGCCGCATCGAGGTCGAGAGCGCGGAGGGCGCGGGCAGCGTCTTCCGGATCGTCCTTCCGCACGCCTCGCCACGCTGACGAGTTCCTGACACAAACGTCAGGATGGTGGAGCGACGGCCGTGACTATACTCGCGCGCCGACACCATTCCGACATCGCCTCGTCGAAGGAGCTCGACATGACCCGCCCGGACGTGATCGACGGCACGAGCATCGAGGGCTCCGCTCGCCCGTGGAAGGACGTCGCGCTGACCTTCCTGAAGCTGGGCGCGACGTCGTACGGCGGCCCGGCCATCATGGGCATCATGCAGGCGGAATTGCAGCAGCGAAGGCAGTGGGTCTCGAAGGAACGATTCGTCGAAGGGCTGTCGGTCGTGAACATGCTGCCCGGCGCGACGGCGGTCCAGCTCGGCATCTTTCTCGGATATGCACGCGCCGGATGGTGGGGTGGGCTCGTGGGCGGGCTCTGCTTCATCGTTCCGGCGTTCTTCGTGATGCTCCTCCTCGCGATCGCCTACGCCAGCCTCGGTGTGAGTCCGATCGTCCGCGGCGCGCTCTTCGGGCTCGGCCCCGTGGTGCTCGCGATCTTCGCCATGGCCGTGTATCGCCTGGGCCGGTCCGCTGCCAGCACGGTCCCGCAGGTGGTCATTGCCGTGCTCGCGGCGCTGGCATCGATCGCGACGCCGCTTGGCATCGCGGGGATTCTCATCCTGTCCGGCGCCGCCGGCGTGCTGCTCTATCACGGGAGAAAGCTCGTCACGGTGATCGCGGTGGCGGCGGCCGTCGTGATCGCGCTGGTCCCGGTCGTCTGGTGGTCGATGTCGTCGTCATCCGTCCCGGCTGCTGCCGCAAGAGTTCCGAGACCGGAAAGCCTGATGGACATCGCGCGGTACTTCTTCAAGGTCGGCGCCTTCACGGTCGGCGGCGGCCTGACGATGATCGCGTTCATCCAGGACCAGATCGTCGGGGAGTCCGGGTGGCTCACCGCGCGCGAGTTCATCGACGGCCTGGCGCTCGGGCAGTTCACGCCCGGCCCGCTGCTCATGGTCGCGGCCTACGTCGGCTACAAGATCGCCGGGCTTGCCGGCGCCGGCGTCGCGGCCGGCGCCGCGTTTCTTCCGTCGTTCGCCATGATGCTGGCGATCCTTCCGGTCCTGGATCGGTTCAGGAAGCTCGCATGGATGAGGGCGGTGATGAGGGGGATGGGCCCGGCCGTGATCGGGATCCTGGCCGTGTCCCTCGTACGTCTCGCGCCGTATGCCGTGCCTGATCGGGTGTCGATCGGGATTCTCGCAGTCGCACTCGTGTTGATGTCGCTCACCCAGATGAGCGCCTTCCGTCTCGTGATCGGTGGCGCGATCGTCGGCGTCGTGCGGACGTGGGTCTCGGCGGTGCCGCGGCTGAGCGGGGTCGGAGGCTGAGGCGCATCACGGTAGTAGAGGAGCGCAGCCGGCTTTTGCCGGCGCGCTCCGAACGTTGGGGGCATGGGGGCCATTTCGGGGCCCCCATGTCGATCGATGGAAGAGGATCGGTTCAGAGCGCGAGCTCCATGAACTTCGCGCCCGGAACGGGGTTGTCTCGGTACGGCGTCGTCGGCTTGAAACCGAGCGAGACGTAGAGATCCTGAGCCCTGCCCATGGAGGGCAGAGTGTCCAGTCTCATGCGCGTATATCCGAGGCGGCGGGCTTCGGCGATGACCGTTTCGCAGAGCGTGCGACCGAGTCCCAGGTCGCGACTCCCGGGAATCACGTAGAGCCTCTTCATCTCGCACACGCCCTCGGCGAGTTTCCTGAGCGCCACACACCCGACGACGACGCCGTCGCGCTCGGCCAGAATGAGCGCGCCGTGCGGCGCGCCGTACTCGCGCGGGAGGGCATTCACCTCGTCGCGGAAATTCTGGAACTCGAGATCGACGTCCAGTGACGCGGCGTATTCTTCGATGAGCCTTCGCGCCGCGCTCCACAGCTCGGGCGAGTCTGCGCGACGCAGGTACACCACGGTCGCCCGCTGTTCCCGCCCGAACCGGTCCTGGATGTAACGCGAGAAATAGCCGGCGTACCGGCGCTGAAGGTCCGGCCGCCGCCAGTCGTCCCCGGTGACGACTTTCCGGCACTCCGGCGCGCCGCACGAGCACTCCATCCGCTCGGCCGGGTCGCCGTCGATCATCGCGTAGTCGATGGTCAGCTCCGCACCGGCAGGAATGTCCCGCATGGCCACGAACGTGACCTGACCGCGGACGCCGACGTTCGGGTCGCACGAATGGTTCAGGCAGAGGATGTTGGCCTCGATTTCGTCGGCGCTGCAAGGCGCGATGTAGAGCCCGTCCTCGATCTGGACCTCCGCGGGCGACACCTGGTCACGGAGGCGGGCGAACGTGGTCAAGTCCATGATCGCGCCGCCCTTGACGGCGACGATCTCACCGGCGGCGATCGGCTCACGGGCGAAGAGCCCGCGGCCTTCGATCCGACTCCGCCGCTTTGCGGTCTTCGCGCTGAACCAGCTGCTCATGAACGTCCTCCCGTCGTTCCCCGAGTCACCCGCGAGCGCTCTGCAGAATGCCAGAAATCGGTGAGCGAGAGGCCCCGACGGTGATGTTGCCACCAGCGCGGCATCGATCGTGCCACCGTGACGCGACCGGCGCTTCCGGAAGCGTTATCTCTCAGTGATTTATAGCGGTCCACCGACTCTTGCGACTTGGCAGGGACGTTGCCTTGTACCGACAGGTCGACGCTGATCACTCGAACGGAGGCATCCCGATGAACGTGAGCCTGGAGCAGCCCCCCGCGGCGCGGAGCACGCGCTGATGCTCAGGACTCGAGCCCGATCGCAAGCCGACGACGAACCCGCCGCGGTCGCGCCGCCGGCAGGCGTTCCCACGCTCCTGGTCGTGGACGATCACCCCGCGATCCGCGAGCTCCTCAGAGACGAGCTGATCGCGCTCGGCTATCGCGTCATGACGGCGCCGTCCGCCGAGAATGCGCTGGCGCTCCTGACCGGGATCGTGCCGGACCTCGTGTTGACCGACGTGCACATGGGAGCGATGAGCGGCGTGGAGCTCTGCGCGCGCCTCAAGCACGACCCGCGGTTCGAGCTGACGCCGGTCATCCTCGTCACCGCCGCGGCCGATCTCGACGCGCGCGTCGCCGGGCTCGCGGCGGGCGCTGACGACTTCTTCGCCAAGCCGTTCGACTTCATCGAGCTCCGGACGCGCATCGCCGCGCTGCTTCGCGTCAGCGCCGTGCTGACGCAGCTCGAGCGCGCGGAAGGCGTGATCACGACGCTCGGCCTGACGATCGAGGCCCGCGATCCCTACACCGGCGGCCACTGCGAACGGCTCTCGCGCTACGCGGTGTCGCTCGGCCAGGCGCTCGGCTCCGACGACGCCACGCTGAAGGCGCTCCGGCTCGGCGGCTATCTCCACGACCTCGGCAAGATCGCGGTCTCCGACGCGATCTTGCTCAAGCCCGGTCCGCTGGACGACGACGAGCGGCAGAAGGTGGAGACGCACGCCGCGATCGGCGCGGACCTGGTCAACGGCCTGCGGACGCTCGACGGCGTGCGCAGCATCATCCGACACCACCACGAGCGCTGGGACGGTTCGGGCTACCCGGACGGACTCAAGGGTGACGCGATTCCGTATGGGGCGCGCATCATGGCCGTCGTGGACGTCTACGATGCGTTGCGCACGGCGCGGCCGTACAAGGAGTCCCTCGGTCACGCAGAGGCGATCGAGATCCTCGCGCGTGAAACCGATGGCGGCTCGTGGGACCCGCGCGTCGTCGGGAAGTTCCTCGAGATCCTTCCCGAGATGCGGTAGTCGGCTCTAATACCCCTTCTGCTTGTCGATCAGCGCGACCAGTGGCGCACCGGTCGCGAGGCGCCGCAGGTTCTCGCAGAACGTCGTGACGCAGCGGTCCGCGCGCCGCGGTGATCCGCCGGCGGTGTGGGGCGTGACGACGACGCGGGGATGTGTCCACAGCCGATGCCCCGCGGGCAGGGGCTCCGGATCCGTGACGTCGAGCCCGGCGCCCCAGATCAACCCCTCGTCGATCGCCTGGAGCAGATGCTCGCCGTGGACGATCGGACCGCGCGTGACGTTGATCAGGATGGCGTGCCGGCGCATCAGCCGGAAGAGGTCGCGCGTGAACAGATGGTGTGTGGCCTTCGTCAACGGCAGGCCGATCACGACCACGTCGGATGCGGCGAGCAGATCAGGCAACCGGTCCGGCTTCCAGATCTGCTCCACACCCGGTTCAGGCGCGACGTCCTCGATGTCGACGGCCAGCACGCGCAGGCCGAAGCCGACGGCGCGGCGCGCCACCGCGCGGCCCACGCCGCCGAATCCCACGATCCCCATCGTCTGCTCGTAGAGCTCGCGCTGCTCGCGACGGATCGGCGCCCGGAGCGCATAGTCCGGAGTGCGGATCGCCGTGTGCAGCCCGCGCGTCAGCGTGAGCAGGAGCCCGAAGGCGTGCTCGGCGAGGTGGATGCCGACCTCTCCCTTCTCGCTCGACAGGATCACGTCGCTGTTGACGAGCTCGGGCGTCAGGATGCTGTCGACCCCCGCCCCGACGGACTGGTAGAGCCTGAGGCGTTTCTGGTGCACGAAGACGTCGGGCGGGACGCGCCCGAACAACGCCTCCGTATCCACGATGTGCTGGCGCTGCGCCGTCGCGTCCTTGGCGTCCACGAGCGTGGCGCCCTTGCCGCCGGCTTCGAGAATGCGGGTCCGTTGCGACGGCTCGAGCTCCGGAATGATCAGCGTCGGCGCGAAAAGGATTTTCATTCGCCAGACGCTAGTCGAGGCGACGTACCTGGTCAAGAGCTTTCAGCACGCTTCTCGAAACACGCCGCCACTCGGACCGAACTCGCTGGCAGCGGAGTTGCTGCACTTCCGGGTGGAAAATTCCCGAGGTGACGGCAATGGCAGAGAAACCGATGATCTTCGCGGTGACAGCCGGGCTCGCGGCCGCGACCCTCCTGACCGGCTGCGTTTCCCGCCACGAGACCGTCGTGCCGTCCGCGGCGCCTTCGACGATCATCGTGACCCAGCCGGCGCCGCGGATCGTGACCTATCCCGAAGGCCGGTGGGAGCTTCGAGGCGGTGGCACGACCGACAGCCCGTACTTCTGGGTCTGGGTCCCGACCGGAAGCAACCCGCCGAATCCGCCCCCGGTGCCGCGGGTCCGGTAGAGAAATACTCGGCACGCGCTCGCAGGCGTCGGTATGGTGTGAGAGGCATTCGGCTTGCCCGACTGCCGATGAATTGATTCATCGAAGTGGGGTGTCGTGATGATGAAGAGCTTCGTGCTGGGGACGCTCGTCGGAAGCGCGGTGGTCTGGTTCTGGGGCGATCGAATCCGCGAGACGATCGACGCGCGCACGGACGGCGTGCGGAACACGCTCGTCGGATGGCTGGACATCGCCGAGGACGTTCTCGGAACCATTCGCGAGCGACTCGACGCCGGTCTCACCGGGATCACGTCTCCGAACGAGCCCGGCGACTCGTTCCGCCCCGCGGCGGGCCGGTAAGTTCAGCCCGTCGAGCCGAACCCGCCGCCGCCGCGCTCGCTCGCCGGCAGCTCGTCCACTTCGACCAGCTCGACGCGCTCGACGCGCTGGACCACGAGCTGCGCGACGCGATCGCCCCGCTCGACGGTCACCGCGCCCGAGCGGTCGTGGTTGACGAGCAGGACCATCACCTCACCGCGATAGCCGGCGTCGATCAGGCCAGGGGCGTTGAGCACCGTGATGCCTTGCCGGAGCGCCAGCCCCGACCGCGGCAGCACGAAGCCCGCATAGCCCGACGGAATGGCGAGCGCGAAGCCGGTGCGCACGAGCGCGCGCGCACCCGGTTCGATCACGACGCGCTCCGCCGAGGAGAGGTCGAGGCCGGCATCTCCTTCGCGGGCGTAGATCGGAAGAGGCAGCGACGGGTCGAGGCGCTTCACGGCCACGCGCGGCGGCCCGGACTCGGGTGTTGATCGCGCGGCGGGAGAGCGGACCACGATGACGAGGCGGGCTATCTCTGGGGACGCTCGTTGTCGGTCTCGACCACGAAGTTCGAGAGCTGCTTCAGCACCTCCATCGTCAGCTGCGGGCGATTCCGGATGAGCCAGTCCAGACGATCGTAGGTGATGACGAGCAGCTCGCTCTCCGCTGTCGCGACGGCGTCGGCGGAGCGCGGCGCGCCGCGGAACAGCGCGAACTCTCCGAAGATCTCGCCTTCGCTGACTTTCCGCAGCACGCGCTCGTTGCCGTTGAAGCGTCGCCGGATCTCGACGCCCCCCGCATGCACCACGAAGGCTTCGCCGTGGGCGTCGTCGCCCTCGCGGAAGATCGGTTCGTTCGCCGGCACGCGCCGCCGCGCGACGTCGCCGAGCGAGAGGTTCTTGTAAAGCTCGATGCCGATCGACGGCATGTGCGACTTCGTCTCGACCGGAAGGCGGGCATTCGTCCAGCCGCCCAGACCCCCCTTCAGGATGCGAACGTTGCGATAGCCGCGCTTGAGGAGGAGATACGAGACCCTTTCGCTGGTCGCCTCGTCGGGGCTCGTGCAGTACGTTACGATCGTCTGGGTCGGATCCACCTGGAGCTGAATCCGTCCGGCGGCGGCGTCGTCGGGCGCGAGACGGACGGCGCCGGGCAACTTGAACGGACTGGTGTCGAATTCCGCCGGGGTGCGGACGTCGACCATCACCGGACTCTGGCCTTTCTCGATGAGCGCGATCACCTGCGCCGGCAGGATGCGGAACCGGCCCTTCCACCAGCGACGGCCCCACATGCCGCCGAACGCGCCGCCGCTCAAGAGCGTGACGCCGAGCGTCGCCCAGGCCCACGGGAACGGCCGCGGCGGCGGGTGCTTCACCTTGTCCCTGGCGTCCTCGAGCATGCGCTTCACGGTGGCCAGGTTGGGGGCGAGCCCGTCCGCTTCCTCCATCCGGGCGACGGCCGCCGCGTAGCCCCCCTCGAAGTACGCCGCGAGTCCCGCGTACCAGACGTCGTTGAAACGGCTCTGGCCCGGAATGGCCGGGGTTCCGGCGAGGAACGTGGACACGTCCTTCGCCGGGATCAGGAAGTTGAAGCCCTGCACGATGGAGCCGCTCGAGCCGGCCAGCGTCACCGCCGTGAGGACACCGATCACGGTGCCGTCGTTCGTGATCGCCGGACCGCCGCTGTTGCCGTGCGCGGCCGAGGCATCGGTCTGGATCATGTCCTGACCGATCGCATCCTTCTGGAACGCGGACGCGGTTCCGCTGGTCACCGAGGCCTGCACGCTGCGGTTCAAGAGCTCGTGGGACATCACGACGCCGGGGAATCCGAGGATGTGCACGGGGTCTCCGACGTTCACGGCACGGCCCGTGAGGCTCAAGGCAGGATAGGCGCCGTCCTTCACCTGGAGCAGCGCCAGGTCCCGGCCGAAGTCCTTGGTGGGCTGTCCCGTCGCGTCGAGGGACGCCGGCGGGCTGAATTTCTTGACCTCCGCCGGGATCTTCTTTCCGCCGAACAGGACCGTGATCTGCGGCGACGACGTCAGCTTGGCGGTTTCGAGCGCGCGCTGGGACGCTTCCCGGCGGATTCGCTCTTCGAGGTCCGGACGCTGGCCCGGCATCAGGCCACGGGCTTTGAGCTCGGGATCGACGCAGGCCTGCTCGATGGCCTTCTTCTTCAGCTCGTGGGCGACCCAGGGCGGCTGGCGATACGAGGGCTCGACCACGTGCGCGTTCGTGACCAGGTAGCCGCGACCGTCGATGAACCATCCGGTGCCGGTCTCGATGAACGGCGCGGTCTGGATCGTGACCGGACCCGTTCCGCAGTTCATGGTGACCTCGGCGCCGACCTCCGAGGTGACCAGCACGACGGCGGGCGTGGCGCGAAGAATGGCTTCCTGCACCGTGAGCGCCGACGCCGGCTTCGTCGCTGCCAGGGAGGCGCCCGCGATCATGGCGCCGACGACGAACCGCCTCATGGTCGCGAACCTACCACGGTCGCGGGTCGCGATGCGACTGCCGCATCGCCTCACGGTCCGGGTCCTCGCGCGGCTCGTCGAGCGGTAGCCCGTGGGCTCTTCGATGCTTAGAATGTGGGACCGTGGCCCCGTCCCCGACCTCCAGGACCGATGCGAACTTACAGGTGGCGCTCGCCGGCGAAGCCGACGCCAACCGGCGCTACATCGCCTACGGATTCCAGGCGCTCACCGAGGGGCGTCCGGAGATCGCGCAGCTCTTTTTCGAGGCGGCCGGCGCGGAGACCGTGCATGCCCTCACTCACTTGAAGACCATGGGCGCCATCGGTTCCACGCACGAGAATCTCGAGCGCGCCGCGGTGGGCGAGATGGAGGAGATCGACGTCATCCTGCCGCGCATGATCCAGGAGGCCGAGGCCGAGGGACGTCCGGAAGCCGCGGCGTCCTTCCGGCTGGCGCTCGAGCGGGAGCGACACCATCGCGACATGTTCCGGACGGCGCTCAAATCGTTCCACGATGATCGCGGCCCGGCTGCCGCCACGGCGCCCCAGGCATTCCCATCGACAGGTGTGACGTCCGGCTCGGCGGGACCGGCGCCGAGCGACGGTGACCGTGCGTCCATCGCCGATGAGTCCGCCGGGCCCGTCTCTGCGGCGGCCTCACCGGGTGCGGCGGCTCCCGCGCTCGGCGCGTCGCGCGGTGGCGCCGACGTCGCTGCTGCGTCGATCGCCGCCGGCGCCAACCCCGCCGCCGGCGGCGCCGCGTCGCTGCGCACGCGAACCGGTCGCGCCCACGCGGCGGAGCTGCTGAACGAGCCGAGACGGATCGAGCGCCTGTCGTCGATCAGAGAGGTCGTGTTCGGCGCGCAGGACGGGCTCATGTCGACGTTCGCTGTCGTCGCGGGCCTCGCCGCGGCGAACGCCAGCCACGTCACGGTGGTGCTGGCCGGCCTCATGTCCGCGGTCGCCGGGGTGCTGGCGATGTCGATCGGCACCTTCCTGTCGTCGCGCGCGCAGCGCCAGGTCTACGAGGCGGAGCTGGCCCGCGAGCGGCGTGAGACCCAGGTGCACCCCGGCGAAGAGATCGCCGAGCTGACCGCGTCGCTCACGTCGCGCGGGATGTCGCGCATGGACGCGGTCGAAGTCGGGCGCCGGGTCGCGCGGCATTCGGAGCTGCTGCTCGCGATGCTCGGCGTCTTCGAGCTTGGCCCCCCCG